>Ga0209783_1000017_pt1 | contig 100486 bp, 99 predicted proteins | sample WorMetfiPIANOSA1_FD_187395 | JGI IMG/M metagenome (GOLD analysis project Ga0209783, IMG submission 187395) | Marine gutless worms symbiont microbial communities from Max Planck institute for Marine Microbiology, Germany - Olavius filocauda... | ecosystem: Host-associated > Annelida > Digestive... | reverse complement strand
CATCGACAAATCCACCTTGCCCAATTCGCTTCTCGCCCATCCATGCCTCCGTCAGATAACACCTGACAGAGAATCACGACGGCCGAGAATTCTCCAGCCGTTTCGCAGAACTCTCCCAGGGGGGAGAAGGGACCATCCTACGCCGCCACCGTCTCCGTCGCCTCGTGTTTCACCTCGAGCTCGGTCGGTACCGGCTGGGTGAGGGGTTGGGGTGAGGGGGGTCCGCTGCCCTAAATCACTCCCCAGCAAACGCAATCAGCCGGCCGCAGACCAGCGCACCCAGCCAGCAGGCCAGCGAGACGACGGCATGCAGCTTGAGCCCGTCGTCGCGGTCAAGCGCCATGCCATGGGTGCGAACCGCCGCCGCAGCCGATGCGACCGCGACCGCGATCAGCGCGAGCTTAAGCTGTAGGACGCCGAGGCCCGCATATTCCCGCGCCCGGACCGAAAACAAGATCACGCCTGCCGTCGCAGCAAGCACCAGACCGGCGACTGCCATGGGGACCAGCACCCGGCCGATCGTCCGCAGCGGAACGGACCGCCACAGCCCCAACAGCCTCAGGTTCAAGGGCACGACTGACCCGACCAACAGCGCGATCCCGAAAATGTGCGCCGCATTGACAGCGGCGTAGCCCCAGCGCGACACGCGCAGCGCCTGGGCGACGGCCGTGCCTTCCAGGCCTGCGAGAAACGCCTCCACGCCCTCAGTCGCGGTTGGGGTAGAGGATGTATTCCCTGTCGCCGAGGTAGATACGCTCCGCCTTCATGCGTTTCTTCGAAATATCGGCGGACGGTTCGCCGACGATCCGCACCTCGACCCCCACGGCAAGGTCGCCGTCCTTCAGGCCGGCGCGCTGGTTACGCCAGGGCTGGCCCACTTCCACCGTCCAGACCTCGCCCTCGGCGTCCACTTGCAGGACCCCGTGGGGGTTCCCCAGCTTGGCCGACTTGATGATGCCGGTCAGTTCGATATTGCCGCCGGTCGTCCAGGCCCAGCCGTGATGCGCCAGCGCCGCGGCGCCGTTCAGAAAAAGGCCAATAGCGAGGAATGCGGGAAGTAGGAGCCTTGTCATGATTGCCCTCCGATGTCCGGAAGTGGTGTGCCGACCCTCAAGCAACTAGGAGGGCTGAGCGCGCTGTCAATTGGGGTGGCACGCTACGCCGTGAACGCCGCTGCCGGTTTCGCCTGCCAGGTGACGTTCAGGTCCACGTCCGCCGCCCGCATCAGGTTCATGACCGGGCAGCGAAACTCCACGTTCTTCTTCAACTTCTCCAGCCGCTCGGGCGGCTCGTCGGTGTAGACGGTGATCGTCATGTCGATCTTTTCGAAATAGGGGCGGATGCCCGGCACGCCCTTGGGCCCGCGCACGTCGATCTGGCCGCCGCAGTCGAAATCGACGCCGGCATAGGCGAAACCCATGGCCGTGGCGCAGCCGTTGATGATCACCCCGTCACAGCCGACCAAGGTGGCCAGCGTCGTCTCCAGCGGGCTGGGCGCGGTGTTGGTGCCGCCCAGGGTGTCCGGCTCGTCGGTGACGACGGTCGGGAAGTGGCGCACCTGGATCTCGGTGCGGGTGCCGGCGGCGTTGCGGCCCTTGACGGTGCGGATGCCCAGCTTCTTCGTCTTCGGGTCGATCGACGGGGCCAAAAGGTCGGGATCTGTGCTCACGCGTTCGCTCATTTGTTCTGATCGCTTTCTTTCGGTCGCCAGCGCAGGAAATGGTTCTCGCCCCGGTCCAGCACAGTATTCAACAGCACCACCAGCACCATCAGGATCACGATGCCGGCCATGGTGCCCGGCGTGTCCAAGCTGGAGGTGGTTTCCATCATCCGGTAGCCGAGCCCGTGGGTGGACGCGATAAACTCCGCCACCACCGCGGCGACCAGGGATTGCGGGATGGCGATCCTCAGCCCTGCGATGATCCAGGGGCTTGCATTGGGCAGGGTCACGCGGAAGAACAGCTGCCAGCGGTTCGCGCCCGGAACGCGGGCAACGTTGCGCAGCTCCAGGTCGGCGGCGCGGATGCCTTCGTAGGTGTTGAAGAAGACCAGCATGAAGGTCATCATCGCCGCCATCATCACCTTCGACGTCATGGCGATCCCGACCACAGGATGAACAGCGGCGCCAGCGCGATGCGCGGAATGCCGTAGATCGCCAGGATGAACGGTTTCAGCACCAGCGCCACCGCCTCCGACTGTGCCAGCGCCAGCCCCAGCGCAAGGCCCAGAACCGCCCCGAAGGCATAGCCGATGGCGGTCGCCTGAAAGGTCGCCAGGAGATCCCGCCACAGCTGGCCCGAGACGGACGCCTCCCACAGCCAGTCGGCGATCTCGCTCGGCCGGGAGAACCGGAAGGCGTCGAAGACGGGGCCGGACAGGCCCTCCCACAGCGCCAGCAGCGCGACGGCGACCACGATCCGCCAGCCGGTGATGCGCAGGCCGTTCATCCGTCGACCACCCGCATCTCGTCGGCGAGATGCTCCCACACCTTGTCGTAGATCTCCCGGAAGTGGGTGTTGGTGTGGATGGTGTAGATGTCGCGCGGGCGGGGCAGGTCGACCTTGACCACCTCGCGCACCCGCCCGGGCCGGGCGCTCATCACCACCACCCGGTCGGCGAGCGCGATTGCCTCGGTGAGGTCGTGGGTGATGAAGACCAGCGTCGTGTCGTGCCTTTCGCGCCACAGCTCAAGCAACAGCTCCTGCAGCTGCAGGCGGGTCTGCGCATCCAGCGGGCCGAACGGCTCGTCCAAGAGGATGACCGACGGGTCGTAGACCAGGGTGCGGACGATGTTGACCCGCTGGCGCATACCGCCGGAAAGCTCGTGGCGGTAGTGGTATTCGAAGCCGTTGAGGCCGACCCGCGCCAGCAGCCCCATGGCGCGTTCCTCGCGCTCACGCCTGGAGCCGATTCCGCGCACCTCCAACCCGAAGGTCACGTTCTCAAGGACCGTGCGCCAGGGGAACAGGTTGTCGGACTGGGTGATATAGCCGATCTCGGTGTTGATGCCCGAGATGGGTTCTCCGCGAAAGGTCTGGGTTCCCGCCGTCGGCGATAAAAGCCCCACGACAAGGTTCAGAAAGGTCGACTTGCCGCAGCCCGACGGGCCGACGACGGTGACGAACTCGCCTGTCCGGATGTCCAGGTCGACGTTCTGAAGCGCCACGACCTCGCCCCGGGGGGGTGCGGAAGACCCGCTCCAGCCCCCGCAGCGAGATGATGGCCGAGCCGTCGGGCATCAGAAGTAGGCGTCGGTGAAGGTGGCGTAGAGCTGGTCTGCGGTGACCTCGCTCTTGCCGAACAGCCGCAGCGTGTTTTCCGTCATGGCCCTGCTCACCTTGCTCGAGCGGTTCACCGCCATGGCGCAGGCCTCGATACCCTTCAGCATCAGGTCGTCGGGCACCTTCTTGAAGGCAGCCTTGACCTTGTCGCGGATCTCCGTCGCCGGTTTGGTGGCGATGTCCTCCGCTGCGCGGCGGATGGCGCGGACCATGCCTTTGACGGCGTCCGGGTTGGCGGCCGCATAGCTCTCGGTGGTGAGAATGCTCTCCATCAGGAACGGGTCGACCGTCGGGTCGTCGCCTGCGGGGTTGTCGACCCACATCACCGCGTTGCCGCGCGCGACCGGCACCATGTAATGCGGGATCGAAATCGCGAATCCGTCGATCTGCCCCCGCTCCAGGGCGGCGATCAGGTTGGGCGGTCCGCCGATCGCGACCACCTCCACATCGCCTTCGCCCAGGCCGCCGACCCGCATCAGGTGGCGTACCTGCCGGTCGGTCAGCGAGCCGGGCCGGGTCATCCCGATCTTCAGGCCCTTCAGCGCCGCGGCGCGGGCCTCGATGGCCGCGTCGGCGGCGACGCCGGTCTTGCCGGCTGCTTCCGTCGACAGCACAACCGAGATGATGTTCCGGCTGTAGAAGTTATACACGTTGATCACGTCGCGGCCGGCCTTGATCGCGCCGATCTGGTAGGTGCCGGCGGCCGCGTTGAATTCCACGTCGCCCGAGATCAGCGCCGTCAGGTCGGGGCCGCCGCCGCGGGTCGCGATCTGCTCCACCTCCAGGCCTTCCTCGGCGAAATAGCCCGCCGCCTTGGCATAGTCGATCGGCAGGAAGGCGAAGCTGGCAACCGCCTGGGTGATGCGGATCTTTTTCAGATCCTGCGCCTCGGCCGAAACGGCGACAGCGATAAGTGCGACGAGCGCGACGATGAATCTGGTCATGATGTCCTCCCTGGCCGGCGCCCTTTGTGCCCGGCTTGTCCCGGCGGCGCCTTGTTGTTAGTCCGGCCAGGTCGCGAGCACGTGTTCCCACCTTGCAGCAGGCGCCTGCGATTGGCCGATCTCCTCCGAAGCGGACTCTGGCCCATATGCCACGGCCCTGTCAAAACTGGGTCGGAATCCCCTCGCATTCGACGTCTGCTAAAAAGGCGATGTTCCCGCGCGGAACTGCTAGTCGCCGCCGACCGTGATCTGGGCGTTCTGGTCGCGCCCATAGTACCGGCGCGCAAAATAGGTCAGCGTCTCGTCCAGGTATCGTTCGAGTTCGTTGTGGCTGACCGTGCCGTCGGTGTTTATGTCCGCTTCACCCGCCATTGCCCTTAGGTAGTACTTGGTGAAGAGGCTGTGGCTGCCGTCCTCTTCCCAAGACGCGATCTGCCTTGCGCGGCCGGCCGAAATCACCGTGACGTTCGCCGGCACGGTGAGCGCTTTCGCCGTCACGTAGACCGGCGAGGCCTTTTGGATCACGCTGCCGGCTTGGCTGGTGCCGGAAAAACACGCTTCCATCACGACGGTTACCGACTTCGCGCGCGCCTTTCCCAGGTTCGCGAAGAGAAGGTCCAGCGGATAGCCGTTGATCTCGATCCGCGCGGCGTCCGCGTCTGCCGGCACAAGATAGGCGCTGCCGTCCTGGCCGGCCGGCGCCCCATGGCCGGCATAATAGATCCACACCGTCGACCGGCCGGGCCGCACCCAGTCGTAGAGCTGTCCCTTATGGGTGCGTTGCGAGCCGAAGACGCGTTCCATCTGTGCGCCCGTTGCATCGTGCAGCTCAATCAGATTGCCTTCGCGGATCCCCAGGGAAGCAAGGGCATAGCGCTTGAAGCCTTCGGCGTCCGCATAGGCCGGGACCACATTGGGGATGTCGCTGCTCAGCTTGCCGTAATCGGCGTTACCGATGACGACGGCAATATCGTCGGGCCGTTCAGGCACCTGCGGGAACGCCAAGTCTTCCGGATCACGGGAAAACCGGATCCCGGCGGCGGCTTTCTTTTCGGCCGCCGGGGCATCGGCGACCAGGGCGGCCGGCGGCCCGTCGGGGCCCGTATGGTCGATGTTGACGGTTAGAAAACCGGTATTGTCGAAGTACATGGCGTCGGCGTTCACGCCCATCAGGAGGGGGCCGGAGTCCTCGGCCGTCAGCGTGCGCCGGCTTCCCACGACGAACGGCTGGCCGGTCGCGCCGACTCTGCCCACCAAGGTCGCGGTCGGATGACCGGGGACGGGCTTGGTGCCGGTGCAAAAAAGCGTGTTGTGGCCGACACCGTCGGCATTGGACGTCCCGCAGGTCGGTCCCAGGCTCCATTTGCCCTCCGCCCTCAGCTCGTAGGTTTCGCCGGCCTCCACATAGATCCCGGTCGATTGCCATGGTATGGCGGCATGGATCTCCACGGTTTGTCCCGTCCCGCGGGCGAGCGGTGCCGGCGGCCGGTCGCCCTGGGGGGCCGGGGCGCAACCGGCCAACAGGGTCAAGGCGATACACACAAGACGGTGATGCCATGCCAGACCAGTCATGGGTGCCTTCTGTTCCTGCGCACGGTTCGTCGCCGGAAAACCGGTCATGGATGACTCCCTCCTCTACGGTGACCATAAGTGGCAAGTTCCACGCGATTGCGCATTAATTTGCGTTGCCTTGGCCCGGAAGAGGTCGGACGGAAGCTATCCACCGCTTGCAGACACCGACGTCCTCAAGTACCTGGATAACGGGTCGGATTCGTGAAATCGGGAATAGGCCTGTGCGCCCGCAACGTCGACGCCGCCGTATTGTGATCGCGACCGGGCTGGTTCTCGGCCTTGTCGCCTTGGTTGGCTTTTTCGACCTTTCGATGGTGTGGCAGGCCCATCAAGAAACGGACCTGCCGCCGGACACCGGGGCCGGCTGGGTGCTGACGCCCCAGGTGCACGAACCGGCTGCAGATACCGCCGACAGGGGCAGCGCCATCCTGCTGCACGGCTTCAGCGGCAGTCCCTACGACCTCCAGCCCCTCGTCGGGCCTTTGACCGAGATCGGCTACCGGGTCGTCCTGCCCGTCCTGCCGGAACAGTCGCGCAAGACGCCGGCCTGGGACCGCGGCGAGATCGGCGCCGATGCGCTGGTGCGCTGGGTCCGCGACCTGATCGCGGAGGAGACCGAGCGGGCCGGACGGCCGCCGGTCCTGGTCGGGTTTTCGATGGGTGGCGCGTTGGCCATCCTGGCGGGCGAGGCCGGCGGGATCGACCGGCTGGTTCTGCTGGCGCCTTATTTGGCGCTGGCGGTCGCGGACGAGGCGGCGACGGCGACCGCGGAGGTGACGCAATGGGCGATCCCGCTGGTCCCCAAGACCCAGCGGGGGCAGATCAACGACCCCGACGGGTATGCCCGATACGAGCCCGGTTCCTACGTCATCTCGATGGAGGACTTCCTGCGCCTGCAGCGCCTGGCCGAGCGCGCAAGGTTTGCCGCGCGGAACATTGCGGTGCCGACGCTGGTGGTCTACGCGCCCGAGGATTCGGTCGCGTCCGCCGAAGCCACCCGGAAGGTGGCCGGACAGATGCCCGATGCGGCGCTGATGCCGGCGGATGCATCCGACCATGTCCTGCTTTTCGACTACGACGCGCCCGAGATCGTTCGGGCCGTGGTCGCGTTTCTGGAAAGCCCCTGATAGCCGGGCGCCGGCCCGGTCGCGCAAATTCGCTTGGCGGCCAGGTTTTTTTCCGTATATTCGCGCAAACTTCGGCCATAAGAGAGCGGTATGGACCTGCGCGAAGCCTACACATTCGACGACGTCCTTCTCCAACCGGCCCACTCTGCCGTCCTTCCGAACCAGACCGATGTAAGCACCCGCCTGACCAAGACGCTCGGGCTGGGCATCCCGTTGATCTCGTCTGCCATGGACACGGTCACCGAATGGCGCCTGGCGATTGCCATGGCGCAGCTTGGCGGCATCGGCGTGATCCACAAGGCGCTGGACATCGAGGAGCAGGCCGAGCAAGTCCGCAAGGTCAAACGCTACGAGTCCGGCATGGTGGTAAACCCGATCACCATCACCCCCGACCGGACCCTGGCCGACGCACTGGCCCTGATGGAGGCGCACAACATCTCCGGCATCCCGGTGGTGACCAGGCGGGCGCAGAAACTGGTCGGCATTCTGACAAACCGCGACGTGCGGTTCGCCAGCGACCGGCAGACGCCGGTCAAGGAGCTGATGACGCGCAAGCTGATCACCGTGCGCGAAGACGTCGATCAGGATGAGGCGCTGCACCTGTTGCACAAGCACCGCATCGAAAAGCTGCTGGTCGTCGATGACGAGAACCGCTGCGTCGGGCTGATCACCGTCAAGGACATTGAAAAGTCCGAGTCCCACCCGGACGCCTGCAAGGACGAGCAGGGGCGTCTGCGCGTCGCCGCGGCGACCGGCGTCGGCGCCCAGGGCCTGGCCCGCGCCGAGGCGCTGCTGGATGCCGGCTGCGACGTGATCGTGGTCGATACGGCGCACGGGCATTCGGCCGGGGTCCTGGACCAGGTAACCGGCGTTAAGCGCCTGTCCAACTACGCCCAGGTGATCGCCGGCAACGTGGCCACCCGCGACGGCGCCAAGGCGCTGATCGAGGCGGGCGCCGACGCGGTCAAGATCGGCATCGGCCCGGGGTCGATCTGCACCACCCGCATGGTCGCCGGCGTTGGCGTGCCGCAGCTCACCGCGGTGATGGACGCGGCCGCGGCCTGTCACGACGCGGGCGTGCCGGCCATCGCCGACGGCGGCATCAAGTATTCAGGCGACCTGGCCAAGGCGGTCGCCGCCGGTGCCGATTGCGCCATGATCGGCTCGCTGCTGGCGGGCACCGAAGAAAGCCCCGGCGAGGTGTTTCTCTACCAGGGCCGGTCCTACAAGTCCTACCGCGGCATGGGGTCGGTCGGCGCCATGGCGCGCGGCTCGGCGGACCGGTATTTCCAGGAGGACATCGCCGAGACCCACAAGTTCGTGCCCGAAGGGGTCGAGGGCCGGGTGCCCTACAAGGGACCGGTCTCCTCGGTGATCCACCAGCTTGTCGGCGGGCTGCGCGCCGCCATGGGCTATACCGGCAACGCCGCCATCGCCGACATGCAGCGCAACTGCACCTTCCAGCGCATCACCAACGCGGGCCTGCGCGAAAGCCACGTGCACGACGTACAGGTCACCCGCGAGGCGCCCAACTACCGCATGGACGGCGGCTGAGCAGAGTTTGTTTCAGGGCCGAACCCCCTCATCCGGCCCTTCGGGCCACCTTCTCCCCCCAGGGGAGAAGGGAAGAACGAGCCCCTCGCCCCAGGGGGGAGAGGGGTTGGGGTGAGGGGGTTCCGTCACCCATGACCCCCGGCGCCCGCATCAATGCCGCGATCGACATCCTGACCGCGCTGGCGCAGCCGAACCCGCCGCCGATGGACCAGTTCCTGGCGCAATGGGGGCGGCGCAACCGCTATGCCGGGTCGGGCGACCGGGCAGCGATCGCCGCGCTGGTCTATGGCAGCGTCCGCCGGTGGGCCCAACTCGACTGGTGGCTGGCAGCCTGCGGGCATGAACCCGGTCCGCGCAGCCGAATCCTGGCCTTTCTGGTGCTGGCCCAGGGCGAAACGCCAAATGCGCTGGAAGACGCGTTCTCGGCCGGGCGTTACAGCCCGCCGCCGCTGGGCGAGGCCGAGCTGGACCTCGTCCGCCGCCTGGCGGGCGAGAGCCTGGACGCGGACGGCCAGCCGCCGCATGTGCGCGGCAATGTGCCCGAATGGCTGTACGGGCGCCTGGCGGAGGCGACCCCTGAGGAGGTGGACCGGGAACTCGCGGCGCTGATGGAGGAGGCGCCGGTCGATCTGCGCGTGAACACCCTGGCGGGTTCGGTGGAGCAGGCCGTCGCCGCCTTGGCGGAGGACGGGATCGACGCGACGCCGGGCCGTCTGTCGCCGCTGGCGCTGCGGCTTTCCGGGCGCCGGCCTCTGGGCGCCGCCGCCGCCTTCAAGGCCGGGTTGGTCGAAGTGCAGGATGAAGGTTCGCAGGTCGTCGCGGCGCTGGCCGACGCGCGGCCGGGCATGCGGATCCTGGACCTGTGCGCCGGCGCCGGCGGCAAGACGCTGGCGATGGCTGCAGCGATGCAGAACCGCGGCCGGATCCTGGCCTGCGACGTTGCCAAGCGGCGCCTCAACCAGGCGGCGGGGCGGCTCAGCAGGGCCGGCGTCCATATCGTCGAACGCAGGGCGATCGCGGCGGCGGACGATGAGAGCCTTGCGGACGAACGCGGCGGCTTCGACCGGGTGCTGGTCGACGCGCCCTGCAGCGGCACCGGTACGCTGCGCCGCCGCCCCGACCTGCGCTGGTCGCTGACGCCGGAGGCGGTGCACCGGGAGACGGAAGCCCAGGCGGACCTGCTGCAAGCGGCCGCGCCGCTGGTTGCGCCGGGCGGTCGGCTTGTCTATGCAACCTGTTCGATGTTGCGCGAGGAGAACGAAACGCGGGTGGAGGAATTCCTGGAACAGCAGCCGCAGTTCCATCCGCTGCCGGTGGAGGGGCTCTGGGCCGAGACGGTCGGCGGGTCCTGTCCGGGGCAGGGGCTGTCTCTCAGGCTGACGCCGGCGCGTGACGGAACTGACGGCTTTTTCGCCGCGATCCTGGAGCGGCGGCTGTGAGCGGGCCGGCCAGGATCCGCAATGCGACCCGCCACGACGCGGCGGACATCGCCCATGTGCACGTGGAAAGTCGGCGCACGACCTATGCGGGGATCCTGCCGGATCTGGTGCTGCTGCAACTTTCGGAACGGCGCAGCGCACAGTCCTGGCGGCGGTATCTCGCCATGCCGGGCGTCTTCCTGGTTGCGGAGGTCGGCGACAGCGTGGTGGGGTTCGTCAATGCAGGCGCGAACCGGGTGTCCGGCACGCCTTACAGCGGCGAGATCTATGCGCTTTACCTGCTGTCCGAACACCAGGGGATGGGCATCGGGCGCGCGCTGCTGGGCGCGTCGTTCCAGCGCCTGGCACGGTCGGGCCACGACAGCGCAATGTTGTGGGTGTTGTCGCGCAACCCGACCCGGTTCTTCTACGAGGCGATGGGCGGGCGCAAGTTCGCCGAGCGCGCCGAAATGGTGGGCGGCGAACCGCAGCAGGAATTCGCCTACGGCTGGGACGACCTCGACGTCTTCGGCTGAGCGCCTTGTGGCCGCCGTTGAATCGCGGTATCCAGCCGTTTTAGGGGCAAGGGGCGTCATGTCCGACCGTATTCTCATCATCGACTTCGGCAGCCAGGTCACCCAGCTGATCGCGCGCCGGGTGCGCGAAAGCGGCGTCTATTGCGAAATCCACCCGTTCAACCGGGTTGACAGGGAAACGCTGCAAGCCTTTGCGCCGAAAGCAATCATCCTGTCAGGCGGGCCGGCCAGTGTGACCGGCATCGACACGCCGCGCGCCGATCCCGCGGTGTTCGAGGCGGGCGTCCCGGTTCTGGGCATCTGCTACGGCCAGCAGACCATGTGCGCGCAGCTTGGCGGCGTGGTCGAAAACGCCGACCATCACGAGTTCGGCCGCGCCATGCTGGACATCACCGACGACTGCGCCCTGTTCCACGGCGTCTGGGAGGTCGGCAGGCGCGAGCAGGTCTGGATGAGCCATGGCGACCGCGTCGTCAGCCTGCCGGACGGGTTTCGCCCGGTCGGCGGATCGGACGGCGCGCCGTTCGCCGCCATCGCCGACGATGAACGGCACTTCTACGGCGTGCAGTTCCACCCCGAGGTGGTACACACGCCCCACGGCGCGGCGCTGATCGAAAACTTCACCCACCGGGTGGCGGGCTGCTCGGGCGACTGGACCATGGCGGCGTTCCGCGAGCACGAGATCGCCAAGGTCCGCGCCCAGGTGGGCGACGGCCGGGTGATCTGCGGCCTGTCGGGCGGGGTCGATTCCGCCGTCGCGGCGGTGCTGATCCACGAGGCGATCGGCGATCAGCTGACCTGCATCTTCGTCGATCACGGGCTGTTGCGCCTGGGCGAGGCCGAGCAGGTGGTGCAAGTCTTCCGCGACCGCTTCAACATTCCGCTGGTCCACCGCGACGCCTCGGACATGTTCCTCGACGCGCTGGCCGGCCAGACCGAGCCGGAGGTCAAACGCAAGACCATCGGCGGGCTGTTCATCGACGTCTTCGAAGAGGAGGCGAAGAAGCTGGGCGGCGCCGATTTCCTGGCCCAGGGCACGCTTTATCCGGACGTGATCGAAAGCGTCTCCTTCACCGGCGGCCCGTCGGTCACCATCAAGTCGCACCACAATGTGGGCGGTTTGCCGGAACGCATGCACATGGAGCTGGTGGAACCCTTACGCGAGCTGTTCAAGGACGAGGTGCGCGCGCTGGGGCGCGAGATGGGCATGCCCGAGGAGGTGATCGGCCGGCACCCGTTCCCGGGACCGGGCCTGGCGATCCGCATGCCTGGCGGCGACCTCAACCGCGAGACGCTGGACATCCTGCGCAAGGCCGACGCGATCTACATCGAGGAGATCAGGAACGCCGGCCTCTACGACGCCATCTGGCAGGCCTTTGCGGTGCTGCTGCCGGTGCGCACCGTGGGCGTGATGGGCGACAGCCGCACCTACGACTATGCCTGCGTCCTGCGCGCGGTGACCTCCACCGACGGTATGACCGCCGACAGCTACCCGTTCGACCACGCCTTCATCTCCCAGGTCGCCACCCGCATCGTCAACGAGGTGCGCGGCATCAACCGGGTGAGTTACGATGTTACATCGAAGCCGCCGGGCACGATCGAGTGGGAGTAGGTTCTCCGGGGTTTCCCGTCAAAGAACAGAAACCGCGCACCCCTAGCCGGCCTTTGCAAACGACTTGGCAAGCTCGGTGATCAAGGCCTGCCTCTTTTTGGTATCGGTTATCCGTGCTGTGAGCAGGTTCGAGAGGAACACCTCGTTGCTTGCGACGAGCCGTTCGTGGAAGGCGCCGAATTGCTCCGCGTTTTTCGCATGCATCGCCAGGAAGATCGCGCCGACTACGTTGACCATCACGGCGTTCGCCACGCCGACGAGCGCAATCCACAGCTTGCTGTCGCCGGGTGTGGCTTCACCTTTGATCGTCGCAATGATGTAAAAGGTAATCGCAACGCCGACAGCAATGCAGAAGATGCCCAGCACAAAGATGAACCTGGTCTGGGTGAGATTGGTTCCGTAGTACTTCTGCAGTTGGCTCTGATTCAGCCGAAACAGCTTTTCCGCTTTTTCTTCCTCTGGGGAAGTCGCGTATTGGTTCAGTTCAAGTTCGATGTCCAGGTTCTGCAACTCGTCGCTCAACTGGCGCACCCTGAAGCGGCGCGAGAGAAACCACATCAGCGCCAACGCGGCATAAACTCCGGCGCCGATGCTTAGTGGCGCCATGTCGCTTGACGCACCGCCCTCCGTCACCCAGTCGGGGTGAAAGAAGAGAAGCACTAGGGCAAACGTCACCAGGGCCAGTGTCGAAACGAGGGCGACATACATCCAGAATGTCGCGCTTCCCAATCGACGCACTAGGCGCTGTCGCTGACCGAAGTAGCGTGCATCCTTCGCCTGTTGGTTCAGGGCGTTCGTCGCCCGAGCGCTTTCATCGGTCTGAAGGGAATGGAACTGCGCCATTTTCCATTTGAGCTCGTCGACCTCGGCCGACACCTCGGCAGGCCAGTCCTTGATCCTTTGATAGTAGATCGTTGCACCAGCGGCGGCGATCGCCAACAGTACCAGAACGGCGGCGATAATATCGCGCTGGTACGCAGAGAGAATGAGGATGAACAGCACGAAAAGAACCCAGCCGACCAAGCAAGCCCGAAACAGCCGCGCCTTTCTGGACTCTGCTTGATCAAGCTTTCTTTCTGACGCTTCGACGAGGGAGGTCAGACGATCCTCGAGATAGCCGGCCATCGTCTGGTCGGTGCCGTCGGCTTGCCCGGGTGTCTCGGGTTTGTCGTCCGGCTGCGACGCGTCGCTCATCTTTCGCTCCCCCTCTGGCCATTGGCACCGCGTGTAAGCCACCGTTTCTTCGCGCGCTCTCGATAGGTTAGCGCGTCTCTTATATAACGACTATTAAGCAGGTCGCTCCGGAGATGCCTGCCCAATCGTTCCGGACGGTTTGCCCCTGCAGGCGTTGTCGTCCGACGACACGGTGATCTGACTGGCGGTCAGCGCAGCCCCATCCAACGCCTGAGGCGCGAAGCCTCGGAAAGCTGGCCTTCCTCCTTCGTCGGCGTTTCCGGTTCCTTGCCGTGGTCGGGCGATCCCTTGGGCGGATAGTCCAGGGTGTCCGAGAGTTGCTCACGCTCTTCCTGGGCGAACTCGGGAAACGGCAGCTTCTCTTGCTGGCGCCACTGCTCAACCTGTTACTCTGCATTCTCGACACGCTGGACATCAAGCCCCTTGTCGCGCGACAGGTAGGCGGTCTGGGAGGGAATGGCAAAGCCGGTACCGGCCTCTGCAATGATGTCGTCGATCCGCAGGAGGAGGTCTTCTTGCATTGCGAGGAAGGTGTTTTGGTCCTGGCAGAGGAGGTACGCGAAGATTTCGATGTCCTTGGAGTAGCCTCCGAAACTGACGAACCGCACCCGGCCGGGATCGGCGCTGACCTTCGGATGCCCCAACAAGAGGGCGCGCAGTCGGGCCAATACGAACCGCAATTGTTCCGGCGTCGTCTCGTAACGCAACCGCAGGGTCGTCCTGAACAGTCGCCTGTCGCGCGGTGCCAGATTGGTGAGCTGCATTTCCGAGAACTGGCCGTTGGGTATGGTGATGATGCTGCGCTCCAATGTCCGGATCTGGGTCGATTGCAGGCCGATCTGCTCGACCGTGCCCATCTCGTTCCCGAACAGGCAGAAGTCGCCAATTTGGACGGGTTTGTTCGCATAAAGGATCAGGCCGCCGATGAAATTGGCCAGCGTGCGCTGCGCGGCCAACGCGACAGCGAGGCCGCCAACGCCAAGTCCGGCCAGCAACGGCAGCAGGTCGAGCCCCAGGTTCGACAGACCCTCGATTGCAAGCCAGGCGCCGGCGAGAAAACCGACGACACGTGCCACGATTCTGATCAGGCTGGCGTCCAGGCTTTCTTCAAGGATCTTCGGCGATCGGACGATGACCTCGGCGAGGGCCTTGAAAAGGATAAAGAGCGCCCATGCGCCCATCAAATAGACCGTCGCCGTTCCGGTGGACTTGGCTGCCGCCAGCGAAGTGCCGGTGATGTTCAGATCGGCGTCGGCGAAGCCCGTGACAGTCAAAACCACCAGCGCGATGGTGGCGGGCGCCAGCAAAAGCACGAAGTAGTTCATCGGCTCGTCCAGTCGACGCGAAAACCGATTGACCGTCGGAATCACAACGATCGCCGTCGCGATGCCAATGAAGCCGCACAAGGACAGGCCGATCCATTGCCACAGCGCGTGACGACCAAGCCCATATCGCTCCTTCAGCCAGGACGGCAGCGAATCCAGAAATCGTCCCATGGCAGTGACCTGGGGAAGCAGAAAACCGGGCGTGGAAATGTAGAATTCGTAGAAGCCCTCGGACGTGTGGGCCGACAAATAGGCCTCGTTCATGGTTGCGGTAAAGGCCGCGTGGTCTATCCGATAGGGTATTTCTCTGACACTCATGTATGCGTCGGAGACGCCCCTGACCGTTCCCGCGCTGAACAGAAACTCGCCCTTCCGCTCGCCTTCGGTGATTTCGACGATTTCGATCTCACTAGAGGGAACGCGCCATCGCATCTGATGGCCCGCCTCCCGTGCCGCGGCGACCTGCGCCGGCCCGGGCACGGCGTCGTAGGGTGGCAGGGTTATGCGGTCGAGGATCTCCTTCAACTGGAGAGTCGATTCGATGCCCACGTCATCGCGCAGTGCATTCGGCACCCTGCTGAGATCCAGCGCGCCCGCCGCCCGTTTCAACAGATCACTGGCTTCGCGTTCCAACTCCCTGGCATCCTCGATGCTCAAATCGGGCGGCGAGGCGCGCAATGCGGCATCGGCGCCCGTCACAAGCGCATGGGCGCGGTTGACGCTGTCCAGAAAGCCATCCAGGGTCGAACGCGGATTCGATGAATCGATCGGCTTCAGGCGAAGGCGCGCCTGCCGCCCCAGGGTGAGGGGCGAAAACTCGCTTTCCAGGAAATCAAGATAGATACCGGGTGCCCGGCCTTTACGATAGGGCAGGTCCCGGACATGCCGATACAGGGTTTCCAGGCTCGCAACGGTCTCGGCGTCGAACAAGAACGCACCTTCCCGAGGGCCTTCTTCGACCCTGACCAAGTCTATGGTGGTGGCGGGAATCGTCCAGGAACTCGTACGGTCGGCCGTCGCCTCCACGTTGCCCGGGATCTCTTCAAATGGTGGCAGGGAAAGCCTGCTCAAGACCTCGTACAGCAGCAGCATGTGCATTGTGCGCACCGACGCCGTGTCGCCGTGTGGAGTCGTACTCAGGTCAATGGCGCTGATGGCGCGGCGGCGCGCGCGCAGCGCTTTCGCCCAAGTCGTTCTTACGCCACTCCTCGATGAGGATTTCCACGTTCGACAGAAAGCCGCGCAACGTGTCGCGGGGGCTGGAATTGTCGACCGGACGCAGGGCGAGGGGAACGCCGGTATCGGTGTCCTGGTTCTGCGCAATGGCGGCGGGTGCCCAAAGGGCAAACAGCAAGACAAGGGCCGATGCGATGTTTGGCGCGCTCTTCCGCCTGGCGGCGTTCCCCATGCTGCCCTCCTGCTCCCCTTATCCCACCACGCGATGTTCGTTCGGAATCGTGGGGATGCGCAAGTCTCGCGTTCCGGCCTCCCATGGGGACCGGAAATCAGCGTTTGAAAAGCCAGAGGATCAGGCTGAAGACGGCGCTGACGATGATCGACGTGGTTATTGGAATGTAGATCCGGAAGTTCTCCCGCTCGATCACGATGTCTCCCGGCAGCCTGCCGAGCCCGGTCTTCTGCAGCAACGGCCACAGCAGACCCAGCGCAACCAGGACAAGACCGAAGATGATCAGCAGGCGGTCCATCAGGCGCCTTTCGTCTCATTGCACCTTGCTGTGATGTTTGTTCGGAACCGGTGACTTGTGCAAGGTAGTTTCCCCTCTCCCCAGGGGGGGAGAGAGTGAACCGCGGCGTCAGCCGCGGGCCGGGTGAGGGAGTTCGGATGTCGGAGGGATGAAGGCCCTCAGAGCGGCCGGATCGCCTCCTTACCGAAGAAGGGGCGCAGGACCTGGGGCACCGATACCGAGCCGTCCGGTTGCTGGTGGTTCTCCACGATCGAGATCAGCGCCCGGCAGTCCGCCACGCAGGTGCCGTTCAGGGTATGCGCCAGCACCGTGCCCTTTTGGCTCGGGTCCTTGATGCGGATCCCCATGCGCCGCGCCTGGTAGTCGGCGCAGTTACTGGTCGAGGTGACCTCGCCGAAATCGCCGCCGTCGCCGCGCCCGGGCATCCAGGCCTCCAGGTCATACTTGCGGTACGCAGGCGCGCCCAGATCGCCCGTGGCGGTGTCGACCACTCGGTAGGGGACCTCCAGCGAATCAAAGAAGTCGCGCTCGATCCGGTACATCTCCTGATGCATCGCCTCGCTGGTCTCGGGCGTGGAGAAGGCGAACATCTCCACCTTGGTGAACTGGTGCACCCGGTAGATGCCCCGGGTCGCGCGGCCGTGCGCGCCGGCCTCGGTGCGGAAGCAATGGCTGAGCCCGCACAACCGGATCGGCAGGTCGCGCAGGTCGAGAACGCTGTCGGCATAGAGGCCGGCGAGCGTGATCTCCGCGGTGGCGATCAGGCTGAGGTCGGTGTCCTCGACGGAGTAGATCTGGGTTTCTTCGCCCCGCGGCACGAAGCCGGTGCCGGCCAGCACCTCGTTCCGGGCGAGGTCGGGCGTGATCATCGGGCTGTAGCCGCGCTCGGTTAGGAAATGCACTGCATAGGTCTGCAGCGCCAGATCCAGCAGCACCGCGTCGTTCTTGAGGAAGTAGAACCCGTGCCCGCTGACCTTGCCGCCGGCCTCCAGGTCCAACATGTCGAGGCCTTCCATCAGCGCCACGTGGTCCTTGGGTTCGTAGCCGAACTCGGGGATAGGCGTTTTGCCCCGGTCGATCTCCAGGTTGGCCTTGTCGTCCTTGCCGACCGGCGCGTCCGGGTGGGCCATGTTGGGGATGCGGGCGTGCAGCTCGTTGTACTCGGTGTTCAGCGCGTCCAGTTCCGCCGATTTCTCATCCCGCTCTTCGCGCAGGCGGCGGCCTTCGGCGATCCGCGCCTCGCGCTCGTCCGCGTCCTTCGCCTGGCCGATGGATTTCGCGACCTCGTTCGACCGGCGGTTCAGCTCCTGCAGCGCCTGGTCTGCGGCGAGGCGGGCCTCGTCCAGTTCTATGAAACGGTCCAGGTCCACGGTCATCCCGCGGTCCAGGCAGTTCTGTCTGACGGCGTCGAGGTTCTCGACGATGAAACGGCGGTCCAGCATGGAAGGTTCTTTCGGCTCTGCTCAGATGCGGGCGTGAAGCTATCGACGGGGATGGCCCGAATCAAGAGGGGTGCAGGGACACGGGCTGTCCGGACGCTGACACCCGCCCTAAATACCTCCATAATCCGCTTTCAACGACGAACCGGACAGCGTTGCCGGGAACGAACCGGGCACGCCGCCGGCTTGGGCGACAATAGTGTATCGACAAAACAGGGAGAGTTCCGATGACAAAAAAGACCAACAACGGCAAAGGCCTGAGCCGCCGCGGCTTCGTCGCCGGCGCCGCCGCGGGCACCGCGGTCGCGGCGACGGGCATCGCCGGATTTCCGTCCATCGTCCGGGCGGCCGACGGCGTCAAGCTGGGCCTGATCCATCCGGTGACGGGCTTCCTGCGATATTCCGGCGGCCAGTGCCGGGAAGGCGCGTTGATGGCGGTGGAAGAGATCAACGCCGGTGGCGGGATCAAGGCCCTGGGCGGCGCCAAGATCGAGCCGGTCCTGGCCGACGCCCAGTCAAAACCGGACATCGGCGCATCGGAGGTGGAGAAGCTCAACGAGGCGGGCGTCAACGCCATCGTCGGCGCCTATGCCAGCTCGATCAGCCTGGCCACCACCCAGGCGGCGGCCAAGCACAACATCCGCACGTGGTCGATGTGGGCGTGTCCGATAAGATCACCGGACGCGGGCTGAAGAACACCTTCCGGTTCGGGCCAGGCTACGGCGTGATCGCCGATTTCGCGGTCAACAACCTGGTCACCATCAACAAGGCGGCCGGCAACCCGGCCAAGACCGTGATGATCGTGCACGAGGAATCGCTGTTCGGAACCGGCACGGCGGGCCTGTTGTCCAAGAAGCTGCCCGAGCACGGTTTCGAGGTGGTCGAGGTCATCAAGCACGCCAACCCGACCCGCGACTTCACCAACATCGTCCTGAAGGTGAAGCAGAACAATCCGGACCTGATCATCCCGGCCAACTACTACAACGAATATGTGCTGTTCGCCCGCACCCTGCGCCAGCAGAAGGTGCAGCCGAAGGGCATCTATTCGGTGTTGGGCGGTGCGGCCTCCAGCTTCAAGTTCCTGAAGGAGTTCCCGGACGCGGCCCAGTACATCATGGACTGCAATCACTGGTACAACCCCAAGAATGAAGGTGCGCTCGCGCTGCGCAAGAAGACCGAGGAGAAGGGCCTGTTCTATACCTACGAGGTGTTCCTGGCCTACACCGCGGTCAAGTTCGTCGCCGACGCCATGGAACGCGCCGGCTCGGCCGACCGCGACGCCGTCATTGCGGCGCTTGCCTCCAGCACCTGGTCCGATCACATCATGCCCTACGGCCCGACCAAGATCGTCGACGGGCAGAACACCGGGGCGCAGCCGGTGAACACCCAGATCCTGGGCGACAATATCGAGGTGATCTTCCCGAAGGAGTTCGCCGGCGCCGATCCGGTTTTCCCGATGCCGGCGTAACGGTTCTTTGATCCCTGCGGCGGGCGGCGTCTGGCGCCGCCCGCCGTTCCGTTCTTTGCGAGTGCGGCCCGGGCGCCCATGTACGATTTTTCGATTGTCTTTCCGTCGGTCCTGAACGGCCTCACCACCGGCGCGGTCTATGCGCTGGTGGCGCCGGGGCTGACCCTGATCTACGGCGTGCTGCACATCATCAATTTCGCCCACGGCAGCCTGCTGATGGTGGCCCTGTACGGCGTCTTCTTCCTGCGTGCCGGGCTTGGCGTGGACCCCTATCTGGCGCTGCCGATCCTGGTGCCGGCGATGTTCGTCGTCGGCTATGCGCTGCAGCGCGGCGTCATCGGCAAGGCAAGCCACGGCAAGGACGAGAACATCCTTCTGGTCACCCTGGGCCTGTCGATCATCATCGAGAACCTGGCCCTGTTCTTCTGGAAGTCGGACACCCGCACCATCGACACCCCTTACACCTTCGAGGTGATCGAGCTGGCGGGGGCCTTCCTGCCGCTGCCCAAGGCGGTGGCGTTCGTCGGCGCGCTGGTCGCGGCGACGGTGCTGTGGCTGTTCATGACCCGCACCGACCTGGGCAAGGCGATCTGCGCGGTCGCCAAGGAGCGTCAGGGCGCCCGCCTGGTGGGCATCAACGTGGACCATGTCTTCGCCATGAGTTTCGGCATCGGCGTCGCCTGCCTGGGCGCCGCCGCCTGCCTGCTGTTGCCCACCTACTATGTTTCGCCCCAGGTCGGGCACGGCTTCGTTCTGATCGCCTTCACCATCGTCGTCCTCGGCGGCATGGGCAGTTTCTTCGGCGCGCTTCTGGGCGGTTTCATCATCGGCATCGTCGAGGCCCTGGGCGGGCTTTATCTGGGCGAGAGCCTGGGCCAGATCGGGATCTTCCTGATCTTCATTCTGATCCTGCTGTTCCGGCCCACGGGCCTGTTCGGGCACCAGGCCTGAGGCGGGCCCATGACCGGGCGCGCACCATCCTGATCGTTCTTGTCCTGCTGGCCCCGGCGCCGCTGGTGGTGGAGTCGGACTTCCTGCTCAATTTCCTGATCATGACGCTGTATGCCGCCTTCCTGGGACAGGCCTGGAATGTGCTGGGCGGCTATGGCGGGCAGTTCTCGTTCGGCCATGCGGCCTTCTTCGGCTTCGGCGCCTATACCGCCGCGGTGTTCCAGGTGAATTTCGGCATCAACCCCTGGATCGGCTTTGCCGCGGCGATTGCGGCCGGCGGCCTGGTGGGGGCGTTCATCGGCGCCCTCAGCTTCCGCTATGGGCTGCGCGGTTCCTATTTCGCGCTGGTCACCCTGGCCTTCGCCGAGGTGTTCCGCATCCTGTGCAACTCGTTCGAATTCACCGGCGCTGGCGTCGGCATCCTGATCCCGCTGGAGCAGTCCGCGGCCAATTTCCAGTTTCCCGACAAGGGCGGCTTTTATGCGGTGATCTGGGCGCTGACCGCGGCCGGCCTGTGGATCGCCTGGTGGCTGGAGCATTCCCGTTTCGGCGCCTGGCTGACGGCGGTGCGCACCAACGAGGACGCCGCGCGCGCCCTGGGCGTCGACGTGTTCCGGGTTAAGGTGGCGGCGATCTCGATTTCCGGCGCCATGATGGGGGCGGGCGGCTGTTTCTACGCCCAGTATTTCCTCTATCTGGACCCCTACATCGCCTTCGGGCCGTCGGTCAGCGTCGAGGCGCTGCTGGTGCCGATCATCGGCGGCATGGGCACCATCTTCGGACCGCTGTTGGGCGCCGGCGTGCTGCACCTACTCAGCGAGTTCTCGCGCGAGCTGTTCGGCGACGCGCCGGGCCTCAACCTGGTCCTGTACGGCGTGGTCCTTGTGGTGATGGTGCTGTTCATGCCGAACGGGCTGTTCGGCTTCGCCCGCACCTCCGCGCGCCGGGTCTTCGGGATGAAGGCGGGCGCCTGATGCTGAAGATCGACAAAGTCAGCAAGCGGTTCGGCGGTCTGACCGCCGTCGACGGCGTCTCACTGACCCTGCAGGAGGGCGCGATCGCGGCGCTGATCGGTCCCAACGGCGCCGGCAAGACCACCCTGTTCGCCATCGTCTCCGGCTTTCTTGTCCCGGATACCGGCACCGTTTCCTTCCGCGACGAGGACGTGACGGGCCTCAGCCCGCACGAAACCTGCCGCCGCGGGCTGGTGCGCACCTTTCAGGTGGTGCAGCCGTTCGCCGGGCAGACCGTCCACCAGAACATCGCGATCGGGGCGCATCTGCACCTGCGCGACCGGCGCGCCGCGCTGGACAAGGCGCGCGCGGTGGCCGAGCGGGTCGGCATGGGCCAGGTGCTGGACCGCGCCGCCGACGATCTGCCGATCGCCGGACGCAAGCGGCTGGAGCTGGCCCGGGCCCTGGCGACGGACCCGGCGCTGCTGCTGCTGGACGAGGTGATGGCCGGCCTCAACCCGACCGAGATCGAGGAGATCATCCCGCTGATACAGTCGATCCGCGACTCCGGCGTGACCATCCTGCTGATCGAACACGTGATGCAGGCGGTGATGAGCCTGTCGGAGCATACCTGGGTCCTGAACAACGGCGCGCTGATCGCGGAAGGCGCGCCCCAGGCGGTGGCCGCCGATCCCAAGGTCATCGAGGCCTACCTGGGCCACGGCATGGCCGAACGCCTGAGGCGGGAGCCGGCGGATGCTTGAGGTCCGCGCCCTTGTTGCCGGCTACGGCGCACTGCGCGTGCTGCACGGCGTCGACCTGCAGGTGAAGACCGGCGAGATCGTCGCGCTGTTGGGGTCCAACGGGGCCGGCAAGTCGACCTTCAACAACACCGTCTGCGGCCTCTATCGGCCGACCGCGGGCGAGATCCGGTTCCAGGGCAACGACATCACCGGCGCCCGGCCCGAGGCGATCGTCTCCCGCGGCCTGATCCAGGTGCCGGAGGGGCGGCGGGTCTTCCCCAATCTGGGCGTCAAGGAGAACCTGGAGCTGGGCGCCTACCGCCGGGCGCGCGGGTCGCGGCAAAGGAACCTGGACCAGGTGCTGTCGATCTTCCCCCGCCTGGGCGAGCGGCTGACCCAGCGCGCCGGGACCCTGTCGGGCGGCGAACAGCAGATGCTTGCGATCGGCCGCGGCCTGATGGCGGAGCCGGCGCTGTTGATCCTGGACGAACCGTCGCTTGGCCTGTCGCCGCTGTTGGTGGAGGAAATGTTCGCCCTGATCCGGCGCATCAACGACGAAGGCTTGTCCATTCTGCTGGTTGAACAAAACGTGCTTCAGTCGCTGACCATCGCGGGCCGCGCCTATGTGCTGGAGAACGGCGCCGTCGCGCTGCAGGGCGACGCCGACACCCTGTTGGAAGACGATGCGCTGCGGCGCTCTTACCTTGGAATGTGAGTCATGATCGACCCTGTCACGCTTGCGATCCTGAACGGCCGGCTGGAACAGATCGCCGACGAGATGGACGCGACCCTGTTCCGCAGCGCCTTCAATCCCATCATCGCCGAGGCGCATGACGCCAGCCATGGCCTCTACGACGCGACAACCGGCGAGACCCTGGTCCAGGGCAAGTCGGGCCTGCCGGTGTTCGTCGGCGCCATGTCCTTCGCGGTGAAGGCGGTGATCGACAAGGCCGCCCGCGACGGCGCGCCCGAAGACGGCGACGTCTACATCTTCAACGATCCCTACGACGGCGGCACCCATCTGTCGGACTTCAAGCTGGTGCGGCCGTTCTTCCGGGACGGCGAGATCTTCTGTTACCTGGCCTCGGTCGGGCACTGGCACGACGTGGGCGGCAACGTGCCCGGCAACTACAACCCGGTGGCGACCGAATGCTTTCAGGAAGGCATGCTGATCCCGCCGGTCAAGCTGTTCGAGCAGGGGCGGCTGAAGCAGGACATCGTCGACATCCTGCAGGCCAATTCCCGCCTGCCCGGCAGCCTCTATGGCGACCTCAACGGCCAGATCAATGCGCTGGATCTGGGCGCCCTGCGGCTGGGCGTCCTGCTGGACGAATACGGCGACGGTCTGGTGCTGGAGGCGATCGCGGCGCTGAAGGACCGCGCGGCCCGGCTGATGCGCGCCTATATCGCCGAACTGCCGAACGGCACCTACGCCAGCGAGGACTTTCTCGACAATGACGGCATCCGGGACGAGCCGCTGAAGATCCGGCTGACGCTGACCATCGCCGGCGACACCATGACCCTGGACTTCGACGGAACTGCCCCCGCCTGTGCCGGGCCGGTTAACATCGCCCGGTCGACGGCCGTTGCGTCGGTCTATGTGGCGCTGAAGCATGTGTTCCGCGACGTGCCTGCCAATGCCGGCGTGCTGGTGCCGATCGACGTGAACATCCCCGACGAAACGATCCTCAGCGTCACAGCGCCAAAGCCGGTGGGCGGCTACACGGAAACCATCCTGCGGGTGATCGACCTGGTGTTCACCACCCTGGCCGATGCCGCGCCGGACCGTGTCAACGGCTGCGCCTACGGCACCATCAATGCGCTGTCTCTGGCTGGCCACCGGGCCGACGGGCGACGCTGGGTGATGTTCTCCTTCTTCGGCGGCGGCCATGGCGGCAACCCGGAAGGCGACGGCCTGAACCACGGCAACGCGCCGATCTCCACCGCGACCATCCCGCCGGTGGAGATCCTGGAGGCGGCCTACCCGGTGATGTTCACCCAGTGGGCACTGCGGGCCGACGTGTTCCTGTTCGGCGAGCGTGGCCGGTTCGCGCCGCCCGGCGTTTTGGGCGGCGAGGCCGCAGCGATGAACCGGTTCTCCTTCGAGACGGAGGAGGGCACCCGCTCGCCGCCGTTGGCCTCCAAGATGGTCGGCATCGATTTACACCGCGGCCGGCATCTGCGCCTGGAAAGTCCCGGCGGCGGCTACGGCCCGCCGGACCAGCGTGACCCCAAGGCCGTCGCCCGCGACGTGGCGCTGGGTTATGTCAGCGCCGAGGCCGCGGCGCGCGACTACTTGGTCGCGGTCGGGCCGGACGGTACGGTCGATGCGGCCGGCACCGCCGCCCTGCGCGAGGCGTCGTGATGGACCGGGGCACCGTGGTCGGCGTCGACGTGGGCGGCACCTTCACCGACGTCTTCTTTCTGGACGAGGCCGCCGGTACCTGTTCGGTGGCCAAGGTGCCCTCGACCCGCGCCAACCAGGCGGTGGGCTTCATCGAGGGCATCGCCAAGGGCGCGCCGGACTTCGGCGCCATTTCCACCGTCGTGCACGGCACCACGGTGGGCACCAACGCGTTGCTGGAACGCCGCGGCGCGCGCACCGGCGTCATCACGACCCGGGGCTTCCGGGACGTCCTGGAGATGCGCCGCCGCGACCGGCCCCAGACCTGGGGTCTGTGGGGAACGTTCGAGCCGGTGGTGCCGCGCGACCTGCGCCTGGAGGTCGCCGAACGAACGCTGGCCGACGGCACCGTGCACACCCCCGTCGATCCGGACGCGGTCAGGCAGGCGGCCCGGGACTTGATCGATGCGGGCTGCGATTCGGTGTCGGTGCTGTTCGTCAATTCTTACGCCAATCCGGCCAACGAACGCGCCGCGCTGGCGGCGCTGAAGGAGGTCTGGCCCAACGAGCATGTCAACTGTTCCAGCGACATCCTGCCGGAGATCCGGGAGTTCGAGCGGTTCTCAACGGCCAGCCTGAACGCCTATCTGCAGCCCACCCTGGGCTCCTACCTGGCGTCGCTGGAAAAGGTCCTGGGCGAGGGCGGCTTCGGCGGCGAGGTGCTGATCGTCCAGTCGAACGGCGGCGTGATGGCGGCGGAGACCGCGTGCCGGCTGCCGGTGCGCACGGCCCTGTCCGGACCGGCGGCCGGCGTCATCGCGGGCGCGCATATCGCAACGACCGCGGGCTATCCCAACCTGATCACCTGCGACATGGGCGGCACCAGCTTTGACGTATCGCTGGTCGTCGACGGGCACAGCGCGCTTGCGGCCCAGACCGCCATCGATTTCGGCATGGTGGTGCGCACGCCGATGATCGAGATCACCACCATCGGCGCCGGCGGCGGATCGATCGCCTGGGTCGACCGGGGCGGCCTGCTGCAGATCGGTCCGGAATCGGCCGGGTCCGACCCGGGGCCCGTCTGCTACAGTCTGGGCAACGACCGGCCGACCGTGACCGACGCCAACCTGGTGCTGGGCCGGATCAACGGCGAGCGCCCCATCGGCGGCAAGCTGGACCGGCTGGATGGCGCGGCCGCGGCGCGGGCCATCGACACCCAAGTGGGCGCGCCACTGGGGCTGGACACCATGGCTGCGGCCGAGGCGGTGATCCGGGTCGCCAATGCGCGCATGGCCAGCGCCATCCGCCTGGTGTCGATCGAACGCGGCCACGACCCCAAGGAATTCGTCGCGATGCCGTTCGGCGGCGGCGGGGCGCTGCACGCCGGTGCGCTGACCAAGGACGTGGAGCTCGCCAAGGCGCTGGTGCCGCGCTATCCGGGCGTCACCAGTGCGCTGGGCTGCGTCATCGCCGACATGCGGCACGACCGCGTGCACACGCTGAACCGGATGCTGGACGATCTGGACGTGGCGGCCCTGGACGGCGAGATGGTCCGTATCGCCCGGGACGGCGAGGATCTGCTGGCGAAAGCCGGGGTGGCGTTCCAGGAAACCCGGCATGTCTTCGAACTGGATATGCTTTACCTGGGCCAGACCCACACCGTTGCCGTGCCGCTGCCGGTCGCGCTCAGCGGCGACAGCACCGGCGTCACCGTCGAGACGATCCGCCAGGCCTTCGAAGCCGCCTATCTGGGCGTCTTCGGCCGCCTGTTGGAGGGTATCGCCATCCGGGTGATGAACCTGCGCGTTGCCGTCATCGGCGTGCGCCCGAAGTTCGACCTGGCGCTGCTGGCGCCCGACGCGACCGGCTCGGTCGATGCCGCGACCGGGGGGGACCCGGCGGGTCTGGGTCGACGGCGGCTGGGTCGAGGCGACCGTCTACGAACGCCTGGCCCTGCCGGCGGGGGCGGAGGTTCCCGGGCCCGCGGTTCTGGAGCAGGCCGACACCACCATCTTCATCGAGCCCGACCTCACCGGCACCGTCGACCGGTTCGGCAACCTGTTGATCGAACGGAAGGAGGCGACGTGATGCCACGGCTCGATCCCGCTCGCATCGCATGTCTACTAGTAGATATGCAGAACGACTTTCTGCATGCCGACGGGGCCTACGCCCGCGGCGGCGCCACGGCGCCTGCCATCGCGGCCCTGCCGGCGCGGCTGAAGCCGGTGGCCGACGCCTTTCGGGCCGCCGGCGCCTGGATCGTCTCGACCCATTTCACCCTGGTGCCGGGCAAGGGCGGGGACCCCTTTATCTCCGAGCATCTGCGCGAACTGCGGCCGTTCCTGGGTGCCGGCGATTTCGCGCCGGGCAGCTTCGGCCAGGATCTGATTGACGAACTGCAGCCGGCCGATATGAAGGTGGAGAAGGTGGCCTATTCGGCCTTCTACATGAGCCGGCTTGAATGGGTGCTGCGCCGCGCCGGCATCAACACCCTGGTGGTCGGCGGCATCGTCACCAACGGCGGCGTCGCCTCGACCGTGCGCGACGCCCATGTGCGCGACATTCATACGATCGTGCTGTCGGACGGGTGTGCGGCGTTCGACGACGATGTGCATCTGACCGCGATCGCCGCGCTGAAACCCGTCGCGGCCATCGCCACCTGCGACGAGGCGGTCGCGATGCTGGGTGGCCAATGACCCTGCGCGACGCCGCCGGTGTTTCCTTTGAGATCGAGGTTCCCGTCGCGATCGTCGGTGCGGGCGCCTGCGGCCTGACCGCGGCGCTGGCCGCCGCCGATCGCGGGATCGAAACCCTGGTGCTGGAGCGGGATTCCGTGCCGTCGGGGTCGACGGCGCTGTCGTCCGGCATGATCCCGGCCTGTGGCACGTCCCTGCAGGCCGCAGCGGGCGTGGAGGACTCCGTCGAACTGATGGTTGGCGACCTGCAGCGCAAGGCGCATGGCCGCGCCGACCCGGTCATCGTCGAAGCGGTGTGCCGGGAATCCGGGCAGGCGATCGACTGGCTGGTCACGGACCACGGGCTGGAGCTGATCCTGGTGCAGGACTTCCTCTATCCCGGCCACAGCGTCGCCAGGATGCATGCCCCGCCCAGCAAGACCGGCGCGGAACTGTCGGGCATGCTGCAGCGTGCGGCCGCCGCGCAGGAGGTCGACATTCTGACCGATGCTGCCGTGTCGGCACTATTTGTGGACGGCGAAACCGTGCGCGGGCTGGAGGTCACCAGGCCCGACGGATCGGTGGAGCGGGTCGGCTGCGAGGTGCTGGTGCTGGCCTGCAACGGGTTCGCCGGCAACCGCGAAATGCTGGCGGAATACATCCCCGAGATGCTGGAGGCGGAGTTCTCCGGACATGCCGGCAACCGCGGCGATGCGGCGATCTGGGGCCAGGCGCTGGGCGCCGCGGTCCGCCACATGGGCGCCTACCAGGGCCACGGCTCGGTGGCGTCGCCGCACGGGGCGTTGATCACCTGGGGCATCATGATGGAAGGCGGCATCCAGGTGAACGCCCAGGGTCGACGATTTTCGAACGAAAACCAGGGTTATTCCGAACAGGCGGTGCCGGTGCTGCAACAGCCCGGCCACATTGCCTGGGACATCTTCGACGACCGGCTGCTGGCCCTGGGCCGCGGCTTCGAGGACTTCCGCGACGCCGAGGAGGCGGGCGCCGTGCGGACGGCGAAGGACGTAACGGCCCTGGCGGAAATCATCGACTGCGATGCCGGCGCGTTGCAGGAGACGTTGGACGCCGCTGCCGCCATGGCCCGCGGCGAGACCGCGGATCCCTTCGGCCGCGACTTCACCACAAATCCTGCTCTCGAACCGCCCTACCACGCGGTCAAGGTGACGGGCTCGCTGTTCCACACCCAGGGCGGCCTGGTGATCGACGCCCAGGCCCGCGTCCTGCGCCCCGACGGCACACCGCTCCCCAATCTCTACGCCGGCGGCGGCGCCGCCTGCGGCGTGTCCGGCCCGACCGTGGACGGGTATCTCTCCGGAAACGGTTTGTTGACGGCGGTCACGCTGGGAAGGATCGCGGGCAGAGAGGCAGCGGCCTAGTTAGTTCCCTTCTCCCCCGCGGGGAGAAGGTGGCCCGAAGGGCCGGATGAGGGGGTTCCGGTGCCGGTAACACCCTCACCCCAACCCCTCTCCCTCCAGGGAGAGGGGCTTTACGCTGCGTCGCGCACCGAGGGATCGTAGTTGAGGCTTGGCGCCAGCCACTTTTCCACTTCGGTGACCGTCATGCCCTTGCGCTTGGCATAATCCTCGACCTGGTCGCGTTCGATCCTGCCGACGCCGAAATAGCGGGCCTCCGGGTGACTGAAGTAATAGCCGCTGACTGCGGCGCCCGGCTGCATGGCGCAGGTTTCCGTCAGGCGGATGCCGGTCTTCTCCGGCGCCTGCAGCAGTTGGAACAGGATGCGCTTTTCGGTGTGGTCCGGACAGGCCGGATAGCCCGGCGCTGGGCGGATGCCGCGATAGGCCTCGGCGATCAGCTGGTCGTTGTCCAGGTTCTCGTCGGCCGCGTAGCCCCAGAACTCTTTGCGCACCCGCTCGTGCATCGTCTCGGCGAACGCCTCGGCCAGCCGGTCGCCCAGCGCCGAAACCAGGATCCCGTTGTAATCGTCCTGCGCGGACTTGAAGTCGGCCGCAATCTTTTCGACCTCCGCGCCCGACGTCACCGCGAAGCCGCCGATGAAATCGGCGATGCCCGTCTCCTTGGGCGCGATGAAATCGGCCAGCGCCAGGTTCGCCCGGTCCTTGCCTGCACGGCTCATCTGCTGGCGCAGGGTGTGGATCACCGCCGCGGTCTGACTGCGGTCCGGGTCGGCATAGACCTCGATATCGTCGCCCACCGCGTTGGCCGGCCAGAAACCGACAACGCCGCGCGGGTGGAACCAATTCTCGTCGACGATCCGGCGCAGCATCGCCTGGGCGTCCTCGTAGAGCGGCCGCGCCGCTTCGCCGACAACCGGGTCGTCAAGAATGTCGGGGAAACGCCCGGCCAGTTCCCAGGTCTGGAAGAAGGGCTTCCAGTCGATCCGCCCGATCAGATCCTCCAGGTCGTAGTCGTCGAAGACCGTCAGGCCGGGCCGCGCCGGGGCAGGGGGCCGATAACCCGTCCAGTCGATGGCCAAGCGGTTGGCGCGCGCCTTGGCGATCGGCAGGCGGTCCTTGCGGGCCTGGCTCTTCCCATGTTCGGTGCGGATCTTGTCGTATTCGGTGCGCACATTGCCCGCATAGTCCGAAGCGGCCTCGGCCGAGACCAGCGTGCCGGCCACGCCGACCGCGCGCGAAGCGTCCTGCACATAGACCAGCGGTCCCTGGTAGTTGGGCGCGATCTTGACGGCGGTGTGGACCTTGCTGGTGGTCGCGCCGCCGATCAGCAGGGGCATCGTGAAGCCCTCGCGCTGCATCTCGCTGGCGATGTAGCACATCTCCTCCAGGCTGGGCGTGATCAGGCCGGAAAGGCCGATCATGTCGACGCCTTCCTTGCGCGCGGTTTCCAGGATCTTGGCCGCGGGCACCATGACGCCCAGGTCGATGACCTCGAAGTTGTTACACTGCAGCACCACGCCGACGATGTTCTTGCCGATGTCGTGCACGTCGCCCTTCACGGTCGCCATCAGGATCTTGCCGTTGGAATCCCGGCCGCCGCCGTCGGCCTTTTCCGCCTCGATGAAAGGCAGCAGATAGGCGACCGCCTTCTTCATCACCCTGGCGCTTTTGACCACCTGGGGCAGGAACATCTTGCCAGACCCGAACAGGTCGCCGACCACGTTCATGCCGTCCATCAGCGGCCCTTCGATCACGGCCAGCGGACGGTCCGCCGCCTGGCGGGCCTCTTCGGTGTCGTCTTCGATATATTCCGTGATGCCGTTGACCAGGGCGTGGGTCAGGCGCTGGTTCACCGTGCCTTCGCGCCAGGAAAGGTCCACCTGCGTGCGTCTGCCGTCGCCGCGATAGTCTTCGGCAACCGTCAGCAGCCGGTCGGTGGCGTCGTCGCGCCGGTTCAGGATCACGTCCTCGACGGCGTCGCGTAGTTCTTCTGGGATCTCCTCGTAGACCGCCAACTGGCCCGCGTTGACGATCCCCATGTCCATGCCGGCGGGAATCGCGTGATACAGGAACACCGAGTGCATCGCCTCGCGCACCGCGTCGTTGCCGCGGAACGAGAAGGACACGTTCGACAGGCCGCCGGAGACGTGGCAGTGGGGCAGGGTCTCGCGGATGCGCCGGGCCGCCTCGATGAAGGCCAGGGCGTAGCCGTTATGCTCCTCGATGCCCGTGGCGACGGCGAAGATGTTGGGGTCGAAAATGATGTCCTCTGGCGGAAAGCCGACCTTTTCGGTCAGGACCCGGTAGGACCGTTCGCAGATCTCGACCTTGCGCTCGGCCGTGTCGGCCTGGCCCTTCTCGTCGAAGGCCATGACCACCACGGCGGCGCCGTAGCGCCTGATCGTCTTTGCCTGTTCGATGAACGGCGCCTCGCCTTCCTTCAGGCTGATGGAATTGACCACCGCCTTGCCCTGGACGCATTTGAGTCCCGCTTCGATCACCGACCACTTCGAGGAATCGATCATGATCGGGACCCGCGAAATGTCGGGCTCGGCCGCGATCAGCTTCAGGAACCGCACCATCGCCGCTTCGGAGTCCAGCATCGCCTCGTCCATGTTGACGTCGACGATCTGGGCGCCGTTTTCCACCTGCTGGCGCGCGATATCCAGCGCGGCGTCGAAGTCGCCGTCCATGATCAGCCGCTTGAACTTGGCCGACCCGGCGACGTTGGTGCGTTCACCGATATTGACGAAACGTCCGTCCATTCCGTGCTGCTTTCCTAAAATGCCGGCAGGCTGAAGGGTTCGAGGCCCGACAGCCGCATCATGCGCGGCACCTCGGGGATTTCGCGCGGGGCCACGCCGCGCACGGCTTCGGCGATGGCGCGGATATGGTCGGGCGTGGTGCCGCAACAGCCGCCGACGATGTTGACCAGGCCGGACTCGGCCCACTCGCGCATGTGCGTGGCCATGCTTTCCGGCGTTTCGTCATAGCCGCCGAACGCGTTGGGCAGGCCGGCGTTGGGATGGACGCTGACATTCACGTCCGCCACCCGCGACAGCTCGGCCAGATAGGGTCGCAGCTCCGTCGGACCCAGTGCGCAGTTCAGCCCCACCGCCAGGGGCCGCGCGTGCCGCAGCGAATTCCAGAACGCCTCGGTCGTCTGGCCCGAAAGGGTACGCCCGGAAAGGTCGGTGATGGTGCCGGACAGGATCAGCGGCACGGTCTCGCTGCGTTCGTCCAGCAGCTCGTCGATCCCGAAGACCGCCGCCTTGGCGTTCAACGTGTCGAAGACGGTCTCGACGAACAGCAGGTCCGCGCCGCCGTCCAGCAGGCCGCGCGCCGATTCCCGGTAGGCATCGCGCAGCTCGTCGAAGCTGATATTGCGAAAGCCCGGGTCGTTCACGTCGGGCGAGATCGAGGCGGTGCGTGCGGTCGGGCCGATGGAGCCGGCCACGAAGCAGTGGCGACCCGGCTCGGCCACCTCGGCCTTCTCCGCCGCTTCGCGGGCCACCCGCGCGCCAGCTTCATTGATCGCGTAGGCCTGGTCCTCCAGACCGTAGTCGCTCTGGCTGACGCTGGTGGCGTTGAAGGTGTTGGTCTCCACGATGTCGGCGCCGGCGGCGAAGTAGGACAGGTGGATGTCGCGGATGGCGTCGGGCCTGGTCAGGCACAACAGGTCGTTGTTGCCCCGCAGGTCGACCGGGTGGTCGGCGAACCGTTCGCCGCGAAACGCCGCCTCGTCCAGCCTCAGCGCCTGGATCTCGGTGCCCATGGCGCCGTCCAGCACCATGATCCGTTCCCCCAGCGCCCGTTCCAGGGCCTCTTGCCGTGCCGTTCTGTCGGTCATGCGTCTCGTTCCGCTTCAGGCCGCGCCGCCGCCGGCGACCCGTACCGCGTCGTTGGCGGTGCCGCCCGCCGCATCGCGCTCGCGCGCGCCCAGCGCGCGGCACAAGGCAACCGACAACGGCGCCCGGTTCAGCGTGTAGATGTGAAAGGTGTCGACCCTCTCGTCGATCAGCGTTGTGCAGAACTCGGCCGCGGTCGCCGTGGCGACCATGTCGCGCACGGGTGGGTCTTCGTCCAGCCCGGCGAACCGCTCTTCCAGCCAGTCCGGGACCGACGCCCCGCAGCGACCGGCGAAATCGCGCGCCCGCGCGAAGTTGCTGATCGGCAGAACGCCGGGAACGATCGGCGCCGAAATGCCTGCGTCGGCGACACGGTCGCGAAAACGCAGGAAGCAGTCCGGGTCGAAGAAGAACTGGGTGATCGCCACGTCCGCGCCGTTGTCGAACTTCCGTTTCAGGTTGTCGATGTCGGCTTCCACCGTGGGCGAGTCGGGGTGCTTTTCCGGGTAGGCGGCGACCGCGATGTGGAAGTCGGCCGTCCGCTTCAGCCCGCCGACAAGGTCCGCGGCGTTCAGATAGCCGTCTCCGTGCGGCCGGTAAGGTCCTTCCATGCCGGGCATGTCGCCGCGCAAGGCCACGATCCGGCGAACGCCCATGGCCCACCATTGCCGGGCCAGCCGGTCGGTCTCGTCGCGCGAGGCCGCGACACAGGTGAGGTGGGCGGCCGGCACAAGGTCGCCGCCCTCCAACAGGCCGCGCACGATCCGCTCGGACGTGTCGCGGCTGGTGCCCCCGGCCCCGTAGGTCACCGATACATAGCCGGGATCCAGCGGCGCCAGCCGGTCCAGAACCTGCCACAGGGCGGACTCGCCTTTCTCCGACTTGGGCGGAGAAATCTCGAAGCTGATCTGCGGTGCCGGGTTCATGCGGTCTGCACCTCCGTCTTGGGCACCGTGCGAACAGCCGGATCGTTGGCCGGCCGGCGTGCCGCCCACAGGGTTACTGACAGCGGACCGCCGCCCAGATGTACGGGTTTCTCCGGAACAAGCCCTGCAGCCTTGAAATGGCGTTCGACATCACTGTCGTCGAAGCCCAGCCAGCGGTGGGCATGTTCGTCGCGCATCGTTTCAAGCTCGTGCGACGCGAAATCCACCACCACGATCCGGCCGTTTCCGGCCAGCACGCGCGCCGCCTCGCGGATCACCAGTTCCGGCCGATCCGCGTAGTGCATCACCATGTGTACCGTGACCGCGTCGAACCGACCGGTGTCGAAGGGAAGGTGGTACATGTCGGCTTGGCGCACCTGGCAGTTCGTCAGGGCGGCCCTGTCCAGCCGGTCCCTGGCCACCGACAGCATTTCGCGCGAGGCGTCGATCCCGACGGCGTCTTCCACGTCCGCCCCGGCGATTTCCAGGATGTGACCGGTCCCCGTGCCGATATCCAACAGCCGTTTCGGCTGGGAGCGCAACAGCAGGGTCTTCAGCGCCTGGTCCACCTCGGCCTCGTCGATATGCAGGGCGCGGATCTGGGACCAGTTGTCGGCATTGCGGCGGAAATACTCGTTGGCCAGCCTGCTGCGATGCGTCTTGACCTCTTCAAGCCGCCTGAGGTCCAGCCGGATGATCGGATCGTCCTCCGGCACCATGTCGATGATGGCCTCCAGGAAGCCTTCCAGACCGCCTTCGTTGACCATGCGGTAGAAGGACCAGCTGCCTTCGCGGTTGCGCTGCAGCAGGCCGGCATCCACCAGCAGCTTCAGGTGCCGGGACACGCGCGGCTGGCTTTGGCCAAGGATCTGGACGATCTCGGACACGGTCAATTCGCCATGGGCACACAGCACCAGGATCCTGAGCCGGGTCGGCTCCGAGGCCGCCCGCATGCCCTGAAGAAGTCTTTCCATTGGCTCTTTCCAGGTTTGAATAACGACATAACGATATCCTTATGTCGTTCTATAAGCAAGCCGTTTAATGGTGAAGGATAGACAATGTTCGGTAGCAATCCCTTAAAGCGGGTTCACCGAAACGCTGCGGGGCGATGTTGGGCATGGACATTGCCCCGCGATCTGCTACTGCAATGGCAGGCCGTTGTTGCGGTTCCGGGCCGATGGCCCGTGTCTTGGGGGATTCCTTGCAGGTCGAGACGATCGTGACGATTGGGATCGCGCTGGCGGTCGGCGGTTTCGTGAAAGGCGCGACCGGAACCGGCCTGCCGATGGTGGCCGTTCCCGTGATGGCCGCTTTCATCGGCGTGCCCCATGCCGTCGCCGTGATGGCGATTCCGATCCTGGCGACCAATCTGTGGCTGATCTGGTCCCATCGTGCCGCCGCCGCGGCCGCCCGCGGCCTCGTCGTCCTGATTGCCACGGGCGTGGCAGGCGTCGCGCTGGGCACCTGGGGGCTTGTAGCGTTGGACGACCGCGTGCTGTCGCTGATTCTGGCCGGTCTGGTCCTTGGCTACATCCTGCTGACCCTGGCGCGCCCCAGCTTCCGGTTGACCGATGCCCTGAACCGGCGGCTCGCGCCCGGAATCGGCCTGATATCGGGAACCCTGCAGGGCGCGACCGGGATCTCCGGGCCGATCGTCGTGACCTACGCGCATGCGCGCCGGCTGGAGCGGGAGGCCCATGTCTTCACGGTTGCTGCGATCTACGGTTCCTTCGGCGTGATCCAGACGCCGGCCCTGTTCGGTGTCGGCATCCTGACCCCGCCGCGGCTGGCCGAGAGCGTGCTGGCCTTGCTGCCGATCCTGGGATCGATGTGGCTTGGCACCCGACTGGCGCGCACCCTTAGCCAGCGCGCCTTCAGTCGGGTGATCCTGGGCGTGCTGGCGCTGATGGCGGTCAAGCTGGTCCATGCCAGCCTGTAGCCGCCGTCCGGCGGCGACGCGAAAGGAAGACCCCTGCCCGGGTTGGGGCAGGGGTCTTGGTGCCGCGTGGATTGCCGGCGGCGCGGCTTTGGGAAACGGTTAGGCGGCGTCTTCGCTGGACCGGCGATAGGCAAGCGTGCAATGGGCCTCGCAATAGGGCTTGCCGACTGCGGCATTGTCGCCGCAGAACCTGAAATCCGGGTCGCGCGGATGGCCGATCGGCCACTGGCAGGACCACTCCTTGATCGGCGTGATCGTTGCCGGGATCCGCTTGATCGGCGACGGGCGGGACGACAGTCCCAGCCGGTGCGCTTTGCCGATGACCGCGTTCCGGGTCACGCCACCAAGCTGTTCGGCGATTTGGCGCGCAGACAGCCCCTCCATCCAAAGCCTGCGCAGTTTCTCAACTCGTACATCCGTCCAGTCCATCCAAAATCCTCTCGGCTTTCGCTGGTTCTGTTTACCAGGCCCGGCACAACCGTGTTGTTGCTTTAAAGGATCGGTCGAGCAGGGCATATGTTGTAGATGCGCCTCTACGATCCACAATAACTTGTGGGTTAACGGCGCCTCAAGCGGATTCAGGGGCGACTCGGCGGTTTTCCACAGAAAAATGACGCCAAATAGACTCCGCGACCGGGAATTCGGCGGCGAAGGGGGACGGGAAGGGCGGTACGGAGGTGTTATCCGTGCCTTGTGACCCGCCCAAGCGACGGCCAGGCCGGCCGAGTCGCGACGTTCTTCGAGCCGCAGCTTGAGCACCGCATGGTTGCACCCACCTCCGGCACGGGCATTGCCGGGCCAAGCCGGGCAATCAGAAGGGAAAGGTCCACGGTCGCGTTATGGCTGCATCTGTTGCACCAGCAGAAGACCGGGATGTTGTCGCCCGCAAGGTCGCCGAGGCGGGTCGCCCGGCGGCCCGCCTCGTCACTCTCGATCATGTTTTTCTTCAGTCGCCCCATGGCAGCTCCGTTGCCGGCCGACCGTGTCCCGGCACCACCCCATAATGAGAACATAACAGGAACAAATCAAGTGCAGAGAAGGTCGCCCCGGGGGCGGTTTACGGTCCATGTCCGGTGTCGGCCGGTCAGTGCCCGGCAGACACCAGGGTCATCGGTCGTTTGAAAATGGACAGCGCCTCGCGGATCGTCTTGCCGCGCTTCAGCGTTTCGCGGCCGGCAAGCACCTGGTAGTCGCAATGCTTGCCGTTGACCCGTTTGGTAATCGAGAATAGGGGGCTGTCGAAGCTGTGCCGGAAGACCGAGAAAACCGCGACGGGTCCGGTCGAATCGACCGCGTAATCCCGCCACTCGCCGGTCGCAACCCGTCTGGAGTATACGTCTAGGAGCAGCCTGAGCTCCTCGCGACTGAAAAAGACCCGCGTACGATGCGCCCGCCTGCCCGTAGGAAGGCGGACCAGATTAGAGCGTGTCAACGTGGCCTCTCTCCCTGGCTGCCTGAGGGAGAATGTTACAATAGGGTGACCGGAAAGGGCTAGCCTACAATATCGGCACCGGCGTTGAAGGGATCGGGTTCACGATAGCAATCGATCGATCCCAAGGTTCGGTAGCAGTAGAGCGGAGGCTCGATGACGATCGGTTCCGCTCGCCGGCACAGCGGGCCCTGGTCGTTAATCATCCGTACCGTGCTGCAATCCAGGCCGGTGATCGCCTCGGCCAGATGGTCGGTCGGCAGCTTGTCGCTGTTGACGAAACTGGCGGTTGCAGCAGATATTGCATAAAACGATGCAGGGTTGCCGCAGCCGGCCGTCAGCAACGCCGCAGCCAGCACGAAGAGCCGGGTCCAATTTGCCCACCGGGAGCTTCTTGCCCATCGCATCATCGCCACTCCATCCTTCCATCCTCGCCGCGGCCGGCCGCCGGATCAAGTCTTTGGCCGACGTGGCCGCAAATGTTCGATTCTGCCGGCTTTTGGCCAATCTTGGCCGGACCGGCACGCCCTCATGGGTATCAAGTTGCGTGCCAAAGCGGTGGCCTGGCCGCCGCCCCGAGGGCGGGTGTTGCGGGCAAGGCGGAAAGGCCTTAAGAGTTCCGCCCGGAATGCGGGGGTTAACGATGCCCGGCCGCGTCAAGGTCCGGCCCGCCGGCCGTCCCGGCTGAGAACCACGGGTGGGCCTGCAGAGGACGCTGCCAAGGCACGGGCGGATTATCGATAGGGAAGCGAGCAGCGGTGGCGGACTTTTTCGAGGAAGTTGATGAGGAACTTCGGCGCGACCGGACCAAGTTGCTGTGGGACAGGTACGGCAAGATCGTCATTGCTGCAGCCGTTCTGATCGTGCTTGCGACCTCCGCGAACGTCTTCTGGCGCAACTACACCGCAACCCAGCGGCAGGAAAACGCGCAGCAGTTTCTGGAGGCGGTCGGGCTGGCCCGGGCCGGTCAGCGGGACGCGGCGATCGATGCCTTTCTCGCGCTGGCCACGGATGCGCAGGAAGGCTATGCGCTGGTTGCGCGCTTCCGCGCCGCAGGTCTGAAGGCCGAATCCGGGGACCTGGAAGGGGCGGTTGCGGACTACGCCGCGCTGGCGGCGGATTCCGATGTAGAGCCCCTGTATCGGGACCTTGCGGCGCTGCTGCGGGTGATGAGCGAGGGCGAGACCGCCGACCCCGGCGTCTTGTTGCAGGAGCTGGAACCGTTGTCGGCAGCCGACAATCCGTGGCGCTACACGGCCAGGGAGCTGATCGCCGTGAAGCATCTGCGCCTTGGCGAAACCGAGCAGGCCCGCCAGACGTTGCAGGTGCTGGCCGACGACCTGGAGGCGCCGCGCGGGACCCGGGTCAGGGCGTCGGAAATGCTGAGGGCGCTGGGCCAGTGACGGGTATCCGCCGCGCCTGCGGACGGTCCGTCCGGGGCGGCGTATTCCTGCTTGGCGGTCTGTTGGCCGGCTGCAGCTGGTTCGGCGAGGCGGAGGATCCGCCGCTGCCCGGCGAGCGCATCTCCGTGATGCTGTTCGAGCGGGATCTGGAGCCCGATCCCCGGATCGCCGATCTGGCCGTTCGTTTGCCGCAACAATGGGAAAACGGGTTCTGGCCCCAGGCCGGCGGCGAGTCCGACCATGCGATGCACCACCTGGCGATTCCGGACCAGGTCGCGAAGGCCTGGTCGATTCAAATCGGCGATGGCGGCGACGAGGAGTCGCCTTTGATGGCGCCGCCTGTGGTCGCCGACGGCACGGTCTATACGGTCGACATCACCTACGAGGTTGCAGCGATCGACAGCAAGACCGGGAAACAGCGGTGGCGCTCCAAGGTCGAAGTCCCTGAGGAGGACGAGGATGCGTTCGGCGGCGGCCTGGCCTATGCCGATGGCCGCCTCTACCTCAGCACCGGCTTTGCAACGGTGTTTGCGCTGGACGCAGAATCGGGCCAGGTGGTCTGGTCCGAGCAGGTGCCAGGCCCGGTCCGCGCGCCGCCGACCCTGGCTGAGGGGCGGGTCTTCGTGGTGACGCTGGACAACCAGCTCTTCGCCCTGGACGGCGAGACGGGAGAGCGGATCTGGAGCCACTCCGGGTTCACCGAGGCCGCCGGACTTCTGGGCGCGGCCAGTCCCGCCGCGTCCGGCGGCACCTTGATCGTGCCCTATTCGTCGGGCGAGCTGTTTGCGCTGAGAATCGAAAACGGCCGTGTCATCTGGTCGGACAACCTGACGGCGATCCGTCAGGTCGATGCGCTGTCCGCCCTTGCCCATATCCGCGGGCGGCCGGTTATCGACCGCGGCATCGTCTATGCCATCAGTCATTCCGGACGCATGGTGGCGATCGACCTGAGGACCGGCGCCCGCGCCTGGGAACGCAGCATCGGCGGGCTGCAGATGCCGTGGGTCGCCGGCGACTTTCTGTTCGTGCTGACGACCGAAGGCGAAATCCTCGCGATTACGCGGCGCGGCGGACGGGTCCGCTGGGTCCGGCGGCTGCCGCAATGGGAGAACCTTGAGGACAAGATCGACCCGATCACCTGGGTCGGCCCGGTGCTGGCAAACGACCGCCTGCTCGTGGCCAGTAACAATGGCGACGTCCTGTCTATCTCGCCCTATACCGGCGATGCCTTGGGGCGCATCGAACTGGGCGAAGGATTGCGCATGCCGCCGGTGGTCGCCAACGGAACGCTGTATTTCCTGACCAATGGCGGCGAACTGGTCGCCATGCGCTGAGCGCCTGAGACGGTCGCCATGTCCCTGAAGGTCGTCATCATAGGCCGTCCCAACGTCGGCAAGTCGACACTGTTCAACAGACTTGTGGGCAGGCGTCTGGCCCTGGTCGACGATCCCCCCGGCGTGACACGCGACCGGCGCGAAGGTGCCGGGCGTTTGTCGGACCTGGAATTCGACGTCGTCGACACCGCCGGCCTTGAGGAGGCGTTCGACGAGACGCTGCAAGGGCGCATGCGGCGCCAGACCGAACGCGCGGTCGAGGAGGCCGATGTCGTCATCCTGATGACCGACGCCCGCGCCGGGGTCACGCCCGTTGACAGGGCGTTCGCCGACTGGCTGCGCCGCACCGGCAAGCCGATCGTCCTGGTCGCCAACAAGTGCGAGGCCAGCGCGGCCGAGGCCGGGCTTCTTGAGGCGCATTCCCTGGGCCTGGGCGAACCGGTCGCGATTTCGGCCGAACACGGCGAAGGTATGGCGGCCTTGTTCGCGGCCCTGGTGCCCTTCGAAGCAGCGGAAGACGAGAAGGGCCGCGCGCCGCAGGATGAGGCCCAGCCCGTCCAGCTTGCCGTGGTCGGCCGCCCCAATGTGGGGAAGTCGACGCTGATCAACCGGCTGATCGGCGAGGAACGCCTGCTCACCGGTCCCGAGGCCGGCATAACCCGGGATTCGATTGCCGTTCCGTTCGATTTCCGCGGCCGTGCGCTTAGGCTGGTCGATACCGCGGGCCTCCGGCGCCGGGCCAAGGTGACCGAAAAGCTGGAAAAGCTCTCCGTCGCGGATTCGCGCCGCGCGATCCAATTCGCGCAGGTCGTGGCGCTGGTCCTTGACGGTCAGGATCTGCTGGAAAAGCAGGATCTGACCATCGCGCGCCAGGTCATCGAGGAAGGCCGCGCCCTGGTGATCGCGGTCAACAAATGGGACCTGGTCGCCGACAAGAAGCAGGCCCGGCAACGCCTGGCGGACCGGCTTCAGACCAGCCTGCCCCAGGTCCGCGGCATTCCGGTCGTCACGCTGTCCGCGCTGAAGGGTCAGAACCTGGACCGGTTTCTGGAGGCGGTGTTGAGCGCCTACGACGTCTGGAACCGTCGGGTTCCGACAGCGAAGCTGAATGAATGGCTGGAACGCATGACCGAGATCCATCCGCCGCCGGTTTCGCAGGGACGGCGCATCCGCCTTCGCTATGCCACCCAGGTCAAGACGCGGCCGCCGACCTTCGCGGTCTTCGCATCGCGGCCGGGGGACTTGCCGGACTCCTACATGCGGTACCTTGTGAACGGGCTGCGCGAGGCGTTCGATCTTGTCGGGACGCCGGTTCGAATCCATCTGCGCAAAGGAAAAAACCCCTATGTTAGCAAAGCGTGATGTCTCCCCGGGCCGGATTTTGGCCGGTGCCTGCGCCGCCGTCGTTTGGCTTGCGCTCGCCGCATGCGAGTCCGGCAGCATGTTCCAGAAAGAGCCGGGGCCCTGGGACGGACGTTGGGCTGGGCGGATGCTGTTCTCCGCCGGCGAGGCGGGCTGCGTGAGGCGGGGCGCCATGCGGGTGGAAATCGCCGGCGGCGACCTGACGGGGACCATCCGCGGCAGCGGGACGGACTTCGGCGTGCGCGGTCAGGTGTTGGAAACCGGCGAGCTCTACAAGGGGATGCTGACCCGCCACAACCAGCCCGCCGCCGAACTGACGGGTCAATTCGACGCCGACAAGTTCGACGGCCGTTGGAAGGACGACGAGGGCCGTTGCCGCGGGACGGTGTCGCTTCGACGGGTGAGCCGCTAGCGCGAACGGAGCGCGGTCAGACGCGCAGACGCTGTCCGTTCACGGAGCACCCCGGTTCCGCCAGTTCCATGAACAGCTCGGTAATCTCCTCGGGACGTTTCAACTTCCCGGGGTCTTCGCCGGGAAATGCCTGGGCCCTCAGCGCGGTTGCGACGATCCCCGGATCGACGAGATTGGCACGCACCCCCGTCTTCGAGACTTCGGCGGCATAGACCATCACCAGCTGCTCCAGCGCCGCCTTGCTGGCCGCGTAGGCTGACCAATAGGCGAACACGCCCTGGGTCACCCCGGAGGTCACGAACAGCGCCCGTCCGGCGTCGGACTGGCGCAACAGCGCGTCGGCCGCGCGCAGCAGCCGGTGGTTTGCAGTCACGTTGACGGTGAACACCTCTTCCCACACGTCCGGCGCCACGTGCGCGACGGGCGACAACGTTCCCAGCATCGCCGCATTGCCCAGCAGGATATCCAGTCCGTCGAACCGTTGATAGATCGACGCGCACAGCGCGTCGATGGAGTCCAGGTTCCGCAGGTCCAGCGTGACCAGCGTGGCGCGTTTGCCGGTTTCCGCGCGGATTGCATCGTCGACCTCTTCCAGCCCGCCGCGCGTCCTGGCGGCAAGGATCACGTGCGCGCCCTCTGCGGCGTACCGTTTGGCAACCGCAGCCCCGATCCCCCGGCTGGCGCCGGTGATCAAGGCGGTGCGGCCGGAAAGCCGGCCGGCGGCCACTAGCCGGTCTCCGCCAGCAGGGACAGTTGCCGGGTGTTCGACCCCGATTCCTGGTCGTGCAGCGGGATCGGGTAGTCGCCGGAGAAGCAGGCGTCGCAATACCGGGGCGAGTCGTTGTTGCGGCGTTCCTGTCCCATCGCACGATACAGGCCGTCCATCGACACGAAGGCCAGGCTGTCCGCCTGGATGAGGCTGCGCATGCCTTCCACGTCCAGACGGGCGGCCAGCAGCTTGTCGCGTTCCGGCGTATCGACGCCGTAGAAGCACGAATGCGTGGTCGGCGGGCTGGAAATCCGCATGTGAACTTCCGTCGCGCCCGCGCTCCGCACCATCTCGACGATCTTCTTCGAGGTGGTGCCGCGCACGATCGAATCGTCGACCAGGATCACCCTTTTGCCGTCGATGTGCGGCCGGTTGACATTGTGCTTCAGCTTGACACCCAGATGGCGGATTTCGTCGGTCGGCTCGATGAAGGTCCGGCCCACATAGTGATTGCGGATAATACCGTACTCGAACGGCAGCCCGGCCTCGGCGGCGAAGCCCATGGCCGACGGCACCCCTGAATCGGGCACCGGCACGACGACGCCGGCTTCGACCGGTGCCTCGCGGGCCAGTTCGGCGCCGATCCGCTTGCGCGCCTCGTAGACCGATCGGCCATCGACGATGCTGTCGGGGCGTGAGAAATAGATGTACTCGAACACGCAGAAACGCTGGGCCTGCGGCGAGAAGGGGCGGTGACTGTGCACCCCGTGCTGGTTCAGCACCACCAGTTCGCCGGGTTCGATGTCGCGGATGGCGGTGGCGCCGATGATGTCGAATGCGCAGGTTTCCGACGCCAGCAAGAACGCGTCGCCCAGGCGGCCCTGAACCAGCGGGCGGACGCCCAGCGGATCGCGCACGCCGATCACGGCATCGTCGGCCAGCGCCACCACGGAATAGGCGCCTTCGACGCGGCGCAACGCCCCGATCAGGCGATCGACCACGGTGCCCTTGGAGATCGCCATCAGATGGATGATGATCTCCGTGTCGGTGGTCGACTGGAAAATGCAGCCGCATTCGACAAGCTCGCGGCGCAGCGACACCGCATTGGTCAGGTTGCCATTGTGCCCGATCGCGAAACCGCCAAAAGAGAGTTCCGCGAACAGCGGCTGGACGTTGCGTGGCAGCGGCTCGCCGGTCGTCGAATAGCGGTTGTGGCCGATCGCGGCGTGGCCCTGCAGCCGGCGCATTACGTTCTCGTCGCTGAAGACGTCACCGACATGCCCGATTCCACGGTGCTGGTGATACTGGCGGCCGTCGAACGCGACGATGCCCGAGGCCTCCTGGCCGCGATGCTGCAGGGCGTGCAGGCCCAGTGCGGTGTGCGCGGCGGCATCGGTATGGCCGAAGATGCCGAACACCGCGCACTCTTCGCGCAGCTTATCGTCGTCGAACGGCGTTGTGCCCGACCTTGGTAACGGGATCATGGGCGGAAGCCCTTTCTCATTGGCTGTGGCTCACTTGTTTTGGTCGATCAGCGCTTCCATGCCGCGCCGCTCTGAATCCGGGTAGGACGGTTCCGCCGATACGCCGTTGTCCTTTTCCTGCGGCGTCGGGCGGGTCAGCATGCGGAACGTCTCCTCCTGCTCGACGGCCATGGACACGCCCTGGCGGACGCGCTGGATCGCGTCGCGCAGGCGCTGCGAGGACTCGGCCGGCACCAGCGCCAGCATCATGTCGGACCCCAGCGCAACGAAAGGCAGTGAACGGGTCCGATAGACCGGATCCGGCAGATTGTCCTCGTTCAGGAAGAACACCAGCAGAATAAAGGCCAGACAGACCAGAAACGCGCCGCGGGCCAGGCCGAACAGAAACCCCAGGGCACGGTCCAGCGGGCCGATCGCGCTTTCCTTGACACCGCGCGCGATGAAGCCGCTGACGATGGTCAGCACCAGCAGGACAACGATAAAGACGGCGGCCATCGTCCCGAAGCTGGAGACGATCTCGATCTCCGTCCATTGCTGGGCATAGGGCAGGGCATGCGGATAGGCGATGTAGGTGACGACGGCGGCGCCCACCCAGGCGCCGATCGACAACACCTCCCGGACGAAACCACGGACATAGGCCAGCAGGCCCGACAGGACCAGGATCGCCAGGACCGAGAGGTCCAGCCAGGAAATCGGCATCGACGACAGCGTCTCGGCCATTTCGTCCGCTATCCGCTGATTGCTCGGCGTCGATCCGGCGATTCGGCCACCAGTAGTTCGACGATTTCCGAAAGCCGGGTCACTTCCGTGACTTCCAGGTCGACCGGCTGCCGCGGCTGCTTCGACCGCTCGCGCGCGCGCCGCGCCGACATGATTACCCTGCCGAATCCCAGCTTGCCGGCTTCCTTGATGCGCGCATCCGACCGGGTCACGCCGCGCACCTCGCCGGACAGCCCGATTTCCCCGAACACCACGGTATCGGTCGGCAACGCGACGCCGCTGACGGAAGATACCAGGGCTGCGGCGACCGCAAGGTCCGCCGCGGGTTCGCCAATCCGGATCCCGCCGGCGACGTTCAGATAGACGTCCCGACCCGACAGGGACAGGCCGGCCCGGGTCTCCAGAACGGCGATGATCATGGCAAGGCGGCCGCCGTCCCAGCCCACCACCGTGCGTCGCGGGGTCGCCAGGGGCGAGGGCGCAACCAGGGCCTGGATCTCGACCAGGACCGGACGCGACCCCTCGATTCCGGCAAACACGGCCGCGCCCGACACGTCGCCCTGGCGTTCGGCCAGGAACAGCGCGGACGGGTTCGCCACCTCGAACAGACCGCCATCCGTCATCTCGAAAACGCCAATCTCGTCGGTCGGGCCGAACCGGTTTTTCACCGCGCGCAGGATCCGGAACTGGTGACCGCGCTCGCCCTCGAAATACAGCACCGTGTCCACCATATGCTCCAACACCCGCGGCCCGGCAATCGTGCCCTCCTTGGTCACGTGGCCGACGATCATCACTGTGATGCCCCGGCGCTTGGCAATCCGGATCAGCTCCTGGGCCGAGGCGCGGATCTGGGCGACCGTCCCCGGCGCCGATTCAAGGGCATCCATATACATGGTCTGGATCGAATCGACGATCACGACCTGGGGGCCCTGTTCGCTGTCAAGGGTTGCGGCGATGTCGCGGACATTGGTCGCCGCCGCCAGATCGACCGGTGCCGAAGCGACGCCCAGCCTGGACGCCCGAAGCCGCATCTGATCGATCGCCTCTTCCCCCGAGATGTAGGCGACCCGGGCCGATTGCCCCAGTTGCGCCGCGACCTGAAGCAACAGGGTCGACTTGCCGATGCCGGGATCGCCGCCGATCAACAGGACGGACCCTTCAACCAGGCCGCCGCCCGTCACGCGGTCGAATTCGGCAATCCCCGTCTTGCGTCGCGCGGTGCTGTCGGTCTGCCCTTGCAATGAGGCGAAGGCCAACGCCCGCCCGCCACCCTGGGCCCCGCGGGCGCCGCCCCGCCCGACGGGCGGCGCGTCCACAACCTCCTCGACGATGGCGTTCCACGCATTGCAGGCGTCACACCGGCCCATCCATCGATGATGAACCGCGCCACAGGATTGACAGACATATCGTGTGTGGGCTTTTGCCAATACTGGTGTCCCGTCGAGACGCCGTCGCCGCCGCGCGGCAAGCTACAGTCTGCGGATCTCCATCTTGATCGGGCCTTCGATCCGACCGTGGATGAACTGATCCACATATTCGTTGCCGGTCTGGTCAATGGCCTCGGTGTCGCCCTGCCAGACGACCTTGCCTTTGTAGATCATTGCGACCCGATCGGAAATCGTCCGGGCGCTGGTCATGTCGTGGGTGATGGTGATCCCCGTGGCGCCGATTTCCCGGGTTACCTTGGCGATCAGCTTGTTGATGATGTCGCCCATGATCGGGTCGATCCCGGTGGTCGGCTCGTCGAACAGGATGATCTCGGGATCGATCGCGATCGCTCGGGCCAGCCCCACGCGTTTTCGCATTCCGCCTGACAGTGCCGCCGGCCAAACAGTGGCAACCTCATCGCCCAGGCCGACCTGGGCCAGCTTCTCCATCGCCTTGTCCCGGGCCGCGTTGCGGCTCATGCCCTTGCCCTGGATCAGCCCGAACGCGACGTTTTCCCAGACCGGCATCGAGTCGAAAAGGGCGGCGTGCTGGAACAGCATGCCGATCTTGGCGTTGACCCTTTCCCGCTTGCGCTCCGACAGGCCGACGACGGACTGCCCATCGATCAGGATCTCGCCCTCGTCCGGGGTGAGCAGGCCCAAAAGGCACTTGATCGTCACGGACTTGCCGGTTCCCGATCCGCCGATGATCACCACGGACTCGCCCGGCATCACATCGAGATCCAGTCCGTCCAGCACGGTCTTGGGGCCGAAGCGCTTGACCACGCCCTTCATCAGGATCTTCGGTGAGGCTGCCTGCGTCATGTGCCGAAGAACAGCTCGGTGATCAGGTAGTTCGAAGTCAGGATCAGGATCGAGGCCGAGACCACTGCATTGGTCGTCGCCGCGCCGACGCCCTGGGCACCGCCCTTGGAATAGTAGCCGTTGTAGCAGCCCATCAGGGCGATGATGAAGCCAAACACCGCCGCCTTCACCAGACCCGAGAAAACGTCCATGAACTCAAGGAAGTCCATGGTGTTCTTAAGGTAGGCGGCCGGATTGAAGCCCAGCTTGTAGACGCCCACAAGATAGCCGCCGAAGACGCCGATGATGTCGCCGACAATCACCAATATCGGCAGCATGGACATACCGGCGATCAGGCGCGGTGCGACAAGATACTTGAAGGGGTTCGTCGACAGGGTCTCCAGGGCGTCGATCTGTTCGGTCACCCGCATGGTGCCGAGCTCGGCGGCCATTGCGGCGCCGATTCTCCCGGCCACCATCAGGCCCGCCAGCACCGGCCCGAGTTCCCGGGTCATCGACAGGACGACGACCGTGGCGACGGCGCCTTCCGCCGAGAACCGTGCGAACCCGGTGTAGGATTGCAGGGCCAGCACCATGCCCGAGAACAGGGTGGTCAGACCGACCACCGGCAGCGAGTAGTACCCGATGTCGATGCATTGGCGTGCCAGGAGCCGCAGGTAGAAGGGTGGCCGAATCGACTGGCTGACGCCTGACGCGCAGAACATCGTCAGCCGGCCGGTCGCCTCCAGAAAGCCCAAAAAGGCGCGGCCGATCGGACGCAATGGGTTCATGCAGTTCCCCCGATATAGTCGCGGGCAAATCGGTGCCCCAGTCTTACGATGACTTCATAGGAAATCGTTCCGGCACGGTCCGCGACCAGGTCGATGGGGATGGACGGCCCGATCAAGTCCACCTCGTCGCCCGTACGCAACTGCGGCACCGCACTGACGTCCAGGGTAATCAGGTCCATGGAAATTCTGCCGATCACAGGCACAACGACATTGCCGACTCGAGCCTCCCCCTTACCGCCAAGCGACCTCAGATAGCCATCGGCATATCCGGCCGCGATCGTGGCCACACGGGCTGGGCCGTCGAAGCGGTGCGTCGCACCATATCCAACGGTCTGTTGGGCGTCAACGTCCCGGATTTGCAGGATTTTTGCCGTCAAACGCACGACCGGCCGCATCGGGTTGTCGCCGTCCTGATTGGGCCTTCCGCCGTACAAGGATATGCCGGGTCGCACCATGTCGAAATGGTAGTCCGGACCCAGGAAGATGCCGCTGGAGGCCGCAAGCGACGCCTGCGGCGCCTTGATGGCGCGGACCAGGCGCTGAAAGCGCTCCAGTTGGGTGCGGTTCAGCGGGTCGGACGGCGTGTCGGCGCAGGCCAGGTGGCTCATCAGGCCGCGCAAGGTGAAACCGCGCAAACGGCCCGGTCCGTCGGCCAGCACGGCCGCTTCCGCCGGCGCCAGCCCAAGCCGTGCCATACCGGTGTCGCAATGGACCACCCCCAGCAAGGCCCCGGCGTCGGCACAGTGGGCCTGCCATGCCGCGATCTGGCCGAGATCGTTCAGCGTCGGAATGATCCGGTGGTGTTGGTAGACCGGCGCGTCGGCGTTCATCAGCCCGTTCAACACGATGACCTCGGCGTCCGGCAACAGGCCGCGCAGGGCGATTCCCTCGTCCAGGGTTGCGACGAAAAACGTCTTGCAGCCGGCCTCCGCCAGGGCGGGAATGACGCGGTCGCCGCCCAAGCCATAGGCGTTTGCCTTGACCACGGCGGCGCATTTTGCCGGTTTCGCCCGCTCGGCCAGCAGGCGGTAATTCGCGCTTACCGCCGCAAGGTCGATGACCAGCCGGGTCGGTGCGTCTGGCGTGCCGGTCACCTCAATAGTCGTCCGCCTGGTGACGGGAGTCGAGATCGGCGAATTTCGTCAGCGCGCCGTTGAAATACAGGCTGATCGAGCCGGTGGGGCCGTGCCGCTGCTTTGAGATGATGACTTCGGCGGTGTTCTGGACGTCCTTCAGCCTTTCATGCCAGCGTTCCATGCGATCCTCGAACCGCGTCTGGTCCTCGTCGACCCGGCGCAGCGGCTCCGCCTTTTCCAGGTAGTATTCCTCGCGGAAGATGAAGGTCACCACGTCGGCGTCCTGTTCGATCGAGCCGGATTCGCGCAGGTCGGACAGCTGCGGCCGCTTGTCCTCGCGCTGCTCGACCGCTCTGGAAAGCTGGGACAGCGCAATCACCGGCACATCAAGCTCTTTCGCCAGGGTCTTGAGACCCCGGGTGATCTCGGAGATCTCCTGCACGCGGCCATCGTTGCGCCTGTCCAATCCACCCTGCAAGAGCTGGAGGTAGTCGACGATGATCAATTCCAGCCCGTTCTGCCGCTTGACGCGCCGGGCCCGCTGCCGCAACTGCGATATGGTCAGCGCCGGCGTGTCGTCGATGTAAAGCGGCACCTGTCGCAGATCCTGGGCCGCCATGGCGATGCGGCCGAACTCCTCGGTGTCGATTTCGCCCCGGCGGACCTTGTCGGAGGGCACTTCCGAACGCTCCGCCATGATGCGGCTGGCGAGCTGTTCGGCGGACATTTCCAGCGAGAAGAACAGGGTCCGCCCGCCCTCGGTGATCTCGCGCCCGGTATTGTCGGTGACCTTCTTGAAAGCAGCCGCCGCGTTGTAGGCGATGTTGGTCGCCAACGCCGTCTTGCCCATGGCGGGGCGGCCGGCAAGGATGATCAGGTCGGATTTGTGCAGCCCGCCCAGCTTCTTGTCCAGGTCGTGGAAACCGGTCGTCACGCCGACCACGTGGCTGTCGCGGCGGAATGCCTCGTCGGCGGAACTGAGCGCCAGCTTGGCCGCCGCATAAAGATCGACGATGCCCCGATCCAGCTCGCCGGTCGTCGCCAGGTCGTACAGGTGTTGTTCCGCCCGGGCGATCTGCTGCAGCGCATCGTCCTCGATGACCTGGTCAAACGCGTCGTTGACTACGGTTTCCCCCAGCGCGATCAGCTCGCGCTTGAGGTAAAGGTCATGGATGATCGCCGCGTAGTCCGCCGCGTTGATCACGGTGACTACGTTCGAGGCCAACTCGACCAGATAGGATGGGCCGCCCGCCGCTTCCAGAGACTCGTCCTGCTCGAAATAGTGTCGCAGCGTTTCCGGCTTGGCGACCTGCCCAAGCTGGATCAGCTTGGCGATCGCCGCATAGATCCGCTGATGGGCGGGCGAATAGAAATGAGAAGCCTCCAGCCGTTCGGATACCTGTTCGAACGCCCGGTTGTTGCGAAGCATTGCCCCCAACAGGGCTGACTCGACCTCCAGATTATGCGGGGGCTCCCGCAAAATCGCGCCGGACCGATCAGTCTCATCGTGTAGGGTGGCAATATTGTTGTCGGAAATCGAACTCACCATTTCCAGACCCTATGACACCTTCCCTCAGAACGTCCCTAGAACAAAGCCTGTGGATATGGGGGATATCGGTAACGGTTGCAGCATAGGGTGATTCGGATACCGCGCGCACCTGGAACAGGCGCACCAAGCAGGAACGGCGCCGTCCTGTTCGACGGCGCCGCTGCGCAGACTTGTCTCAAAGGAACCGAAATCCTGTCTCAGGCTTCCGGTTCCGTCTTTTCCGCTTCGGCCTCGCCGCCGGGCTCCTCCGTTGCCGGGGCGGCTTCGCCCTCCGCCTCGGAAGCTTCCTCCGGCGCGGCCTGGGCCGCGGCCTCGGGTGCCGGCGCGGCCGTCCGGCGGTCGCGCTGGTCCTGCTCCGCTTCCAGCTCGGCAAGCGTCTGCAGTGCCGGAAGCCCGCGTGCGACGCGGTCTGCCTGGGCCTCCGCCTCTTCATCGGACTTAGCCACGTTGATCGAGACGGTCGAGGTGACCTCGGGATGCAGTCTGATCCTGAAATCGAAGATCCCCAGCGTCTTGACCGGGCGCTCCATCAGAACCTGGCTGCGCGAGACCGTGTAGCCCGCCTCGGTCAGGCTGTCGGCGATGTCGCGCGCCGTGACCGAGCCGTACAACTGGCCGGAATCCGATGCTGCACGGATCAGGACGACCGAAACGCCGTCCAGCTTGGCCGATACCGCATCCGCTTCGCTCTTGCGTTCCAGGTTCTGGGCCTCCAATTGCGTCCGTTCGGATTCGAACCGGATCCGGTTCGCTTCCGTGGCCCGCAAGGCCTTCTTCTGGGGCAACAGATAGTTGCGTGCGTATCCGGGCTTGACGGTGACCACATCACCCATCTGGCCCAGCCTTTCCACACGCTCCAGGAGGATCACTTCCATGTCGCGGCCCTCCTATTTGACCACGTAGGGGATCAGCGCCAGAAAGCGCGCCCGTTTGATGGCCTGCGCCAGCAGGCGCTGCTTCTTCGCCGACACCGCTGTGATCCGGCTGGGCACGATCTTGCCCCGCTCGGAAATGAACCGCTGCAGTGTCTTGACGTCCTTGTAGTCGATTTCGGGCGCGTTCGGGCCCGAGAACGGGCAGGTCTTCTTGCGCCGGAAGAACGGGCGGCGTCCGCCGCCGGGGCGTGCCGGGGCGGCCATCAGCTCTCTCCTTCGGTTTCGGTGGCGGGCGCCTCAGGGGCAGGCTGGCGCGGCGCCTCAGGGGCGGCCTGGCGCGGCGCCTCAGGGGCGGCCTGGCGCGGCGCCGACCGGTGCGGCGGTCCGCCGTCCCGTCCGCCGCGCGACCCGCGATCGCGCTCGTCGCGGCGCTGCATGACGACGCTGGGCGTCTCGGGCAGCTCGTCGGTCCGGCAGGTCATGAACCGCAGCACGTCCTCGTTCAGCCGCATATTGCGTTCCATTTCCTGGACCGCGGCGGCCGGCGCCTCGAAATTGATGAGCATATAGTGCCCTTTGCGGTTCTTCTTGATCCTGAAGGCAAGGTTGCGCAGACCCCAATATTCCTTGCGGCCCACGGTGCCGCCACCCTCGGCGAGGATGGCGGAAAACTGATCGGTCAAGGCCTCGACCTGGGCGGCCGAGATGTCTTGACGCGCAATCATGACGTTCTCGTAGTAAGGCACTGGTCCTTTACTCCCTTTGGCTGTCAGCGAACCAGCGCACCTGCCCATGTCAAAGGCCGTGCCGCCTGGCTCTTACCGCCCCCTCGCGGACAACGCCGGCGTTGCCGGACGCGTCTTTATCGAAGGCGGAAGGAGTGTGGGCTCGATCCGGACGCTTTGGCGCACGGATGCCCCTAAACGGGCGGGTTTATAGACGCCGATGCAGGGAAGATAAAGAGGTTTTTGGCCGCCGCTTGACTTGCGGCGTCGGCTGGCTATCAGATGCCCCTGGGCCGTGTCGGCCCGGTCATCACAATTCCTCAGGCCACAGCAGGGTTACTCGCTATCATGACGCGCGCGTTCGTATTCCCCGGACAGGGATCCCAAGCCGTCGGCATGGGACAGGCCCTGGCCGAGGCCTTTGCCGAGGCCCGACAGGTCTTCGAAGAGGTCGATGAGGCCCTCAAGCAGAATCTCAGCCGGCTGATGTTCGAAGGGCCGACGGATGAGCTCACGCTGACCGAAAACGCCCAGCCGGCCTTGATGGCGGTCAGCATGGCGGCCCTGCGGTCGATCGAGGGGCAGGGTGGTAAGGATGTTCCGGGCATGGTCGCCTATGTGGCCGGACATTCCCTGGGCGAGTTTTCGGCCCTGGCCGCCGCCGGCGCGTTGGGCCTGGACCAGGCGGCCAGACTATTGAAGCTGCGCGGCCGTGCGATGCAGGCGGCCGTTCCCGTCGGCGAGGGCGCGATGGCGGCGGTGCTGGGGATGGAGTTCGACGATGTCAGCACGGTGGTAAAGGATGCGGCCGAAGCGGACGTCTGCGCCGTGGCGAACGACAATGCGCCTGGGCAGGTCGTCGTCAGCGGCGACGCCGGCGCGGTCGGCCGCGCGGTCGATTTGGCCAAGGAGCGCGGCGCGCGCAGGGCGATGTTGCTGCAGGTGTCGGCGCCTTTCCACTGTGCCCTGATGGCGCCGGCGGCAGAGGCGATGCAGGACGCGTTGGCGAAGGAAACGATTGCCGGCCCCAGCGTGCCGCTGGTGGCCAACGTGACGGCCGATCTGGTCAGCGCGCCGGACGTCATCCAGCGGCTGCTGGTCGAGCAGGTGTGCGGCATGGTCCGCTGGCGCGAAAGCATGCTGAAACTGCGGGAGCTTGGCGTCGAATCCATAGTCGAAGTGGGTGCGGGCAAGGTCCTCAGCGGCCTGATGCGCCGGATCGAACCGGATATCTCGGCCGGCAATGTGGCAACGCCCGACGATGTCGAGGAATTCCTGAAGAACAGCTAAGGTCCGCGCGCTTTGGCGTGGACGACAAGGAGAGGACATGTTCGATCTGACCGGCAAGACGGCGCTTGTCACCGGTGCAACCGGCGGACTGGGGGCCGCAATCGCTCGGGCCCTGCATGGCAATGGAGCAACGGTAGTGGTCTCCGGAACCAGGACCGAGAGGCTGGAAGCCCTCAAGTCCGAGCTTGGCGGCCGCACGCTGGTGGTGCCGGGCAACCTGTCCGATGCGGACGGACCGGCGGCATTGGCGGCGACCGCGGAAGAGGCTGCCGGCCAAATCGACATCCTGGTGAACAATGCGGGCCTGACCCGGGACACGCTGGCGATGCGCATGAAGGACGAGGACTGGCAGGCCGTTCTGGACGTCAATCTGACGGCCGCCTTCAAGCTCTCCCGCGCGCTGTTGCGCGGCATGATGCGCCGCCGCTGGGGGCGTATCATCGGTATCACCTCGGTGGTCGGTATCGTCGGCAACCCCGGCCAAGCGAATTACGCGGCCTCCAAGGCGGGTTTGATCGGCATGTCAAAGGCTCTGGCCTGGGAAGTCGCGAACCGCGGGATCACCGTGAATTGCATTGCGCCGGGCTTCATCGCCACACCGATGACGGATGCGCTGAGCGAGCAGCAGCGGGCCGACATCGACACCAAGGTGCCGATCGGAAGGATGGGAATTCCCGACGAAATCGCTGCCGGTGCCGTCTATCTCGCCTCCGACGAGGCCGCCTACATAACCGGTCACACACTGAATATCAGCGGCGGGATCGCCATGATCTGAGAAGCCGGCGGGCACCTGTGCCCGGGCCCGAAGGCCCGGAATCCCGGGTTGGCACGCCCTATGAAGTATGGTAGGGAACCCCGCTTTTTGCTGGGGCAGCGAGCTTTGCGCAGGGCCTCTGACAGCAATTCACCCCAAATCAAACGGCCGGGCCAGGCCCGAACAAGTTGAAGGATTGAAACCAAAATGAGCGACGTTGCAGATCGCGTAAAGAAGATCGTGGTTGAACACCTCGGTGTCGATGAAGGCAAGGTCTCGGACAGCGCCAGCTTTATCGACGATCTCGGCGCCGACAGCCTCGACACGGTCGAACTCGTGATGGCGTTCGAGGAAGAGTTTGGATGCGAGATCCCCGATGACGCTGCGGAGAAGATCCTCACCGTCAAGGATGCCATCAATTTCATCGAGGAACACGTCAGCTAGACCTAACGCGCTGGGGACCGCGTCATGAGACGCGTCGTTGTCACCGGAATGGGAGCGGTCACGCCGCTTGGCCTTGGCGCCAGGCGCGCGTGGTCACGCCTGAAAGAAGCCGAGTCGGGTATCTCGGCCATCGAGCGGTTCGACGTCTCCGATCTGCCGGCCCGGATCGCCGGACAGGTGCCTCTGGGGACGGCCGCGGAAGGCGGCTGGGACCCCGATGAGTGGGTCGATAAGAAGGACCAGCGGAAGATGGACACCTTCATCGCCTATGGCATGGCAGCGGCCGTGCAGGCGGTGGAGGATTCCGGTTGGATGCCAACCGATGAGGAGTCCCAGAACCGGACGGGCGTGATGATCGGCTCCGGCATCGGAGGCCTCAACGGCATCGCCGCCGGAACGATGCTGCTGGAGGAGAAGGGGCCGCGCCGGCTAACGCCCTTCTTCATTCCCGCAAATCTGATCAACCTGGCATCCGGGTTCATTTCCATCCGTTACGGGTTTCGCGGCCCGAACCATGCCGTCGTGACGGCCTGCGCCACCGGCGCGCATGCGATCGGCGATGCGGCGCGGATGATCATGCTGGACGATGCCGATGTGATGCTGGCAGGCGGAACCGAGGCGACGATCTGCCGTTTGGGAATTGCCGGCTTCGCTTCGGCGCGCGGGCTGTCGACGGGATATAATGATCGGCCGGCGGAGGCGTCGCGGCCATGGGACAAGGACCGCGACGGGTTCGTCATGGGCGAGGGGGCCAGCGTGCTGGTGCTTGAGGAAATCGAACACGCGCGCAGGCGCGGCGCGAATATTTACGGCGAGCTGATCGGCTATGGGATGTCGGGCGACGCCAGCCACATCACGGCACCCGCCGAAGACGGCAATGGCGGTTTCAGGGCCATGCAGGCGGCGCTGCGCCGGGCCAACCTGGCGCCGGACAAGATCGACTATATCAATGCCCACGGCACCTCGACCCCGTTGGGCGATGAAATCGAACTGGGCGCGGTGAAGCGCCTGTTCGGCGATCACGCCTATTCATTGTCGATGTCGTCGACGAAGTCGGCGGTCGGCCATCTGCTGGGCGCCGCCGGGGCGATCGAGGCCATGTTCGGCCTGTTGGCAATGCAGGACAACGTGGTGCCGCCGACGCTGAACCTGCACAACCCGTCGGAGGGGTGCGACATCGACCTCGTATCCCTGCAGGCGAAAGAGCGCGACGTCGGGTATGTGATGTCGAACTCCTTCGGATTCGGCGGGACGAATGCGTGCTTGATTTTCGGGCCGGCGCCATAACCACTGTGCGGCTGGCCGCCCCATGAGAGACATGGATGCGCCGCACACTTAATCTACTGCTCGGCTTGGTCCTGTTTGGTGTCATCGTCGCCGGTGGAACGGCGATGTGGGGCTATTTCATTTTCACCGGTCCCGGACCGCTGGCAGCGCCGGTCAATGTCGTTGTGCCCGCAGGCGCCGGCCTTCGGCCCATCGCCGCCCAGCTTGAAACGGCAGGCGTGATCAGAAACCCCTTCGTCTTCATCATTGCCGCCCGGCTTCGCAACCTGCACGGCTCGCTGAAGGCCGGTGAATATGCCTTCGACCCGACGGTCAGCCAGCAGGCGGTCCTGGACAAGCTCGTCCGGCACGACACGGTCGTGCGGCGGATCACGATTCCGGAGGGGCTGACCAGCGTCGAGATCCTGACGCTGTTGGAGGAGGCCGACGGGCTGGTCGGTGTGATCGAGGCCCTCCCGGACGAGGGCGCGCTGTTGCCCGAAACCTATCATTTTGCCTACGGCGACCCGCGCGTGGACGTCCTGGATCGGATGGAAGCGGAGATGAAGCAGGCCCTGGACGAGTTGTGGCGCGTTCGGATGGAGGGGTTGCCATTTTCCAGCAAAGAGGAAGCGCTGACGCTGGCCTCGATCGTGGAAAAGGAAACATCGGTGGCCGGGGAACGGCCGCGCATCGCCGCCGTCTTTATCAATCGTCTGCAGCGCAAGATGCGCCTCCAGTCGGATCCGACGGTCGTCTATGCACTGACCGGTGGCCGCGGTCCGTTGGGACGCGAACTGACCCGGCTCGATCTCAAGACCGATCACCCCTACAACACGTATGAGTATCCCGGGCTGCCGCCGGGGCCGATCTCCAACCCGGGCCGTGCGTCGATCGAGGCGGTGCTCAATCCGTTGATCACGGAAGAGCTCTATTTCGTCGCCGACGGAACCGGCGGCCATGCCTTTGCGAAGACCCTGGAAGAGCACAATCGCAACGTCGCCCGCTGGCGCCGTTTGCAGCAGCGATCGGACAACTAGCGGACCTGCCGGTGCGGCGCCCTTGGCCTAGCGTGCCGTCTTGCGCGGCATGCGGCTGGCGACCCAAAGCTTCACCGGTATCGGCAATGCGGCGATCGTCGCCACGGCCAGGCGCATCTGCCAGGGGAAGGCGATCAGTACCTTGTCCCGTGCAAGCCCGGCCTCGATGATCCGTGCCGCTCGTGCGGCCTCCATCAGGAAGGGCATTGGGAACCGGTTCATGTCCGTGATGCGGGATTTGACGAAACCCGGGCAGACGACGCTGACACCGATGCCCTGCGTGGCCGCGTCGGCCCGCAGCGCAAGTCCATAGCTTAGAACCGCCGCCTTCGAGGATGCATAGGCAGGCGCGCCGCTGAGGGGCAGGAACGCTGCCATCGAGCTCATCAGCGCGATCTGGCCGCGGCGTCTGGCGCGCATGGCGGCGATCGCCGGGTGGACGGTGTTGAGAGCGCCGGCAAGATTGGTCGCGAAAATGTCGCGGGCTTGTTCGGCGCTTTCGCCCTTGCCCGATGATCCGGCCGAAATACCGGCATTGGCGACAACCAGGTCCAGCGGAGCCTGTTTATCCGCTGTCCGGATCCATTCCGCCATTGCGTTCCGGTCCGTGACGTCGACCGCTTCGCCGACGACCTGTGCCCCGCGCTGCCGGCATTGCGCGACGACGCCCTGCAATCGGTCGCGATCCCGCCCGGAAAGGAACAGGTGTTGCCCGCGGCCTGCATAGGCCAGCGCAAGGGCTTCGCCGATGCCGCTCGACGCGCCGGTGATCAAGACCGCCTTCGGCCTGGACATGGGCATGGCTCCGTGACTGATCGAGGGCCGGGCCTGACGAAATGCGCCGCTTGTTGCGCCTTCGCCTGCCGGATATAACACCTCGCGTTCGTTGCGTAGTCTTTCGAAAGGGCCGGCTTTTGCCGATTACCAGTATGACGGGTTTCGCCAGGGCAAGTGGCCAGGACGAAACGGCAAGTTGGGCATGGGAAGCGCGCAGCGTCAACGGACGCTCGCTTGATCTGCGGGTCCGGGTTCCGTCCGGTTGGGAGGCCTTGGACCCGCTTGCACGCGCCGCGGCAGGCCGCCTCTTCCGGCGCGGCTCGATCACGCTGGCACTGGACGTCCGCCGGTCCGCGACGGTTTCGGAGATGCAAGTCAACGAGGCGTTCTTGGCCGACCTGATCGCCCTGTGCGCTGCGCCGCGACCGGGCGCGGGCAGCGCAAAACCGCGCATCGATACGCTGTTGACCGTGCGTGGCGTCGTCGAACCTGTGCAGAAGGCCGGCGCCGACGAAGCGCACCGCAACGAGGCGGTAATGGAAACGCTCGCGGCCGCGCTTGATGGACTGGATGCGGCCCGCAAAGACGAGGGCGGGCGACTCCACGACGTCATGATCGACCATTTGGTGCAGATGGCTTCGCTGGCCGAAGCGGCGTCGCAGAGTGCGGCGGCGCAGCCCGAAGCTCTGTCGCAGCGGCTTCGCCGCCAGGTCGAGGAACTGTTGTCCGCGTCGCCCGCGCTTGACGAAAACCGGCTGGCACAAGAGGCGGCCCTGTTGGCGACAAAGGCCGACGTACGCGAGGAGATCGATCGGTTGAAGGCACATGTCTCCGCCGCCAACGCATTGATCGAGGAAGAGGGCGCCGCCGGGCGCAAGCTGGAATTCCTTTGCCAGGAATTGAACAGGGAAGCCAACACGCTGTGCTCTAAAGCGACCGATATCGAGCTGACGCGCATCGGCCTGGACCTGAAATCCACGATCGATCAGTTTCGCGAGCAAGTGCAGAATATCGAATAGCAGCGAAGGTCTATGAACGAGCCGTTTCACATCAAAAGACGTGGGCTGATGCTGGTGCTGTCTTCGCCGTCGGGCGCCGGCAAATCGTCGATCGCGCGACGGATCCTGGAAACAGACCCCAATATCGCGCTGTCGGTCTCGGTGACCACACGGGCGAAACGTCCCGGCGAAAGTGACGGTGTTGACTATCGCTTCATCGACAAGGTCGAGTTCGACCTGATGCGTAACCGCGGCGAGTTGCTGGAGAGCGCCAAGGTCTTTGACAATTACTATGGAACGCCGCGCGAGCCGGTGGCGCGCGCCCTGGAGGACGGTCAGGACGTGCTGTTCGACATCGACTGGCAGGGCACGCAGCAGCTCGAGGAGAAGGCCCAGCACGACCTTGTCAGCGTGTTCATTCTGCCGCCCAGTACCCGTGACCTGGAGGAGCGGTTGAAGACGCGGGCCCAGGACTCGCCCGACGTGGTGGCCAAGCGGATGAACAAGGCCGCTGACGAGATGAGCCACTATCCCGAATACGCCTACATCATCGTCAACCGTGACCTGGAGGAAAGCGTTGCCCAGGTGCTGTCCATCCTGACCGCCGAGCGCCTGAAACGCGACCGGCTGGTAGGACTGGCTGAGTTCGTCAAGGGCCTGCGCGAAGGGTACTGAGGCAGCGCGCGAGCCGCGCGAAGTCTGCGACCGTCAGCGACTCCGCCCGCAACGTCGGTTCGATTCCCGTGGCCTCCAGAAGCCGCGCCGGATCCACGCCCAGACCGGAAAGCGATCGGCGCAGCATCTTGCGCCGTTGCCCGAACGCGACGGCGGTGACCCGCTCCAGATCGGCGCGGTCGCAGTCAAACTGCGGACGCGGATAGGGTTGCAACCTGACCACGGCGCTGTCGACCTTCGGGGCCGGGGTGAAGGCTCGGGCCGGAACGGCGGCGACCAGCGCCGCAGCGCAACGCCATTGCACGAGCACGGAAAGCCGGCCGTAGTCTGAGCTCCCTGGGGACGCGACGATGCGTTCGGCGACCTCCTTCTGGAACATCAGCGTCATGCTTTCGATGGCGTCGGCCTGGGCGATCCATCCGACCAGCAAGGGAGTCGCGATGTTGTAGGGCAGGTTCGCGACAATGCGCCGTGGCGGGGCTCCGACCGTGTCGACCTGCAGCTCCAGCGCGTCGCCCTGCACGACCTCCAGACGGCCGCCGGCCGCCTGAACAAGCGGCTGCAGCGCTTCGATGCAGCGGGTGTCCCGTTCCACCGCGACAACGCGTTCCGCACCGGCCAGCAACAGCGCCCGCGTCAGCCCGCCGGGGCCGGGACCGACCTCGATCGTCGTGCCACTGGCCAGGTCGCCCGCCGCCCGGGCAATCTTCGCGGTCAGGTTGAGATCGAGCAGAAAATGCTGCCCAAGGCCCTTGCGGGCGCTCAGCCCGTGGCGGGCGATGACCTCCCGCAGGGGCGGCAGACCGGCGACCGGATCAGTTTTCCGGTCTGCCGTCATGCGCCATGCGGCTTCGTGCCATTCGGTCCGCCGTCCGGATGGCGTGGATCAGGCTCTCCGGATTGGCATTGCCGCGGCCGGCGATGTCCAGGGCAGTACCGTGATCAGGTGAGGTTCTGACGAAGGGCAGGCCGAGCGTGACGTTCACGCCCCCCCAAAAATCGATGGTTTTCAAAGGGATGAGCGCCTGGTCGTGATACATGCAGATGGCTGCATCGTAGCTGGCCCGGGCCGATGCGTGGAACAGTGTGTCCGCCGGCGCCGGCCCCCGCGTGTCGATGCCCTGAGCCCGCAACCGGTCCACGGCCGGCGCGATGACCTCGATCTCCTCGCGGCCCAGCGCTCCGTCTTCGCCGGCGTGCGGGTTCAAGGCGGCCACCGCTAGCCGCGGCCGTGCGATGCCGAAGTCCCTGGACAGGGCCTGTGCGACCGTGCGGCCAACCGCTTCGATCAATTCGGTACTGAGTGCCGCAGGCACCTGTTCCAGCGGTATATGGATGGTCGCCGGCACGACCCGGAGATCGGCGGCAGCCAGCATCATGACAGGCCGACAGCCGTCGCCGGCCAGGTGCGCCAGGTATTCGGTGTGGCCGGGATAGGAGAACCCGGCCTGGTAAAGCGCCGCCTTCTGGATCGGGTTCGTGACCAGCGCACAGGCCGCTCCGGACTGGACTGCGGCGACGCCCAGGTCGATTGCACGGACGACGGAACCGGCGTTGCGCGGGTCTGGCCGGCCGGGTACCGGCCGGGCGGGAAGCTCGATTGGCAGAACGGGAAGGGCTTCGTCGAAAGCCTTGGCCGCTTCCTCGGCGTCTGTCACGGTCCTCACTGGCACCGGCAGCCCGATGGACGCAGCGCAGGCGGCCAGCCGGTCCGCATCGTCGATCATGACAAAAGTGGGCAGGCCGGTCTCGCGCGCTTCCAGCCACGCTTTCAATGCGATTTCGCCGCCGATACCGGCAGGCTCTCCCATCGTGACGCAAACCGGCCCGACGCGGTCTGTCAAACGCGGATGTCCACAAAGGCTGCCCGCCGCAGGTCCCGCAGATAGCGGCGCGCCAGGAGGTCGAGCCGGCTCTGGCCGATCCTTTCCTCAATTTCGCCGCGAGAGGGAAGTGCCAATTCCGGTTCGGAGCGACTGCACAGCATGACCAGGAGAAGACCGGAACGTTGGGCGACCGGCTCTGCTGCCTGCCCCGGTTCCAGTCCAGCGACGGTATTCGCCATGGATTCCTGAAGATCGCCAACGACGAGATCGTCCAGGCGCGAGGCGATTGTCGCGTTGCCGGCTTTTCCCGCAGCAATGAAATCGTCGCAACTGGATGCCTGGGCCAGGACGTCGTTTGCCTGTTGCACCGGCGGTGCCCCGTCGATATTGGGCAACAGAACCTGCGCCATGCTGATCTTGATGTCCTTGGGGTCGGCGGCGCCGACCACGCGGCGGTCGCGCACCAACAGGATGTGATAGCCCGAAAAGTCGCGGATCGGCTGGGAGAGTTGGCCGGGCTTCATTGCCGAGATCGTCTTGTCCAGCTCTTCGTCAAGTTGCCCCGGGAACACCCATCCGAGATCGCCGCCAACGGCCGCCGTCGCGCTTTGCGAGAAGCTCCGCGCGATTTCTCCGAAGCTGGCGCCGCTGCGGATCTGCTCGATCAGGCGCAGGGCGTTGGCCCTGATTTCGCGTTCCTGCTCAGGCGTATCGACACTGAGATAGATTTCCGAGACGAGGCTCTGGGGCAGATTGCTGACCGCCTCCAGGCGCCTCAGTTCCTCGTCGATCTCGTCGTCACCAACATCGATCTGACGGGTCAGGCGCCGTTGAATAATTTCCCTCCAAGCGACGAGCGCTTCCTGCTGCGACTCCAGGACGGCGTAGTCGATCCCGTTTTGCGCCAGAACCTGGCGCGCCGCGCCCTTCGGAAGGTTGTTGCGCCGTTCTAGGGCTTCGATTGAGCGTCTGACGTCCCGTTCCGACACGCGAATACTCAGGCGTTTGGCTTCCTGGAGGCGGAGCCGGTCGTCGATAAGGTTGCGCAGAACCTGGGGCGCCAGGCGGCGCCGGGTCTCGTTGGTCAGTGTCGTTCCGGACGCCATCGCGATCAGGCGCATCCGGTTTTCCACGTCCCAGATCGAAATGATGTCGTCATTGACCACCGCGGCAATGCGCATCACGTCCTGCCCTGCGGCGTCGCGCGTGGTTGCCGTAGACAGGGCGAGACCCAGTGCGGCGGGCAAGAGAAGCAAGGCGCGCAGCCGCTCCCACAGGGCGAAACGGCTGTGTCGTGGCTGCGATGCGGTCCGGTCTGTCATCATCTGTGCAAGGGCCTGCGCGGTCGGCTAGATCTCACCCGATTCGATCTGGCCCAGCGTCTTGAAGGTGATCCTGAAAAAGAAGGTGTCACCCGAGCTCACGTCGGTGGATGCCGTGAAATCCCGGCTCCAGCGGCTTTCGAGAATGAAGCACTCATCCTCGTAGACAAGGGCGGCTCCTGCCGTTCGCGATTCATCGGCGTCCAGGTCACGCTTGTAAGACGTCCGTATCGTCCACCATTCGTCAATAAGAGACGAGGCGTTCAAACTGATCTCTTCGCGGGTTTTGAATTCCTCCGCATTCGGTTCGTTGCGGATGAAGATGTAGTCTCCCGACAGCCGAAGCGCCCTTGGGCCGAGGTTGAACCCGACCTCGTTGACGTTTGGTTCCAGGGTGTTTTCGTTGAACTGGAACCTGTACAGCACGTCCATGTACCGGTTGGGCACAACCTCGGCGATACCGACGAAGTCCGAGAAGTTACGGTTGAGCCCGGCCTCTTTCTGAAGCGTCCGATCGTCACTGAAGCTGTAGCTCTGACCCACGAACCCGCGGACAAGTCCACCCCAGGGATCGTACATACCGGCGCCGAGACCGTAGTAGACGCGCGCGCCTTCCTCGACCCGGTCAAGTCCCGGCGCACGGTCGAGGCCGGCAAGATTGGAGGCGTCTTCTTCGATCACCGTGCTGTCGTCGTTTGGGATATCGTCGTCATTGTTGAGGTCCGTGGGTCTTAGGACGACGCCGGCGATTGGCTGGATTACTTGATAGAAGTTGCCGGCCTGCCGCCCGAACGGAAACCGCCAGTCGAGCTGCGCTTGTGGCACAAAACGTCCTTCGAAGCCGTTGCTTTTCTCGCTCGAGTTATAGTCGACATAATAAAGGTCGCTACGCAGGGACGCCGACAGCGTCGTGATGAAGCCGATCGGGGCAACCAACGGAATTTTGTAACCGGCGTTGAGCGACCCCCGCTGGCTCTGCGGGGCGTCGTCCACATACAAAGACCGGAAATTGCCGTCGAAATTCCAACGCCCGCCGAACCGGTCCGCCTCCGTCAAGCCTGAATACTGTGCCGTTGGGAGGATCAGTTTGGTGTCCGGGCGCTGTCCAAGCCGCAGGTTCTGGAACCAGTACCCGTCGACGCCGACATAGTTTCGCCGCCGAAAGCCCTCTAGAAAACCGTGCGACGTCAAAACGTTACCTGGATTTCCAAAGAAACCGAACCGACGGAGGTAAATGCGGTCTGTTGCACGATTGATGCCCAGGCCGGTCCGCCAGGTTTCATTGATATCCCAACGGGCCTTCGAGAATATGTGGCCGCGGCCCTCGTTCTTGTTTGTGTTAACGTTGTCTTCTTCGCCGCTGTCCCGGTCGGCGATGGCCAGGCTGCCGGAGATCTGGAATTCGCCGTCGTCGAACCGCTGCCTGTACTCGCCGGAATAAACCAGCCCATCGTCGCTGGTATAGATCGGCCGGAGCGTCGCATCCTTGTCCCGGTCAATGACGAAATAATACGGCACCTCCACGAAGGCGCCGACATTGTTATCGGAGCCGTATGAAGGCGCCAGGAAACCGGACTTGCGTTTGACCGACGGATCCGCGTGCTCGAAATAGGGGGTATAAGCTACTGGAAATCCCCACATCTCGAGCCAGGCGCCGTGATAGCGGATCTCGAGCGCTTCCTTGTCGTGAACGACCCGCCGTGCTTTCACCTGCCAAAGCGGTGCCCGGTCGGGATCATCTTTGCAGGCATCGCAGGCGGAATAGACCGCTTGGCGCAATTCGGTGCGCACGCCGCCCGTCCGCTTGCCCGCATTGGCCGCCAGGCGGCTGTCGTCGCTGAGCCGGATCCGAAGGTTCTCAACCACACCGTCTTTCATGTCGTCGGTGAGTTCCACATAGTCGGCGAAGTAAACCTCGCCCGTGGGCTCCAGCAGGCGAACATTGCCCGAGGCGGTGACGATGTTTGTCTTCTGATTGAAGCTGACGGTGTCCGCGAGCAGGATGCGCTGACCCTGCATGATCTCGACGTTTCCCTTTGCGACGACAAGGCCGAGTTCGCGTTCGTAGACCAGTTCGTCGGCCTTCATCAGGGCCGGTTCGCCCCCTTTGGAGGCGCTCTGCGCAAACACCGGCGGCACCGCAATCGCAAGGAAAGCGGCACAAACGGCAACGCAGCCGACCAGCCCAGACAGGAGCAGTCTCATCCGTCCTCCAAATGCAACAACGCCGTAATGCCAAGCATCAGACTGACGCCCGCCGGCATGGAAGCCGCAAGCACAGTCGGTATGCTGACCGACAACCCCAGTGCGTGTACGACGCTTGTCATGAAGTAAAGCAGAAAACCGCACGTAACGCCAAACAAGACCATCTTCCCGGTTGCGCCTTGCCGCGTCGCCTTCAGGGAGAATGTGGCTGCCACCAGCACCATTGCGCACAATAGGAATGGCATGGCCAGCAGAGAGTAATAGTGCAGGCGGTGTCGGTCGGCGTTGAATCCAGACAGTTCCAGGTTCTCGATGAATTCCGGCAGGCTCCAAAACGACATCGTTTCAGGAGAGGCGAACCCCTCCAGGATTCTCTCCAGCGTTAGTTCTGTCTCAAGGTTGTAGACGGCTGCCTGTTCCGCCCGCCCGTCGGGCCAGGACATGGTTACAGAGCGCATTTCCCAGAAGCCGTCGCGCAGCGTCGCGTGATTGGCATCGATGCGGCCGGTGAAGAGTCCGGCGTTGTCCAGGAAGAAGACCGTGACGTTGCTGATTTCTGCACCGTTTTGCTCGACAGTGCGCGCGTGAATGACTTCCTGTCCGTCCGCATCGCCTTGCCGCAGCCATAATCCGGTCGGCGATACGGTAAAATCGTCTTTCTTGTAGCGCAGCAACCTACTTTCCATTCGCTCGAATTTCGCCAGCAGGATCGACGAAAAATGATTGACGGTCGTGATCTGCAGGATGCCGACCACCATCGAGATGGCCAGCGCCGGAAGCAGAAATTGCCACACTGAAATGCCGGCCGTGCGCGCCACCACCAGCTCGTTCGTCCGTGCCAGGCGCCAGAACGAAAGCATCGCGGCGAACAGAATGATAAAGGGCAGCACCTCGTGGATGAGATGTGGCAGCTTCAGAAGCGTCATCTGGACGACATGTTCCAACGTGACGGCCTTCTTTCCCGAAGACCGCCGTAGCAGCTCGACGAAATCGAACAGTTCAATGATCGCCAGCACCGCGACGAAGACACTGAACAGCCAAAACACAAAGTGGCGGCCGAAATAGGACGTCAGTGTGTAGGATAGCCTCACCGCCTGTTCTCCTGCCCGACCGGATCAGGTGGCGGCGGTCGCCGCGCGAGCCTGGCGGCGATAGTAGCCGGCGCGCGCCAGATAGATCGTGCCGACAAAAATCGGCAACAGACCGTTGGCGTACATCGCAAATATGAACTGCGGCACCTTGCCGGCCAGATTGTGAAAGCCAAGACTGAATATCAGGACCGTGGTCATCAGTCCGATCGATCCCAGCAGCCGCTTAAGCTGACCGCGTCGGCTGAATTGGCCGCCCAGCATCGCGGCGATCCCGATTATGACGTAGGAGAGGGGCAGCAGGGCAGACGCAATGCGATTATGGCCCTCGGCAATCAGCTTGCCGCGATAGTACTCGTCCGACTCGGAAGTGCCCGGATTAAAAAGCTCGTGCAGGAACCGTTCCTGCGGCTGACGCCACCGCGTTTTTGCGTCCTTTGCCTCCAGGCCGACGTCGACGATGTATTGATCGAACTTGATCAGGTCCAGCTTGCCCTCTCGGAATACCTGCTGGCTGCCATTGAAGACAATCACACGCGGCCCTTCTACGGCTTCCGAGATAACGCCCCGTTCGGCTAGGATTGTCCATTGCTCCGCGGGATTTCGATTGTCCTGAATCAAGATGCCCACGACCTCGTGTTCGCCGATCCGCTCGCGGACATAGATCGTGACGCTGTCCCCGATCGTGTTGAATTGTCCACCTTTCAGCAGGCCGGCGGAAACCTGGGATCGGGCCTGGACGTAGTGATCGCGAAAGCTTCGATAGGAAACGGGGATCAGATAGAGGTTCAGCAAGAAGCAGAAAGCCACGCTGACCGTGGCCACCAGCAGCCCTGGGCGAGCCAGTGCCCACTGGCTGAGGCCGGCCGACCGCATCACGACAACCTCATTGTCGCTGATCAGCTTGTTGTACGTGAACAATGCCGCCGCAAACACCGCTATCGGCACGACAATCGCCAGAAAGCGCGGCGACATCAGCGTTGTCATGGTCAGGAACTGACTGAACGGCAAGCCCCGATTGACGATCAGGTCGACCAGACGCAGCGACTGCACCAGCATGATCAGCATGCATAGGATCACGGTGCCGCCAATGGCGACCAGCACAATCTGGCCGGTGATGTATCGCGATAGCCGTGACATGTCCGATCGTCCGATTGCCCCAGGGCGAGCGGGACTGTTGCTAGTTGAGCCGTCTCAGGCCACCGATGCGTGAATATCTACAATGCGACGGCAGCGCCGTACAGCCCCGGCAGTGCTCCGGCCGGGCTTTGCCGCCCAGGCGCGAAGTGACGCTGTTCGCCAAGACGGGCGGCGAGACCCGGCTCGGGGCCTGCGGATCGCAGTGTGTCCGGCCTTTTCTCGCACAAGGGACGCGGGCTAGAGTGCCGTTCCACGCCCAAAAATAGAGACGAGGACCAGGACCCACATGAGGATCACTTTCTCTGAGCCGTCCCAGCCAAAGGCCGGGGCGATTGCCGTCGCTGTCATCAAGGGCGGCGCGCTTAGCCCTGCCGCAAAGGCGCTGGACAAGCGCACCAAGGGGGCGGTCAGCAGGGCCGTCAAAGTCAGCAGCCGGTTCGAAGGAAAGAAGAACCAGATCCTGGAAATCGTCGCGCCGGCCGGCGTCGACAACACCCGAATCCTGTTGTACGGGGTCGAGGCCGACACCGCCGCCTTGGACCTTCAGGCCCAAGGGGGACGGCTGTTTGCGCGCCTGGCCACCAGTGGCGAGAAGGATGCCGGTATCCACGTGGATGCCGGCGCCGCGGATCTGGTCGATGCCGCGGCCCAGATTGCCTACGGGGCCTTGTTGGCCTGCTACCGTTACGACAAATACAAGACGAAAAACGAAGACGACGAAAAACCGGCCTTGCGCAAGATCGGCGTCCTGGTCAGAGGGGCGGCGGCGGCCCGGCGAACCTATCAGCCGTTGGCGCGGGTCGCCGACGGCGTCACCTTGACCCGAGACCTGGTTTCCGGACCGCCCAACGAGATCTATCCCCAAAGCCTCGCGGCAGCCGCGAAAGAGCTGTCCGAACTGGGCATAAAGGTCCAGGTTCTGGGTGAAAGACAAATGGCGAAACTGGGCATGGGCGCCTTGCTGGGCGTCGGCCGTGGGTCGGTCCGGGAAAGCCAGCTGGTCGTCATGCAATGGAACGGCGCGCCGAAGTCAAAGGCCCCGGTCGCCTTTGTGGGCAAGGGCGTGACCTTCGATTCCGGCGGTCTTTCCCTCAAGCCGCCGGCCGGCATGATGGACATGAAGTGGGACATGGGCGGCGCCGGCGTGGTTGTCGGCCTGATGAAGGCCGTTGCCGGCCGAAAGGCGCGCGCAAATGTGGTCGGCGTTGTCGGCGCTGTGGAAAACATGCCCGACGGCGGCGCCCAACGCCCTGGCGACATCGTCAAGACCATGTCCGGGCAGACCGTCGAGGTTCTGAACACCGACGCCGAGGGGCGGTTGGTTCTGGCCGATGCCCTTTGGTACACGCAGGACCGGTTCAAGCCGGCGGCGATGGTCGACCTCGCCACCTTGACCGGCGCGATCATGGTGGCATTGGGGGCGGAATACGCTGGGATGTTCTCCAACGACGACGGGCTGGCCGATGCCCTGACGGCGTGCGGAATGGAGACCGGCGAGCGTGTCTGGCGCATGCCGCTTGGGGGCGGCTACGACGAGATGCTGCGCACGGCGGCCGCGGACATGAAAAACATCGGTGGCCGTGACGCGGGCGCCTGTACCGCAGCCCAGTTCCTCAACCGGTTTGTCAACGAGACAAAATGGGCGCACCTGGATATCGCGGCGGTGACCTGGAGTTCCAAGGGCAAGCCCACCGTGCCGAAAGGCGCCACCGGTTTCGGGGTGCGGCTGTTGGACCGGTACGTCGCGGAATATGCGGAGAAGGGAGCGCCGGCCGGCAAGCAGGCGCAATGACCGAGGTTCGCTTCTACCATCTGCAGCGTATGACGCTGGATGCGGCGCTGCCGAAACTCCTGGAGCGCGCTCTCGATCGACCGATGCGCGCGGTCGTGATGGCGGCGACGCCCGAGCGGGTTGAGGCGCTGTGCGGACAGTTGTGGACCTATGACGATCGCTCGTTTCTGCCGCATGGTTCGGCAGCCGACGGCCACGCGGAACACCAGCCGATCTGGATCACCGAGCGCGACGAAAACCCGAACGGCGCCCAGGTTCTGTTTCTGCTCGACGGTCTGCGGTCCGAGAACCTCGGCCTGTTTGAACTGGCGTGCGTCCTGTTCAACGGACGCGACGAAGACGCCGTCGCTCAGGCGCGCGCGGACTGGAAATCCTACAAGGACCACGGGCACGCGGTGACCTATTGGCAGCAGACCGACCGCGGCTGGGAACAGAAAGCCTGACCCGGCCGGATCGGCGGCCGGGACTAGCCGTTCTCGAGGCGCTCGGACATGTCGAGCCACTGCGCCTCGGCCGCGGCTATCTCGCGGTCCAGCTCTGCCGCCCGCTTGCTCAGCGCGGTCAGCCTGTCGGGCTCAGTCTGGTAGAGGCCCGGGTCGCTGAGGCTCTTGTGAAGCGCCTGTTTTTCGCTGGCGAGACGTTCCAGATCGGCCTCGGCCCGCTTCAAAGCGTTCCGGACCTCTGCCGTTGCCGCCCGGTCCATGGCCCTTTCCTGACGCGCCAGCTTGCGGGAATTCTGCGCCTTCTCCTTGCTGTCCGATCGCCTGCGGGCGCGCTCGGCGGCGCGGGCCCGGGCCAGCATGTCTCGATACTCCTCCAGCGATCCGTCAAAGCGCGTGCAAGTGCGGTCCGCAACGAGCCAAAGTTCGTCGACCGTTGCATTGAGCAGGTGCCAGTCGTGGCTGGCCAGGACGACAGCCCCTTCGAAGGCCGCCAGCGCCTGGACCAAGGCCTGACGGGTGTCGATATCCAGGTGGTTGGTGGGCTCGTCCAGCAGCAGAAGATGCGGCGCGCGACGGCAGATCAGGGCAATGGCCAACCTGGCTTTTTCGCCGCCCGAAAGCGAAGCGATCTTGACCTTGGCCTTGTCCTGGCCAAGGCCGAACCTGCCCAGGTGCGACATTAGCGCGCTGTCGGAGAGGTCGGGACCGGTTCGGCGCACAGCCTCGAGCGCCGTTTCCCGGACGTCGAGCTGATCCGTGACATCCTGGGAAAAGCACCCCGTCACCAGCTTGTTCGACCGTTGCACCGTGCCGGTCCGCAGGACCAGGTTGCCGGCCAGCAGCCGCATCAGCGTGGACTTGCCGTTGCCGTTCTGTCCCAGTAGGCCGATCCGGTCCTGCGTCCCCAGCCGCAATGTCAGGCGCCGCAGGACCGAAGGGCCGTCCGCGTAGCCGACCGTCCCGTCGTCGATCGCCAAGATCGGCGCTGCCAGCTGTTCGGGGTCCGGAAATGACAGGTGTGCCGTCCGGGCTTCGACGAGGGCCGCGATCGGCTCCATGCGCTCCAGCATTTTGATTCTGCTCTGTGCCTGGCGCGCCTTGGAGGCCTTGTAGCGGAACCGGTCGACGAAGCGCTGGATGTGCCGTCGCTCCTCAAGCTGCCGGCGGCGCATGGCTTCCTGGTTGGCCAGACGCTCGGCGCGGGTTCGCTCGAAGGTGTCGTAGTTTCCGCGATACAGCGTGAGACCGCGGTCCTGAAAATGCAGGATGGCGGTTGGGACGGCGTTCAGCAACGTTCGGTCGTGGCTGACGATGATCAGGGTGCGGGGATAGCTTGCCAGGAACCCCTGCAGCCACATCGCCGCCTCCAGGTCCAGGTGATTGGTGGGTTCGTCCAGCAGCAGGATGTCGGGGCGCAGAAACAGGCAGCCGGCGAGGGCCACGCGCATCCGCCAGCCGCCCGAAAGCTCGTTCAGCGAGCGTTTTTGCGCTGCGTCGTCGAACCCAAGGCCTGCCAGGATCGTGCTGGCGCGCGCGGCGGCGCCGTGTGCGTCAATGTCGATCAGACGTTCGTGGATTTCGGCAATCCGGTGCGGATCTTCGGCCACGTCCGCCTCGGCCAGCAGGCTCGTCCGTTCGCTGTCCGCAGCCATCACGGTATCCAGCAGGCTGTCGGCCGTGTTGGGCAGGGTCTGTGGGACCGTGCCGATCCGGCGGTGGCGGCCGGTTTCGATCTCACCGCCTTCGACCGCAACGTCGCCGGCGATGGCCCGCAAAAGGGTGGTCTTGCCCGCGCCATTGGCCCCGACCAGGCCGATCCGGTCGCCGTCGGCAATCTGTGCCGACGCGGCGTCCAGCAACAACTTGCCGCCGACCCGGAGGCTGATATGCCGCAAGCCGATCATCGGGCGCACAGTACAGAGCGGCCCTGGCCGGGTAAATCGGCCGCGGCGTCGCGCTTGCGGGGCGGCAGAGACGGGGCTATAACCCCGCCCGGCCGCGCCGGCCCTAACTGCTGGGGAAAGACACTAAATGGCAATCGAACGGACGCTTTCTATCATCAAACCGGACGCCACCCGGCGCAACATAACGGGCAAGATCAACGAGCGCCTGGAAAAGGCGGGACTTCGAATCGTGGCCCAGCGGCGCATCTGGCTGACCACGGCGCAGGCCGAGGCGTTCTATGCCGAACACAGCGAGCGCGCGTTCTTCGGTGATCTCTGCAGCTTCATGACTTCTGGCCCGGTCGTCGTTCAGGTCTTGGAAGGCGAGAATGCAATCGCCTTGAACCGGGAGGTCATGGGCGCAACAAACCCCGCCAATGCCGATGAAGGAACCATCAGGAAGGACTTTGGCGAGTCCGTCGAAGCCAACTCCGTGCATGGTTCGGATTCGCCGGAATCCGCGGCGCGCGAGATCGCGTTCTTCTTCAATCAGTGCGAGATCGTCGGCTGAACGGGACGGTTCGCCTTCGATCCAGAGGCAAAAGGGGCGCCGTGCGGCGCCCCTGTTCGATTCCGGCAGGTGGCGACCGGATCAGGTCAGGAACGTGGCCATCAGCAAGAGAACGGCGGCGATACAGATCGCGCTGCCAATGATGATCCGCGTTACCAGTTTCCATGTCCGCAGGTTTTCCTGTGGCGCGCTGAGCCATTGCATAGGTTCCATCTGACCGCTACCTCGCTGTACGACCGACAAATTCCGAGCAGGCGCCTAGGTACATCGCCGCGCCATCACTGGCAAGGGGTCCGCGGCGGTATGTCGGCGGCTTCGGCGAGCCGACGGATGGCCTCGGGGTAGATCCGATGCTCTTCCGCAAGCACCCGGGCCGCCAGGCTTTCCGCCGTGTCCTCCGGGAGAACGGGCACCTTCGCCTGCACGATCACGGGTCCGTCGTCTAGTTCCGCAGTCACATAGTGGACCGTGCAGCCGTGCTCCTGCAGCCCGGCTTCCAGCGCGCGCGCATGGGTGTCCAGGCCCTTCAGGGCGGGCAGCAGCGACGGGTGGATATTGATGATCCGGCCCTCCCATCGGCGCACGAAATCGGCGCCCAGGATCCGCATGAAGCCGGCGAGGCAAATCAGATCGGGTCCGCAGGCCGACAGGCGCGTATGGAGCTCCTGCTCGAACGCGGCCCGCGAGGCGAACGCGCGGTGGCTGATCACCGCCGTGTCGAGGCTGGCCTTCCGCGCGCGGTCCAGGCCTGCCGCCCCGGGCTCGTTCGAGACCACGAGGCCGATCGCGGCGGGGAAGTCGGGAAGGGCGCAGGCGTCGATCAGGGCCTGGAGATTCGAACCGCGCCCGGAAATCAGGACCGCCAGCTTCAGCTTTCGCGTCACGCCAGGCCCATAATCTGGACCGCGCGCGTGCTCGGATCGCGCGGAACGATCCGGCCGATTCGAAATACGGCCTGACCCAGTTCGACCAGCAGGCTGCTGATGGCGTCGGCCCGGTCCTGCGCAACCACCGCCATCATCCCGATCCCACAGTTGAACACGCGATGCATCTCCGCATCGCCAATTCCTCCGGCCTGCGCCAGCCAATCGAAAATGCCGTCTCGTTGCCAGGAGTCCCGTTCCAGCCGGGCGCAAAGTGCCGGGTTGTGGATAATCCGGGCGACGTTCTCGAAAAGGCCGCCGCCGGTAATGTGGGCCAGACCATGGACCCCGCCCAGGCTGATTGCGGCCAGGCACGGTTTGACATAGATCCGGGTCGGCTCCAGCAGAACCCCGGCCAGCGTGCGTTCCGGATCGAACGGCGCGGCATCGCCGATCTCAAGCGCATCGAGCGCCAGGACCCGTCGCACCAGCGAATAGCCGTTTGAATGGAGACCTGACGAGCCCAGTCCCAGGACCACATCGCCATCTTGGATGGCCTTGCCGTCGATGGCCGCGCCGCGTTCGACCGCACCGACCGCGAACCCGGCCGCGTCGAAGTCGCCCTGTTGGTATAGGCCCGGCATTTCCGCCGTCTCGCCGCCGATCAGGGCGCATCCGGCTTCCGCGCAGCCTCCGGCGATCCCGGACACCAAGTCCCGGCCTGTCTCGACAGACAGCGTCCCCATGGACAGGTAATCCAAAAAGAACAGCGGCTCGGCGCCCTGGACCACCAGGTCGTTGACGCACATGGCAACCAGATCCACGCCGACGGTGTCGTATCGTCCGGCGTCGACCGCGATCTTCAGCTTGGTACCGATGCCGTCGGTCGCAGCCACCAGAATTGGGTCTTTGAATCCGGTCGCGGCGAGATCGAACAGGCCGCCGAATCCGCCCAGCGATGCATCGGCCCCTGCGCGTGCGGTCGCGGCCGCCAGAGGTTTGATTGCGTCGACCAGCGCATTGCCGGCGTCGATGTCGACGCCAGCATCGCGGTATGTGAGTTCTTTGTCGCGAGGTTTGGCGGAAATTGTCCGTCGCCTTCGTAAGTGCTTGTCCGGAGAGGCCGGATGCCGTTAATAAGCTGCAGGCGCCAAGATACTCATTCAAAACAGGTTTGCAACGTCGTCAATGTGCTCCTTCACACACACGGTTCTCCGGCTTCTCGTCTTCGCGATTTTCATGGTTCATGCCGGCGTTCCGGCCGTTGCCGCGCCCGCCGACATTTACACGGTGGTTGGCGTTTCGGTCGATGCCACCGCGGCGACCGAGGTCGCCGCAAAGGAAGCGAGTGTCGCCCGCGGCAAGGCGGAGGCGTTTGGCGTCCTTTTGGATCGGATCGTTCTGGCCGAAGATCGCGCCCGACTCGAAACGCCCGAAGACGCGGCCTTGGAACGCCTGATCCGGGATGTCGCGTTCTCTCAGGAGCGGTTTGGCGGCGGGCGCTACCTGGCGGACCTGACCGTCAGGTTTTTGCCCGATGCCGTTCGCGAGTATCTGAGAGACCGTGACGTGCCATTTGCGGAGACGGTCAGTCGGCCGATTCTGGTGCTGCCGGTGTTTCAGGCCGCGGGCGCCACGATGCTGTGGGACGACGGAAACACCTGGTTTACCGGCTGGAACGAGACGGAGCCGCCGGACGGCCTGCTTCCCCTGGTGGTCCCGCTCAACGATCTTACCGACACGCTGCGAATCAGTGCCGTCAAGGCCGTGGCACTTGACGCCGATCGGCTGGACAGCATCGTGGAGAAGTACGATGCGGCGTCGGCCATGGTCTCTGTGGCAAGAATGCGGACGGGCCCGAAGACAGGCGCGCCCGAGCTGAAGGTGACGACCCGGTTCCACGGGCCGGGCTGGAGCGGCGCGCCGCCGCTTGAGGTCGTTTTTCCCGGCGATGCGACGACAACCGAAGCGGCGCTGTTGGCGGACGCGGTCCCGGTTGTGATGTCCCAGGCGGAAGAGCTGTGGAAACGGCGCAATTTGCTGCGTTTCGACCAGCAGCAGGTTCTCTCGATCCTGGTTCCGCTGTCAGGATTGGAGCAGTGGGTCCGGGTCAGGCGGACACTGGCTGATATTGCGGCGGTCCGGCATGCTTCAATCAGTCAGATCACCCTCGATGAGGCGGACGTGGACCTCGCCTTTGTTGGCGACATGGATCAGTTGCAGGTCGCCCTGGCCCAGGAAGAGTTTTCCCTGTCATATTCTGACCAGCGGGGACGCTGGGTCTTGACGGCGCCGCGCTAGAACTGGAACGACTCCGAGGACGCGGGAATGACGACCCACGAGAAGGCGGCCTATTGGGGCGCAGGTCTGGTCGTTTTTCTGGCTCTCCTGTTTTTGCTGCGCGAAGTCCTGTTGCCATTCGTCGCCGGAATGGCGGTGGCCTATTTCTTCGACCCGCTGTGCGACAGGCTGGAAGAGACCGGGCTGTCGCGCACGCTGGCCACCAGCATCGTGACCGGGATCTTCTTTGTCGCCTTCGTCCTTGTCCTGGCGCTGGTGGTGCCGCTTATCGTCGGTCAGATCGCCGACCTGGCGAATGCCATTCCGGGCTATATCGAGGTGCTGCAGAACCGGCTGGTGCCGGCCATCTCCGACCTGCTGGGGCTTGGCGGCTTCACGGAACCGCAGGAACTGATTCCCCTGCTCAGTGGATATGCCGGGCAGGCGGCGCAGTTCTCGGGCGAGTTTCTGCGCCAGGTGGTTGGCGGGCTGACCGCAGTGGCAAACGTGCTATCGCTGCTGGTCATCACGCCGATTGTCGCCTTTTATCTGTTGCGCGACTGGGACAAGATCATCGCGAAGATCGACGGCTGGCTGCCTCTGTCGCACGCGCACGAGATCCGGGAACAGGTGCGCGAGATCGACCGGACGCTTTCCGGCTTCGTCCGCGGACAGGCCACCGTGTGCCTCATTCTTGGCGTCGCATATGCAATCGGACTGGCGGCGGTGGGGTTGGACTTCGGCTTGGTTGTCGGGTTTCTGACCGGCCTGTTGTCGTTCATTCCCTATTTTGGCATGTTGATTGGCTTCGGCGCCGGAATGGTCCTGGCGATTCTGCAGTTCGACAGCCTGACCCCGATCGTGTTGGTGGCTGTCGTCTTTGGCGTGGGCCAGTTTATCGAGGGCAATTTTCTGACCCCCAGGCTCGTGGGCGGGCAGGTTGGGCTTCATGCGGTCTGGATCATCTTTGCGCTGATGGCGGGCGGCGCCTTGTTCGGCTTTCTGGGGATCCTGCTGGCGGTGCCGATCGCAGCGGTGATCGGCGTATTGACGCGCTATTCCCTGACCAAATACCTCGGCAGCGCACTCTATCGCCACGGCGCGCCGCCTGGAGACGAGTGAGGCGTGGTCACATCCGGACAACTGGCCCTCGATCTTGGCCACCGGCCCGCCCTGACGCGGGATGACTTCCTGGTCGCCGACTGCAATCGGGCGGCCATCGGATTTGTCGACCGATGGCCCAACTGGCCGGCGCCGGCGCTGGTGGTCGTCGGACCGCCCGGATGCGGAAAGACCCATCTCACCGCGGTCTTTCGGGCGGCGACGGGAGCAGGCCTCATTGCCCAGGAGCGTCTGGGTGAAGTCGACCCGCCGACGCTGCTGGGGCAATCGGCGGCGGCGGCAATCGACGGTCTGAGACCGGGGTTTTCCGAACGGGCCCTGCTGCATCTTTACAACGTGCTGCGCGACAGGGCAGGTCACCTGCTGATTACGGCGGAAACCGCGCCGAGCCGCTGGCCGGTATCGCTGCCGGACTTGCGGTCGCGGCTGCTGGCCGCGCCGGCCGTTGCCATATCGGCGCCCGACGACGGCCTGATCGCGGCGATGCTGGTCAAGCTGTTTGCCGATCGCCAGATTGCCGTCTCGGAGGACGTGGTTCGGTTCGTCCTGCCGCGGCTTGAACGGTCGTTTGCGGCCGTCCGGGCTTTCGTGGCGGCGCTGGACCGGGTCGCCCTGTCGGACCGCCGTCGCGTGACCGTGCCGTTGGCGCGGCAGATTCTCGACGTCATGGCATCCGGGCAAATGGAACAAACAACGCTGGGGGAAGGATAATGGATCTCGGGATATCTGGCAGAAAAGCCATCGTATGTGCGGCGTCCAAGGGGCTGGGCCGCGGTTGTGCTATGGCGTTGGCGCGCGAAGGCGTCGATCTGGTGATCAACGCCAGAACTTCCGCGGCCTTGGAGGCCACCGCACAGGAGATCAGGGACGAGACCGGCGTCTCGGTGACGGCGGTTGCCGCGGACATCGCGACCGAAGCGGGTCGCGGAGCGGTGCTGGAAGCCTGTCCGGCGCCGGATATCCTGGTCAACAACGCCGGCGGGCCGCCGCCTGGCGATTTTCGCGACTGGGGGCGGCAGGAATGGATGACCGCCGTCGATGCCAACATGCTGACACCGATATTCCTGATCAAGGCGGTGGTCGATGGCATGATTGAACGCCGTTTCGGCCGGATCGTGAACATTACCTCCGGGGCCGTGAAGGCGCCGATCGCGATACTGGGTCTTTCGAACGGGGCACGTTCCGGGCTGACCGGTTTCATCGCCGGCTTGGCGCGGGAGACGCCGCGTCACAACGTCACCATCAACAATCTTCTGCCCGGCCAGTTCGATACGGAACGCCTGGTCAAGAATTTCGAGGCGGGCGCCCAGCGGAGCGGGACGACGCCGGAGACGCTGCGGGCCCAGCGTGAGAAGCAGATTCCGGCAGGCAGGTTCGGAGATCCCGCGGAATTCGGCGCCACCTGCGCATTTCTGTGCAGTGCGTCTGCGGGATACATAACTGGACAGAACGTTCTGATAGACAGTGGAGCGTATCCGGGTACCTTCTAGCGCCGATCTCGGCAAGTCCGGCCCCTGTCGCGCCGCTGGCGCCCAAGGGCCTGTTTCGAAACCGTAGTTGCGTTAACGTCCGAGTGCCAACGGTAAGTAGACGGGAGATGCCGCGGCGCTATATGATAACGGGAAAATGACAGCGGCCCCTTGCAGGCGATTCTGGGCCGCAGGGCACGCGGCAAATAAGGGGAAGGGCTGGGCAGGAGCCACCGGGCCTGTTCCGGCAAGAAAGGGGCGATGGGGCATCAGGAGGTGGAGCTCAAGCTCCGGTTGACTCTGGAGATTGCGGCTAGACTGCGGCGCAGTGGGCTGGTTCGTTCATTGAAAAACGGGCGTGCCAAGACCCGCAGTCTTCATGCCGTCTATTTCGACACGCCCGATCTTTCGCTGAAGACAATGGGCCTGGCGTTGCGTGTGCGGCAGGAAAGCGGCAAGCGCGTGCAAACCCTTAAGACTGCAAACGGCGTGGTGCCGGGTCTGCATGACCGGACGGAATGGAATGCCGTCATTGCCGGCGATGGCCCCGACCTGGCGAAGATCGACGACAGGAAATTGCGCTCGAAGCTGCGGCGTGTGGGCCTGCATCACCGGGTCAGGCCGGTCTTCAAGACCGACATCAAGCGGACCAGCTGGATCCTGGGATACGAAGACTCGACCATTGAGCTGTCGCTGGACCAGGGCCGGATCTCAGCGGGGCGCCGCAAAAACGATATCTGCGAAGCGGAACTCGAGCTGGTTGAGGGCGATCCGCAGCACCTGCTGCGACTGGCCATGGAGATCGGCGAGTCGATGCCGGTGTTCCTCGACACCCGGACCAAATCCTCCCGGGGCTACAGTCTGTACTTGGACGAAAAACCGCGCCCCCGCAAGGCCGAACCCGTCAAACTGACACGGGACATGAGCGTTTGGGACGCCTTCACGGCCATCGTCAACGAGGCGGTCGGACAGCTTCTGGCGAACGAATGGCCGGTTAGGTTGGCGGATGACCCGGAAGGCATCCACCAGGCACGCGTCGGGATACGCCGCCTGCGAGCGGCATTGTCTGTGTTTCGGCCGGTGCTGCCTCGCCGGGAAGTTGCGGTTCTGAAGACGGAACTGGCGTGGCTGCAGCGCGGTTTCGGCCCGGCCCGCGACTGGGACGTTTTCATCGGCGAAACTCTGGAACCGCTGCGGCATCGTCTGCCGGACGACAAGGCAGTCAAGGCGCTGCAGGTCCAGGCCCAGCGGGCGCGCAAGGGCGCCTATGCGGCCGCGCACGATGTTCTCGACTCGCGCCGTTTCACGCGATTGATACTGACCTTACAGCATTGGGTCTCGGAAGAGCCGCCCAGCAAGAAATTGCGAAAACCGATCATCGGTCCGGCCCGGCTATTCATTGCCAAGCGCCACGAAAGGGTAATGCGTGATGCTGGCGACGATATCGAAGCGCTCAGCGAACTTGCATTGCATGACCTGCGGATCGAAATCAAGAAAGCGCGCTACACCGTTGAGTGCCTTGGGGCGTTGTTTTCCAAGAAGGATGCAAAGGCATATGCCCGGCTGTCCGGTGAACTACAGGACTGTCTGGGCGGACTGAACGACGCCGTGGTTGCCAGACACCTGATCGAGGTAATCGAACACGACGACGGCGCCGTCTCGGATAACGCAAAGGAAGTGCTGGCAGGTTGGCATGCCGCACGGATCGATGCCGGGCTTGGCAACCTGAAGAAAATATGGGGTCAGTTCACCGCCGTGCCGGAATTCTGGTGACCCGCAGCCGGGTCGTTCAGCCTTCCAGCGCGCGCGGCTGAACGAACCCGACCAGCCGTCCACTGGCCGGCGCCACGGCGGACCACGTTTTCGCGTCAAACTCGATCACGGCCAAGGCACCGGTCGGGAATTTCGTCGCCAGCGCCTTGCGGTCCGCCGCATCTCCGGAGCCGATCAGGAGGGCCGCCAGCTGTTCCAGCAGCGGATTGTGGCCGACAAGCATCAGCCGCGGCTCCTGGACCTTGAGCGCCTTGATGTGGTCCCACAGCGCTCGCGCGGACCCCAGATCATAGAGCGCCCTGTCCAGGTTGATCTGCAACTCGGTCTTCAGGGCCGGCAATATGTGCGCCAGGGTCTCGCGGGCGCGCTGCGCCGGCGAGCAGATGATCCTGTCCGGCGGCGGTAAGCTCTCGCGCATGTGGCGCGCCATGGCATTCGCTGCCTTTATGCCGCGCGGCGCCAGAGGTCGGTCGAAGTCGTCAAGGCTCGGGTCGTCCCAACTGGACTTCGCGTGCCGAAAAATCATCATGGTCAGCATGGATTTAGGCAAATGCTTAGCTTTTCTTCCCCATTGGGTTCATGGTACTTGATTTGGGATCGCGAGGGCAGGACTGAATCGCTCGCTTGGCGAATGTCCTGCTTGCGCTGACGGCAATCCCCTTGACGGAAGACAGCGGCCCTATGGCAGACGGACAGCAGATTTTGGAGTCGAAGGAAAGCGGCCTTAGTTTCGATATGCCCGAACGCTTCATCAACCGGGAGCTTTCCTGGTTGTCGTTCAACACGCGTGTTCTTGAGGAATGCGCCAACCCTAAGCATCCATTGCTGGAACGGCTCCGCTTCCTGTCGATATCGGCCAGCAACCTCGACGAGTTCTACATGGTGCGCGTGGCCGGCCTGAAGGGGCAGGTCGATGCTGGCATCACAGAAATCAGCCAGGATGGCCTGACCCCGGCGCAACAGTTGAGCGCGATCGGCACCCAGGCCAGTGAGCTGATGCAGCAACAGCAGGTGTTCTGGCGCGAGCTGGTGGGGGAACTGGGCAAGGACGGCATGACTGTCCTTGGACCGGCGAACCTGACCGCCAAGGACAAGGCCTGGCTGGACAAGTGGTTCTTCGAGCAGGTTTTCCCTGCCCTGACGCCGCTGGCCGTGGACCCGGCCCATCCTTTCCCGTTCGTGCCGAACCTTGGGCTGGTGATGGCGGTCCAGCTGTTTCGCAAGGCGGACGATCGCGATCTCAGCGGCCTGGTCCCGATCCCGTCCAACCTGGATCGCTTTATTCGTCTGCCGGGCAACCGGATCCGCTTCATCGTTCTGGAAGAGGCCATCAGCCTGTATCTCGACCGGCTGTTCCCGGGTTTCGAGTTGCTGGGCAAGGGCATGTTCCGGGTTATCCGCGATTCCGACATGGAGATCGACGAAGAGGCGGAAGACCTGGTCAGGACGTTCGAAACGATGCTCAAGCGCCGTCGGCGCGGCCATGTCATCCGCTTGACCGTCAACCAGGAGATGCCGGAGTCCCTGAGAGATTTCGTCGTCCAGGAAATGGGCGTCGACAAGGAGGACACCTACCGATTGGATGGCCTGCTGGGGCTGGTCGATGTCAAGAGCCTGATCGTCGACGAAAGGTGCGACCTGCAATTTCCGCCCTTCAACCCCCGCTTTCCCGAGCGGATCCGGGACTATGGCGGCGACTGTTTCGCCGCGATCCGGGCAAAGGACATCATCATCCATCACCCCTACGAGAGCTTTGACTCGGTCGTCCAGTTTCTGCGCCAGGCCGCCGACGATCCGGCCGTCGTGGCGATCAAGCAGACACTGTACCGGACGTCGGCCAACTCGCCGATCGTCAAGGCGCTGATGGAAGCGGCCGAGGAGGGCAAGTCGGTCGCCGCCCTGGTGGAGCTGAAGGCCCGGTTCGACGAAGCCGCCAACATCCAGTGGGCGCGCGACCTGGAACGCGCCGGCGTCCAGGTTGTCTACGGGTTCATTGACCTGAAGACCCATGCCAAGATATCGATGGTGGTGCGTCGCGAAAGCATCGGCCTTCGCACCTACGTCCACTTCGGCACAGGCAACTACCACCCGATCACCGCGCGCATCTACACAGACCTCAGCTTCTTCTCGGTGGATCCGGCGCTCGGGCGCGACGCCGCGCGGGTGTTCAACTACATCACCGGCTACGCCAACCCGGAGGCGATGGAGAAGCTGTCCTTCGCGCCTTTGGGGCTGCGCAAGCGCTTGATGAAGGACATCGAGGAGGAGATCGAGCATGCCAAGGCCGGCAGGCCGGCGCAGATCTGGCTGAAGGTCAACAGCCTTGTCGACGAAGTGATGATCGACGCGCTGTACCGGGCGTCCCAGGCCGGCGTCGAGATCGATATTGTGACGCGCGGCATCTGTTGTCTCAGGCCGGGCATCCCCGGGTTTTCGGACCGGATCAGGGTCAAGAGCATCGTCGGCCGGTTCCTGGAACACAGCCGCATCATCTGTTTCGGCGCGGGTAAGCCGCTGCCGTCGACGGATGCCAAGGTCTATATCTCGTCGGCCGACTTCATGTCCCGGAACCTGGACCGCCGGGTGGAATCCCTGGTGCCGATCGAGAACATCACCGTCAAGCGACAGGTGGTGCACCAGGTGATGATCGCAAACCTGAACGACGAGGCGCAGAGTTGGTACATGCGGCCGGACGGCAGCTTCAAGCGGGTCGAGCCGCCGGGCGAAGGGTTCAGCGCGCACACCTACTTCATGACCAACCCCAGCCTGTCCGGCCGCGGCAGCGCGCTCAGGCACCCGCGTTCGCGCAAGGCAGCCAAACTCGTACTGAAAAAAGTCGGTTGATGTCATCCTTTCGCGGTGTTGAGAACGACACGCCGCCTGTTGCCGTCATCGATATCGGATCGAACTCGATCCGCCTTGTCGTGTACGAGGCGATGTGGCGGGCGCCGTTGCCGGTCTTCAACGAAAAGGTGCTGTGCGGCCTGGGCCGCGGCCTGGACGAAACCGGCCGGCTTTCGGCGGCCGGTGTCGAACTGGCGCTGCAGAACCTGCCGCGCTTCGTCGGCGTCGCCCGGTCGATGGGGGCCGAGCCCGTCGTCGCCTTCGCGACGGCGGCGGTGCGTGACGCCGAGAACGGCGCCGACTTCGTCGCAGCGGCGCAGGAGACCGCCGGCGTTACCATCGAGGTAATCTCGGGCGAGGAAGAGGCCCGCCTGTCGGGCCTCGGCGTCCTGTCGGCGATGCCCGAAGCCAACGGGATCATGGGCGATCTGGGCGGCGGCAGTCTGGAACTGGTCGAGCTTCAGGCCGGCGGCAGCCACCGGCAGGCGACGCTGCCGCTGGGCCCGTTGCGCATGGCATCGACGGTTCTGGAGACGTCCTCGAAGCTCAAGCAGACGATCGACGCCGCCCTTGACGAGGTGGAATGGCTGCCGGGCCATGCCGGCGGCGCGCTTTATGCCGTGGGCGGCGCCTGGCGGGCGCTGGCCCGGATCCATATCGAGCGCACCCGGCATCCGCTGCACATGATCCATCACCACAGGCTTGACGCGGACGAGGCGCTGGACCTGGCGCGTTCGGTTTCGAAAATGTCCGAGGCCGACCGGTCCGTTGCCTCTGGCGTCAACAAGCGGCGCCTGGAGACGCTGCCCTATGCCGCCTTGCTGTTGCACCGCCTGGTCAAGCGCAGCGCCGTCTCCAGTCTGGTGTTTTCGGCCTACGGTCTGCGCGAGGGCAAGCTGTTCGAGATGCTGCCGGCCGCGGTTCAAAGCCGCGACCCGTTGATCAGCATGTGCCGGCAGTTCGGCCAACCGATGGGCCACAGCGTCGTCGACGGCGACGAGCTGTGGCGCTGGATGCGCCATGTGCTGCCGGACGAGAACCCCTCGCACGACAGGCTGGCGCATGCGGCCTGTCTGCTGTCCGACATCGCCCGGCTGGAGCACCCGGATTACCGCGCCGAGCATGCCCTGACGCGGGTGCTGCGGTTTCCCTTCGTCGGCATTGACCATCCCGGCCGGGCCTTCGTGGCGCTGGCCGTTGCGTCGCGCCATGCCAAGATTATCGGCCATCCGGTGATGAAGGCGATCCGCGGCCTCTTGAACCGCCGGTCCATAGACCGGGCTCGGTCCATTGGCCTGGCAATACGGCAGGCCTACACGCTTTCCGGCGGCAATGTTGAGGTTTTGCGCCGGTTCCGGTTGGAACGCGGCGGCAAGGAACTGGTGCTGCGGATCCCGTCGGACTGCGAGGACGTGACCGGCGACATCGTGGCGCGCCGGCTTGGGGCTCTTGCCGCGGCCTTGAAGCTGGAGCCGGCGATCCGCGCGGCCTCGTGCGTGCCGCAGATGGGCAAGGTCTAGGCGCCGGTGCGCCCTATTGGACCTTGATGTTTCGCTCGGCGGACAGCACCTCACGGCCGTCCCGCGCCAAAGAGAACGTGGCGCGATATGTGCCGGCCGACCACCCCTCGGCGGGCCGGCGCAGGCCCGTAAACGCGTAGAACGTAAACTGATCCTTGTCGACGCTGCCCGGCGTCCGGATCATGTCTGCGCCGTCCGGCGCCGTGATCGCCAGCTCATACTGGTCGCCGCCGACGACGTTGGCATAATAGATCCAGAACGACAGAACCGGCGCATCGGCGGGGAGCGTGGTCAACGCATATTCGCCGCGGCGGATCTTCTCGGTTCTGACTGCTTCGTCGGCAAACCCTGCATTGATAAGCCAGGCCGGCCGGTAGGGCATGGCCGCCAGTGCCTGGACCGTCCACAACGGCCGGCGCGGCTTGTCGCACCCGAATTCCGGGATGATGCCGACGAATGGGTCGACCACCTCGCCCTGATAACGCACCGTAAACTCAACGTGCGGGTAGTTCGTGCGCCCGGAAAGTCCGATCAGGCCCAGCGGCGTTCCCGCGGCAACCTCGTCACCCGCTTTGACCCGAATGCTGCCTTTGCGCAGGTGAGAATACTGGGTGAACCAGCCGCTCCCGTGGTCGATCCCCACGCCGTTGCCGGCGAACCGACCCTCCAGCGCGGCGACACCGATTTCGGTAACGCTGACGTCGTCCATGCCGTCGCGGATCTGCAGCACAACACCCGGCGCTGCTGCAACCACCGGAATGCCGCGATCCATGTCTGCCAGATCCCTCACACGTATGTCTGTGCCAGTGCTGGCGTCATAGGTGAGGTGCCCGCAGGCGTAGTCCATGGCGCCCTCGGTCGGGTCAATGTCGATATACAGCTGCACGCAGCAGACCTCCTGCATGTCGCACTCGACCGGAAGCTGGAACAGGTGTGGCGGGTCTTGCGCCGCGACCGGCAGCGCCCACCACAGGGCCAGTGCCGCCAGCAGCGCGACCGGTCTCATCCGCCGTTCTCCACGTCGATCACCCGCACGGACTTGTCGGCGGCCGTCAGCGCCAGCCGGCCATGCTTCAGGGCCAGTGCCGCCTCGCCGAACAGCTCCCGGCGCCAGCCCCGCAGCGCCGGCACGTCCGCATTGTCGTCGGCGGCAATCTGTTCCAGATCTTCGGCATTGGCGACCAGGCGCGGCGCGACTTCGTTTTCCTCGCAGTTCTTCTTCAGCAGGACCTTCAGCAGGTCGGTCAGGGGCCCGAGGCCCTGGGGCAGGGGCGGCCGCCGGTTCAGGACCGGACGCTGATCCTCGGGCACCGCCTGGCCGCGCGCGATCGCCTCCAGGATGGCGGCGCCCATAGGGCCTTCGACGACACCCCGGGGCAGCCCCCTGATCCGGCCCATCTCGTCGCGGCTCTTGGGGGCGTTGGCAGCGAGATCCAGAAGCGACTCGTCGCGGACCAGCCGGTTTCGGGGCACATCGCGCCGCTGCGCCTCTTCCTCGCGCCAGGCGGCGACCTCGCGCAGGATCGCCAGAAACAGCGGCTTGCCGCCGCGGGTCTTCAGCCGCCGCCAGGCCAGCTCTGGATGCAGTTCATAGATCTCCGGCGCGGTCAGCACCGCCATTTCCTCTTCCAGCCAGTGCGACCGGCGGTTGCCTTCAAGCCGCCTTTTGAGCTTGGGATAGGCGGTCTTCAGATGAATGACGTCGTCCAGGGCGTATTTCATCTGTTTCGGGGTCAGCGGCCGGCGCGACCAGTCGGTGAAGCGGGCGGTTTTGTCCAGGCGCGCGCCGACCAGGCGGGACACCAGGGTTTCGTATCCGACCTGGTCGCCGAACCCGCAGACCATTGCGGCCACCTGCGTGTCGAAGATCGGATGGGGCACCTTGCCGGTGCGGTGGAAGAAGATCTCCAGATCCTGGCGGGCGGCGTGGAACACCTTCAGGACCGCCTCGTCGACCATCAGATCGTAAAGCGGTCCCAGGTCCAGGTCCGGCGCCAGTGTGTCGATACAGGCCGCCTCGTCGTCGAACGCGATCTGCACCAGGCACAGGTTGGGCCAATAGGTCTTGTCCCGGATGAACTCGGTGTCGATCGTGATGAAAGGCTGATCCGATGCCCGGTCGCACAACTGGGCCAGCGTCTGGTTGTCGGTGATGAGTGTCGTCATGGCGCGGGCTCTGGATACACCGTCTGACCGGGGGAGGGAAGGGCGGCACAAGCGGGCGGCGGGGAACCGACACCGGGGCCGGCCATCACACACGATTCTGGCTCCCAAAGCCACAGGTCGCTTGACATTCCGCCCCTTTCCATGGCCTACACCCGCCTGCGGCGACACGAGCGCCGGACCGGAACGCACAGATCATCCCTCGGAGCCTATGATGCATCCTTATCGCACGCACACTTGCGGCGCGCTGCGGCTCGAACACGCAGGTCAGACGACCCGGCTTTCGGGCTGGGTCCACCGAAAGCGCGATCACGGCAACCTGCTGTTCCTCGATCTGCGGGACAATTACGGCCTGACCCAGTGCGTGGTGGACGTCGAAGGCGACAAGTTCGTCGCGGCCGAGGCGGTGCCTCTGGAATCGGTGATCTGCGTTTCCGGGACCGTCGTCACCCGCGACGACGAGACCGTCAACCGCGATCTCCCCACCGGCGAGGTCGAGCTGAAGATCGACGAGTTGGAGGTCCTGTCCAAGGCCGAGCAGCTGCCCATGCCGGTCAACCAGGACGCCGGCTATCCCGAGGATATCAGGCTGACCTACCGGTTTCTGGATCTGCGCCGCGAGGACATGCACGCCAAGATCATCCTGCGCTCCAACGTGATCGCATCGATCCGCCGGCGCATGATCGAGGCGGGCTTCCTGGAGTTCCAGACGCCGATCCTGACCGCCAGCTCGCCCGAGGGCGCACGCGACTTCCTGGTGCCCAGCCGGCTGCATCCGGGCAGGTTCTATGCCCTGCCGCAGGCCCCGCAGCAATTCAAGCAGTTGCTGATGATCGCGGGTTTCGACCGGTATTTCCAGATCGCCCCCTGCTTCCGCGACGAGGACGCCCGCGCCGACCGGTCGCCGGGCGAATTCTACCAGCTCGACTTCGAGATGAGCTTCGTCACCCAGGACGACGTGTTCAACGCCCTGGAACCGGTTCTGGCTGGCGTGTTCGAGGAGTTTGGCGATGGCCGCCACGTGACCCCGGCGCCGTTCCCGCGCATCCCCTTCGACGAGGCGATGCTGAAATACGGCACGGACAAGCCGGATCTGCGCAACCCGCTGGAGATTGCCGACGTCTCTGACGTGTTCCGGGGATCCCACTTCAAGATCTTCGCGCGCCTGGTCGAGGAGGGCGCGTCGGTGCGCGCCATTCCTGCGCCCGGCGCGGCGGCCCAACCGCGCAGCTATTTCGACAAGCTGAACGCCTGGGCGCAGAGCGAAGGCCAGGCCGGGCTGGGTTATATCAGCTTCAAGGAGGACGTTCCCGCCGGGCCGATCGCCAAGAACCTGGACGAAGTCAGGATCGAAAAGATCGCCGAGACGGCGGGCGTCGGGCCGGGTGACGCGGTGTTCTTCGTCTGCGACCAGCCGGCCGCCGCTGCGGAGTTCGCCGGTACCGTCCGCACCCGCGTGGCGCAGGATCTGGACCTGATTGAAAAGGGCGTCTTCAAGTTCTGCTGGATCGTCGACTTCCCGATGTTCGAGCGCGATCCGGTCACCGGTGAGATCGAATTCTCGCACAACCCGTTCTCGATGCCGCAGGGCGGTTTGGAGGCGTTGGAAACGATGGACCCGCTGGAGGTCAAGGCGTTCCAGTACGACATCGTCTGCAACGGCGTCGAACTGTCTTCCGGCGCCATCAGGAACCACCTGCCGTCGATCATGTACAGGGCGTTCGAGATCGCCGGTTATGATCGGGAGGCCGTTGAGACTGAATTCGGTGGTATGCTTAATGCGCTGAAGTACGGCGCCCCGCCTCACGGCGGATCGGCGCCTGGAATAGACCGAATAGTCATGCTAATCGCGGACGAAGAAAACATCCGCGAGGTGACGGCGTTCCCGATGAACCAGAGCGCCATGGACCTGATGATGAAGGCCCCGGGGGCGATTTCTCCCAACCATCTCAGGGAACTGCATATTAAGCTTGATCTTCCCAAGGGGCCGCGAAGAGATAGCTAAGAAGCTATTGTTTTTTCGCGCTTCTTTAACCGTTAACGGGTGAGACTGCAACCACACGTGTCACGTTGGCGCGCGAAGGGGACGAATACGTTTCAAAGGGCTGTTTACAGGAGACAAAAGCCTGATCAAACGTTAGTAAGGGTGTATGGGACTAGCGTTACCGAAGGGAGTCAGGGGACCTTTCCAACGTGCGTTAATGAGAAGGAGGTCTCGATGACAGAACGTCACGTTAATAAAGCCAGAAAGGGCTTTTCAGTTGGCAGACAAGTTGCCCTTTCATTAACCATAATTTCGCCGGTTTTCCTTGGCGGCTGCGCACTGCCGCCGGCCCTGGAAGTGGTTAGTTGGGCTATGACCGGTTTTAGTTATGCTGCCACCGGCAAGGGCGTTGGGGAGCATGCGGTCTCGCTGGCAATGCAGGAGGACTGCGCCGTTCTGAGAATGGCGACGGAAGGAGACTTCTGCGTCCCCTATCCGGACGAGCCGGGTCCCGCGGAATTCATGCTTGCCGCCAACGATGCCCAGGAAAGCGATCTGGAGACGGCGTCGGGCCCTTCGTCCTGGCGCCAGACGGCCTCGACCATCAGCATGCGTTATGGGGCGGCCCAGGCGGCCGCGATGCCGGTCGATCTGTAGAATGGGCTAGAGGGCGCTCGGCGCTTCGTCGCCGCCCTCGATCGCCCTCAGACGGGGCCTGTCATTGTCCCGCTTGGAAGCGTACATCTTGGCGTCGGCCCTTTGCACCAGGGTCTTCGGGTCGTCGCCGGCGCGGAAGCGTTGGGAGCCGACGCTGGCGCGGACCTTCAGGGTCTTTCCCTCCCAAGGCACGCACAGGGCGTTCAGACCGGCCTCCAGCTTGCGGGCCTTGGCCAGGCCGACGGCGGGATCCGTGAACCCCAGGAGAATGGCGAACTCGTCGCCGCCCAGGCGGGCGACCTCGTCGCTGCCGCGGACGCTGTGGCTGAGAAAGTCCGCCACTGCCGTCAGCACCCGGTCCCCGGCGGCGTGGCCGTAGGTGTCGTTGATCTGTTTGAAGCCGTTCAGGTCGACGATCAGCAGGTATCCCATCTCGCCATACCGGTCGGCGCGGATCAGGGCCCGTTCCAGGGCCTGGTTGAAGCCACGGCGGTTGAAAAGCCCCGTCGTCTCGTCGGTCATGGACAGCCTGCGCAGGCGCTGGATCTGGACGTTCCGGGCCGCGACGGCGCGTTCGGCGCGGGCAACGGCCGCGACCGCCTTGCGCAGCAGGTCGCGATAGGCCTTCGCCGGCGGCGCATCGGGATCGATCGCCTCGATCAACCGGTCGGCCAGCCCATGGATGTCGTCGTCGTTGGCCTGTCGATCGAACAGTTCGTCGCGACTGATGTATTTCGGCATGGTCCCTTGGCTCCCACGTACAGTGCCTGGGGACAGCGGGCCGCAAGCCCTGTGCCATACCGGTAAGTGGCTGAAAGAGAACGCAAAAATCTTAATAGTAACAAACGCTTAACAATGCTGGCGGAACAATCTGCCGCGCCCTGTCCCGGGCCCGGCAAATCCGTGCCTGCGGCGGAGGCGTGTGCTCCGCCGCCACCGCAACCGGGTCACAGCGGACCCGTTCAGAATTTCTCCACCCAGGGCCGAAGTTCGACTTCCCAGGTCCAGGCGCTGCGATGCTGGCGGTGGACGTTGAGGTAGGTTTCGGCGATCGCCTCGGGCCGCAGCCGCGCGTCCGCGCCGTCGTCCGACCCGCCGGGCGGAAGGATCGCGCCGTCGATGACGAAATGCGCCACGTGGATGTTCTGGGGCTGCAGCTCCCTGGCCAGGCTCTGGCACAAGCCGCGCAGCCCGAACTTGCCCATCGCGAACGAGGCGGACTGCGCATAGCCCTTGACGCTGGCCGAGGCGCCGGTGAACAGCATGGTTCCGCTGCCGCGCGCCAGCATCTGGCGGGCGGCCGCCTGGGCCACCAGGAAGCCGCCGAAGCAGGTGATTTTCAGTCCCCTCAGCACGTCGTCCGGGGCCAGGTCGGCAATCGGGCCGCGGACCCGATAGCTGGGGTTGTAGACGACGATGTCGGGCGCATCGATGTCCTGGGCGACGGCGTCGAACAGCCGGTCCACGTCGGCGGCTTCCGAGGCGTCGCAGCCGTAGGTGGCCGCCCCGGTCTCGTCTGCCAGGGCATCGAGCTTGCTGGGCTGCCTGGAGGCAAGCGCGACCCGCATGCCCTCCTGGTCGACGAACAGCCGGCACAGGGCGGCGCTGGGGCCGGCGCCGGCGCCGATGATGAGGGCCGTTTCCTTTTTCATCCTTGTCTCCTTCCTCGTCGGTCACGCCAGCCGGTCGGGGGGTTCCTTGCCGGAAAACCAGGCGTCCAGATTGTCCAGACATTTGAAGCCCATGGCGTTGCGGGTCTCCACCGTGGCGCTGCCGATGTGGGGTAACAGGAAGGCGTTTGGCAGGTCCAGGTAGGCGGGATCGATCTGTGGCTCGCCCTCGAAGACGTCAAGCCCTGCGGCACGGACTTTGCCGCTCCGCAGCGCGGCGATCAGGGCCGTGTCGTCGACGTGCGGTCCTCGGGAGGTATTGACCACGATGGCGCCGTCCTTCAGAAGCCCGATCCGGCGGTCGTCCAGGAAATGGTGGGTCTCCGGGCTCAGCGGGCAGTTCAGCGAGAGGATATCGATTTCCGGCAGCATCGCCTCCGGGCTTTCGTGATAGGCCGCGCCCAGCTCCCGGTCGGCCGGCAGGCGGCTGCGGTTGTGATAGTGGATCTCCATGTCGAAGGCCTTGGCGCGCCGCGCCACCGTCTGGCCGATCCGGCCCATGCCCAGGATGCCCAGGCGCTTGCCGCGCAGGTCGACGCCCAGCATGGCGGTTGCCTCCCAGCGCGCCCAGCGGCCCGCGCGCAGGACCGAAGCGGCCTCGTGGGCCTGGCGGGCCGCGCCCAGGATACACAGCATGGTGACGTCGGCGGTGGCATCGGTCAGGACGCCGGGCGTGTTGGAGACGACCAGGCCGCGCGCGCGGGCTGCATCCAGGTCGATATGGTCGTAGCCGACGGAATAGGTGGCGACCATTTTGAGCGATTCCGGCAGGCGCGCGATGGTACTGGCGTCGAACTTTTCGGAAGAACAGCACATGACCGCGTCCATGCCCTCGCAACGCCCCACCAGGTCGTCCGCGCCGATCTGAACGTCGTCCGGGTTGGGGACGGCGTCGTAGTCGCGGGTCGCCCGGGTTTCGACTGCCTCCGGCAGCTTGCGAGTGATCAACAGACGTGGCTTTGCATTCATCGGGTCCATCTTTCTGACAGGAGAGGGGGCCGTGCTAGATCGCCCGGCCCTTGGTGATTGCTTCTTTGCCGAGCTTGGCGCGCACGGCGTCCATGGCGCGTTCCACCTCGGCGGTCCTTTGCCGCTCCGGCTCTGCCAGGTCGGGCAGATCGGCGTCGGCGGCGTCGACCAGCTCCGACACACCGATCCCGATGAGGCGGAAGGTCCGGCCGTCGCATTGCGCCTTCAGCAGCGGCTTGGCGGCCTGGAACATGGTTTCCGCCAACTGTGTCGGCACGCCCAGTGTCCGGCTTCGGGTCAGGATCCGGAAACCGGAGGTCTTCAGCTTGAGGTGAACCGTGCGGCCGGCCAGTTCCTTGTCCTTCAGCCGCGTCGAGACCTTTTCGCTGAGCCGCCAGAGGATCTTCGACAGCCGGGGTTCGTCCGCCAGATCCTCGTTCAGGGTCGTTTCCGAAGAGATGCTCTTGGCGCCGCTGCGCGGGTTCACGGACCGGTCGTCGGCGCCGCGGGCGAACCAGTACAGCCTGCCGCCCATGGACCCATAACGTTCCTTCAGCCGGTCCTCGTCCATGGTCTGCAGTTGCCCGATCCTGGTGATGCCGTCGCGGTGGAGGCGCGCCTGCATGGCCTTACCGACGCCCCAGATCAGCGAAATCGGTTGCGCCTCCAGGAAGCGCATCGCCTCTCCGCGGCCGATCATCGCGAACCCGCGCGGCTTGTCCAGGTCCGAGGCCACCTTGGCGAGGGATTTGTTGTAGCTGAGGCCGATCGAGGCGGTGACGCCGATTTCCTGCTCGATCTTCAGCACCAGGTCGGCTAGCGTCCGGGCCGGCGGGCCGTGATGCAGTCGCTCGGTCCCGGTCAGGTCCATGAAGGCCTCGTCGATCGACAGCGGCTCGACCAGCGGGGTCTTTTCGCGCATCAGAGCCCGCACCTCGCGCCCGGCCGTTGCATACTTCTGAATGTCAGGGCGGATCACCACGGCGTCCGGGCAAGCCTTCAGCGCCTTGAACATGGGCATGGCCGAACGCACGCCGTACAGCCGGGCCACGTAACAGGCGGCCGAGACGACGCCGCGGCGCCCGCCGCCGACGATCACCGGCCGCTCTGCCAGATCCGGATTGTCGCGCTTTTCCACCGCGCAATAAAAGGCGTCACAGTCGAGATGGGCGATCGACAGGGATTTTAGTTCCTTATGGCCGATCGTCCGGCGCGATCCGCAGGACGGACAGCGGCACGGGCCGGTGCCGTCCGGCCACTCGGCCAGACAGTCGCGGCACAGCCAGTCGATGCTGTCAGCCATGGTCTTGCCCCATGCGTGCCTTCCCACCCGGCCGGCCTCGCCCGTTTCCGGCCCGTCCAACAAAGTTTGTTTAGCGTCCTGGCAGCGATTTATTAACCAAATTCGCTATGATACTACTCCACAAACGCCAGCAAGGGGGTGGGGGCCTGTCCGAGGTTCGTGGCCTGTCCATCGTCTCCCTTTCATGCCCGAAGGTGGTGTTCAAGGCGCAGACGCTGACGCAACCGTTAGAGAGAACGACAATGGCGAAAACAGTGCTCATCGTCGAGGACAATGAGCTGAATATGAAGCTCTTCCACGACCTGCTGGAGGCCCAGGGTTATGGAATCCTTCAGACCAGGGACGGCATGGAAGCGCTGAAGATGGCGCGGGAGCACAAGCCCGACCTGATCCTGATGGATATTCAGTTGCCCGAGGTGTCCGGCCTTGAAGTGACCAAGTGGATCAAGGAAGACGACGACCTGAAGTCGATTCCGATCATCGCGGTCACGGCGTTCGCGATGAAAGGCGACGAGGAGAAGATCCGCGAAGGCGGGTGCGAGGCCTATATCGCAAATCCGATATCGGTCAGCAACTTCCTTGCAACCGTTGAGAAGTTCCTGAGCTAGAGCGCGATGACGGCCCGGGTTCTGGTCGTCGACGACCTTCAACCGAACGTCAAGCTGCTGGAAGCCAAGCTGACCAGCGAGTATTTCGACGTGCTGACCGCCAATGACGGTCCGTCGGCGCTGGAGATGATCCGCGAGCGCGCCCCGGACATCGTTCTGCTGGATGTGATGATGCCCGGTATGGACGGGTTCGAAGTCTGCGAGCGCATCAAGCGGGATCCCGCCGCCATGCATATTCCCGTGGTCATGGTCACCGCCCTGTCGGACGTGTCCGACCGGGTCCGCGGGTTGGAGGCCGGGGCGGCCGACTTCCTGACCAAGCCCGTGAACGATACCGCGCTGTTTGCCCGCGTTCGCTCGCTGGTCCGCCTGAAGATGCTGATGGACGAGTGGCGGTTGCGGGAACAGACGTCCGGTCAGTTGGGCGTTTTGACCGAAGAGGACTCCCTGGCCGCGATGGACGCCACGCGGGCCCGGATCCTGGTGGCCGAGGAAAGCGAGATCGACGCCGCCAAGATCGCCGACACCCTGCAGCGCGATAAGAACGAGGTCGACGCGGTGGCCAGCGACGAGGCCGCCCTGGCGGCGCTGCAGAAGGAAGGCGCGGCGTACGACATGGTGATCGTCAACCTGCGTCTGGCCGACCAGGATGCGCTCCGGTTCTGCTCACGCCTGCGGGCGATGGAACAGACCCGCTATCTCCCGATCCTGCTGATCGCAGAGGACAACGACACCGACCGGGTGGCGAAGGGCCTGGATCTTGGGGTCAACGACTACATTATCAGGCCGATCGACCGAAACGAGCTGTTGGCCCGGATCCGCACGCAGATTCGGCGCAGCCGCTTCCAGAACCGGCTGCGGGCGAACTACGAACGCTCGCTGGAGATGGCCCATACCGACAGCCTGACCGGCGTGTACAACCGCCGCTACTTGATGGCCCACCTGGACGGCCTGATCGACCGGTTCGGCGACCGGAGCCAGCCGTTTTCGATCCTTCTGTTCGACATCGACCGCTTCAAGCAGGTCAACGACACCCACGGCCATGCCGTCGGCGACGAGGTGCTGACCGAGCTGACCCGGCGGGTCATCAACAACATGCGCAGTTTCGACACGGTCGCCCGTCTCGGCGGCGAGGAATTCGTTGTCGTGATGCCCGACGCCGACGCCCAGACCGCGGGTGTCATTGCCGAACGCCTGCGTGACAACGTCGCCACCAAGCCGTTCCAGGTGTCAGGCGGCACCGGCACGCTGGATGTAACCATCAGCATTGGCGTCACCACCATGCGCGCAGCCGGGATCACCTGCGACGCCCTGTTGAAACAGGCCGACGACGCGCTCTATCAGGCCAAGGGCGCGGGCCGAAACAAGGTGGTCGACTACACGGGATCTGCAGCCGGGCACGATACCGACAAACGGCGCAGCGGCTCGGTCTGATCCGAACCGGGCCTTGCCGTTCAGAAGGGCGGGCCCAGGGCTTCTGCGTTGCGGCGGACCTTTTCCATCAGCCTGAACAGGGTCGTGCGCTCTTGCGCCGAGAGGTCGGCCAGAAGCTCGGCTTCGCGCTGCAGCACCAGCGGGACCAGGGTGCGGAAGGCATCCGTCCCCCGTTCGGTCAGGCGCAGCAGGGCGCGACGCCGGTCCTCGCCGTCGATGTCCCGCCGCAACAGACCTGCCTTCCTGAGGCCCTGGATGGCGCGACTGACATTGACCTTGTCCATCCCGGACAGACCGACGATCTCGCTTGCCGACAGGGTGCCGTGCGATCCCAGCACGGCCATCGTCCGCCATTCCGACACCGACAGCCCGAACAGTGATGCATAGACCGGCGTCAGCGAAGCGCTGACCGAACGGTCGAGCAGCCTGACCTTGTAGGGAAGAAAGGCCGCCAGGTCGAATTCCTCCGCCTTCGAAGGCGTCTTGGGTATCGTCTGCGTCATGCAGTGGCAGGTTAGTTTCAATCGAAACCAAATTCAAGACGGTTTCGTTTGCCGGTCACTATTCGTGATTGGAATGGAGAAGTATATTAAAATCAGATAGTAAAATGGAATTCCGCACTCGAAGTCGTGGTTTCTCCCTTAACGGAAGACCCGTGACTCGCCGAAATAACTTGACTTGGTTTCATATGTAACTAATTTTGCAGGCCGGAGAGCGCAACAGGGGGCCGCGCATGAAAAGCTGGGTTGAAAGCGCCAACACACCGGACTGCCATTTCCCGGTCCAGAACCTGCCCTTCGGGGTCTTTTCTCGGGGCGGTGATACGCCGCGGTGCGCGGTGGCGATCGGGGACCAGATCCTGGACCTGGCGCAGGCGCAGGACGCCGGTCTCCTGTCGCCCGGGATCCCGGCGGGCCTGTTCAGCCAGCCTTTGCTGAACGCCTTCATGGCCCAGGGCCCCGACGCCTGGGATGCGGTCCGGACGCGCCTGATTGAGCTTTTGGCCGAGGGCGGCGATCCGGCGCTTGCGCAGGATGCGGCGCTGCGGTCCCGCGCCTTGCTCCCGATCGACGCGGTCAGGCTGCATCTGCCGTTCGAGGTGGCGGAGTACACGGATTTCTATGCCGGCCGCCAGCATGCCTTCAATGTGGGAACGATGTTTCGCGGGCCGGAGAACGCGCTGCCGCCGAACTGGCTGCACATACCGATCGGCTACAGCGGCCGCGCCTCGACCGTGATTGTCAGCGGCACCGAGATCCACCGTCCGTTGGGCCAGATGAAACCGCCAACGGCGGACGCGCCCATTTTCGGGCCAAGCCGGCGTCTGGACATCGAGCTGGAGATGGGGGCTGTGGTGGGCATGCCCAACGCGTGGGGCGAGCCGGTCACCGTGGCCGAGGCCGATGCGATGATCTTCGGTTACGTGCTGTTGAACGACTGGTCCGCCCGCGACATCCAGGGCTGGGAGTACCAGCCGCTGGGCCCGTTCCAGGGCAAGGCGTTCGCGACGTCGATCAGTCCGTGGGTGGTGACGAAGGCGGCACTGGAGCCGTTCCGCGTTTCGACGCCGCCGCGGGAAAAGGAACTGCTGTCCTATCTCAACGAGCCGGGCCCGATGCTGTACGATATCGCGCTGGAAGTGACGATGCGGCCGGACGGTGCGGACCGTGCCACCACGATCTCGCGCACCAACTACAGGACCATGTACTATTCCGCGGCCCAGCAGCTCGCGCACCATGCGATCGGCGGCTGCAAGATGAACGCCGGCGATTTGCTGGCCTCCGGCACGATCTCGGGGCCGGAGAAGGACCAGTTCGGTTCGCTGTTGGAGCTGACCTGGGGCGGCAAGGAGCCGCTGGTGCTGGAAACGGGCGAGGAGCGCCGCTTCATCGAAGACGGCGACACGATGACCCTGACGGGCTGGGCCCAGGGCGACAGATACCGCATCGGCTTCGGCGAATGCACGGGCAAGATCCTGCCGGCGCGGGAAGAAAAGAACTGGTAGAGCAAGGAGAGCTTCGAATGGCAAAGGCATTCGCGTCGACTGGCGACATGGAGGCCAAGACGATCTCGTTCACCGAGGTCGGTCCCGATCTTTACGCCTTCACCGCAGAAGGCGACCCCAACACCGGCGTCATTGTCGGCGACGACGGGGTCATGGTGGTGGACACCCAGGCAACCCCGGTGATGGCCCAGGAGGTGATCAAACGGATCCGCGAGGTGACCGACAAGCCGGTCAAATACGTGGTGCTGAGCCACTATCACGCGGTCCGGGTGCTGGGTGCGGCGGCCTACGAGGCAGAGCAGGTAATCGCCTCGGACAAGTGCCGCGCCATGATCTACGAACGCGGTCAGGAAGACTGGGACAGCGAGTACGGGCGTTTTCCCCGCCTGTTCCAGTCCGCCGACTCGATCCCCGGTTTGACCTGGCCGACCATGACCTTCGCTCGGTCCATGACGGTCTATCTGGGCCGGCGCCGGGTCGACCTGATGCATCTGGGCCGCGCGCACACCGCCGGCGACATCGTCGCCTGGGTGCCGGATGCGGGCGTCATGTTCTCCGGCGATACCGTCGAGTTCCATTCCGCATGCTATTGCGGCGACGGCCACTTTCACGACTGGCCCGGCACGCTGGACGCGATCGGCACGTTCCGGCCGCGCGCCCTGGCGCCGGGGCGCGGCGACGCGCTGGTCAGCGCCGACCAGGTGCGCGAGGCGTTGACGCTGACCCGCGATTTCGTCGAAAGCACATACCGGCCGGTGGCCGCGGCGGCGGTGGCCGGGCGTTCGCTGAAGGACGCGATGGCCACCTGCCGCGAGGTCTGCGATCCCAAGTTCGAGGACTTCGCGATCTACGAGCACTGCCTGCCGTTCAACGTGGCGCGCGCTTACGACGAGTCGCTGGGCATCGACACGCCCAGGATCTGGACCGCCGAGCGCGACCAGGCCATGTGGGCGGCGTTGCAGGACTGAGGCGAAGGCAGGGGAGACGGGCGCGATGTCGAAGATCTTCGAGACGCCGCTTTACGAGTATGAACGCACGCCGGACCAGGACGCGGACCGGCCGGTACGCCATCCCGTGGTCGTGGTCGGTGCCGGACCGGTCGGCCTGGCGGCGGCGCTGGACCTGGCGCAGAAGGACGTGCCGGTCGTGGTTCTGGACGACAACGACCGTGTCAGCACCGGGTCGCGGGCGATCTGCTATGCCAAACGGCCGCTGGAGATCCTGGACCGGCTGGGCTGCGGCGACGCATTCGTCGACAAGGGCGTGGTCTGGAACCTGGGCAAGGTCTTCTTCAGGGCGCGTCAGGTCTACAAGTTCGACCTGTTGCCGGAAGACGGCCACAAGCGTCCGGCCTTCATCAACCTGCAGCAGTATCATTTCGAGAAATACCTGGTGGACCGGCTGCGCGCGCTGCAGGCGGAAGGCAAGCCGGTCGAGCTCAGGGGCCGCAACAAGGTTCTGTCGGTGACGCCGCAGGCCGACGGGGCGGCCCTGGTGGTGGAAACGCCGGACGGGACCTACGGCCTGGAGGCCGACTGGCTGATCGCCTGCGACGGCGCCGGCTCGCCGATCCGGGCCATGCTTGGGCTCGACTTCGTCGGCCGAGTGTTCGAGGACAACTTCCTGATCGCCGACGTGATCATGGACGCGGATTTCCCGACCGAACGCTGGTTCTGGTTCGACCCGCCTTTCAACCGCGGGCAATCGGCGCTGTTGCACAAGCAGCCCGACAATGTCTGGCGCATCGACCTTCAGCTTGGCTGGGATATCGACAAGGAAGAAGAGAAGAAGCCCGAGAACGTCATCCCCCGCCTGAAGGCGATGCTGGGCGAAGACGTCAAGTTCGAGCTGGAGTGGGTGTCGATCTACACCTTTCAGTGCCGGCGCATGGAGAAGTTCCGCCAAGGCCGGGTGATCTTCGCCGGCGACGCCGCCCACCAGGTTTCGCCGTTCGGCGCCCGCGGCGCCAATTCGGGCATCCAGGACACCGACAACCTGTGCTGGAAGCTGCGGCTGGTGATGGACGGTCAGGCGCCGGAAAGCCTTCTGGACAGCTACGACGTGGAACGCATCCACGGGGCCGACGAGAACATTCTCAATTCTACCCGCGCCACCGATTTCATCACGCCGAAGTCGGACATCAGCCGGTTGTTCCGGGATGCAGTTCTGGATCTGTCGGAGACCGCCGCCTTTGCCCGGCCGCTGGTCAACTCGGGCCGACTGTCGTATCCGTGCGTCTATGACGGCTCTCCGCTCAACGGGCCCGACGCGGCGGGCATGCCGTCGCGCACCCGCCCCGGCGCCCCGGCCGCCGATGCGCCGCTTGCCGACGGCTGGCTGCTCGACAGGCTGGGCGACCGCTTCCAGCTTCTGGCGCTGGATGCCGATGTGCCGGAAGGCCTGGAGATCGAAGGCATTCCGGTCGAGACGCTGAGGATCGACACGGCTGCGGCCCCGTCGGAGGCGGTCCGTGCACGCTACCTGGGCAAGGCGCCCTCGGCCGTCTATCTGATGCGGCCCGACCAGCATGTGGCCGCACGCTGGCCCGTTTTCGACCGCGATGCCGTGGACGCGGCGCTCAATACCGCGACCGCGCGCGCGTGAGGGAGGGACGCACCATGTCCAAACTGATCACCGCCCCCAACATCGTCGAACCCGACGGATTCTACGCCGAGCTTCTGGCCCTCCATGAAGGCCGGGACCGCGCCGAGAGCGACGCCATCAATGCCAGGCTGGTCTTGATCCTGGCCAACCATATCGGCGACCGCGCGGTGTTGAGCGAGGCTTTCGAGGCCGCGGCGAACACCGGCGCGTCGGCGACCGGGCAACCCGAAAGGACCTGAGATGAAGATCGAGAAGATCCATCACGTCGCCTACCGCTGCAAGGACGCGAAGGAGACGGTCAACTGGTACGTGAACAACCTGAACATGGACTTCGTGCTGGCGATCGCCGAGGATCATGTGCCGTCGACCCACGAACCCGATCCCTACATGCACGTGTTCCTGGACGCGGGCGACGGCAATGTCTTGGCTTTCTTCGAGCTGCCGACCAAGCCGGAGATGGGCCGCGACCCCAACACGCCGGCCTGGGTCCAGCACATCGCGTTCAAGGTGAAGGACCGCGAGACGCTGCTGAAATTCAAGGACCAGCTGGAGGCGAACGGGATCGAGGTCTTGGGCGTCACCGACCACACCATCTTCCACTCGATCTACTTCTTCGATCCGAACGGCCACCGGGTGGAGCTGGCCTGCCCGGACTCAGGCGAAGAGGCAATGCTGAAGAAGCTGGACGACGTGAAGTGGGACATGCTGGAGGAATGGAGCCGCACGAAAAAGGCTCCCAAGCATGCCGCCTGGCTGCACGAAAAGGAACTGGGCGGGTCTTGAGCCGTTCCCTGGACCCGGCTTTCCTCCAGGCATGCACAGGGAGGGAAATGCCTGGCGCGAAATGGCCAGAATTGTCATGGACTATCTGAGAGGTTGCACGACTTCTTAGACTTTGATCCAAAACAGGGGGAGTGCAACGATGAAGCGGTTCTTCACGGGCTTGGCGCTTGCCGCCGCGATCTTCGGCGTCCATGGCGCCGACACCGCAACGGCGGCGGAATCTCAGACGGTGTCGGCCAGCACGGCCTGGGTCAGCCAGGGCAGGTATTTCCTGACCGGCGATAACGAAGCGCTGTTTGTCGGGGTGCTGGGCGGCATCCTGTTCGTGGAAAGCGCGTCGGGCCGCCTCGATGCGGTGGAAATCATCTGCCCGGGCGATTTCGTCGTCAACCTTCAGACCGGCGCGCAGGAAGGCGAGGGCAAGTGCATCATCGAGGACCTCGACGGCGACAACGTGTTCGCCAACTGGACCTGCGCGGGCCAGGACTTCGTCGGCTGCGAAGGCGACTTTACCCTGACCGCCGGCACCGGCAAGTTCAAGGGCATCACCGGCGGCAGCAAGCTGAAGGCCCGCACGGCCTTTTCGGGGATCGCCGTCGATCTCAAGAGCGGCAAGGTGGTCGAAGCCTCCGCCGGCCTGCTGGAACTGCCGGAGCTGACCTACACGCTGCCCTGAGCAGCCGCCGTTTCAGCCGTTGGTCGATGTGCGCCCTGTGGGGTCTCCGCTTCCCGAGGATGTGGCGGCCGCAGGGCGCAATGGTCTCCGCCGATGGGTGAGTGAGGTCGAATGGGTGTCCTTAGAAGGGCGGCTTATCGAACGACAGCGCTCGCATTCGGCTTGGTCCTTGCGGCCTGCGCGTCACGCTATGACGCCGACGCCCTGTCGGATCTTCTTCTGGTCGATGCGGACGGTGAAACGACGCCCTACCTGCAGGCGATCCGAGGACAGCGCGACGTCGGCGCCGCGGCCGAGCCGCTGCCGCTGGGCCGGGTCTGGGTCGGGTTACTGGGCGAGGAGACCCGGTGGCTTGCCGCATACGATTTCAACCGGAACGAGGTTGTCGACCGGGCCGAAATCACCCAGGCCTGGCTGATCCGTTCGGCGCAGCTCTCGACAGGCCGGGCTTACGCGCCGGATGCGTTGAGGAGGAGCGGGGACATCGCCGTCCCGGTGCGGGGGCTTTATCTGTCGCAGCAGGAGCAGCGGGTATTGCGGGCAGCGCTTGACGAGTCGCAATCCGGATCGGCGCTTGTCGCGTCGGTCCGTGATGTCATCGCCCGGGCCAGAGGCGGCGGCGACGATGAAAGCATGGAAGACAAGTAATGACGGCCGGATACCCGGAATCACAAAAGGCCGCCCCGGGGCGGCCTTTTCGCTGGAAGCGGGGCCGGGGCCCTCACTTCATCTTTTCTTCCTTGTACATCACGTGCTTGCGCGCCTTGGGGTCGTACTTGCGCAGCTGCAGCTTTTCGGTCTGCGTGCGGGGGTTCTTCTTGGTCACGTAGAAGTGGCCCGTGCCCGCGGCGCTGACCAGCTTGATCGCTAGAGTTGCCGGTTTCGCCATCGCCTTGAAATCCTTCGAAAAATCGCCTCTCACGCCGCCGGAGCCCGGCCCCGGAGCGGGCGCAAGATACAGCGACGCCGGGCAAAGTCAAGGCTGGACAGGCACCCGAATCCCCTCATCCGGCCCTTCGGGCCACCTTCTCCCCGCCGGGAGACCTCTGCGGAATCGCCGCGAGGGGTTGGTCGAAGGTGCTGTTGAAGGTTGGTCGGGCTGGCAGTCTTTGGATTTGGGCGTTTCTTTCGCCATTTTGGTCGGTTTGTGAGTGTTCCGGGCAGACTCCGTCTATGGGGCGAGGAGCGTT
>Ga0209783_1000016_pt1 | contig 103226 bp, 105 predicted proteins | sample WorMetfiPIANOSA1_FD_187395 | JGI IMG/M metagenome (GOLD analysis project Ga0209783, IMG submission 187395) | Marine gutless worms symbiont microbial communities from Max Planck institute for Marine Microbiology, Germany - Olavius filocauda... | ecosystem: Host-associated > Annelida > Digestive... | reverse complement strand
CCCCAAAATCAGTTTCAATACCGCAAGGAAACGCGGGGCAAAACGGCCCAAACCTGCAAAAACGATTACTTCGGCGTCCTCGAAAGGGATTATCGATCAGCCGCTTGGGCGTCTTTCACGGGGAACACGATAACTACGGCACGGTCTATGAAGGGTACTGGCTCACGCGCACGACCGCAGAGCCGCACTATTTTCCCGGACGGATCGTGTCGGAGCAGAAAGACTATATCAGCTATTCCCGCCTCACACTGCCGCTGTCGGAGACGGGTGAGACGGTCGATATGATCTTGGGCGGAGCTGTCTTCTTCCAGACAGGCAAGCGCGGCCGCTGGCTCTAGGCACCCCTTCCTCCCGCGGAACAGGGCTCGCTGACGCCTCAGTCGGCCGACGGCGGAACATAGCGCAGTACCAGATCGCGCAGGGTGACGATCCCGACAAGCTTGCCATGCGACGTCACAAGGGCGCGGGAAAGCTGAAACCGCGCCAGCATGCGGGCGGCGTATTTGATGTCCATCTCCTGGTTCATGGTCAGGCACGGCTTGGACATGATCTCGTAGACATTGGTCCGGTCCGGCGAGCGATCCTCGCCGATAATCTGCGTCGCGATGTCGTGCACGACCAGAATGCCGTATTCGTCGTTATCGTCACGCCGGTCGATGACGATTGAACTGACCTGCTTCTCCCGCATCAGGTCGAGCGCTTCGCGCACGGTCGCCAGGCCGTCGATGATATGGGGGGCCGGCGTCATGACGGTGCGGACGGGGACGTGGCGGCTGTCGTTCATAGGTCGTCTTCCAGCTCTTGTTCGATCGTTTTCAGTTGCGATTCCAGGCCGACGGCATCTTCGATATCGATCTGGAATGCGATGCCGCTGCCCGGTTTCTCGTCGAATTTCCCTGCTTTGGCGATCGTCTCCAGAATCAAGCGGCTGCGGTGCTGTTCCACCAGGAACAGGATCATATCACGCTGGGATTCGAGGCTGAGGCCCAAGAATGTCTTCGGCGGAACTAATCCCTCGCCGCGTGCGCTGGTGATGACGGTGCATCCCGTCGCGCCGGCCCGCCGGCCTACGTCGGTGATCTTGTTGGTCATGTCGTCCGTGACCAGCACAATGATAAGCTTGAATTTCATGGCTCGTCTCTTTCTTGTGGTGCCTTCGGCTCCTGCCTCTCCGCCTGCGATGTCTGGCGCCTCTGCCACCATGCCGAAAGCTGAGCGTATCCCATGACCGTGATCATGGGAAACAGGCTGGCCAGCGCAATCAGGCCGAAGCCGTCGATAAGCGGGCTGCGCCCGGGTACAGTGGACGCAAGCCCCAGGCCGAGGGCGGTGACCAGGGGAACGGTTACCGTGGAAGTGGTCACGCCGCCGGAATCGTAAGCCAGCGGAATGATGGAGCGCGGCGCAAACGCCGTCTGCACGATCACCACCAGATAGCCGGCGATCATGTAGACCGTCAACGGCGTACCGGTGACGATCCGGAAGGCGCCCAGCGCGCCGCTGGCCCCGACCCCGATCGCCACGGCGATGCGGAGGCCCCAGACCCCCAGCGTCCCGCCGGAGACGTCGCTTGCCTTGATGGCCACTGCAATCAGCGCGGGCTCTGCGATGGTCGTGGCAAAGCCGATAGCGGCCGCGAAGATAAACACCCAGTAATAGTGCCACCACTCGACCGGCGCCTCCGCCCCGCCGATGAAGGCAGGATCGGTAAGCTGCTGGGCCATGGTCTCGCCCAGCGGAAACAGCGCCTCCTCCAGGCCTACCAGAAACAGGCTGAGCCCCAGAACCACATATAAGAACCCCAGCAACACGCTGCGCAGGTTGCGCACGGGGCGGCGCAGGACCAGGACCTGGAACACCACCAGCGTCAAGGCGATCGGCAGCACGTCGCGCACCGTGTCGACCAGCGCCTCGGCCAGCACGAACAACCATCCGGCGCCCGACATTCAGGTCACCGTTCCGAACACCAGCACGAACATGATCGGCGTCAGGCTGGCGAAGGCAATCAGGCCGAAGCCGTCCGTCAACGGGTTGCGGCCGCGGATCACTGTTGCAAGACCGATGCCCAGTGCCGTGACAAGGGGCACCGTGATGGTCGACGTGGTGACGCCGCCGGAATCGTATGCGACGCCGATGATGTCCGCCGGCGCAATGCCGGTCAGCCCGACGATGATCAGATAGCCGCCGATGATGAACCACTGGATCGGCCAGCCTTTCAGGATGCGGAAGACACCCAGGACCAGGGCCACGCCCACCGAAACCGCCACCGTGTAGCGCAGGGCGAGCGCGTAGGTTTCCTGTTCGTCTTCGCTCATCGACCGGCCGGCGAATTCCGCACGCACTTCCGCCGCCTCTTCTGCAACGGCGATCAGCGCCGGCTCGGCGATCGTCGTGCCGAAGCCTAGGGCGAAGGCGAACGCCAGCAGCCACCGGACATTGCCCTTTTCCGCAAAACGCTCGGCAAGGGACTCGCCGAAAGGGAAGACACCCAGCTCAAGTCCCTGGATAAAAAGCGTCAGGCCACCCAATACCAACACCAATCCGATCAACACACGCTCGATATTGGGGAACGGCTGCTGCAGGACGAAAATCTGGAAGAACGCGATCACCAGGATGATCGGCGCCAGATCGCGTATGCTGCCCAACAGCATCCGGCTCAAGGAACTGAGCGAGGTCAACATGCGCGCGGTATCCCATCAGGGGCGAGGGGTTCGATAAGACCACGTACACTAGACTTCAACAGCGATTCGACGCCACCCACAAGGCCGCGCCGCGGAAGAATCGGGATTACGTCAGCGATTTGTATTTGCACGCAGGAAGGCGATCAAATCGTCACGGGCCCTGCTGTCCGGCAGTCGCTGCAAAGGCATCTTCGTCCCGGGCAAAAGCACATCGGGTCCCAGCTCGAACAACTGTGACACCGTCTGTTCTGTCCAGACAAGGTCGCTTTGCCTCAAAGCCTGCGAATAGCGGTAGCCGGGATAGGTCCCGACCCTGCGGCCGAAAAGGCCCTGAAGACTGGGGCCGGCGCGCGGGACCCCATCTTCGGTCAGGCTGTGACAGATCGCGCATTTCCGGAAGTGATAGCTGCCCCGCTCGACCGGGTCGTCGCTTTGGGCAAGGTCCCGTCCGGCCCGCTCGACCTCCTGGAAAGGGGTCGTGGTTCCCAACACGGGCTTTCCGTCCTCGACGGTCCAGGCCCTGGCGACCCGGTCGATCCCGCCCGCATAGACGACCCGGTTGTCGGGCGAGAACGTAATCGCCCAGACCGCCCGATAGTGCTCGACGGGCAAGCGCTGACGCGGCTCGGCGCCCGCGTCCCACAACAGGAGCTGCCCGTCCGTTCCGCCCGATGCGATTGTCCTGCCGTCCGTCGACAGGGCGACGGCCAGCACCGCACCGCTGTGGCCAGACAATGAACGGACCAGGTCACCCGTCCCGATATTCCAGATCCGTACCGTCTCGTCGGAGGAAGCGGTCACCAACCTGTGTCCGTCGAGACTGACCGCAATGTCGTTGATCGGGAATCCGGCACTGGCGAATCGGAAGGGTTCCGCGTCAGCGTTCAGGGGCCAGAACCAGATGGCGCCGTCGTAACCGGCGGAAATCACGTGCCGGCCGTCGGCGGTGAAGGCCACCGCATTGACGCTGCCTTCATGCCCCTGCAGCCGCCGCAGCGGCGTGCCGTCGGCGGCATCCCAGAACCGCACCGTCCGGTCCCAGGATGCCGATGCGATCACCCGGTCGTCGGCGGATACGGCAAGCGCCACGACTTTCTTGTCGTGCCCTGTGAGAACCGCCAGTTCCGCACCGGTTTCCAGGTCCCAGATACGCACCGTTCCGTCGTCGCCGGCCGATGCCGCCCGCTTGCCGTCGTGGTAGAAGGCAACCGCATTGACCGCGGCCTCGTGGCCCCCAAACGTGCGGATCGGCAGACGGGTCTCGGTGTCCCACAGGATCAGCAGATCGTCGAACCCGCCTGTCAGAGCGCGGCCGCCGTCGGGCGAGACGATAATGTCGCGGATTGGCGCACCGTGTCCGACGAAGTCGGCCCGTGCGGGTGCGGTCCAGGACATGGCCACCAGCCAGGCGAGCGCACACAGGGCACCCTTCGTTGGATGAATCCAGGTCATCGGCAATCGGGCCCGGTGCAGCGCCTACTCCGCAGGGACCTGTTGCGCCGCCTTCGCCTGTTCTTTCGCGACCCAGAGGTCGTGATGTTCCTTGGCCCAGTTCAGGTCGACCCAGCCGCTGCCCATGGCGGCAAACGCGCCCTGCATGCCCAGCGAGCCGATATAGATATGCGACAGCATCAGCGCGATCATGACCATCGAGACCGAGGCGTGCCACAACTGCGCCAGTTGCTGTTCCTGAAGCGGCGTCAGGTCGCTGGGCAGGTTGAAGCCGATCATGCTCAGGACCGTGAACGTGTCCGAGAACCACGAAGTGGTAAACGGGTACAACAGGGTCCAGCCGGACAGGCTGAGGGACACGCCACCCAGGATCGTCACCCAGAAGAAGAACTTCTGGCCGGCGTTGAATTTCTCCGACGAGGGATGCACGCCCTCGGTGAACAGGCCGCCGCCCTTGCTCAGCCAGATCAAGTCGTAACGGTTGGGGATGTTGTGACGCACCCAAATGACGAACTCCAGCGCCAGACCTGCCATGAAGGCAAAGGCCAGATAGTGGTGCAGGTTTCGCCCAACGCTGAGGATCACGTGAAAGGCTTCGGGGCCGATGATCGCCGGCAGGAAATAGCGTCCGTACATCATGTTGAGGCCGGTCAGCGCCAGGACGATGAAGGCGCCTGCGGTCAACCAATGGGCAAACCGCTCTAGTGCGTTGAAACGGCGGATGGTTTCGCCGCTTTCGCCATGTTCGATCTTGATCCGTCCGCGGATGGCGAAAAACAGCGCCAGCAGGATGATCATCCCCATGATGACCCAGACACCGTAGATCGAGACCGGCCCGTTTCGGATCGAGCGCCAGTTCTCCCCTTCGGATTGGATCAGAACGCCGGCCTGCGGATCCGGGATGGAGACCAAGCCGGGCTCGCCTTGGCGGATCGCCCGCCAGAACTCGGAATCGCTGGTGTTGCCCAACGAACGCCCCGGAACGTTGCCGCCGGTCGGGGAGCCTGAAACGCCGGGCTCGTCCTGCGACAGGGCGGATTCGGACGGCGGGGTGATCGATACCAACGCCGCCACAAGAACGACCATCAGGGTGCGGCCGATCCAAACCACCGGGCTCGGGCGGGACGGTTCACGGGTAGACTGCATCATCACGCTTATCCTCGGTCGATGGCCAAGTGGGCGTTTCCGTGTTCTCTCACGGCGCCCGTTGTTGGTGAACGCGGCCGCGCAGTTCCTCGCTGTTCGCTTCGTCGCGCGCGGTGTCTTCGGGGCCCTGGTAGGTCCCCTTCTTGTGAACGAGAATGCGGCCCTGCTCGTTCTCGCGGCACGCCGAGGTGGCTAGAAGCAGGCCGCAGGCGGCGAGAACTGCGGCAAATCGCCGAATATACACAGACATTGCACGCCCCTGGGGCTGACGGTTTTGGAAGATCCCGATTGTTTGCTATCCGAGGTCCGTCGGCCAATCCCTGACCAGCCACCCCCGGTCGGGCTGGAGAGTGCGCAACTGCGCCGGGATTGTCAAACTGTCCGGAGCTGCGCGCATCGCGGGAATCGGTGCTAAGAAGGCGGTCAGGGGTCTCCATCCGCGGATGGAGACCCCTGGCCCGATTTCCCGGCGTCACGCCGGACCAACGGCCGGGCTAGGCGCCCTTCTGCTGGTAGGCCGTGCCCCAGCCCCAGGCACCGGTGCCGAAGCCGCGCGCAACGACCCGTTCGCGATAGATGGCCGACACCACGTCGCCATCGCCCGCCAACAGGGCCTTGGTCGCGCACATCTCGGCGCACAGCGGCAGCTTGCCTTCCGCCAGCCTGTTGCGGCCGTACTTCTGGAACTCGACGGAGGACATGTCCTCCTCCGGACCGCCCGCACAGAAGGTGCACTTGTCCATCTTGCCGCGGCTTCCGAAGTTGCCGGCCTGCGGGTATTGCGGTGCGCCGAATGGACAGGCGTAGAAGCAATAACCACAGCCGATGCACAGGTCCTTGGAATGCAGGACCACGCCATCGTCGGTCGTATAGAAGCAGTCGACCGGGCACACCGCCACACAGGGCGCGTCCGAGCAATGCATGCATGCGACCGAGATCGAGCGCTCGCCGGGCTTGCCGTCGTTGATGGTGACGACCCGGCGCCGGTTGATGCCCCAAGGCACCTCGTTCTCGTTCTTGCACGCCGTGACGCAGGCGTTGCATTCGATGCAACGCTCGGCATCACAGAGGAACTTCATTCTAGCCATAACTCGTTACCTCCTTAGGCACGCTCGATGCGGCACAGAGTTGCCTTGGTTTCCTGCATGTTCGTCACCGAATCGTACCCGTAGGTCTGGGCCGTATTCGATGCCTCGCCCAGCACATAGGGATCGGCGCCTGCAGGATACTTGCTTCTCTGGTCCTCGCCCTGCCAATGACCGCCGAAGTGGAAAGGCATGAAGGCGACGCCGGAACCGACACGCTCGGTCACCATTGCCCTGACCTTCACCTTGCCGCCCTCCGGACTGTGGACCCAGATCATCTCCTCGTTTCTGATATTGAGGTTGTTGGCGTCGCGCGGATTTATTTCGCAGAACATGTGCTGCTGCAGTTCCGCAAGCCACGGGTTCGACCGTGTCTCGTCGCCACCGCCCTCGTATTCGACCAATCGGCCGGATGTGAGGATGATCGGGAAGTCCTTCGAGAAGTCCTGCTTCTGGATCGACTCGAACATCGTGGGCAGCCGGTACATCTTCCGGTCGGAATAGGTCGGATAATTCGGGACCAGATCCCGCCTTGGGGTGTACAGCGGCTCGCGATGCGTCGGCACCGGATCCGGGAAGTTCCAGACCACGCAACGCGCCTTGGCGTTGCCGAACGGCGCGCAGCCGTGCTTGATGGCGACCCGCTGGATGCCGCCGGAAAGGTCGGTCTTCCAGTTGGTCTTATCGCCGGCAATCGCCTCGATGGTCTGGCGTTCCTCTGCTGTCAGATCCCCATCCCAGCCGAGCTCTTTCAGCATGGCCATGGTGAACTCCGGATATCCGTCCTTGATTTCCGAACCCACCGAGTAGGAGCCTTCGGCAAGCAGGTTCTGCCCGTCCCGCTCCACGCCGAAGCGCGCACGGAAGGTCAGCCCGCCCTCTGCGACCGGCTTTGACGGGTCGTAGAGGTTGGGTGTACCGGGGTGTTTCATCTCCGCAGTACCCCAGCACGGCCATGGCATGCCGTAATAGTCGCCGTCCGCTGGTCCTCCGATCGCTTGCAGCGTGGTCCTGTCGAAGGTGTGCTGATACTGCATGTGCAGCTTGATGCGTTCTGGCGACTGTCCCGTATAACCGATGGTCCAAAGACCGCCGTTGAGTTCGCGGGTGATGTCCTCGATCACGGGCTCGGTGCCCTTGACCTCGATGTTCTTGAACATCTCGTCGGCCATGCCGAACTTCTGGGCCAGGAGATACATAATCTCGTGGTCCGTCTTGCACTCGAACAGCGGTTCGACAACCTTGTCGCGCCACTGCAGCGAGCGGTTGGACGCGGTCACCGAGCCGTAGGTCTCGAACTGCGTTGCCGCCGGCAGAAGATAGACACCGTCCGACCTGTCGTTCATGACCGCGCTCATGGTCGGGTAGGGGTCGATCACGACGAGAAGGTCCAGCTTCTCCATCGCGGTCTTCATTTCCGGCAGACGGGTCTGCGAGTTCGGAGCATGGCCCCAGAACACCATCGCCCGCACGTTGTCCGGCTGGTCGAGGTTGGCCTTGGCTTCAAGAACGCCGTCGATCCAACGCGACACCGGCATGCCGCTCTTCTCCATCAATTCCTTGGAGGCGAAGCGGCTGAGCAGATAGTCGTACTCGACATTCCAGACTCGGGCCCAGTGCTTCCAGGCACCGGTCTTCAGTCCGTAGTAGCCGGGCAGGGTGTGGCACAGCACGCCCAGGTCGGTTGCGCCCTGGACGTTGTCGTGGCCGCGGAAGATGTTCGTACCGCCGCCGGTCTGGCCCATGTTGCCCAACGCCAGCTGCAGCACGCAGTAGGCACGGGTGTTGTTGTTGCCGTTGGTGTGTTGGGTGCCGCCCATGCACCAGATCACGGTGCCGGGACGGTTGTTGGCCATCGTCCGCGCGACGCGCCGAAGCTGAGAGCCGGGAACGCCGGTGACGCGCTCGGTCTCCTCAGGAGTCCAGTTCTTCACCTCGTTGCGGATCTGGTCCATTCCCCAGACGCGCTGGCGGATGAATTCCTTGTCTTCCCAGCCGTTCTCGAAGATGTGCCACAGAATGCCCCAGACCAGACCAACATCCGTGCCCGGGCGGAACCGAACGTACTCGTCAGCGTGGGCGGCGGTGCGGGTGAAGCGCGGGTCGCAGACGATCAAGGCGGCGTTGTTCTGCTCTTTCGCCTTCATCATGTGCTGCAGCGAAACGGGGTGCGCCTCAGCCGGGTTGCCGCCGATCAGGAAGATCGCGCGGCTGTTGTGGATGTCGTTGTAGGAGTTGGTCATCGCACCGTAGCCCCAGGTGTTCGCAACACCTGCGACCGTGGTGGAGTGACAAATCCGGGCCTGGTGGTCGCCGTTGTTCGACCCCCAGAAGGCGTAGAACTTGCGGAACAGATATGCCTGTTCGTTGTTGTGCTTCGCAGAGCCCAGCCAGTAGACGGAATCGGGGCCGGATTTCGCGCGGATATCCAGCATCTTGTCGCCGATCTCGTTGATCGCCTGATCCCAGCTGATCTTCTTCCACTTCCCGCCTTCCAGCTTGGTGGGATATCTCAGCCGGCGTTCGCCGTGCGCGTGTTCGCGAACCGCCGCGCCCTTCGCGCAATGGGCGCCCAGGTTGAACGGGCTGTCGAAGCCGGGTTCCTGTCCGACCCACACGCCCTTGTCCACCTCGGCCAGAACGGTGCATCCCACCGAACAGTGGGTGCAGACCGATTTGATCGTTTGAACGGTGCCGGCGCCGGCTGCGCCTTGCGCTTTCGCCGTCCGGGTGACAAGGCCTGCCGAGACCGCGGATGCCGCGGCGATCCCGCCTGCGGCCAGTCCGGACCTTTTCAGAAAAGTCCGCCGATCGATCGTTTCGCCGGGGTTGCCGGTGAACGTCGCTGACGAACGGGGGCCGAATGCAACCCCGTTTGTCTTTTTGCGAAGCATTTTCTCTGATCCTTTCGTCTTAAGGATGATGGTTAGATGTCGACTGGTGCGCTGCTCGCGAATGGGCCTTAGAAGCGCGCCAGGTCGTAATAGGCCTTCACATGATCGGTCTCCCGATATGTGCCGGTCTCGTCCGACGGCTCCTCTGACGCCTCCGCGCCACCCGCCGCGGTGGCCACGGCCCCGACACCCAATGCCAGCCCCTTGCCGGCGGCGCCGAAGAAGCTGCGACGGTCGATACGTTCGCCTCGTTCTTCTTTCACGTTTCGTCCTCCTCAATGCCGTTCCTGTCGAAACGGCGCCACAACGCTTCATGCGATCGAATGGCGACCGGTGGCCGCCGCGCCTCACGCCCGAGCAATCAGCGTGAAACCCTCCTCCTCGATCTGCATGAAGATCTCGCCGATCTCACCGACACTGCGGTAGAGGCCGGCATTCTCGGCCGACCCCAGGTCGGCAAAGAATTTCTCGCCCCAAGGCGCCAGATGCGCCTTGAAGAAATTGTCCTGGTCGTAAACGGTGAACGCGCCCTCGGCGGTGCCTTCGATCAACAGCGCCATCGTTTCGCAGACCGATGCGATGTGGTCCTCCGGCTCGCTGACGCCGTCCGCGCGCGCAAATCCGAGACGTTCGTGCGTGCGGCGCAGATCCGCAAGCGGTTTTTCGTTGAGAAATCCGGTCAGATAGTACGAGCCGTAGGGGACCAGTTCGCCGCGTCCGACGCCGATGAAAAGGTCGTGGTACTCCCGCTCCAGAGCTTCCAAATCCGCCGCGCCGAGCGCGTTGCGGAATGCTGCGAAGGCGCGCCCAAGCGCGGTGTCGTCGGCTGCGAAGGGTGCGACGGCGTTCGTTTCCGTCGGCTCGGGGGGCGCGGCCAGCACTCTTGCCAGGAAGGCATACACCGCCTGCCTTGCGGCTTCTTCCGGATCCATTTGGCGATCGGTTTCCGCCCGGATCGTTTCCACGCCCTATTCCCCTAACTTTCTTATTGTTATTCTTGGCGTTACCGTGCAGATGCACACGATTACAGATCTGCCGTAGAGTGTACGGCGCGCGACCTTGGGCCGTCCAGTCAATTTGCCGTGCCCGTCCAACATCATGTCACGCCGCCGGACTTTTCGCCGTCCGCGTTTTCCGCGACGGCATCTTGCGCCGTTTCTTCCACGGCCGTTTGCGTTTCGGGTTCCTGTTGCGCCAGCGTCGCGTCCTCGGTCGCCGCTGACGGATCGACGGCGCCATGTTCCGCGTCCTGCGGTGCCTCCGCATCGCCGGCGGCCGACGCAAGTGCTTCCTCTGCGCCGTCCGGCTCGTCCTCGATCATGCCGCGGCCGACGCGGTAGGCCGATTTCATGCCTTCGATGACGGTCGCGGCGTCGCTGAAATCGTCGTCGTAGTCCACCAGTCCGTCGACATTGGCCAACAGGGGATTCGATCGCCACAGCTTACGCAAAGCGATGTTGCGGACCGCGTCGCTGATGTCCTTTGACAGAAAGCCTGCATAGTCGGAGTCGTAGTCCAGCGATTCGATGTCGGGCAGGTCGGCGGGAACCGCCGCGTCCTGATGAATGGCCGCGTCGTCGGTGTGGTCGGTCGCCGCCGCTGTGGCGGTTTGGCTCTGCGGCGCGTCCGGCACCGCGTCGGCTTGAACCGCGGCGGTGGGAAGGGCGGCGCCGCGTTTTGCCGTGCCCGCACCCGGTGCGCCTTGCGCCGCGGCCTTGCGCCGCGCCCATCGTGACAAGCCGCTTTCGCGTTTCGCGCTCATCCGCCGGTCTTGCGCCGATAGAAACGTTGGTCGATCGGATGCAACTCCTTGCCGAACTGGCGTGCGTCCGCGTCCGCCTTTTGGCGCTTGCGTTTCCGGAACGGTTCCTCGATATGATGGGCGTCGATGAAGGCCTGCAGCCAGGCCATCATCGTCTCCGGCATGGCGACCCGTTCGACAATATCCTCGCCGCTGTCCAGATAATCCTGGGCTTCGTATGGCGAAACTGTCGCATCGACGACCGTGAGTTCGGGGCCTTCGCCGTCTTCCTCGCTGGCGCGCAGCACCACATAGACCGACGGCGGCGTATCCGCGAGGTTGACCAGATAGGCCTCGGTTTCCTTTCGGTGCAATGCGATCGGCAGCGTTGCCGCATGATACTGGACCCAGCCATCGCCGCTTGCGATCTCGCGCCAGGGCTCTGCCGCGGGGGCGCCCGGGATAACGGCCACGGGAGTCCAACGGTGTTCGGCCCAGGGATGGTCGATTGCCCGCCGTTCGACAACCACACCCACCGACAGGACATCGGTCTTGTTCATGCGCCTCCTCACCTCGAAACAATACCAAACGCGAGCGCAACCAGGGGCGCAATCAACATTCCACATCACGGAATTCGGGTATGCAACGGGCGCCGAGCTTTGCACTATCCTGCAGGGAAGTGCGAAGGGTCGCCGCTGGACGACCTCGGCGTAATTCATGCATAGTAAGACATGAAAATGCATAACGACCGGCAGAGGACAGGGCGGCCAACGGCGATCACGACGAAGCCGGCCGGATAAGACGAATAGATGGAAACGTTCGGGCAGGCCTTTTTGGCGGCGTTCGATCTTCTTCGGTACTGGGATCCGGAGCTGATCGGCATCGTCCGTTTGTCCCTGAGCATCAGTTTGACCGCCGTCGCGTGTGCGGCGCTGATCGCCCTGCCATTGGCGGCGACGCTGGTGGTCACGCGCTTTCCAGGCCGGACCGCGGTGGTCGTTATCTTGAATGCGCTGCTGGGGCTGCCCCCCGTGGTCGTGGGGCTGGCTGTTTATCTTCTGTTGTCGCGGGCGGGGCCGCTGGGGTCGATGGGCCTGTTGTTCACACCGGGAGCGATGGTGATCGCCCAGGCGATCCTGATCACGCCGCTGATTGCGGCGATCGCCCATCAGTTGCTGGCTGACCTGTTCGTGGAATACGAAGACCAGCTCCGCTCATTCCGGCTCCGCGATCGGCAGATCTGGCTGACCTTGTTGTGGGAGGGTCGATACAGCCTGACGACCGCGGTCCTGGCAGGATTCGGACGCGCGGTCGCAGAGGTCGGCGCGGTGATGATCGTTGGCGGCAACATCGCCGGCGTCACCCGCGTCATGACCACGGCGATTGCCCTGGAAACCAGCAAGGGCGACCTCGCCCTGGCACTGGGCTTGGGCATGATCCTGATCCTGGTTTCGTTGTTGGTCAGCGCCACCGCCTTTGCCCTCAAGGGACTGGCGGTGGGCAACATCCCGCTGTTCAGGGCGGTGCGCTGAATGCCGCGCGGAGAATTTATCGCCCGCGCCCGGCGCGATGCGGATCTGCCGATCCGCATCAAAGACCTTTCGGTGCAGGTCGGGCCGACCGCGGCGCTGAAGCAGGTCTCCGTGACTTTGGCCGGCCGCGGCGTGACCATGGTGATCGGGCCCAACGGTGCCGGAAAAAGCACCTTGCTGCGCATGCTGCACGGCCTGGTGCGCGCGACGTCCGGGCATGTCACATGGGGATCGGACGGACGCCGCTGCGCCCAGGTGCGACAGGCCATGGTCTTTCAGCGTCCCGTCCTGTTGCGGCGGTCGGTGCGGGCCAATCTGACTTATGCCTTGAAGCTGACCGGACGGGGCCGGGCCGAACGGGCGGTGGAAGCGATGCGGCTGCTGCGGCTGGCCGGCCTGGAGGCGGTCGCGGACAAGCCGGCGCGGCGGCTGTCCTGGGGCGAACAGCAGCGGCTGGCATTGACCAGGGCAATCGGCCTTGCGCCCGAGGTGCTGCTGCTTGACGAGCCCACCGCCAGTCTCGATCCCGGCGCGACGGGCCAGGTCGAGGGCCTGATCCGGCAGGCGGCGGACAACGGCGCGAAAATCGTGATGTCGACCCACGACATCGGCCAGGCACGGCGTCTGGCCGACGAGGTCGCGTTCCTGCATGGCGGGCGGCTGGTCGAATGCGGCGCGGCGGGTCAGCTCTTGAACACGCCGTCGTCGCCCAGCCTTCGGGCCTTCCTGGACGGCCAGTTGTTGTATTGACGCGTTGAGGAGACGATCTTTGAGGACTTTGCGGCGCTTTCTTGCATTGGTTCCGTTGCTTGTTTGCGCCCTTTGGGTCGCCGCGGCGGCAGCCGGCGAACCCTTCATCACGGTCGCTTCGACCACCTCAACCGCCAATTCGGGGCTGTTCGATCATCTGCTGCCGGCCTTCGAAAAGCAGCACGGCGTCGAGGTCAGGGTTGTTGCGGTCGGTACCGGACAGGCCCTGCGCATTGCGCGCAACGGCGACGCCGACGTGTTGTTGGTGCATCACAAGCCGTCCGAAGAGGCGTTCGTGGCCGACGGATTCGGCGTGGCGCGGCTGGACCTGATGTACAACGATTTTGTCCTGGTCGGCCCGGCCGCGGATCCGGCCGGTATCGGCCGGGCCGCCGATGTCTTGGAGGCGTTTGGAAAGATTGCGGCGTCCGGCGCGGTGTTCGCTTCGCGCGGTGACGACAGCGGCACCCACAAGGCCGAGCGCGCGCTGTGGCGGTCGGCCGGTTTGGGCGCACCGGCCGCAGGCGGCGACTGGTACCGCGAGACCGGCGCCGGCATGGGTACAACGCTGAATATCACGGTCGGCCTGAACGCCTATACGCTGTCGGACCGTGCGACCTGGATCGCGCACAAGAACAAGGGCGATCTGGCGCTGCTGTTTCAGGGCGACCGGCGACTGTTCAACCAGTATGGCGTGATCCTGATTTCTCCGCAGCGCCATCCCCACGTCAAAGCGACGGAAGGTCAGGCGTTTATCGACTGGCTGGTGTCCGACCGTGGACAGGCGGCGATTGCGTCTTTCAGGGTGGGCGGCCAGCAGCTTTTCTTCCCCAACGCGGCACACCAGCCGGGCTCTTGAGGGCGCTGAGGTGCCGGCAACGCTACCCCGCGTTCAGCACCACCCGGCCCAGGCCCCGGATGTCGTAGCCGCCCAGCGCCTCGGCGTTCTCGCGAAAGCGTTCGGTATGGGCGAAACCAAGGAGCATCTGGAACGGCGGTTCGAAATAGTCGTGCCGGTCGATGACGATGTCGTAGCGCTCCTCGTGCAGCGGGATGAAATCCAGCCGGAATCGCCGCGCCACCGCTTCGATGCCGAAGGCGACGTCGGCCGCGCCGTCCAGCACGCCGGTTGCGGCATCGGTTTCTTCGCGCGCGACCGTCTGCGTACGGCGTACGTCCTGCGGCGCAATTTCCACGGCGCGCAGCAGGCTTTCGAACAGCAACTGGCTTCCGGCCTCGGCCTGGCGGTCCTGAAACACTAGCTGTTTCGACGGCAGGTCCGACAAGGCGGAGACCTGCTTGGGGTTGCCAGGCGGCAGGATCAGCCCCTGGTTGCGCACGGCCCATTCGATCATCACGATCCCGGCGATGCTGGTCGCCGCCTGTTCCAGCAGGTGCCGGTTGTAGTCTTTTGTCTCGGGGTCGAACACATGGATACCGGCGAACAGGGCGTCGCGCTTCAGGAACCGGTCCAAACCGTCGAGGCTGCCGTCGAACAGGGTTGCGATCTTGGCGCCCGATTCCCGCAGCGCCCAGTCCAGCAGCGGATCGTGACTGCCGGCGGCAATGGTCGGCCGCGCCGCCAGCGCGCTGGCCTTGTCGATGCCTGCCGTCCCGCTGGAGATCCAGAGGTCGATCAAGGGTTTGGGAAACAACAGCTTGCCCATGACCCGGGTGCAGGGGATCTGGTTGGACGCCACAAGGTCGTAGACCTTGCGCTCCTTTACCCTGAGGTAGGCGGCGACCTCAGCCGTCGTCATGAGATGGCTTTGCGACATCATGCTATGTGGCCGGTGTGATGCGTCTGGACCCTCAAACGGGCTTAGTGTACAGCCCATGCCGACCGCTGACGAGACGCGTTGCGCCGGATGACGGCGCCGAAAAAGGACGATGAACGAAGCCCTGAGCCTGCCGCCGATTTATACCGGGCGCCCTGTGGAACCCGGCTCGGACGTGGCCGCCGCGGCCCGGCATGCGGCCGCCGCTGGCGGCGGTGCGGGTACCCTGGTCTACGCAGTACGGCCCGATCTGTGCGAATGCGCCGTGGTGCTTGAACCCGAGCAGCCGCTGGGTGAGGCCCTGCAGGTGGCTTATCTGACGATGTTGGCTGTCAACGACGCTCTGGGGTCGACTCTGCCGGCGCAAATCGGTGTCGGGTTCGGCTGGCCGGACAGGATCCTGGTAAACGGCGCTTTGGCGGGGGGCATTACGCTGGCCAGCGAGACCGACCGGATGGACGACGTGCCGGCATGGATGGTTGCGCATTTCGCCATCGATGTCATGGGCGACCCGTCGCGTCCGGACCCGGGCATGGTCAAACACAGGATCTCGTTGATGGACGAGGGCAGCGGGCCGATCTCGGTCGGCACGCTGATCGAAAGCTTCGCGCGGTACTTTCTATCCTGGATCACGCGCTGGCAGGACCAGGGTTTCGGACCGGTCAAGGCCGATTGGGAAGGGCGCGCCGAAGGCCGGGACATGGCAATCGACCTGACGGTCCCCGGTGGACGGATCGCCGGCGATTGGGTCGGGCTGAACGAGGCCGGCGGGCTGATCGTGCAGGCCGGGAAAGGCAGAACGGTGGCGCCAATCGCCTGGATCCTGAAAGGACCGAGCTGGAGCCTTGGTGCGCCGTCGTGACGGCCGGCGGTCCGAAATTCGCGCGTTCGGTGCGCCTGGACGCGTCCGACGAATTCAGTTTCGCGGAACCCGCACGTCCCGACGAATGGGCTGTTTCCGGCGCCTTTGCCTTTGCTGATGCCGATACTGAATCGCTGGACAGCAAACAGCGGCTGGCCTTCGCGCACGGGTTCTTGGGGCTCGAGACGTTCGGCCGGTCCACCTTCGTCACGGTCGCCACCGTCACCGAGGCTGACTTGGCAGAGCTTGTCGATCGGCTGGCGGCACATTTTGTTGCCCGCTACGGCGCCCCGGACATCGCCGCAGCAAGGCCGGTGGCGGAAGACGAAGTGTCCTTCATGTGTGAATTGTGCGCCGAGCACCCAACGGGGCGCCTGCTGGCGGTGGAACGCGATTTCGGCCCCGACGGCGTCATCGAACGGTTCCGCGTGGTCCAGCCGCCCGATCCCATGGCGCATGGCAGGATCTGGGATATCGTGGCCGAAGACTTACCGCAAACAAGCACGAGTGTTTACATGACAGATTTCTGGGCATCTTCGGGAATCCACCTGCTGAGCCGCGACGCCGCCGGCCGCCTGTCGCTGAGCGACGATTTTCTGCGCGCCTATTTTCAGCGGCCGGAGATGCGCCCCGTCGAGGAGTCGAACGAGGCCGAATGGACGCTGCATGAGGCGCTGGTCGCCGATCCGCGGCGTCCAGTCGGGGCGGCGGAGCTGGATGCGATCGGCGACGCGGACGCGAGCGAGAACTACCGCATCGTTCTGGCGTTCCGCGACAGACTGGTCGAAAGCGGCACGCTGGAGGCCGGCTATCGCGGTCTCTTTGCCGACGGCGGCGTGCCGGTGCCGCCTCTGTTCGTCGACCAGCTGGTCCATGTGATCCTGCGAAACATCCTGGACGGGGTGTCCAACCCGCTGCAGGCGCGCGCGGGCGAGCTGTTCTTTCGCGCGCAGCGGGTCACGATCCAGGATGGCCGGATTATGGCGGCGGACGAGGAAACGGTCGAAATGTATGCCGAGAGCGGCGGCTTCGGAGACCTGGGCCGGCTTCCGGTCGACTCCGAAGCGGCCATGCGGGAGGTCACGCTGGATGTGCTGGAGGAAGCCAACGCGGACATATACTGGGCGCGCAGCGACCGGTTCGATACGGTTCTGGACCTCACCTTCGCCCGTCCGGGCCTCGATGCGCTGTGCCGGGTCATGGAGAGATGGATCCGTCATTTTCTGGACCTTGAGGTCAGGATCCACCCCGTGCAGTCGATCAGCGACGAGCGTTGGGTCTGGCACACGGGCCTGGACGTCGAGTCGAGCGCCTTGTTGAACGACCTTTACAACGGCAAGGAAGTGGAGGAGGCGCGGCTGGGGCGTTTGCTGTCGCTGTTCCGATTGGAAATCAAGGACCAGCAGGCGATGCTTGAGGACGTCAGAGGCAGACCCGTTTATCTGGGGCTTGCCATGGACGCGCAGGGCGCGCTGCGCTTGAAGCCGCAGAACCTGCTGGTCAATCTGCCGCTGCGGCGGATCAGCTGATCTGGCGCCGGGTGATCACGCGGCCCAGCTACGCCATCGTATGCCGAAACCCTTGGAGGAGAAGTCATGAACGAAGAAACCCTGAACATGAGCGTCCGGAAATTCCTGAAAAAGGTGGGGGTGACGTCCCAACGCGAGATCGAGTCGGCGGTCCGTGCCGCCGTGGAACAGGGACGGATCGACGCCTCGGCGCCGCTGAAGGCAACGGTGACGCTGAAGGTCAGCGGCGTCGACCTCAGCGTCGATATCGACGGCGATATCGAGCTTACCTAACGCGCCGGACAGGATCGGCGGACGATGCAGGCGCCCGTGCCGCGGTCGGCCCTGGACAGTTGGGCGGCACGCGGATTTGCCGTTCTGGTCGCGTTTGCGGCCGGTTCGGTCATTGCCTATGTGCATCGCGACGCGCTTTTTCCGTCGCCCGCCGCGCCGGCGCAGGACGATCCCTTCCGCCGCTGCATCGACCAGCGGTGGGCCGAGATCGACAAGATGGCTGCGGACGGGGTGATCGATGCCGCGCAAGCGGCGCTGTTCAAGTCCCGCGCCGAGGCTTTGTGCCGGGCGCCGGGGCCCGCTCGCTGATCTCCGGTTCGTCCTCGGCGACGGCGCCCTCCAGGTAGTCGTCGGTGGTGCGCGGCCGCGGACGCTCTCCCATCTTGAACGGCGCGTTCCCGTCGGCGAAATGGGCGGTGACCCGGCAGTCCTCGCACATCTTCAGCCGGTCCATCGCATCGCCCTTGAACATCCAATGCTTGTCGCCAAGCTGCTGCAGCATCTTCTCGATGGTGCTTTTCGAGGCGAAGGGCTTGCCGCAGCTGATGCATTCGAAGGGCTCTTCTTCGTACACCACGGCATGTTCCGTGGCGGCCGCCGTGAAATCGTAACGCGGTGCCAGCGTGATCACCTTTTCCGGACAGGTATTCCTGCACAGGCCGCACTGGATGCACGCGCCCTCCTGGAAGCTGAGCTGCGGCCGGTCGGGATTGTCATTCAGCGCGCCGGTCGGGCAGGTGCTGACGCAGGCAAGGCACAGGGTGCACCCGTCGGTATCCACCTCGACCCTGCCGAAGGGCGCGCCGGGCGCCAGCGGCAGACGGTCGACCGGGGCCGGCGCGGCGGCGTGCAGTTCCGCCGCGGCCAGCCTGATGTTGGTGCGTTTCTCGGATTGCGGCAGATGCGGTCTTGCCGGCCGCGCCGCCGCGGCGGGGGCGTCGAACAGAGCGACCTCGACCTCGGCGGGATCGTCCTCCACCAGCACCTGGATCAGTCTGCTCTCGTAGCCAAGCCCGGTCAGCATGGTCTCGGCCAGCCCGACCTGCGCGGCCAGGCCGTCGATCTCGTCCCGCCGCGCGGGCGGCACCAGAAGGAACAGCCGCGTTGCGCCGAAGGACAGCGCGGATAGCAGGAAATCGAGTCCGATCTGGGTGACCTCGCTGACCTCAAGCGGTAGGGTCTGGGCCGGCAGTCCCCGTCCGAACCGCGCCATTGCCTCGATCAGCGGGGTGCCGTGCGCAGCGTCATGCACCAGCATCGCCGGCGTCGATCCGCCGGCCTCGCGATACGCGCTCAACAGCGTTCCCACCCGGCTGAGAAGGAACTGCGTCGATGGGTAGGCATAATCGGCCGCACCGGTGGGGCAGACGCTGTTGCAGGCGCCGCAGCCGCCGCACAGATAGGGGTCGATGGCGACCGTATCGCCGTCAGGTGCGATGGCGGATGCGGGGCACGCGTCCAGACAGCGGGTACAGCCCGCGATGCGGCTTCGGGAGTGTGCGCAGAGCTCGCTGTGGAAGTCCACATAGCGGGGTTTCTCGAACTCGCCCACCATGTCGGCGATCTCGAACAGGGCGCGCTGCACTGCAGCCGGGTCGCCGGGGTCGACTCGCTTGTACCCGTCGCGCCGTTGGTGCGACGGGAACAGCGGCGTGCCGCCGGACAGGTCCAGGATCAGGTCGCAACGCGCCGCCGCACCGTCCCGCAGGATGTCTGTCCGCAGTTCCGCGCGTGAAGAGGGCCGCACCGGCGCATAGCGGTTTACCTGCACCTCGAAGCTGCCCATATGCCCGGCTGCGCCAACGATGGCGCCGGTTGCGACCATCAGGTCCATCGCGGCCAGCGGCAGCACGCCGGCCATGTCGGTCAGCAGCACCGAGACGTTCAGGCGGCCCTCCAATTGGCGCGCCGCGTCAATTGCGGTCTGGTCCTTGCCGTAGACCAGACAGACGCCGCTGGACTCCAAACCCACGGTGGCAACGGCGGGCCGTTCCAGCACCGCCTCCGCCAACAGGGCCGCGATCTTCGGTTCGGCCGACCCGGCCTGTTCCGACCATCCGGCACGTTCGCGCACATTGACAAAGGTCGGCCGGGCCTCGATGCCGGCTTCTTCCAAGGCCTCGTCGAACGTCTGGATCTCCTGGGTGCAGGCGGTGATCAACGGTGCGCCATCGCGCGCCGCATCGATGAACCGGGCCAGTTCCGTGCCGCACAGATTGGAGTGGATATGGGCTGCCGCGTCGGGCCGGCCGCAGGCCTTGGCCAGCGTTCCGCCGTCCAGCGTCATCGTGCCCTCGCAGTCGCACACCAGCACGGTCTTGTCGCCGAGTTTCAGATTTTCCGCCATGTCCCTACAAAGCCTGGAATGCCTGCCAATTGACGAACCCGTGGATGCCGGGGGCAAGGCCGCGAGCCTTTCGCGGCTTGCGTTTCTTGTTGAGCGCGATGGCGGCATATCCCTCGGCATTGGGGTGCTCGAAGGCAAGCCGCACGGCATCCGCTTCCGATTCCGCGGCGACGACCATCACCACGCTGGGGTCGGCGTCCGCGTCGGGATAACAATCCAATGAAAACACGCGCATGGAACGTCAGGCCCCTGAGCCAGTGCTCCGGCGCGGACCGTGATAGCGTTTCCGTGGCTGCATTGCCAAGGTGTGTCCTCCTGCCGCCTCGCCCCTTCTGATGCCCGGCGATGGGCACGGGAGCTTGATCCGCCGGCATCCTAGTGGGTTCGCGGCTGGCACAACAGTGTCATGTTGCGCAGCCCGCGCCATTAGACCTTGATCGAAGGAGGGTCCGGTCAAGGCGCCGAGGGACGCTTGCCGCGTGCCGACGGTGCCAAGTGGCACGCTCGACACGTCAGCCGCTGGGTTTCAAAGGACTGGATGAACCCGAAACCGACTAGCCGCGGACGATATCGCGAAGCGCCTGTTGAACGGAACGAAGGCGCCGTCTCAAGTAGGGGCTGACATTGTCTGCGGCGGGAGACCGGCCGGATGCGCCGGTATCCTCGTCCTGGCCCGCAGCGAGCGGTGTTTCTGCGAGTCCCCCCGCGCCGTTTGCGGGCCGGCTGCTTCGATGCTTGTTCATGTCCCTGTGGTTCTGTCCTGGTCGTTGCCGTCGTTCCGAGTTCGCTTTGACGAACAGGAGGCGCCGTAGCGATCGGAACCGTCCGTCTCTGGGATTCAGCGGAAGAGACGGACGGCCCCGTCGGGGTTTTAACCAACGGGCTCGGTTCGATTCGACCGTCAACCGTCTGGCTGACTCTCGACAGGGCTTGCCGGATTTGGCGTGTGCCGCCGGGAACGCCCCTTATGTCCTCATGGTCGATCGCATAGCCGAGGCCGTGTGGCAGCCAAGGTATTGCGATAGCCCCCTGTTCCGACTGCCACGCCCCTGATATTGGCGTGGCTAACGAATTTGACAATCGAATTTTTTCGGCTGATGATATCAAAAATTCCGATAGATCGAGAAGAACCGGATCCGGGTTGCTGTGGATATCGATCTTGCCCATACGTTTCTTGCCGTGGTCGAGTCCGGCAGTTTCGTCTCGGCTGCAGAACGGGTTCACGTCACCCAGTCCACCGTAAGCATGCGGATCAAGTCGCTGGAGGACCGTCTCGGCAAGCCGCTGTTCGAACGCAGCAAATCCGGCACCAAACTGACGCCGGCGGGTCTCCTGTTCCAGAGGCATGCCATGGCGATGGTTCGCGTGTGGGAACAGGCAAGGTTGGAGATCGCGCTGCCGCCCGGATACCGCGCCGCGCTGACGATTGGCGGTCAATACAGTCTGTGGGACGGGTTTCTGATGGACTGGGTGTCACGGATGCGGGCGGCATTCCCTGATATTGCGCTTCGCATGCAGCTTGGCTTCTCTCGTGCGCTGATGCAGCGCATGGTCGACGGGACACTCGACATGGGCGTCATGTACACGCCGGAAAGCCGGCCCGGTTTCGATATCGAAATGCTGTTCGAGGAGGAGCTGGTCCTTGCCACCAGCGCCAAGCAAGGGGAGGGGTGGCCGGGTCGAAACTATGTTTATGTCGACTGGGGACCGGAATTCCAGGCGGATCACAGTCTGAATTTCCCCGATCTCTCGACGCCCGGTCTTTACATGGAGATCGGTTCGCTTGGACTGAGTTATCTCCTTCAGAACGCGGGATCGGGATACTTCCCGCGGCGAGTCGTGCAGCCATACGTCGATGCGGGGCGGCTGAGCGTCATTTCTTCAGCGCCCGTGTTCTCGTATCCTGCCTACGTAATCTATCCAGCCGACGCCGATCCTGATCTGCAGGACGCTGTCTTGACCAGTCTCAGGGAGATCGCCGTCCAACACCGCCCATGCTGAGCAGGCAGACCCGAGACGTCGTCGCCGCGTTCGAATTCCGGAATCAGGTTGTTTGACCCGATGGCACGACGGCGTCTGCTTCCATCTCCACGAGCCATTCTGGATTCACGAAGCGGTTGACCTGCATGATGGTGTCAACGGGCCTGATGTTGCGGAAATACTCGGCCCGGACTTTGGCCACTTGTTCCCAATCCTCTATTCTGGTCAGGATCATGCGGGTTCTGACCACGTCCTGCAGTCCGGACCCTGCATCTTCCAGGGCCCACTTGATAATTTCTATGCACTGACGGGTCTGGGCGCCCGGATCCCCAACACCGACGGTCTTGCCGTCGACGCCGACCGGCGCTGTGCCGCCGACCGAGATGAAGTTGCCAACGCGCACTGCCCGGCTGAATCCGACGACCGACTCCATTGGATTGCCGTTGGAAATGAGAATTCGGTTCATGTTTTCACTTTCTCTTTTTGAGGAGTTCGCTGGGGTGTTCGCGCAGGCCTAGAGGAACGCCGCCAGCGCAGTGGCAATACCCAGGAAGGAAAAGAATCCTGCGACGTCCGTTACGGTCGTTAGGATGATTGACGACGACTGTGCAGGATCTTGGCCCAGCCGAGTCAGGACGATCGGCACCACCGCGCCCGCAAACCCGGCCGCAATCATCGCCAACACCATGGAAAGGGCGATCACCACGACGAGACCCGCGGAACCGCTCCACAAATAAACGCCGATTCCGCAGGTCAGGGCGACCGCAAGGCCGTTCATGAAACCAACCCCGACTTCCTTGCGGGTGACCGAGAACCATTGCCGTATCGTGATCTCGCGCAGCGCCAGGCCGCGCATGGTCACGGCGAGGGCCTGCGCGCCGGCGTTCCCCGACTGCCCGGCCACGACCGGCAGCAACACGGCTAGCGCAGTGAACTGGGCGATGGTGCTTTCGAACAGGCCGACAACAGCGGCTGCCAGGAACGCGGTCAAGAGATTGATCTGCAGCCAGGGCAGGCGCTTGCGAACGGCGAATGTCGCCTTGGACAGGGCCTTTTCATCCTTGCTGGCACCAACCATGGTCTGGATGTCCGCGGTTGCATCCTCCTGCAAGGTCTGGACAAGGGTCCCGTGATAGACCACCCCGATCAATACGCCTTCCACATCGACGACCGGAAGGTCGGCGAGCTTGAAACGTTCAAGCACTTCGGCCACTTCGCTTTGCGGCGCCATGACATTGACTGCCGCGGCGACGGGCTGGGCCAGGCTTTCCAAAGGTTCGTCCGGATCGGCGACCGCCAGATCCTGGATGCCGACCCGGGCGGACAGCCGGTTCTGGTCGTCGATCAGGAAAAGGCTGCGCGACGTCATAACGCGCGCCTTCCTGAGCGCATCGAGGGCCCGGGCGACCTTCATCGACGTACGGAATGTGGTGACACGCGTGTCCATCAACCTGCCGGCGGTGTTCTCGGGATAGCCTTGCAGTGTCCGCAGTTCCATCTGGATCTGAGGCTGCAGGATGCCCATCAGCCTTTCGCGTTCCGCGTCCTCCAGCAGTCCAAGCAGCTTCAGGGCTTCGTTCGGGCGCAGTTCGCTGAGCAGTGCCCGGACCAGCCGGTTCGGCAGCTTTTGCAGGATTCCCGCCGCTGTATTCGGCGCAAGGCGCTGCCAAACGGGAAGCTGAACCGCCGCCGATTGCTTGGTCAGAATGGCGGCAGCGTCGGCCGCATCCAATTCCTCGATGCGCCGCGCCGCATCCCAGGGATAGTCCAGCAGATAGTGGCGACTCAGCGCGTCGATCGCCGCGTGGGCTTTATCTTGCACCGGATTTCTCCTGAACGTTGTTACCGGCGTCCGGCATGACGGGCCGCGTCATCAGCCGCAGCAGTTCGCGGCATACCAGCAGATAAACGGCAAACACCTGTGCGAAAATCGATCGCGCCGCGACTTGCCTTTCCGTTGCGCGGTCCTCGGCGATGCCCTTGCGCAGGCTCTGTCGGGTCAGGCCGCCAACAACGACGTTCCGGCGCCCGACCACCGGCAGGATCGACCGGCCGTCCCAGTCGTCGGCGGCAAGCACGGACGACAATGTCGCCCGGTTGGAAATCGGCGACGTCGTCTTATCCACAAGCTGCAACAACGGCGTTTTCTGGGGGATGCGCAAGACCTCCCCAAGCGCAACCACACCGCCATACCGGCCGCCGGGATCCACGACGGTGATGTGGCTTTCCAGCGGTGCTTTGTGCTGCCGCGAATATCTCAGAACATCGCCAACCGTGTCCGTGGCTTCGAAAGTGACCATGCTGTGGTCCATCCAGGCCCCCACCGTGCCGCGCGGATACTGCATCGACCTTTGAAAATCCCGTGCGATCGTACGCGGCAATTGCGCCATCATCGACTGGCGAAAGGACTCTTCGACCAGTCTGATCAGGCTTGCAGCGTCCTGATAGGGCATGGCGGCGAACAGGTCCGCGGCGGTTTCCGGTTTCATGCATTCAACGCTTCGTGCGGCCGACCAAGGCGCTATCCGCGCCAGCAGCGGCGCGGCGATCCGCAGGGGGGCGGACGTCAGGAACGCCGCGGCGTCCTCGGGCGGCAGATCCGCCAGCACCGCCGCCGCCGACCGTGGCCGGCGCTCGGCAAAATCCAGCGCGAGCGGCGACCGGTCAGGCATCGTCTTCCGACGGCGTCAACAGCACCATCGTCTCCTCGTTGAAGGCCTTGGCGGGAATCGTCATACGGCCGTCTGCCGTGGCAAGAACGATGTTTGTTGCGGTCAGTTCCAGGATCTGTCCGTCTACGTCGCCGATGCGCGCGTGTTGTCCGGCCTGGAAATGCTGGCGCAGGTGGTGGGCGCCGATCAGGTTGCTGACCAGCGTTCTGGCGCCCAAGCCGAAGGCCAGCGACAGACCCGCCAATGTCGTCGCGACCACGATCGCGATGATCGTTACGAGAAAACTGACATCGATTCCGATCTGTTCGATGCCAATGACCAGTGCCGTAAGGAACGTTGCGCCTTGGGCGGCTAGCCCGAATATATCGGCCTGGCCGATGCCCGCGGAGTCAATCGTTGCAGCGACGATGTCGCGCACGAGTCTGCTGAACAGATATCCCGCCAGAATAATGAGGCCCCCCGCCAGTAGGGTCGGCAGATAGCCGACAATGACGGCGAGCCAGTTGGAAAATGCCGTCAGCTCGGCGACATTCGTGGCGGCAGTGATGAAGAACAGCAGAATCAGCCAGAAGACGATATTGCCTATGACGGTAACGGCTCTTGGCGACAGCCTGATGCGCGCAAACGTCCTGGAGCGCACGAACCGGTTCAGCAGTCGATTGATTCCCTCTCCCGCTTTCTTCGTTCCGGCGCGCGCGAGCCGGCCGATGATCCATCCGGCTAAGAGGAGTAGAACCGCGCCGAGAAGGCTGGGGATATAGGCAATCACGCTTGCGACCATGTCGGACGCGGCATCGCGCAACACCGCAAACCAGCTCGAAACGTTATCCATCGGGCCCTTTCCCATGTTTGACCGCGAAGACGATCCGCGCGTGTGCGCAGTCGCCCAGCGGTGTTCGTCAGATGGTCTCCAACAGTCCAGTTTCCTCCGGCAGGTCGAGGTCGCCAATAAACTCTTCGACCCTTTCCCCGGCGATATCGGTGTCGGCCACTTTCGCGATGTGAAACAGCCCGTCGCCCTGGTTGATGACAGGCAGATTAGTCCGTCCGACGATGATGCCGGATATCGGCGCCGGAACCTGCACCTCGAAGTCGCCCAACGGATCGGAGATGAAACCGATCGGCGCGTCTGCCGCTACCTGTTCGCCGATCGTGCTGGTGGCGCGAAACATGCCGCTGGCGGGCGCGCGGACCCATTGGCTGGACTTCGACATGACGGGCTTTGCCTTCGCCGTCCCTTGTTTGCGGGCCCGGATCATGCCCAGGTGCTGCAGCACCCGCAGCACTCCCCGGACTCCGGCCCGGATCGAAAGCTCGTCCAACCGCAGGGCTTCTCCGGCCTCGTACAGCAATATGTCAATGCCGGCATTCTGTGCCGCCTGACGCAGGGACCCGTCGCGGAGATTGGCGTGCAGCATGACGGGCGTGCCGAATGCGGTGGCAAGATCTATAATGACGGGCTTGGAGAGATCGCCGCGGACCTGCGGAAGATTCGTCCGGTGGATCGCGGCGGAATGCAGGTCGATGCCGTAGTCGCTGCGCGAGACGATCTCGGTCATGAAGACATGTGCCAACTGCGACGCCATGGAACCGATGGGGTTGCCCGGAAACGACCTGTTGAGGTCGCGCCGGTCTGGCAGATATCTGGTATGGCCAATGAACCCGTACGCATTGACGATTGGCACCGCCAGCAACGTGCCCTTCAATCGACCAAGCGCGCGGGAGCGCAGCAGGCGTCGAATCACCTCCACACCGATGATCTCGTCGCCGTGGATCGCGGCGCTGACGAACAGTGTCGGGCCGGCGCGCCTGCCGTGGATCACGTGAACCGGCAGCGACATCGGCGTATGGTTCGACAAGACGTTCAACGGAATGTCGACCGTCCGTCTGTCTCCCGGCGCCACCGACTGACCGCCGATATCGAACGACGCGCGCATATCAGCCGCGTCCGCGCGTGCGGGTGCGGTTGGGCCGGGCATTTTTCTCGATGAACTCTATGATCTTGCCGGCTACGTCGATGCCGGTCGCCTTTTCCACGCCTTCGATACCCGGCGAGGAGTTGACCTCCATGACGACCGGTCCGTGGTTGGACCGCAACATGTCGACGCCGCACACGTTCAATCCCATGATGTTGTCCGCGCGTACGGCCGTAGACCGCTCTTCCGGCGTGATCTTGATGGATTGGGCGCTGCCGCCCCGGTGAAGGTTGGAGCGGAAATCGCCCTCGGCGCCCTTGCGCATCATCGATGCCACCACCTTGTCGCCGACGACAAGGCAGCGAATGTCCTGGCTGCCAGCTTCTTTGATGAACTCCTGAACCAGGATGTTCGCCTTAAGACCGCCGAAGGCCTGGATCATGCTTTTTGCGGCCGCAGGCGTTTCGCCCAGCACAACGCCGATGCCCTGGGTGCCTTCCAGCAGCTTGATCACCACGGGCGTTCCGCCGAGGAGCCCGAGTATGTCCTCGGCCTGGCTGGTCGAATGGGCGAACACCGTAACCGGCAGTCCAATGCCTTTGCGGGCCAGCAGTTGCAAGCTGCGAAGCTTGTCGCGCGAGCGGCCGATTGCCACCGACTCGTTCAACGGGTACACGCCCATGACCTCGAACTGGCGCAGAACGGCGGTCCCGAAGTAAGGTGACCGATGCGCCGATACGCGGGATCACCGCATCGAACCCTTCCAGCTTTTCTCCCTTGTAACGCATTTCCGGACGGTGCGATGCGACGTTGATATAGACTCGCAACGTGTCGATCACGTCGATCTCGTGGCCACGTTGCTCCGCGGCTTCGACCAGGCGCAAGTGGGAATAGAGCTTGGCATTACGGGCCATCAACGCGATTTTCATTTCGGTTTCCTTCTCAATTTCTTGGTCGTCCGTTTCTTCCGCGTCTTGCGGGACAGCTTGAACGAGCTGCTGGGGTCGATGACTACGTGCCGGCGCAGCGCCTGCCGTCCCAGCAGCAACCGGAAGCTCATTTCGTCACGGTTTGTCAGCGTGATCTCGATGGGCCACTCCTCGGTGCCCACGCGCAGCATTGTCTCTACGACATAGCGGCTTTCCCGCTTGCCATTGGAGCTGGTCACCACGCGCTCGTCCAACAGCAGCGCCTCGCACATGACTTCTGGATGGCGATGTCGCTGCACGGGGTGCACGAAGAACCTGACAAAGCAGCGCCTCCCTCTGCGGAACCGCGTGATCCTGTACGCGTGCAGCGCGGACGTGCGGGCGCCTGTGTCGATCTTGGCCTTGATGCGTTCGATGCCCATCTCCGGCAGCGCGACCCATTCGCGCCAGCCCACGACCGTGCGTTCTTTCGAATTCCGTATCATCTGCTTTCGCTGATTGTCCTGGCGTGCGTCGGTTGGCCGTTCAAGGGAGCCTCCGTTCAGTTGGCGTCTCACGCCGATTGGTCCTTCGCCTCCGGCATGCAGTGGTCGCTCACCCGTCGGTAGCTGTTGAACGTGCGTTGCGCCAAGACGACGAAGAACGTCTCCATATCGATCATGACCAGTCCCAGCTCGAACAGCTCCTCCGAGATCTTGCGGATGGTCGAAGGTGGCATGCGCTTTCGCCCCGTCAGAAGCCGCATGTGCTTCATAGCGATGCGGTAGCGACCGCGTGCTTTGCCGCCGAACTCCACCTCGTACAAATTTGCCAGCAGTTCTGCGACCTGCCTCTCCGATGGCCTTTCCAGCATCTCGTTCTCCGATTGGGTTCCTCATATATATAAAATTTCTTTCGATATATAGAAAATTATTTTCTATATAAAGAAAATAATCTGAATTAGATCGGAGGATCGTCGGTTGAACCTGAATCCTCGGACCAGCCATGGGTCCGTATGCGAGGATTTGCATTGAGCGGCGATCGTCGGGGCATAGACAATGTCCTGGATGTATTGCCCGCCAGCGAGGCCGTGCGTGCCCTGTTGCGGCTGTCGGAAGAGGATCAACGTTTGCTGCTGACCGTCCTGGCCCCGGCGGAAGCGGCCGACCTGATTGAAGAGGTTCCGGACCAGCAGGCGGCCGATCTGATGGAGCGTCTGCCTGCGGCAGAGGCAGCGTCGATCCTGGAGGAGCTGAACAGCGACGATCAGGCCGATCTGATCGCCGATATTGCCAGCGACGAGGCGGAGGCGATCCTCGCAGAGATGTCGCCCGAAGCCGCGGACGACGTTCGCCGGCTCGCGGAGTACGACCCGCTCTCTGCGGGTGGCCTGATGATGACCGAGACTTTCGAGTTCGACGATACGGCCACCGCGGGCGACGTTCTGGATTAGGTCACATCCGATGCAATCGATTTCGAACGCTATCGCGGACAGCACCCTTATGTGTTGAACCCGCGGGGTCGTCTGGTCGGCGTCGTGTCCCTGCGAAATCTTCTGCTTTCTTTGAAGGCGACGCCGCTGACGGAGATCATGACGGCCCCGATAACGGTTTCGCCCGACCTGCGGTTGGAGGAGCTTGGAGGCTTCTTCGAAACCCACCCCTTCATGGGGGCGCCCGTTGTCGATGACGATCAGCGGCTGTTGGGGGTCGTCTCCCGGACCGCGATCGCCGAGGCCGCGTTGGAGCGGGCCGATAGCGACCAGCTGAAGGTGCAGGGCGTCGTCGGCGACGAGCTTCGGTCGATGCCGGTGGTGTTCAGGGCGCGCCGGCGCCTTGCCTGGCTCAGCATCAACATCGTGCTGAACATCATCGCGGTCAGTGTCATCGCGCTTTACGAGGAGACACTTGCTGCCGTGATCGCGCTCGCGGTCTTTCTGCCCATCGTCTCCGATATGAGCGGCTGCTCGGGCAACCAGGCGGTCGCGGTCAGTCTGAGGGAGCTGACGCTCGGGACGATCAAACCCGTGGACGCGCTTCTTGTTTGGACGAAGGAGGTGGGCGTCGGCCTGATCAACGGCTTGGTACTGGGCCTCCTTCTGGCGGTGGCGGCCTGCCTTTGGAAAGGCAATCCTTGGCTTGGCGTCGTTGTGGGCGGCGCGCTGGCAACCAACACGACCATCGCCGTTTCGCTCGGGGGAACTGTGCCGCTGTTCCTGAAGCGCCTGGGAGTTGACCCGGCCGTGGCGTCGGGTCCTGTCCTGACGACGGTCACCGACATGGTGGGCTTCTTTCTGGTGCTCAGTTTCGCCGCGATGATGATGCCCCTGCTGCAAGGCGCGTAGGCATCCGACGGAACGCGGCGGCGCTGCGCCGGCGGTCGGCCCGGCAGCCGGCGGGATGGGACGGACGCGCAGCATCTCAGCCTGAAGCAGCAGCCGAGTTTTCTGTCCTGCCGCCGCGAGCGGCGCCCGTCATCGCGACGGTGACTTCTGCTGGTGGCTTCAGGTGGAGATCGCGTTGTGGAAACGGGATTTCGACTTGGTGTTCCCGGAACTTGTCCCAGACTTTCAGGAGGATCTCGCTTTTGACGTTGGAGACGCCGTTTTGAGGATCGTCGATCCACAGCCTCAGTTCGAGGTCAACGCAACTTTCGCCGAACCCGCGAAGCAGGCAGACCGGACGTGGATTGCCTATAACCCGCGGCACCTCCGCGGCCGCCTCCAGACACAGCCTCATCGCCAGCCGGACGTCCGTCTTGTAGGAAACGCCGATCGGGATCCTCAGGCGCACGGCGTTGTTGCTGAAGGACCAGTTCTCGACGCCTTGCGTGATGAAATCCTCATTTGGGATCAGGTGCTCGATGCCGTCGCGGGTGACCACCGACACGTATCTGGCGCCCAGTGATTCCACCCAGCCGTATGTCCCGCCGACGGCAATGACGTCGCCCGGTTTGATTGATTTGTCCAATAGCAGCATGACGCCGCTGATCAGATTGGAGACTGCTTTCTGCAGGCCGAAGCCGATTCCGACGCCGATGGCGCCGCTTAGGACGGCGAAGGCCGTCAAGTCGATTCCCACCGAACGCAATGCGACGATAACGGCGATGGCGATCAGAACGATCTTCAGGAGTTTGCTGAACAAGACTCGAATGCTGGGCGTCAGGTTCGGGAGTCTGCTGATCCGCTTTTCCAGGATCCGGGCGCTGGAGGTCGCAAGCCACAAGAGCAGGGCAAGGGACATGACACCCTTCAAGACCAGCAGAGCCGATATACGCAGCCCGCCCATCTGGACGGCGATGCCATCCAGCAATGTGACCGCTTCGTCAAGAAGTCCGACGATGTTCAGTTCCGCGATGGTCCAGGCGGAGACCGCTATCGCGCTCGACCATGTCGGGTCGCGCACCAACTGCGATGCCAGCCGAATGATGACCCACGCAGTAAGCAGACTTACCGTGGTCTGGATCAGGTGATGGGGGTAGTCGGCCTGCACTGCGGCCAGCACCGACAGCCATTGCAGGATCAACCAGATCAAGGGCAGCGTCAGCGGGTTCAACACTCGAACAACCCTCTGGGCGCCTCTCTCGACCCGTCGCAGCTGACTGGTTTGTGTCAGCCAAGCGCGCGCGTGGGGTGTCGCCAGTCGCGCAACAACGAACGCCACGCCGACAATAGCAAACTGCACGAATGTGCTAAATACAAGCACATGCCGAAACAGCCAGACTTCGCCCTCGGTCAACGCGTCGTCCAGCAATGCGGGATTGGAAAGAGCTGCTACGAACTCGTACAGCCAGTCCATAGGATCCTCCTGTGGCGGTCTGGCTCCGTGGTCCAAACCGGGTCGTCACTGCCACGCGGCGGGCCGCCCGGGCTCAACAGCCTGGAGACATGCCTACTGGCCATATGCATCGCGCAGCGCGACCACCTCGGCGGTCGAAACCCCAAACAAGAGAGTGATTTCCACGTCGCTCAGGTTTCTCATGATCAGGTCCTGGAGAAGGATCTCGTTGATCGGCCAATCTGCGTTCCGATTTGCATCGTTCGGGCAGTTGAACTCCCATTCGCCTGGCGCGCGCGAATTCGGCATTGGCAATCCTTCGGATCGAGCAAGCTCAGTCTGTGCTAAGCGAGTAGGGAAGAAACGGCCAGGGCGCCCAACAATACGAGGCTTGCGGAGATCAGGCAGAACAGGCGACACCAGGCTCGCTGAGACGCGGTTCCGAAGCCGGCGATTTCGCGACGATCGCAGTTCCACATGGCCTTTAGGTCCCTCTATTGCTGGGGCGCGTTGTGTCTTGGCCGCGTCCCTTCGGTGCCGTCGCCGGTTTTGCCTGGTTGGCAATACAGTTCCGGTATATGCGTGCAGCCCAGCCATTATCCAAACGAATAAAACTCATAGCTAAAACGAGAATTTGTTATACCCATTGGCTGCGAAGGGAGGCTAAAGTCCTATGGATTTGCTGCTGGCGAGAACACTCCTGGAAGTCGTTTCGTCCGGCAATTTCGTGCAGGCGGCATCGCGCCTTCACGTGACCCAGTCGGCGGTCAGCCTCAGAATCAAAAAACTGGAAAACGAACTTGGTCGTCTGGTGTTCGTACGACACAAGAACGGCGTGGCGCTCACGGCCGCTGGGCAGCAATTCCTGCGCTATGCCGGGGCGCTCAGCAGGGTGTGGGAAGAGGCCCGCCATCAGGTCGCCGTGCCGCCGGGATATCGGGATTCGCTGGTCGTCGGTGGCCAGTACAGCTTGTGGCCTAATCTACTGATGCGTTGGTCGGCGCGACTGGAAAGGAACCTGCCCGATGTGGCGTTTCGCGCCGAACTGGGGATGCCGGACAGGCTGATGCGTCAAATGATGGACGGGGTTCTCGACATTGGCGTGATGTATATGCCGCAGTTGCGCCCGGGTCTGGAGGTCGAGACGCTAATGGAGGACGAGCTGGTCCTGGTGTCCACCGACCCGAATGCGGGCCCGCGTCTGGATGAACGCTACGTCTATATCGACTGGGGACCGGAGTTCCAGGCCGCGCATGCTCTGCGCTATCCCAAGTACGCCAACCCAGGCACCACATTGGCAATCGGTGCACTGGGGCTTAACTTCGTGATGGACAACGGACGGTCGGGGTATTTCCCGACCCGTGTTGTCCAGCGTCATCTCGAGTCCGGGCGTCTCACGCTGGTGCCCGATGCGCCTGCCTTTCCCTATCCGGCCTACGTGGTCTATCACAGCGATGGTGACCACGAGATCGTCGATCATGCGCTTACCTTTCTGCGGGATGTCGCGACCGATGTGGACGATCGCCAGCGCGAGGTCGTTGCAGATCTCGATACGCTTGGTTCCGAGCCCGCCTAGCGTCGTTTCACCCGCCGAGGGCAGCCAGCGCCTGCTGTGCCGGCTTGTAGCCCTTGTCCGCGGCGCGGCGATAGAAGGTGATCGCGGTCACCAGGTTCTTCTTCACGCCCAAGCCGCGTTCGTAGACCCGGCCCAGTCGATAGTGGGCCCGCAGGTGGCCGTGGTCGGCTGCGGTACGGTACAGCTTGACCGCCGCGTCCAGGTCGCGCCGGACGCCCTGACCCTGCTCGTACATCTGTCCAAGATTGGTCTGTGCGAAGGGCAGGCCCTGCTTTGCAGCCCGCGCGTACCACTTGACCGCCTTCGCATCGTCTTCGGCCACGCCGCGGCCCAGATCGTACATCAGGCCGAGGCTGTTCTGACCCACGGGATCGCCTTGTTCTGCGGATTTCCTGAACCAGGAAAACGCCAGGTCGTCGCTCTTCTGGACGCCCCATCCTTCCATGTGGAACCGGCCCAAATAGTACTGCGCGCGCATGGCCACCTTCGGCCGCGGTCTGAAAGTGGCGGGCGGCGGCGCGGTAGTCCTGCGTCCTGTAGAGCCGCAATGCCTGGCGAAATGCATCGTCGTGGCGCGTGGCCGGAGTGTCCGCTCCGGCGGCGTTGGGTCGCAGCGTCAGCGCATAGTGTTCGATCTTGGCAAGCTGCATGTCCAGATGCTTGCGACCGTCGGGGCAGACGGATGCCAGCCCGTTCTTCAGCTTGTTGTGGCCCTTGTAAAACGCGTCCCGGATCGCGCGGCGCTGCTCGGGCGCGGCCTTGTGATAGGTTGAGGCGACGTCGACCAGGGCCCGCGCCTGAAATCCCAGGCGCTGGCACCGTGCCTCCTTCAGCCGTTTGGCATTCTTGTTGATCCGCGCCTGCAGATCCATCGCCCGCTGGTCCTGGGCGCGGGAGGCAAAGCTGCAATACTGCTGCGCCTGCAAGAACGCGGCCCGGGCGGTCTCCCGTTGCGCGATCTCACTGTCGATGATGTCCAGACGCCGTGCCGCGGGCGCTCTTTCCCGGATCAGGCGCTGCGCCTCGGACTGCGCCGTCTCGGCGGCCGCAATTGCGGCTGTTCCCGCGCCGTGGGCGTCGCTGCATCGGCTGGCAAGCGCCGGCCCGCCCCAGGTCACAACCGACGCCAGGATGACGGCGACAATCAGATCCCTTAAGCATTTCAACCGTGGTTTCCGCCGATCCGGCGGCCCCCTTGAACCATCAGGAATAAGAAAGGCGAAGCGTCCGTGTCGGCAACCGCGTCGTCTGATTTCATAGCTTGTCACAACAGTCCTGAACAGGGTGTAAATGTCTAAATTATATAGACTTTTTTCTATTATTGCGGCTAACCGCACGGGGCTGCCGCGGCCCTGCCCGGGGTGGGCGGGATCGCGCCGGGACGGCCCATACTTCGCCCCCGGCCGGCACAGCATTGCCTGTGTCCCCGACTGTGCCTATCGTGGCGGTTTCGGGGCCCGGCCGGCCGCGTCTATCGCCCAGCCGGTGCGCAACAATCAATGACCTGAGACTTTCAGGCCGACAGGGAGACAGATACCGTGCGCGAAAACCGGCTGCGGCGCATATGGGCCGAGGGAGGTGCCGCCGTGAATGGCTGGCTGGCCATCCCAAGCAGCTTTTCCGCCGAGACGATGGCCCACCAGGGGTGGGACTCTCTCACGATCGACATGCAGCATGGCGTGGTCGACTACCAGACCGCGCTGACCATGTTGACCGCGGTTTCGACCACCGAGACCACGCCGCTGGTGCGGGTGCCGTGGCTGGATCCGGGGATCATCATGAAGTCGCTGGATGCCGGCGCCTATGGCGTCATCTGTCCCATGGTCAACACCGGCGACGACGCCGAGCGTCTGGTTCAGTCGGTTCGCTACCCGCCGCGCGGCGGACGCAGCTTTGGACCGATCCGGGCATTGCTGTACGCCGGCGCCGACTATCCGACCCATGCCAACGACACGGTCATCGCCTTCGCCATGATCGAAACGGCCGAGGCGCTGGACAACATCGACGACATCCTGTCGGTCGACGGATTGGATGCCCTCTATATCGGGCCGGCGGACCTGTCGAATTCGCTGGGCTGTACGCCCAAACTGGACCAGGACGAAAAACCGGTTGTCGAGGCGATCGACATGATCCTGGCCAAGGCCAAGGAGCATGGCGTAGTCCCGGGTCTGCACAACGGCACACCGGAATACGCGCTGAAGATGATCGACAAGGGATTCCAGTTCGTCACGCTGGCGTCCGACGCGCGCTTCCTGGCCGCCGCAGCGCGGGAAGCCGTGGGCAAGATGCGCAAAGGCGCACCCAAGCCGGCTTCTTCGCCCGCCGAGGTTTACTGACGTGCCACATGTGTTGATCGCCGGCCCGATCCATGCCGACGGCATGGCTGTCCTGGAGGGCCGGGACGGATTGACATGCGAGGTCCTTGCGGCGCCGCGGCTGAAAGTGGTGGCCCGGCACGGCGTCGGCTACGACAATGTGCCGGTGGATGCCCTGAATGCGCGCGGCATTCCCCTGGCGATTGTCGGCAACGTGAACGCCCAGACCGTTGCGGAGCACACGCTATTCCTGATGCTGGCGCTGGCCAAGCGCGGCGCGGTCCGCGACCGGGCCGTCCGCGAAGGGCAGTGGGATGCAGCGCGGGCCCAGGGCGGCACCTGGGAACTGGCCGGTCGTACGCTGCTGTTGGTCGGCTTTGGCCGGATCGGCCGCGAGGTGGCGCGGCGTGCCCGCGCCTTCGATATGGCGGTGCTGGCCTACGACCCATACGTGGACAGGGCCGCGGTGGCGGAGCTGGGGGTGGAAAAGGCCGACGATTGGCGCGCGGCGCTGCCCGCCGCCGACATCGTCAGCCTCCATCTGCCGCGGACGCCGGAGACGGAAAACATGATCGGCGCGGCCGAACTGAGGGCCATGAAGCCGACCGCCGTCGTGATCAACACAGCCCGCGGCGGCCTGATCGACGAGACGGCGCTGGCCGACGCGCTGGAAGCGGGCGAGGTGGCCGGGGCCGGGCTGGACACGTTGGACCGGGAGCCGCCGGGCCCCGACCACCGGCTGTTGGCGCTGGATGCTGTCGTCTTCAGCCCGCATTCGGCGGCCTTGACCGAGGAGTGCCTCTCGCGCATGGGTGTCTCCGCAACGGAGAACATCCTGGCCGGCCTGGACGGCAGCCTGGACCCTGCCCTGGTGGTGAACCGGGACGCACTGCAACAGACAGAAGAAAGAGTACTGGGGGAAACGACATGAGCACGATCCGTCTGACCATGGCGCAGGCGTTGGTCAAGTACCTGATGGCGCAGAGGACTCTGATCGCCGGCAAGGAAACGCCGCTGTTCCCCGGCGTGTTCGGGATCTTCGGGCATGGCAACGTGACCTGCCTGGCCGAGGCGCTGGAGGCGGTGCAGGACGAACTGCCCACCTGGCGCGGCCAGAACGAACAGTCCATGGCGCTGGCCGCCGTGGCGTTCGCCAAGGCCAAACGCCGCCGCCAGATCATGGTTGCGACAAGCTCGATCGGCCCTGGCGCGACGAACATGGTCACCGCCGCAGGGGTCGCCCATTCCAACCGGCTGCCGATCCTGATCCTGTCGGGCGACACCTTCGCCAACCGTCTGCCCGATCCGGTGCTGCAGCAGGTCGAGCATTTCGGCGACCCGACGGTCACCGTGAACGACTGCTTCAAGCCGGTGACGCGTTATTGGGACCGGATCACCCGGCCCGAACAGCTCATCCAGTCACTGCCCCAGGCGCTGGCGACGATGCTGGACCCGGCCGACTGCGGCCCGGCCTTCATCGGACTTCCGCAGGACATCCAGGCCGAGGCCTTCGACTACCCCGAAGCCTTTTTCCAGACGACCGTGCATGTGCCGCCGCGACCGCGTCCAGACCTGGACGCCCTGAAGGTGGCCGCCGACCTGCTGAGCGGGGCGGCCAAGCCGCTGATCGTGGCTGGCGGCGGCGTGCGCTATTCGCTGGCCGAACAGACGCTCAGCGCGTTCGCGCTGGAACACAACGTTCCCGTCGTCGAGACCATCGCGGGGCGCGCCGCGCTGCCCCACGACCATCCGATGAACGCCGGGCCATTGGGCGTAATCGGATCCGCCTCCGCCAACGCGCTGGCTGCCGAGGCCGACGTGATCCTGGCGATCGGCACGCGGCTGCAGGATTTCACGACGGGGTCATGGTCGGTTTTCGAGAACCCGGACCTGCGGCTGATCGCCCTGAACGCGGCGCGGTTTGACGCCCACAAACACCGGGCTCTGTCGCTGGTCGGCGATGCCGATGCGGGGTTGGGTGATCTGACGGTTCTGCTGAACAGCTGGCGCGGCCCGGATGCTTGGACACAGCGCGCGCGGGAGGAATACGCAACCTGGAACGCCGCGGTCGACCAGCATTCCGGTCCGACCAATGCCGAGGTGCCCAGCTATGCCCACGTGGTCGGCGCCATCAACCGGGTCTGCGATCCGAGCGATCTGGCGCTGACGGCGGCGGGCGGCCTGCCGGGCGAATTGTGCAAGAACTGGCGCGCCAAATCGGTCGGCACCTTCGATTGCGAGTTCGGCTTTTCCTGCATGGGCTACGAGATCGCCGGCGGCTGGGGCGCGAAGATGGCGGATCCGGACCGGGACGTCATCGTCTTTGTCGGCGACGGCTCCTACCTGACGTTGAATTCCGACATCTATTCCTCGGTCCTGACCGGCCACAAGCTGATTGTCGTGCTTTGCGACAATGGCGGATTTGCGGTGATCAACCGGCTGCAGAACTTCAAGGGCGGCGCCTCGTTCAACAACCTGATCGCCGACTGCCGGATCAAAGAAGAGCTGCGGGTCGATTTCGTGGCACACGCCAAGTCGATGGGGGCCGACGGCGAATGGGTCGATTCGATCGCCGATCTGGAACAGGCCTTCGGGCGGGCCAAGGCGGCGGACCGGACCTACGTGATCGCCATCAAGACCGATGCCCATCAATGGACGCCGGGCGATGCCTGGTGGGACGTGGGCGTGCCCGAGGTCAGCGAACGTGCCGAGGTGCGCGAGGCCCGTGCCGATCACATGGACGGCAAAAAGAAACAGCGCATGGGGGTCTGAGCCATGGCGGTCAAGCTGGGCGTCGCCCCGATCGCCTGGTCGAACGACGACCTGCCGCAGCTGGGCGGCGAAACGCCGCTGGAGGTCTGCCTCAGGGAAAGCCGGGAGGCGGGATTCGCGGGCACGGAGTCGGGCGGCAAGTTCCCGATGGACCCCGACGTCCTGGGACCGCTTCTGGAGGAGTACCATCTGCGGCTCGTCTCCGGGTGGTTCTCCGGTCGCCTGCTTGAGGTCTCGGTGGAAGAGGAAAAGGCGCGGCTGGAACAGCAGCTCCACACTTTCAAGACGCTGGGCGCCCCGGTGATGGTCTATGCCGAGACCAGCGGCAGCGTTCAGGGACAGCAGCAGACGCCGGTCAGCGGCCGGCCGCGCCTGGCCGAGGAGGACTTCCCCGGCTATGGCGCCAAATTGACCGCGGTTGCCGAGCACCTGGCCGAACGCGGCGTGCCGATGGCCTACCACCATCACATGGGGACCGTGATCGAGACCGAACCCGAGGTCGACCTGTTGATGCGCAATACCGGCCCGGCTGTCGGCTTGTTGATCGACACCGGCCATCTGACCTTTGCCGGCGGCGATATCCTTGCCACCACCAGGCGGCACGGCTCCCGCGTCAACCACGTGCATTGCAAGGACATCCGCTCCGACGTGTTGGCCAAAGTGAAGCAGCAGGACATGAGCTTTCTGGACGGCGTGCTTGACGGTGTTTTCACCGTGCCCGGCGACGGCTCGATCGATTTTGCCGCGTTTGCCGAAGTCCTGGCCGAAATCGGCTACGCCGGCTGGGCCGTGGTCGAGGCGGAGCAGGATCCCCAGAAGGCAAACCCGCTGGGATATTCCCGCATGGGCCACGACCACCTGGTCGAGGTCTTTACGCGGGCCGGGATCGAAATCGAAACGTAGACGGCGCAGGCCGTCGGGGGAGGCACGACATGCGCATGTATATCGACGGCGACTGGTGCGACGGCACCCAGGCCACGCCTGTGGTCGAGCCCTACTCGGGCGACACGATCGAAACGGTGCCCGACGCGGACGCGAACGATGTGGAGCGTACGCTGGCCGCAGCGGTAAAGGGCGCGCAGGAGATGGCGGCGCTGACCGGGTACGAGCGGGCCCAGATCCTGAACCGGGCCGCCGATCGGTGCGCGGCAGAGGTCGAGCCGCTGGCCGAGATCATCGCCCGCGAGGCGGGCAAGCCGATCGCCGAGGCGCGCGGCGAGGCGGGCAGGGCGGCCGACATGCTGCGGCTGGCTGCGTTCGAGGGAACGCAAATGCGAGGCGAGACGCTGCCGCTGGACGCAAACGCAGCGACAACGGGCAAGCTGGGTTTCACCCTGCGGCGTCGTCGTGGCGATCACCCCCTTCAACTATCCGTCGCTGTTGGTGCTGCACAAGATCGGGCCGGCGCTGGCCACCGGCAACGCGGTGATCCTGAAACCCGCCACCAACACGCCGCTGACGGCACTGACGCTGACGCGGATCCTGCTGGAGTCGGGCCTGCCGGCAAACGGGATCCAGTGCATCACCGGCTCGGGCGCGCGCCTGGGGCCGGCGCTCTGCGCGGACCCAAGGGTGCGCAAGATCAGCTTCACCGGGTCCACGGCGGTGGGTGAGGCGATCGCCGGGGTGGCAGGTGTGAAGAAGCTATCGCTGGAGCTGGGTTCGGCCTGCCCGATGGTGGTGATGCCCGACGCCGACCTTGATGCGGTGGCCAAGGCAACCGCCGTGGCCGGCTATGTCAACGCGGGCCAGGTCTGCATTTCGCTGCAACGCGTGCTGGTGCACGAAAAGGTCTATGGCGATTATCTGGATGCCGTGAAGACGCCCGTCGAAGAAATCAGGATCGGCGGCTCGCTGGAACCGGAGACCCAGCTCAGCGCGATGATCTCCGAATCCGAGGCGGCGCGGGTCGGTGCCTGGGTCGACGAGGCGGTTGAGAGCGGGGCGCGGCTGGTCACCGGCGGCGAGCGTGAAGGCGCAGTGATGCAGCCGACCTTGCTGGCCGACGTCAAGCCCGAGATGCGCGTCTCTGCCGACGAGGTCTTCGGCCCCGCGGTGGCGGCGACGCCGGTTGCCGATATCGAAGACGCGATCCGCCTGGCGAACGACAGCCGCTATGGACTGGCGGCAGCGATATTCACGAAGGACGTGACCGACGCCATGCGGTTCGCCCAGGCGGCCGAAAGCGGCAACGTCCATGTTAACTGGACGCCGTTATGGCGTGCCGATCTGATGCCCTATGGTGGAGTGAAGGGTTCCGGCTTCGGCAAGGAAGGCGTGCGATATGCCGCCGAGGAGATGACCGAGATGAAGACGGTCGTCTTCCACGGCCTGGACTGAACCGTCCTCAAGGACCGCGACAGTGACGGAACGGCTGGGCATCGGGCTGATCGGCAGCGGCTTCATGGGCCGCGCCCATGCGCTGGCGTTTCGGTCGGTCGGCACCGTTCTCGAGTTGCCGCTGGCGCCGGAGCTGGAACTGATCGCCGATGTGGACCAGGCGGCGGCGCGTGCGGCCGCCGATGCGCTGGGCTTCGGCCGTGCGACCGGTGACTGGCAGGCTTTGGTCGCGGATCCGGCAGTCGACCTGATTGCGATCACCGCGCCGACGCATCTGCATCGCGAAATGGTGCTTGCCGCCATCGCCGCGAACAAGCCTGTCTATTGTGAAAAGCCGCTTGCCGGCACCCTGGCGCACGCGCGCGAGATGACGGCGGCGGCCGAGGCGGCGGGCGTCGCGACGCTGGTGGGCTTCAATTACCCGAAGAACCCGATCGCCCAGGTGGCCCGCGAGATGATTGCGGGTGGCGAGATCGGTGAGGTTATCTCGTTCCGCGGTATTCACGCCGAGGACTACATGGCCGACCCGGACGCGCCCATTACCTGGCGCCATGACCCGGTCGGTGGCGGGGTGATCGCCGACCTGGGCAGTCATATCGTCTCGATGGCGCGGTATCTGATGGGCGATATTGCGGAGGTCTCCGCGACGCTGCGGACTGTGCATGCGACACGCCCTGTCGCGCCCGGCGCAACCGAGCGGCGCGCGGTCACCACGGACGACGAGGCGCATATGCTGGTCCGTTTCGCGGGCGGCGCGGAAGGCACGCTGTCGGCAAGCTGGGTCGCGAGCGGCCGCAAGATGCAGCTCGCCTTCGAGATCACCGGCACCAAGGGGGCGCTCGCCTTCACCCAGGAGCGGTTCAACGAGCTCAAGTTCTACCGCACCGGCCAGCAACCCGGCCGCGACGGCTTCACCACCATCACCGCGAGGCCCGACCATCCGGACTACGCGCCGTTCTGCCCTGCCCCCGGCCACCAGCTCGGCTTCAACGACATGAAGGTGATCGAGGTGAAGGCGCTGATCGAGGCCCTGGCCGCCGGCGAAGGCGCATCGCCCGACTTCCGCGAGGCGACGGAGATCCAGCGCGTGATCGATGCGGCACGGCTGTCGGGGCGCGAGGGGGTCTGGACCACGGTCGGGGATCTTTAGGACGCCGCAGCGCAGCGTCGTCCGCCGGGCTCCGCGGCTGATCACAACTTCGTGATTTCAAGCCATGGGAACGATGTCCATCGGTCGAGCTGTCGGTGGGAATAGGCCAGATTAGTGAGGCTTTCTGCGGGCATTCGCCCGAATTCGGCTCTGTGCCTACCCTCGTACCTAGCGGATTTCTTAACCTTCATTGCCAATAGTGCGCGGGTTCGGGGCAGCCTCGAATCCCCCTCCGATCGGCCGATTCGGAAACCAGTGGTTTCTTTCCGGTTCTTTTCTCCGTTGATGGCCAACTGTGGGTGCAGGGACCAGTTTGTCCGCTGGAACCGAACAGGGGTGCCGAAGGTTCGAACGGACGTATTTGGCCCGTTGAGAATGCGGGTGAAGAACGCAGGAGAAAAAGGGATGAAGCGGATTGTTGCAGTTTGCGCGCTGCTGGGCGCAATGGCTCTCGCCGGCGTTGCGCATGCCGGTAACATCATGATCGAAAACGCCTTTGCGATGCCCGCGTCAGATATGAGCAAGCCGGGTGCGGTCATGATGACCATCACGAACAACGGTGAGACCGACAGCCTGGTCTCCGTCGAGACCTCTGTCGCCGGCATGGCGCAGGTCCACAACTCCAAGGAAAAGGGCGGCAAGATGCGGATGCGCCGCATGCAGGCAATGGAAGTGCCCGGCGGAAAGTCCGTCAAGTTCGTCCATGACGGCATGCACATCATGCTGATGAACCTGAACGGTCCGCTGCAGGCCGGACAATCCATCAAGGTGACCCTGACCTTCGAGAAGGCCGGCAAGATGGAAATCGATGTCCCGGTCAAGGGCAGCTAGGAATACGGACGTGCCCTGGTCGGTTCGGATGGGCCGGCCAGTGCGCCGCTTCTCTTGACGACCGCCGATACCGGAAAAACCGGTACGGCCAACAACAAAAAGAATATGCGGGGAAAGGATCGCGCGATGTTTCGACGTGCCAAAGGACTTAGGCTTGGGATCGGTACGAAGCTGTTCCTGAGCAATCTGGCGCTTCTCGTTGTCATCGGCATCGCTATGGCTTTCATCGGTGGTCAGGCATGGTTGTCTGGCCGCGCGGTGGAACAGCAGAACACCGACCTGAACCGCCTCAGGGTTGCCACTGCAACCCTGGAGGACTTTTCCCGTCTCAGGTACTGGATGACCGATCTTCAGCTCACCTGGCTTGAGGATTCCGAGATCAAGGCAGAAGAGGCAGAGGCCGACCTGCGGGCGTCAATCGACGAACTTGCCGCCGTCTATCCTGAGGAAGCTGCAGTGGTGAAGCAGCACGTCGACGAGATCGTTTCGATCGGTCTCGACGCCGTCGATGCCTATACGATGGGCGATCGCAATACCGGCAACGAGTTGGTTCAATCCTCACGGGCGAGCATCGATGCCGTTCAGGCCACATTGGCGCCGCTAGTCGAGGCGGCTCGTCAAGATGCGTCGCAGGCCAGTCGGGACGTCGCCGCAAGCCAAAGCCAGATGCTGATCGCGGTCGCCGCGGGAGCGGGCGTTTCGGTGCTGCTGCTTGTCTGCGTTGTCTGCGCCGTGCAGGCAACCATCGCAAAACCGATCCGGAAAGTCGTCGTGGCGATGAAGACTCTGGCTTCTGGTTCGTACGATGTTGACTTGCCGCCGGCGCGGCGCGACGAAATTGGCGACATGGTCGGGGCGGTCACGGTCTTCAAGGACAATGCCCTGGACCGGGACAGGCTCGCCAACGAACAGGACGAGATGAAACGGAAGGCCGAGGAAGAGCGGCGAAAGACAATGAAATCGATGGCCAGCGAGTTCGAGCAGACCGTTGGCGGCGTTGTCGATGCAGTCTCCAGTGCCGCGGGCAATATGCAGGAAACCGCACAAGGCATGTCGGCGACGGCGGAAGAAACCAGCCGGCAGGCGGGCACCGTGACATCTGCGTCGGAGGAAGCGGCGTCGAACGTGCAGTCGGTCGCGACCGCCGCCGAGGAGTTGTCCAGCTCGATCGCCGAGATCGGGCGCCAGGTCGCCCAATCGACGGAGATCAGCCGCAAGGCGGTGGAAGAGGCGGATGGCACGAACAAAACCATCAACGGCCTTGCAACCGCAGCGGATAAGATCGGCGAAGTGGTCGGCCTAATCACGACATCGCCGAGCAGACGAACCTCCTGGCCCTCAACGCCACCATCGAAGCCGCGCGCGCGGGCGAAGCGGGTAAGGGATTCGCCGTCGTTGCCTCGGAGGTGAAGTCCCTCGCCAACCAGACCGCGCGGGCGACGGAGGAAATCTCCAAGCAGGTCACGGATATGCAGAACGTGACGGGAGACGCCGTCAAGGCCATCGGTTCCATCGCCAAGACGATCGGCAGCGTCAATGAAATCGCGGCGTCGATCGCGTCGGCGGTGGAACAGCAGACCGCTGCCACGGGCGAAATCTCGCGCAGCGTTCAGCAGGCGGCCTCGGGCACGCAGGCGGTGACGGACAATATCGGCGGCGTGAATGCGGGTGCCCAGGAAACCGGCAGCGCCTCTCAGCTTGTTCTCAAGGCGGCCGGCGAACTGACCGAGCAGGCCGATAGCCTGCGGCTTGCCGTCGACTCCTTCATGACCGAGGCGCGATCGGCCTGATACGGTTCGGGCCTACTTAACCGCCTCATCCGTGAGACTCAGTCCGAATGATTGCCCGTGGCGATCCTCGTAGATGTCTTGGTGCGAATACGCATAAGACGCTGTGATATCAATGGCGGATAGGCGTCCGTGGCTGGTTCTTCGATGATTTCCCTTGCCTAACGTGCCGCTTGAACTGCAGATCATATGGACTGCAAACTAATCTTCCACCCCATCTCACTCGGGTCGGTTTGGTATTTGCCGGGAGGAATTGGTGCGAAAATGGGCAAGGACAATATAAACGACGATGTCCTAAGGCAGCTTGTCAAATCTATTGAGTGTATTCCTTCTCACAGAGAGCCTCCGACGACGCTGGCCTCTTGCGTGAACACCGTCTCATCAGAATCGTCACTAGAGGAGAGTACGACGCTAGGTCTCTGCCAAGCGGCCGTCGCATTTTTGAGCCTGTTTGGGATTATTCAATGGAGGAACGACAGTTCTTTTCATATTGGTGGGCAAGTCCAAGAGTATTTTCGCCAAAGCTTGTTGTGGTATTTGAAGAATGGCCAAGAGATCTTCGGAGACTGGACGCGACCCGGAGTGGCGCGCGATATTAGTGCTGTGAGTGTTTTGGACACAGCGCCGTACTTTGTTAAAGCGCTTGAGCAGCGGCGGCTTGAAATCTCAAAAAGAAACTCCTTAGAGCCGGGGTTTTCCCGAACCCAACCTGTATCGATACTGCTCATACGCGCTGACATCAATGACGAGCCTCATTTCCTCCACCAGTGGGACATGCGTGCCGAACAGTTTCAGCCCATTGGCGGACGGCAGCGCGAGAACCAATCTGAACTAGAGACCGCTATGCGTGAACTAGATGAAGAGATAGTCAATCATCAACTTGTGAACGGAAGAGATTATGTCCTCCAGCCAATCAATGAGCAGCCTGTCGTGCGGCTGGATATATCAAGAACCTATGGTGCCCTAACTCTTTACAAATATTGGTTCTTTTCTGTTTCGTTCAAAATGGATGTACTCAAACTATCTGACCAGGATCGTTGGCTCTCGTTGTCAGAAATGCGTCAGGGAGTCACAAAAAAAGGCCGCTCCATTGCTAGCTCTGATCGAATTCCACAGTTTGAGTCTGCCATCTCCGGCGGTCTTGCGGCAGTTCCGATCTCAATAAAGGTCACTCGCACCGCTGACTACCTGAAATACGTCGAGCTAAAGCCTCAGTTCTTTGGCCTTTCCGTAGATTTGAAGCAGTTCGTTATCGATCGGTTCCGCAAGAGAAGAAAGTAGTGCAGGACACGGCCGGCGAGTTGACAGAGCAGGCGCAAAGCCTCTGGCACGTCGTCGATGGATACCTGAACGAGTTGCGCTCGGCCTAAAGCCGCTGAGGTTCCGCTCGGCTTTTGTCCTGGATACGGAAACGCCCCCATCCGCCGCTGCGGGCTACTCTCACCACGCTGGGTAGAGGGGTTGGGGGCGTCTTTCTTATCAAAAGCTGCTACTTCACCGCGCCGGCCGTGATCCCCCGGATCAGCTGGCGCGAGAAGATCACGTACAGCACCAGGATCGGCACGATCGCCAGCGTCAGCGAGGCCAGCACCGAGTTCCAGTCGGTGACGTACTGGCCGATGAACTGCTGCACGCCCAGCGTGATCGTGCGGGTCTCCTCCGCCGGCGCCAGGATCAGCGGGAACCACAGGTCGTTCCAGATCGGCACCATGGTGAAGATGCCGACCGTGGCGATGGCCGGTTTCGTCAGCGGCAGGATGATCTTGTAGAACAGCATGTACTCGCTGACCCCGTCGCAGCGCGCGGCCTCCTTCAGCTCCTTCGGGATCTGCTGCATGAACTCGTTCAGGATGAAGATTGCCAGCGGCAGGCTCTGCGCCGTATAGACCAGGACCAGCGCCGTCCGCGTGTTGATCAGCCCCATATCGACGACCAGGTTCAGGATCGAGACCGAACCCAGCCGGATCGGCACCATGATGCCGATGGCGAGATAGAGCGCGAGGAAGGTGTTGCCCCTGAACTTGTACTCCGACAGCGCCCAGGCCGCCATCGCGCCGGTCAACAGCACCACGGCCAGGGTCATCACGGTGACGATCATGGAATTGGCGAAGTAGAGCAGGAAGTTTGATTTCGCCAGCACCTTTTCGAACCCGATCACGTCGAAACTGTCGAGCGTGGGCAGACCCATGGGATCGCGGAAGATCGCCTTCCTGCTTTTGAACGAGTTGATCAGGATCAGGAAGATCGGCCACAGCGCGATGATCGTGTAGACGCCAAGCACGCCGTGGATGACGAAGGCACTAGTCGGGCGGGTTCGCTGCATGGATCGTGCCTCCCGTCACATCTGGAAACGCTGAAGACGGCGCTGGATCACGAACAGGTAGAACAGGACGCCCACCAGGATGACCAGGAACATCAGCGTCGCGACGGTCGCGCCCATGGTCGGGCTGCCGATCTGAAGCTGGAAGCCGAAGAAGGTGCGGTAGAAGAACGTGCCCATGATGTCGGTCGAGAAGTTGGGCCCGGCCAACGCGCCCTTGACCGCGTAGATCAGGTCGAAGGCGTTGAAATTGCCGACGAAAGTCAGGATCGAGACCATCGCGATGGTGGGCAGGATCAGCGGCAGCTTGATGTACCAGAACACATGGACGTGGTTCGCGCCTTCCAGCATCGCGGCCTCGGTCAGATCGTCGGGGATGTTCAACAGCGCCGCATAGATCAGCATTAGCGGAATGCCGACGAACTGCCAGACCGAGATCAGCGACAGCGTGATCAGGGCGGTTCCTTCCTCGCCTAGCCAGGGGTGGAACAGGAAATCGAGCCCGACATAGCCCAGCAGGGTCTCGCTGACGCCCCACAGGGGGCTCAGGATCATCTGCCAGACGAAGCCGATGATCACCACCGACAGCATGGTCGGCATGAAGATCATGGTGCGGTATGCGTGCCGGAAACGCACCCGCGGCAGGCTGAGGATTGCGGCCAGCATGATCCCGATCGGGTTCTGCACCAGCATGTGTACGCAGAAGAAGATCAGGTTGTTCTTCAGCGCGTTCCAGAACGCGCCAGACCATTGCTCGTCGGCGACCATGGTCGCGTAGTTGGCGAGTCCGACGAAGAAACTGCGGCCAGTCTCGTCCATGTCGTAGAGGCTGAGCCGGATCGAGTCGGCCAGCGGGTAGATCATGAACAGGGTGTAGATTGCCGTCGCCGGAGCCAGGAAGACGACGATGTGAAGCGGAAACCGCTTCATCCTGCTTGATGCGGCCTGGGCCATGGGACGGCTGCCTGTCTGGAAAGTGGGGCCCGGCTGCCGTGCGTTCCGGCAGCCGGGCGGGAATGTTTGGGCCGCGTTACTGCTGCGGTCCGTACCATTTGGCGAGACCGGCCTGGGTCGCCTTTGCCGCCTCTTCCGGCGTCATCGTGCCGTTGAGGATCTGGGCCGAAACGTTCCACAGATCGTTCTCCAGGTTCGGCGTGCCGCGCGACAGGATTTGGTACGAGTTGCGAATCGTCGACTCGCAGTCGGCGCGCCAGCTCACGAATTCCTGCGCCACCGGGTCGCTGAGCGTGACCTTGTGGTTCGACAGCGAGAAGAACCCGGGCAGCGAGTTCGCGTAAAGATCGGCAAACTCAGCCGAGCCGACCCAGTCCAGGAACGTCCTGGCGGCCTCGACGTTCGGCGATGCCGGATTGATGCCCAGCGCGATGTCGGTGTGGTCGCTGATATAGCAGGTCGACGCGCCGGCCGGGACCGGCGGCGGGAAGGCGCCGAACTCGAAATCGGCCTGGGTGTTGAAGGTGGTGATGTCCCACGACCCCGCCGGATAGATCGCGGCGCGGCCCAGCGCGAAGAGTTGCTGGCTATCGGGATACTTCTGCGCCTTGAAGCCGCGGCCCATGTAGGGGGCCCATTCCGCCAACTGCGCCCAGGTGTCCACATAGGGCTTGTCGGTCAGTTTCTGGGAACCGTCGATCAGGCCCTTGCGGCCTGCCTCGCCTTGCCAGAAGCTCGGCCCGATGTTCTGGAAGCCCATCGTGGCGGCCTCCCACTGGTCGGCGGTGCCCAAGGCCAGCGGAACGTATGAGCCGTCATCCTGGATCTTCTGCAAAGCCGCCATGAATTCCGGGATCGACTTGGGCGGTTCGATCCCCAGTTCGGTGAAGGCTTCCTTGTTGTAGATGAAACCATGGATCACCGAGGCCATCGGCGTGCAGAACGTGGTCGCGCCGTCGTCCGTCTGCCACGCGCTCTTGGCGACGTCGGAGAAGTTGCTGAGGCTGGCGATGTCGTCGACGGCCGCCAGATGGCCTTTCTTGAACAGGTCCAGCGAAGCGTCGAACGGCCGGCAGGTGATCAGGTCGCCCGCGGTTCCGCCTGCCAGCTTGGCGTTGAGGCTGGCATTGTAGTCGGCCGGCAGCGTTGGCGAGAAGACGACGTTGATGTCCGGGTGCTGCTTGTTGAACGCCGGAATGATCGTGTCGTTCCAAATATCGATGTCGTCGTTGCGCCAGCTTTCGATCTTCAGATCCACCGCCGAAGCCGCGCCCGGCAGAACCGCCATGGCACCCGCCAGCAGCGCGGCCATCACCAGGCGTGCGCCGGTTCCGTTTCGTTTGTCTTGCATTTGAAGCCTCCTCCGTTTTCAGATTTTGGTTATCGCAACAGTGTCTTATGTCGAACCGCCCGGGTCCAGCCCGGCCATTGCCCGGCGAAGATTGCCGCCGGTCGCCTCCAGGCGCCGGTCCGCCTCTTCCGCGTCCAGCCCGCGCACGATCAGGGCCGCCGTCTTGACCCGGCCGTCCGCCGCCTCCAGCGCCTTGCGCGCGACCGCCTCTTCGGCGCCGGTGATTGCCTGCGGCATGCGCGCCGCGCGGTCCTGGAGTTTTGCGTTGGTGGCCACCATGGATACCATCAGGCCGTCCATCACATGGCCCAGCCGCACCATCACCAGGGTGGACAGCATGCCCAGCGCCGCCTTTTGCGCGGTCCCGGCGCCAAGCCGCGTCGATCCCGCGATGACTTCCGGCCCGGTATCCAAAAGCACCGGGCAGTCGGCGATCTTCAAAAGCTCGGTGTCAGGATTGTTGGCGATCGCCAGCGTCAGGGCACCGGCCTTCCGGGCCGCGGCGACCAGATGCACGGTGTAGCGGGTCGTCCCCGAGGCCGCGACGGCCACCACCGCATCCGCCGGCCCCAACCCGTTATTGCCCACGTCCCATTCCGCGGAATCCGCATCGTCCTCGGACCCGCCGTCGGGCGACAGCCTGGCCTTGTCGCCGCGGGCCATCAGGAAGATCAGGCGGTCGGACGGCCAGCCGAAGGTCGGCGTCATTTCCATGCCGTCCTGGATCGCCAGCAGACCCGAAGCCCCGGCGCCCGCATAGACCAGACGGCTGGCCGGCTTGCGCAGCCGGTCGACCAGTGCCGCGGCGGCGGTTTGCAACGCCGGCAGGGCGGGGCGCAACGCGGCGACGGCATTCATCTGCCCGTCCCACAGGGCGCGCAGGATCTCGTCATCGTCCCAGGTGTCCAGGCCGATGTAACGCTGACTGGCGACTTCCGTCTTGAGCATGGCCTCCCTTGGTCCCCCCCTGCGGCGTTGGCTCAATTCAGATACCAATATAATACCACATGATCGGCTTTTGGCGACTCTTTTTTCGTCCGGCTTCAAACGGCACAGGGATTGCCGCGTAACTTATTGTGTTTGAACGTCGATTGTGGGTGGGTATCAATTGTTCTCCTGTCTTTCCCTCCGGCAAACTTGGGTTTGGTTTACAAAGGCATTGTATTGGTATTGTCATTGGGCTCATAAGGCGGTACTCTTCTTGTTCGCATGCGTGCGCCGAAGGGAACGAGAACGCGCGATGGACCAAACCCTGTATCTGGGAATCGACGGCGGCGGCAGCACCTGCAGGGCCCGGCTGGCCGATGCCGATGGCCGGGTTCTGGGGGAGGGGCGGGCCGGAGCGGCCAACACCCTGCTGGGTGTGGAGAACGCGTTCGTCGAAATCGAGACGGCCACCCGGGCGGCTCTGTCGGATGCCGGCCTGCCGCTGGAGACGATGGGCAGGCTGCATGCCGGCCTGGGTCTTGCAGGCCTGTCGCTCGAACGCGACCTGCGGAGTGTCCGCGCGCACGTCCACCCTTTCGCCACCGCGACCGTTCGGTCCGATGCCCACATCGCCTGCCTGGGTGCTTTTGCGGGTGCGGACGGCGCCATCCTGATCGTCGGCACGGGCACCTGCGGCTGCGCCATTCTGCAGGGTCGGGAAACGACTGTCGGCGGCTGGGGATTCGCGGTCGGCGACCAGGGCAGCGGCGCCGCGCTTGGGCGCGCCGCGGTCCGGCGGGCGATCCTGGCTCACGACGGGGTCATACCGGCGACCGCTTTGACCGCCGCCGTCATGGCCGGTTTCGGCGACAGTCCCGAACAGGCGGTCTTGTGGGCGCAAACCGCCAAGCCCAAGGATTACGCCGCGTTCGCGCCCGAGGTGATCGAGACCGCCGCAAGCGGCGACGTCGTCGCGCGGGAAATCCTGCAGCACGCCGTCAAGGAGCTGTCGCGTTTCGTCCGCGCATTGATCGGTCGGGGCGCGCCAAAGGTCGCGCTGGTCGGCGGCCTGGCCGGGCCGATCGCGCCGTGGCTGCCCGACGACATCAGCGCGTTCCTGACCAAGCCCCTGGGCGATGCACTGGACGGCGCCTTGCTGTTGGCCCGCCGGCATGCCGGCGCGGCGGCAGAGGTCCGGACATGACCGACATGCCGACCCTGATGCGGGCGTTGCGCGACGGCGCGGGACTGTCGGACGAAAGCCCGACGCCGCTCTACCGCCGCCTTCAGCATGGCATCCGGCGCGCCGTCCGGGAAGGCGTGATCGGCGAGGATCATGCCTTGCCCGGCGAACGCGACATCGCCAGCGGCCTCGGCGTTTCGCGCGTCACCGTGCGTAAGGCGATGGCCGGGCTGGTCGAGGAGGGGCTTCTGGTCCAGCGCCAGGGCGCCGGGACGTTCGTTTCGCCCCGCCTGGAACAACCGCTGTCGCGCCTGACCGGGTTCACCGAGGATATCCAGGCGCGCGGGCTGACCGCGGGGGTGCAATGGCTGGACCGGTCCGTCGGGACCGCCACGCCCGAGGAGGCGCTGGCGCTGGATCTTTCGCCGGGCGCACGGGTCTCACGGCTTTATCGGATCCGGACCGCCGACGACAAGCCGATGTGCCTGGAGCATGCGACGCTGCCCAACCGTGCGCTGCCGCATCCGGAAACGGTCGAGCGGTCGCTGTACGAGGTCCTGGGACGGACGGGGCTGCGCCCGGTCCGTGCCCTGCAGCGCCTGCAGGCGGAACTGTTCGGGGTCGAACAGGCGCACCTGCTGGGCGTATCACCGGGATCGGCCTGCCTTTATATCGAGCGCCGATCCTATCTGAAGGGCGGCCGGGCGATCGAGTTCGTCCGCTCCCACTATCGCGGCGACGCCTACGACTTCGTCGCAGAATTGCAGATCTGACATGGGAAACCCATCCGATACCGCCGCCGAACCTTCCTTGATGGAACGCGAAACCCGGGAGGCGCCGGCGGTTGTCCAGCGGCTGCTGCGGGAGAACCGCGACGCCTGCGAAAGCCTGGGACGCCGGCTGAAAGACACGCCGCCTGCCTATGCCGTCACCTGCGCGCGCGGCAGTTCGGACCATGCCGCGACCTATACCCAATATCTGATCGAGATGCACCTGGGCCTGCCGACCGCGTCCTGGCCGCCGTCGATCACGTCGGTCTACAAAACCCGGCCGCGCATGAACGGAGCGTTGTTCCTGGCGATCTCCCAGTCCGGGCGCAGCCCGGATCTGGTCGGCAGCGCAAATGCCGCGCGCGGGGCGGGTGCGTTCGTGGTTTCCCTGACCAACCAGGACGCATCTCCCCTGGCTGAGGCGTCCGACATTTGCCTGCCGCTGCATGCCGGCGAAGAGCGAAGCGTCGCCGCCACCAAGACTTTCATCGCATCCTGCGCCGGGGCACTGCAGGTGATCGCCCATTGGACCGGCGCCGCCGAATTGCAGGCAACGCTTGACCGTTTGCCCCAGGCACTGGTGCAGGCATTGGACCGGGATTGGGGTGCTGGCGTCGAAACCTTTGCCGCGGCCGAAAACGCACTGGTGGTCGCCCGCGGACATTGCCTGGGGATCGCCCAGGAGGCGGCGTTGAAATTCAAGGAGACCGGCCGTCTCCACGCCGAGGCGTTCAGCGCCGCGGAAGTGCAGCACGGGCCGATGGCGCTGGTGCGGAAGAGTTTTCCGGTCCTAGCATTGGTCCAGGACGACGCGACCGGGCCGGGCACCCGTTCGGTGATCGCCGATCTGCGCGCGATGGGCGCGACCGTCTTCTCCGCCGAGCAGGGGGTGCCCGAAACCGGGCGCCTGCCTCTGCCGGATGGGCTGGACTCGACCACAGCGCCGATCGCGATGGTCCAGAGTTTCTACCTGCTGGCCGAGAAAGTCGCCCGGGCGCGCGGTCTGGATCCGGACCACCCGCCCCACCTGCGCAAGGTGACGGAGACCTTGTGAATGACCACGGCGCTGGTCGACGGTTTGATCTTTGACGGCGAGGCAACGCTGCGGGACCGCGCGGTCGTAATCGCGGACGGCCGCATCGCGGCAGTCGTTGCGGCGGACGAGGTGCCCGGCGACGTGTCGACCGTGTCGCTTGGCGGCGGCCTTCTGGCGCCCGGGTTCGTCGATGTCCAGGTGAACGGCGGCGGCGGCGTGCTGTTGAACGAGGATCCGTCTGTAGCCGGGATCGCCCGCATCGCCCGGGCGCATCGGGCGTTCGGGACCACGACCCTGTTGCCCACGCTGATCACCGCCGACTGGGCGGTCATGGTCGCCACCGCCGATGCGGTTGCCGAGGCGCTGAAGACGGGCGTACCCGGTGTGCGCGGAGTCCATTTCGAGGGGCCGTTCCTGAACACCGCCCGCAAGGGCGTCCATGCGGAGGCCAAGATCAGGCCCTTGGAACCGCGCGCGGTCGAGCTTTTCTGCCGCGACGACCTGGGCGTCGTGGTCGTCACGCTGGCGCCGGAGGCCGTGCCGCCCGGCACCATCGCCCGGCTGACCCGGGCGGGCGTGCGGGTTTGCGCCGGACACACCGCGGCTACCTACGAAGAGATCGCCCGCGCCCGGGACGAAGGCCTTGCCGGATATACCCATCTGTTCAACGCCATGTCGCCGCTGCAGGGGCGGCAGCCAGGTGTCGTCGGCGCGGCGTTGGACGACGATGCCGGGTATTGCGGCCTGATCGTCGACGGATTTCACATGCATCCCGCCTCGCTGCGCGTGGCGGTCGCCGCCAAGGCGCCCGGCAGGATGATGCTGGTGACTGACGCGATGCCGACCGTGGGCGCGCCGGACAAACGCTTCACGCTGAACGGCGAGACCATCGAAGCCGTTGACGGTCGTTGCGCCACGGCGGACGGCACCCTTGCGGGGTCCGACTTGGACATGGCGTCGGCGGTGAACAACACGGTCGCGATGCTGGGACTGCGGCGCGAAGAGGCGTTGCGCATGGCGGCGGCCTATCCGGTCGCCTTTCTCGGACTGGACGGCCGGATCGGCCGCATTGCGCCGGGCTACGATGCCGACCTGGTGCTGCTGGACGAAACCGGCGTCGTGTGCCGCACCTGGGTTGGCGGTGAGGCGTCGGCGGCGAAACACTAGGGGAGGCAAACCGATGGCGGACAAGGTGCGTGTCTTGGTGGTAGGGGTCGGCAATATGGGGCGGTCCCATGCCAAGGCCTATCAACAGTTGGACGGCTTCGATCTTGTCGGGCTGACCAGCCGGTCGCTGTCGGCGGAAACCGACCTGCCGGACGAGATCGCGCAGGTGCCGCGGTTCGACGACTACGAGGCCGCGCTGGCGGCGCTGCAACCCGATGCGGTCTCCATCAACACCTGGCCCGATACCCATGCGGCCTACACGCTGCGGGCGTTCGACGCCGGCGCCCACGTGTTCCTGGAAAAACCGCTGGCCGAGACGGTCGGCGAGGCGCAACAGGTGGTCGCCCGGGCGCACGAGACCGGCCGCAAGCTGGTGATCGGTTACATCCTTCGCCATCACCCGTCCTGGACGCGGCTGGTGGAACTGGGCCGCACGCTGGGCAAGCCACTGGTGATGCGGATGAACCTGAACCAGCAATCCGCCGGAGCGACCTGGGCGGTGCACAAGCATCTGATGGAGAGCATCTCGCCGATCGTCGATTGCGGCGTGCATTACGTCGACGTGATGTGCCTGCTGACCCGTGCCAGGCCGGTCAAGGTCCACGCGATCGGCGCCCGGCTGACCAACGAGGTGGGGCCGCAGATGTACAATTACGGCCAGCTTCAGGTCAGCTTCGAAGATGGCTCGGTAGGCTGGTACGAGGCGGGCTGGGGCCCGATGATCAGCGAGACCGCATTTTTTGTGAAAGACGTGATCGGACCCAAGGGCTGTGTCAGTATCGTCGCCGCCGAAGAGGCCGGCCAGGGCATGAAGTCGGATGACGTGGACGCCCATACCAAGACGAATGCGCTGCGGCTGCACCATGCCGAGACCGGCCCGGACGGCGGTTTCGTCCGCGCCGACGAGATGATCTCGATGTCCGACGAGCCGGACCATGACGCGCTATGCCGGCGCGAGCAGGAGTATTTCCTGCGGGCAATCCGCGAGGACCTGGACCTGCAGGAACATCTGGAAGAGGCCTTGAACAGCCTTGCCATCGTGCTAGCTGCGGACGAATCCGTGCGCACCGACGAGGTCGTGCGGCTTTAGACTTTCCGCCTCTTCGCGCGGGCGAAGGGGCCTTACACTGGAGGACCGAACCATGACCCCCGATCTCGTCTACCTGACATGGGCAGCGGCGCTGTGTGCCGTGGTCTGGCTGCCCTACATTCTTTCCCGCATCATAGTCTGGGGCCTGCCCCAGGCCATGGGCTATCCCGAAAGCCCGCCTGAGCTTCCCAAATGGGCGCAACGGTCAACGCGCGCGCATCTCAACCTGGTCGAGAACCTGGCGCCTTTTGCCGCGCTGGTATTGGTGGCACAAGTGGCCGGCTTGGCGAACGAGACGACGGCGCTGGGGGCGGCCGTGTTCTTTTGGGCCCGCGTCGTGCAATGGCTGGCGCCCGTGTTCGGCGTTCCCTATGTGCGAACACTGGCCTTCGCGGTTTCCCTGGTGGGAATGGCGATCATCTTCATCGCCATCGTTGCAGGCGGTGCGGGTATGTGACGGCGCTCGCGCCTACTGCGCGGCGCTCCTGTCCAACAGTGCCCGCATCTCGTCCGCGGCCCAGGTCACCGCCTCGGCGGGCGGCACGTCGTCCCAGATCGTGCGCCGGACCATCTCGGCGATGATCCGTTCGTCCAGGACCAGTGCCGCCTCCGGGCGGAGGACGCCGTCGACGACCTTGAAGCTTTCCATATCGGCCATGCCGTCGATGATGGCTTGAACGCGATACCGGCCGAACTGCGCCAACACGCCACGCAAGTCGCGATAGAAGCGCGGGTCTTCGACGGTTTCGGGCATGACCGGAAGGTTGCCGCCCGGTTCGATGTGCATCCAGGCGATATAGGCGTCGTTACGGAACAGGTATCGCAGCAACGACAGCTGGGCGACCTGCCGCACCGGATCGTCTGTCTTCGTCATCCCCAGCGCGATCACGGCGCCATATCCCGCAGACCGCGTATTCCACAACACCATGCTTGCGCGGCTGTTCTGGATCAGTTCAGGGTCGTAGCGCGCGCCTTCCAGGTCTTCGAAATTGGCCCCGGTCAGGGAATCCTTGGCGACCTCTTCGATGGCCAGGTCGTCCATGATGTAGGTGGAATAGAACATCATCGCGAGCCGGCCCTGGAAATAGTAGTCGCGGCCGCGCCAGGTCTGCGGCCCGGGAGGCGTGTAGTCGGCGAGGTTCTTCAGGAAAGCCAGCGTCTTGACCGTCCTGGGACTGTCGAACGAAACGGCGCCCGTTTGATCGGTGATTTCGACGCCGTTGGTCAGCGCCAGGTGCGAAAAGACCTGTTGGGCGTAGAGGTCGGGTTTGGTGCCGAGAAGGATGCCGTAGCGCCCGTTGTCGGGGTCGTGCAACCGCTCTGCCGCCGCGAGGATCCGGTCCCAGCTGGTCGTCGGTTCCAACCCTGCTTCCTCGAACCAGTCCGCGCGATAGATCAGGCCCTGCAGCCAGCCGTGCATCGGCACGCCGAAGTACCGGCCGTCGGCGCCACGCAACATGCGCCGTGCGCCGCCAGCAAGGCGGGCCTCGCGCATATCCTCGATGAAGCGCGTCGCACGATCTCGGTCCAGATATCCGCGAAGGCCAAGCGCCACGATACTGTCCGATCCGGCATGCACGAGGTCGGGCGGACTGCCGGCGGACCGGGCGGCTTCAAATGCATCCGGCAGTTCCGCGTTTCCGACGCTGCGGAGTTCCACGTCGATCCCGTCGTTGCTTGCAACGAATCCGTCCATCAGGTTGCGGATGGCGGCGACCCGTTTGGGATCGGCATCGGTGGTCCAGAACGACAAGACCACCGGCGCGGCCGTGTCGGCGGCTGACGCGGGTCCGGGGACCGCGAGGACAGCGGCGAGCAGGACCGCACGCACCGTCAATTCCAACCATACAACCCTGCCTCTCATTTGGTTTCAAAGGCCTCCGTTCCGTCCCAGTCCGTGGCGGGCGCCGTGGTGCCGTAGTGGCGGGCCCGGTCCGCGTAGAAGGCGGCGGCTCGGTCGTCCGGCCGCTCGGCCGCGAATTCCGCAAATCCGTCGGCGGCCGCGGCCCAGTCACGCGCCAGATAGCGCTCGAACAGGGCGTTCCAACGGGTGCAATAGTCAATATCGCCTTCGGATGCCTCCAATGCGGCATCGTCGCCGTTCCCATCGGGCCTGGTCCCGACCAGTTCCAGGATCTCGCTGGCCTTTAGTGCACCCTTCGGGATCACCTTGCCCAGATGGCGCAAGACGAACCTTTCCCGGTTGGGTCCCGCGGCATCCGCGCTGATTAGGATCGTGGTGCCGAAATGCTTGTTCAGGGCTTCCAGCCGGGAGGCGAGATTGACGGCCGCGCCGATCGCGGTGAAATCCATACGGTCGGACGAGCCTACATGGCCGACCACGGCCTCGCCGGTGTGCAGTCCGAACCGGGTCGGCATCGGCGGCGCGCCGGCCGCGGTCCATCCGGCATTCAGGGCGTCGACCCGCCGCGCACAGCGCAGCGCGGCGAGGCAGGCGTGCAGGGCGTGGTCCGGATCCGGCTGCGGTGCGTTCCAGAAGGCCATGACGGCATCGCCGATATACTTGTCGATGGTGCCGCCGGACTCCAGGATCACCGATCCCAGGGCGGTGAAATACTCCGACGTCTGCCGCATCAGCGTTTCGGGCGACATGCCGTCGGCCAGGGTGGTGAAGCCCGCGATATCGGTGAACATCAGCGTGATCTGCTGACGCGCGCCGCCCAGTTCGGGCCGCAGCCCCGTCTGGATCATGCTGCGCACCAGGGCGGATGGGATGTACTTCGTGAAGCTTCCCAGCGTGCCTTTCATCGCCGCCATCGAGTCCCGCAGCTCCGCCACCTCGGTGATGTGGCTTTGCAGCTCAAGCGGTTCGTCCAACTTGAACTGGCGTATGTCGTTTGCCTCTTCGGCCAGCCGAACCAGTGGCCGGGAGACCTGGCGGGCGACCCAGATGACGATCGGCAGAAACAGGACAAGGACCACGCCGGCGAAAATCACCCCTTCGGTGCCGGCCGCCAGGACGGGCGCGACGAACTCTTCGATCGGAACCGCGATGGCAAGATATCCGCCGCCGCCATAGAGCGCCGGCAACGGCATCACCCGCGCAACGAACTCGCGTTCGTCGGCTTCGAAGATTTCGCGCTCGAACCCACTGGCCCCCGTCGTTTTGAAGGCCTCGTAGAGGGCAGAGGCGACCGGATCGCCGAATTCTTCGAAATCTCGCCTTTCAATGCCGCCACCGACATCCTCGTCGGCAGACTTGACGGTTCGTTCCATGTCGGGGTGAACCGAAATGGTTCCGTCGGCCCTGAACAGGAACAGCCGCGCGGAGGCGCTGAAGCGCTGCGAGGCGAGGAATTCGGCAAGCGCGGCAAGGTCGATATCGACCCCGAACACGCCGACAGTCTGACCGCTGAACCGACGCGAGACCGTGACCCCGGGGCGCTTGTTGCCCACGTAAACGTATGGGCCGGTCAAGACCGCGGCGCTTGTCAGGAGTGCGCTGCGGTACCAGTCTCGGGTTCGCGCATCGAACGCGGGATCGCGAATGAAGCGGGAGCCGACGATCCGGCGCTGTTTGTCGAGGTAGGTCCGCAGGACAAATCGACGTCCGTCTGCTCGGATGATGTGGCGATAGACCACGAACGCGGTTTCTTCCGGGAGGCCCATCCTGGCGCACTCTCCGGCGTGTTCATCTCCCGCCACGGCCTTGATCATATAGAAGGTCCCGTTGGCATAACCCATATAGGCCGATCTGATGGCGGGCCGCTTTTCCAGGAAGGCGATCAAGAAGGACGCCATCGGGTGAACGGCCATGTCGGGCGGGGTGCTGACGCCGATCAGTTCGGTGGCCAGGTTCGTTGCGGCAAATGCGGGGTCGACGACGCCGCGCAGGCGTTCGAAGATCTTGGTCCCGACCTCGTCCAACAGCGCGGCTGCCGCGTCCAGGGCCGCCTCCTTGTTGCGTGCATAACCGTGCACCACGACGGTGCCGATCACGAAAATGAGGACCACCAGAAACAGGGTCAGGATGTTGACCTGCAGCGGGACGGTTTTGGGCCAGCGCATCAGACGATCGTGACCGATTCGGGGCCTGGCGTCCGCCGCCGCTTCACGCCGCCAGGGCGTCGGTCAGGCCGATCGCCCGGGGCAGGAACGCCGGACCGCCGGCGGCCAGGTGCGCGGCGCAGCGGGCGCAGTCCGAACTGCCCAGGCCCGGAACCGGGATTTCGGCGCCGGACAATTGGGAAACGGCGTCGAACAGGGCGCATTCGCGACCGTCGGAGAGGATCCCGACGGCCACGATCCGACCGGCACGGGTCAGATGGTCCACGTGCCAATGGGCCAGCTTGTCGTGACGCAGGTGACGGGCCACCCGTGCCGCAAGGCCGCCCAGGCCCCGCGCGCTTCCGCAATAGGCATAGCGGCCGGGCGGCAACGCCGCGATCCGCCCGCCCGCAATCGGAAAGGTCAGCGGCCGGTCGAGATCGATCACCAGGAGATAGGCCCCCGGCGAAGCGGGGCAGTCGATTTCCGTACGCAAGCAGGGCCTCCTCTAACCCTTGAAGTGCCGGCGCAAGCGCCGTCTTGACCTGGATCATGGGCCGATCCGGGCCAATACGGCAATTGTAATGCCATGGACCCCGAACTCATCCGGAAATACGACCGGCCCGTGCCGCGCTATACCAGCTATCCGACGGCCCCGCACTTCCATGCGGGCGTCGGCGCGGACACGGCCCGGCAGTGGCTGGAAGCGCTGCCGGCGGACCTGCCGCTGTCGCTGTATATCCATATCCCGTTCTGCGACACGCTGTGCTGGTTCTGCTGTTGCCATACGAAGATCGTGCGCCGCTATCAGCCGGTCGCCGACTATCTGGCGCTGATGGAGCGCGAGATTCGGATCGTCGCCAGGCGGCTGGGTCGCCACCAGCCGGTGACCCATGTCCATTTCGGCGGCGGCTCGCCCACGATAATGAAAGCCGACGACGTCCGCCGCGTGGGCAGTACGATCCGGCAACAGTTCGACGTGGCGGAGGACGCGGAGTGGGCGGTGGAGATCGACCCGCGTGACCTGGGAGCGGATGTGCTGGAGGCGTTCGCCGAGATCGGCGTCAACCGGGCCAGCATCGGGCTGCAGGACATCAACCCACGTGTCCAGCAGGCGATCAACCGGATCCAGCCGATGGAAGAGACCGCAGCGGTCGTGGCGGACCTCCGGGCGGCCGGCGTGACCGCCTTGAACGTGGATCTCATGTACGGCCTGCCCTACCAGACCACCGAACATGTGATCCGGACGGTGGAAGCGGCGCTGGACCTGGATCCTGACCGGCTGGCGCTGTTCGGCTATGCCCACGTGCCGCACATGAAGACCCATCAGAAGATGATCCCCGACAGCGCCCTGCCCGACGGGCCGGCCCGTTTCGAACAGGCCGAAGCGGCGGCGGCGCGCCTCGTCGCGGCCGGCTTCCGGCGCGTCGGCCTGGACCATTTCGCCCGCGCCGACGATCCGATGGCCCGGGCGCTGGACGCCGGGCGGCTGCGCCGCAACTTTCAGGGCTACACCACCGACCCGGCCGCCGCGCTGGTAGGGCTGGGTGCTTCGGCAATCGGTTCGCTGCCGCAAGGCTACGTGCAGAACGCAGTTCCCCTGCATGCCTATCGGGATGCGATCCAGCAGGGCCGTCTCGCGGTTGCAAAGGGCGTCGGGCTGTCCGCGGACGACCGGGTCCGGCGGGCTGCGATCGCAGAACTGATGTGCACGCTGTCGCTGGATCTCGCCGCGTTGCGGGCGGCGCACGGGCTCGGGCCCGGCGCGTTTGCCGAAGAGGTCGCGGCGCTGGCCCCGATGCGGGCGGACGGGCTTGTGCGGCTCGATGAAGACCGCATCACGGTGACCGAGCAGGGCCGCCCCTTCGTGCGCTGCGTTGCCGCCGTGTTCGACGCCTATCTGGGCCAGGGCACGGCGCGGCACGCCCGCGCGGTCTGAGCTGCCCGGCTGCCATCGGCGCACCGGTCTGCTATTCTGGTCGTGCCGGGGGACGAGGCTGTCATCCACAGGGGGGAGGCAACGCATGGTCGGCGCACGACCTGTCGCACTGGTGACCGGTGGCCGGCAGGGAATCGGCAAGGGCATTTCCCTGGCCCTGGCCGCTGCCGGTTTCGACATCGCAATCGTGGACCGCACGGACGACGAAACCGCGACTCAAACCCTTCACGAGATCGAGTCCCACGGGGCCGCCGCCCTGTTCCTGGTCAGCGATCTGGCCGACCTCGACGCGCACGATGCGCTGGTCTCCGACATTGTCGGATGGCGTGGATCGATCGATTGCCTGGTCAACAATGCCGCCATCCCAGCGCGCCGCCGCCAGGACATCCTGCACCTGGACCGGGACTCCTTCGATGCGGTCATGGACGTCAACCTGCGCGGCACATTTTTCCTGTCTCAGAAGGTCGCGGCATGGATGACCCGGCATCCCTCCGCCCGCGCCCGCAGCTTGGTGTTCATTTCCTCGATCAGTGCAGAAATGGCGTCGATCGAACGGGCGGAATACTGCATGTCCAAGGCGACCGTCGCGATGATGGTGAAACTGTTCACCCTTCGGCTGGCGCCCGAGGGAATCGGCGTGTTTGAGATCAGGCCCGGCATCATCCGCACGGCCATGACGGCGGGCATGGCGGAGACCTACAGCGCGCGCATCGAAGAAGGTCTGGTCCCGGCCGGCCGCTGGGGCGATCCCGGCGATATCGGCCGCATCGTGGTTCCCCTGGCCAAGGGCGGCCATGGTTTTGCCGCCGGATCGGTGATCCACGCGGACGGCGCGCTGCACATCAACCGGCTCTAGGCCCGGTCCGGCTCTCTGCCAACTGGTATGATCTGTCGGATCATGTCATGCTTCCCTTGCGGCCGCATCATGGCGGCGCCACAGGGGAGGATGAGAGATGAGGCTTTCACGCAGGGTATTCATGGCGGCGGCGACCGTGGTGGCGGCGTCGGCGATGGGGTTTGCAGCCGCGGCAGCGGATGTCGAATGGCGCATGGCGCACAAGATGCCCCCCCGACAGCCCCGAAGGGAAAGTGTTCCAACGGTTTGCTGACCTGGTCGGCCAGTATTCGAACGGCCAGATGAACATCAAGATGCTCCCCAACGAGCAGCTCGGCAAGACCAACGCGGTGATGGAACAGTTGAAACTGGGCACGGTGCATCTCTATGCCGAAGGCTCCACCTACATGAAGAAGTGGGTGCCTGAGATTACCTGGATGAGCGCGGCTTTTCTGTTCGACGACCGTGAACATTGGGTGCGGTTCATGAACACGGACATGGTCAAGGGCTGGTTCAAGAAGGCGTCCGAGCAGGCAGGCGTCGGCGTTCTGGGCGATCCAACCGCAATCCTGCGCGGCCCATACCGGGTGATGGTGACGACGCGCGACGTCAAGTCGTTCGACGACGTGTCGGGTCTGAAGCTGCGCATGCACCCGAACAAGACGGCGATCGAAACCTGGATCACGATCGGCGCCGACGTAAAGACGCTGGCCTGGACCGACGTCTATCAGGCCATCGACAAGGGCATCGTCAGCGCGGTCAACAGCCCGATCGCGCTGGTGGAAAGCATGCGGTTCTACGAAGTCGCGCCGCACATCATCCGGCATGACGAGTACTACCAGTCCATCGGGTTCATGATTCACCAGCCGTCCTACGACACGCTGTCCGGCGACCTGAAGGCGGCCGTGGACAAGGCCTATGCCGATGCCGGAACCTACAGCTTCGAGGTGATGGACAAGGCGGCCAACGAATCCCTGGCGCGGATGAAGGCCATAGGAGTCACCTTCGTCGAAGTGGACCGCAAGCCGTTCATCGACATCATGGCGGAGTTCTATGCGGACCGGGAGGCGGCCGGCGAACTGCCGGAGGGTTTCCTGGATCTGGTCGAGCAGACCCGCGCGATGAACTAACGGCATGCCGGGTCGTGCCGGTTGCTGCCAGACCTTTCGAGACGGCCGTGTTCCACGGCCTCCTCAGGATGTGGGGTAGAGGATTGTCCCATCACCCTCATGCTGAGGAGCGGTGTGCAGCACCGCGTCTCGAAGCATCTGGCTGTCGCCTCGCGCCCGTCGGATCCGGAGTGAATCCTTGACGCCCGTGCCCGGCCCGATCGCCGCGCTTGACCGCTTTCTCGGGATCTGCGGGGGGCTGTTCCACGTGTTGGCCAATCTGTGTCTGGGGCTGATGCTGATTGGGACGGCTGCGACGATCGTGCTGCGACCGTTCAACTTGTCCTTCTATTGGATCTGGCCCTGGACGATGGTGTTTTTCGTCTGGATGTCTTTCCTGGGGTTCTATGTCGTCTATCGCCGCGGCAAGGACATTGCCGTCGATTTCATTGTTCTGCGGCTGGGCGACGGCGCGATGGTTGCGACCCGCTATTTCGTCGCCGCGGTGACGATGGCGGTGGTCGGGACGATCATTTGGCAGATGCCGGTGATTCTGGAAAGCCAGGTGGGCGTGATCGATGGAGTGGTGACCCCCTGGGGCGAGATCGAACGCTACAGCCTGTCGATTCCGCTGGGCGTGTCCTGCGTCCTGATCTTTCTCAACGCGGCGTTGGACGTTGCCAAGGCGCTGGCCGGGATTCCGGAACTGTTGCCCAGCCACCGCACCGATCCGGACAGTTGACGCCATGGCGATCGTCCTGTTCATCGGATTCATCGCGCTGATCCTGTTGCGGGTGCCGATTTCCATGGCGATCGGGGCCGCGGTCCTGCTGACGTTTGTGACCAGCGAGTTCTCCGATGCCCTTTACATCGTGCCGCAGCAGATCCTTGAAGGCGTCAACAAGCCGTCGCTGGCCGCCGTCCCGTTCTTCATCATGGCCGGCAACCTGATGAACGTGGTCGGCATGACCGATCGGATCTTCAATTTCGCCAACGCGCTGGTCGGCCATTTCAAGGCCGGGCTTGCGCAGGTCAATGTCTTGTCCTCCATGATTTTCGCCGGCGTTTCCGGCGCGGCCGTTGCCGACTGCGCCGGGTTGGGCACAATCGAGATCAAGGCGATGCGCGAACGCGGCTACCGCGCCGACTTCGCTGCTGCGGTGACCGTCTGTTCCGCGGTCGTCGGGCCGATCATCCCTCCGTCCATCGGTCTGGTGATCTACGCCTTTCTGGCTCAGCAGTCGATCGAGCGGATGTTCCTGGCCGGCATGGTGCCAGGCCTTATCGTCGGCTCCTCGTTGATGATCTTCAACCGCATGCTGGCCGTCCGACACAACTTTCCGACCCAGCCCAAGGCCAGCTCGCGCGAAGTCGCCGGTTCCGCGGTCGACGGGATCGCGGCGCTGGTGGCGCCGGGCATCATTTTGGGCTCCATCCTGCTCGGCTTCGTGACGGCGACCGAGGCCGGCGTGCTGGCCTGCCTCTATTCCATCGCCCTGGGCGCGCTCTATCGTACGCTGACCTGGGAACGGCTTTGGAAGGCGTTGACCGATACGATGATGATGACCTCGGTCATCATGATCATCATCGGGTTCTCGATCGCCATGGGCTGGCTGCTGGCGATCGAACAGGTGCCGCAGAAGCTGGGCGATGCGATCTTCTCGCTGACCGACTCCCGCGCCGTCTTTTTGGGGATGATGCTGATCTTCGTCCTTCTTGTCGGCTGTGTGGTCGAAGGCGTGCCCGCCAAACTGATGTTGGTCCCGATGCTGTTGCCGGTTATCGACAGCTTCGGCATCGACCGGGTGCATTTCGGCATTATCCTTCAGCTTGCCTTGCTGATCGGCATCGCCACGCCGCCGATGGGAATCGGGCTCTACATCATGGTCGAGGTCGGCCGCGTCTCTTTCGAGAAAGTGACGGTCGCGGTTCTGCCCTTCCTCGTTCCCCTGATTGTCGTGCTGTTGCTGATCACCTATGTGCCGGCTCTGACCCTTTGGCTGCCCGACCTGATTCTGGGGCCGGACACCGCGATCATCTTCAATTGATCACTGCGGCTGGCCCGTCACGCCAGTCAGGTCGGCGCCGTCCATTTTGGCCCCCGTCAGTACGGTCTCCAGGAGATGCGCATCCTGCAGCGACGCCCGTCTCAGGTCGGCTCGCCGAAGGTCGGCCTTGAAGAAATTCACGCCGCTGAGGTTTGCCTCGACCAGCGTGGCACCGATGAGACTTGCCGCGATCAGATTGGCGCCTGACAGGTCGGCGCCGGAGAGGTCGGCACCCCGGAAACCCGCCTCGACCAGATAGGCGCCGGAAAGATCTGCACCGCGCAGGTTGGCGCGGCATAGGTTGGCCGGGTCGGGCTCGACCTCCGGCTCCGGCTCGTCCTCGCCGAGCTTGATGTAGCCCAACTGGATCATCCAGGCGCGGTGCGCCTGCAGGATACGGTCCAGATCCTCGGGCACCCAGCCCTGCTGGTGGTGGCAATCCTCGTGATCTGCCCCGGCAATCGTTGGCAACGTCGCCACGCCGACCGCCAGCGCCGCACCAAATGCAACGATTGCGCAAACGTTCAGTTGCATCCGCTCAGCCATTGGCCTTGGCCTCCACCATGGCGCTTGCGCCGGTCCTCTCGCCCAGCAGGGCGCCATCGAACAGCGCCTTGTGCGCGTCCGGCTCCGCCGCCTGTTTTTCCAGCGCCCAATCGGCCTCCGCTTCGGCTTCGCCGGGCGGCATTACCAGGACGCCGGAGAAGTCGGCAATCACCGCGTCGCCAGGATTGACCACCGCGCCGCCCAGCGATACGGGCACGTTGAAGCTGCCGCCGATATCGTAGAGGCGGGTGGTGATCGGCGAGGTGCCTCGGCACCAGACCGGCAGGTCGTATTCGATGATTTCCGGGACATCCGTGCAGGGACCGTCGATCGCCACGCCGACGACACCGCGCGCCTTGATCGCCGCGGCGACGCCGCCGCCAAGGCAGGCATGTCTGGTGTCGCCAAGCCGGTCGATGCATAGGAAGTCGCCAGCGCGCAGAAAGCCGATCGCATGGTGCAGCAGCGTCGAGTCCTGGCCGGGAAGGGCCAGAGTCACGGCCGTTCCCGCCACCCGGCGTTCCGGTAGGACGCACTGGATACTGGGATCCATGAAACCCATGAACCGCCGGTGACCGACGGTCGCGGTTTCCACGCGCGCGTATTTCTGGACCAGGGCCGGGCCGATCTGCGCCGGCATCTCGTTGATGGCATAAGACACGCTCCCTCTCTTCGCTAGGCTCGCCTCCAAGTCATACCTTGTCAATGGTGCGAAGGCCAATGCGCCTTTCGCCTAACGCCGCAATCGGTTTAAGGTCTTCCGCAGGCGCTCGCCGGTTGCGGCGGCGTCTCAAGGGGGAGGCACATGCGGAAGTGGTTGCGACCACGGCGCGGCCGTGCGGTCGATCTTTCCTGGCCTTTGCGCATCGCCGTCGGCGGCGCCTTTGCGACGATCGTCATTCTGACGATCGCCCAGGTGTTCTTCCGCTTCGTCCTGGACAGCCCGCTGGTCTGGAGCGAGGAACTGGTCCGAATTCTGGTGGTCTGGATCACGTTCATCGGCGCGGCGGTGGTATGCTGGGACGGCACCCACCTCAACGTGGACGTGCTGTTCGTGCGGCTACCGTTGCCGGCGCGCAGGGTGCTGCGCGCCGTCAATGCGTTGCTTGCCATCGGGTTCCTGGCTCTTTTGGCATGGTTCAGCCTGCCGTTGATCGAGATCGGCTGGTACGTGGAGATCGGCGCACTGGACCTGCCGGACTCGGTTTACCGCTCGCCGGCGCTGGTCGGCGGCGTGTTGATGATCGTCTTCATTTTGCTGCGCGTGTTCTATCGCCGGCCTGTCGAAGAACCTGAGGAGCCGGGCGCCTTCGACAAAGATCCGCTGTGATGTCGGACCGGACCTGATGCTGATTCTGTCCGTCCTGGCGCTTCTGGTTCTGCTGCTGTTGACCGGCCTGCCACTGGTGTTCGCGATGGGCGTGTCTTCCGTCGCCTACCTGTTCTTCTCCGATATCTCGCTATCGATGCTCACCCAGCGCATGACGACGGCGGTGGATTCCTTTCTGATCCTGGCGATCCCGTTCTTCTACCTGGCAGGCGAGCTGATGAACGCCTGCAAGCTGACCGACAAGATCGTGACGATGTCTACGGCGCTGGTCGGGCACATCCACGGCGGTCTTGCCCAGGTCAACATCTTCGCCTCGATGATTTTCGCCGGCATGTCGGGCTCGGCGACGGCCGACACCGCGGCGCTGGGTTCGGTGCTGATCCCCGCGATGAAGAAGGAAAAGTACGACGCCGACTTTTCCGCGGCGGTCACCGTTGCCTCGGCCATGGTTGGGCCGATCATCCCGCCCAGCGTCGGCATGGTGATCTACGGCGCCCTGGCGGACGTTTCCATCGGCCGCCTGTTGCTGGCCGGCATCCTGCCCGGGATCACGATCATCGCCGTCCAGATGGTCTTTACCTGGTTTCTGGCCCGCCGCCGCGGCTACCCGCGCGACCCCAGGGCCAGTTTGGGCCAGGTCGCCCGCGCCACCTGGCATGGGTCGCCGGCGGTGTTCATGCCAATGATCATCGTCGGCGGCATCCTGTCCGGCGTCTTTACGCCCACCGAGGCGGCGGCCGCCGCGGTGCTGTACGGCCTTGTCCTGGGCGTCGGGGTCTACCGCAATGTCAGTGCCGGCGAGCTGTGGGCCACGATCCAGAAGGTGGCGTGGGGCAGCGTGCGGGTGCTGGTCATCATCGCGGTGGCGTCGGCCTTCAGCTGGATCATGGTACGCGAACAGGTGCCGCAGCAGATCGCGACGTTCCTGGCGTCCTTCACCGACAACCCGCATGCGGTTCTGGCGGTCATGATCGTGCTGTTGCTGTGCGTGGGCCTGTTCATGATCGCGTCGTCGGCCGAGATCGTGCTGACGCCGATCCTGGTGCCGGTGGTGGTCAGCTTTGGCATCGATCCGGTGCATTTCGGCGTGTTGATGATTTTCGTGCTGATCATCGGCGGCGGCACGCCGCCGGTGGGCGTTCTTCTGTACATCGCCCAGGACATCGCCGGGATCTCGTTCTCGCAGATGGTGCGGGCGATGCTGCCCTACTATGTGCCGCTGATCGCCGCCGTGGTGATCATTGCGGCCTTCCCGCAGCTCAGCCTGTGGATCCCCAACCTTGTCTTCGGACCGTGACACCGGGAGACGGGCCATGACGGAAAAGTGCCTCTTGAAAGACATGACCTGGGTCGAGTTCCGCGATCGTCTCCGGGACAACCCGACGATCCTGATTCCCTTAGGCTCCCAGGAGGAGCAGGGGCCGCATGCGCCGATGGGCGACTATATGCTGACCGAGGCGCTGGCCGCGCGCGTGGCCGCGCGGGCCGGCGTCATCGCGGCACCGACGCTGCCGTTCGGCTATGCCGACTATTTCCGCCCGGTTCCCGGCGGTGTCGCGCTGCGGCCCGAGACCTTCAAGGCGGTGCTGGGCGATATCTGCGACAACTTCCTGGACCACGGCCTGGACCACCTGGTGGTCTTCAACGGCCATTCCGGCAACTATCCCCTGATCGATCAGGCGATCCGCCGCATCAAGCAGGAACGCGGGGTTCTGGTGCCGTGCCTCAATCTGTGGCGGCTGATCCCGCCGGAGAAATGGCGCGAGTTCCATCCCGATCTCGGCACCGGGGCGTTCGGACATGGCGGGGATCCGCTGACGTCGGTCTACATGCACCTGTTTCCCGAGTTGATGCGGCCGGATCTGGTGCAGCGCGACGATGACAAGGGCGATCTGCTCGGTCTTCCGACGACCGGTTTGAACGCGGTAGACTTCAGAGGGGTTGAAATCAATGCACCGGTGGACATCACGGACCGGTGCGAGACGGGCATTGCCGGCGGTGACCCGACCCGGTCGTCGGTGGAAATCGGCGAACGCATCGCTGCGTATCTCGTCGACTATGTTGTCGGGTTTCTCGACCATTTCGGGACCGTCGACACGCGGGTCGGTTGAACGAGGGGGCAAGAAGATGGGTCTGACAAGAAGAACGATTATCGCTGCCGCCGCTGCGCTGGCCGTGGTCACGGCGTCCGCGACCGTGTTTGCCGTCGACGTGCGGTACGGCCTGTGGGCCAAGGAAGGAGAGGCCCAGCATGTCGGCGCGCTGAAGTTCAAAGAGGTGCTGGAGGCCGAAACGGGCGGCAAATACGAGGTCACGATCTATCCCGGCAACCAGTTGGGAACGCCTCGGGAAATGCTGGTGCAGCTGGCGCTGAACACGACCCAGGTCATGGCCAGCGGCGATCCCGGCATCAAGGAGATCGAATACCTTGCGCTGCCCTATCTGATGAAGGGCATCGCCAACTATGCCGCGGTCATCAACAGCCCGATCGGCGAAGCGTGGAACAAGAAGCTGGTGGAACAGCGCAAGGTGGAACTGCTGGGTTTCCTGCCGCGCAGCCCGCGCCAGATCAGCACCAACAAGGTGATCAATTCCATGGCCGATCTGAAGGGCCTGAAGCTGCGCGCGCCGCAGCGCGATTATTACGTGGAATCGCTGTCGGCCCTGGGCGCCAAACCGACGCCGATGGCGTTCAAGGAGGTCTACACCGCCTTGCAGACGGGCGTCGTCGATGGGCAGGAAAACCCGATCGAGACGATCTATGGCCAGAAGTTCTTTGAGGTTCAGAAGGCGATCGCGATCGTCGACTATATCGACAAGCCCGCCTACGTGATGATCTCCGCGTCGTTCTGGCAGGGCCTGCCCGACGGCGACAAGGCCGCCTTCAAGAAGGCGCAGGCGGCGTCGCGCAAGGTCGTGGAGGACTTGCTGCCCGGACAGCAGAAGGACTTCATCGCCAAGATGCAGGAAAAGGGCATCACCATCACCCGTCCGGACAAGGCCGAGTTCATTGCCGCGACACAGCCGGTGCGTGACAAGCTGGGCACCGGGATTTGGGGTGAGGATACCTACCGCAAGATCGTCGAGATCGGCCAGCAAGACCTGTAGGCCGTCGACTAGTGGAAGAGCGGCCCGGGGGGTTGTCCCGGGCCGCTTGCAGTGCCGCCGTCCGGTTGGCCGGCGGATGCGAAGGATGTGCGCCGATCATGAACGAAGACCTTGAACAATGGGACGTGTGCAAACGCGCCGTCGCGCACGAGGGCGGGGTGGTTGCGGCACAGCATGTGCTTGCCGCGCGCGCCGGGGCGGCAATGCTGCATGCCGGCGGCAACGCGGTCGACGCCGCGGTCGCCTGCGCCTTTGCCCTGGGCGCGGTCGAGCCCTGGATGTGCGGCCTGGGCGGCAGCGGCTACATGGTCGTCTGGCGTGCAGCGGAGAGGCAGGCCGACGTCATCGACTTCCAGGGCACCCTGCCGGCCGCCATCGTTTTTGCCGATTATCCCCTGGACCCGGATGTGCCGGAATCGCTGATGGGGTTCCCGGGCGTCCGGGAGAACCGCAACGTGGTCGGCTACGGCGCCGCCACCGTGCCGGGCGCCGTGGCTGGGCTGGCCATGGGCCTGGAACGCTTCGGGACGATGGGACTGGACCGGGTTCTGGGTCCCGGCATCGCGCTCGCCCGCCGCGGCCTTCCGGTCGGCTGGCTCACGACGCTGCAGGTTTCGCTGTCGATGGTCGAACTGCGCAAGGATCCGGCCGCTGCTGCGATCTATCTGCCGGACGGCGTCCCGGTCCAGCCCGAAACCCATCGCCCCCTGGGGGCGCTTGGCCGGTCCCTGGAGACGCTGGCCGAGAAGGGGCCGCGCGAGTTCTACGAAGGCGGCCTGGGCGAGCGCATTGCGCAGGACCTTCAGGCCGGCGGCAGCCGGATCACGCTTGAGGACCTGGCCGGATACAAGCCGATCCATCATGCCCCGCTCAGCGGCCGGCACCGCGGCGCGGCGGTCCACACGGCCGGCGAGACCTCCGGCGGCCCGCGCCTGATCGAGGCCCTGGAAGAGATCGAGCGCGCGCTGGACCCGTCGCTTGGGGTCGGCGCGCACACCTATCTCACCTACGCCAATGCGCTGAACACGGCGTTCCACAGCCACAAGGTCAGGATCGGCCGCATCGCGGAAGTCGGCTGCACCAGCCACATGTCGGCGGTCGATGCCGACGGCAACATGGTGGCGCTGACCTACACCCTGCTGAACCGGTTCGGCGCCAACGTGGTGCTGCCGCAGACCGGCATCCTGATGAACAACGCGGTCTCCTACTTCGATCCGCGGCCGGGATTTCCCACCTCGATGGAGGGGGGCAAGCGCATCAACGCCTCCAATATGTGCCCGACTGTCGCGGTGCGGGACGACGGGTCGGGCTTGGCCGCCGGCGCGTCGGGCGCCAACCATATCGTACCCTGCACGACGCAGATCACCGCCCTGTTGCTGGACTACGGTCTGGATCTGGAGACGACCTTCAACACGCCGCGGATCGACGCCGGGGACCGCGACAGCGTGCGGGTCGATCCGGCCGTCGGCCGCGGCGTGCTGGACGAACTGGCCCGCCATTTCACCCTGGAGGTGGCCCAGCAGCTGGTCTTCCCCAAACTCTATTCCTGTCCGTCCGCGGTGCTGATCGATGCGGAAGGCGGGATGAAATACGGGATGGCCGACAAGTCCCTGCCGGTGGCGGGTGCGGCCGTGCCGGCTCCGTTCGCGATGGAGGCCGAAGACGCGGCAGAAGAGATGCGGGCCTAAGAAAAAGCTCCTCTCCCTGAAGGGAGAGGGGTTGGGGTGAGGGTGTTACCGCTGTCGGACACCGGAACCCCCTCATCCGGCCCTTCGGGCCACCTTCTCCCCCTGAGGAGAAGGAGAGTTTTGTCTAATACCCCCGCGCCACGTCCACCAGGTCGGGCACCGGCTCGCCCCGGCGGAAGCGGGTCAGGTTCTCTGCGATCAGGCGGCCGCCGGCCTCCGGGTCGATCAGGCTGGCGACGTGCGGGGTGACCAGGACCTTGCGGTGGTCCCAGAAGGGGTGATCGTCGGGCAGCGGCTCGGTGTGGAAGACGTCCAGCGTCGCCGCCCCGACCTGGCCGCTGTCCAGCGCCGCCAGCAGGTTCGCCTCTACCAGGTGCTCGCCCCGTGCGGCATTGATCACCGCAGCGCCGCGGGGCAGGTGCGCGAAGGCCTCGGCATTGAGGATCCCTTTCGTCTCGGGGGTCAAAGGAAGCAAACAGACCAGTATTTCGGATAGGGAGAGCAGTCGGTGCAGTCCCTCATTTCCGGAAAGACAGTTCAGGCCCGAAATGCGCTTTTCGCTGCGTGACCAGCCGGAAACCCGGAATCCCAGGTGGGCGAGTGCCTCCGCGCAGAAGCTGCCCAGGTTGCCCAGTCCCAGAATGCCGACATGGCGTTCCGTCGCCGGCGGTTCGACGATCTGGTGCCAGTCCCGCCGGGACTGGGTGGCCACGATCTCGTCCAGGCGCCGGTGATGGCGCAGGACGTGCAACGTCACGTATTCCCGCATCCGGACCCTGAGATCGGCCCCGACGGTGCGGATGATCGGGACGTGGCGGGGAAGGTCGGGGTCGATGAGGATGTGTTCGACGCCGGCGCCAACCGAGATGATGCATTCCAGCTTTGGAAACGTGGCAAGCCAGCCGGGCTGCGGACGCCACACCACCGCGTAACGGATCCGTTCGGGCGGCGGGTCGTCCTCGGCGAGGAAAACCTCCAGATCCGGCAGCAAGGCCTGCATGGTGTCTTTCCACCATTGCGCCCGTTTTGCGCCGATTTTGATAACCAGGCCGGGGGAAGAGTTTGAGTTGGGCATGGACGGATGGTAAGTCGTTGGAAATGAGCGAAAAGCGTAGCATCCATGCGGCTTGAGCGACAGTTCTTGGGCGTCCGGCTCCTGGCTGCAGCGATCTTGCTCGGGCTTGCCGTCTGTCGCGCGTCGGCCGCGGCCGAGCTTCCGCGGGCGCCCAGGAACGCCGATTTCCGGGATCCCCCGTCGGCGCAGGTGGAACTGGGCAGGCTGCTGTTTTTCGATCCCGTCCTCAGCGGCAACCGCAACACCGCCTGCGCCGACTGCCATCATCCGCGGTTCGCCACCGGCGACGGTCTTTCGCTGTCGGTGGGCGAGGGGGGAACCGGACTCGGTCCGGCCAGGACGACCGGCACGGGGGAAACTCTGATCGAGGCAAGGGTGCCCCGCAATTCCCCGGCTCTGTTCAATCTCGGCGCGCGGGAATTCACCGTCATGTTCCATGACGGCCGGCTGGAGCGCGACCCGGCCCAGCCCGGCGGCTTTCGTAACCCGCTGGGTTCCGATCTGCCGCCGGGTTTTGCCGGCGTTCTGTCAATGCAGGCGATGTTCCCGGTGACGTCGCCCGACGAGATGGCCGGCCAGTACAACGAGAACGGCGTCGCCAAGGCGGCCCGGCGCGGTGACATCGTCGGGCCTGGCGGCGTCTGGGCGCAGCTCGCCGGGCGGTTGAGCGCGATCGGCGAATATGCCGACCTGTTTGTGGAGGCGTTCGACGATGTGAAGGCCCCCGACGACATCACCTTCGTGCATGCAGCCAACGCCATGGCCGCCTTCATCGCGGTGGCCTGGCGGGCGGACGACAGCCCGTTCGACCGCCACCTGCGCGGTCAAGCGGACGCGCTGTCCGCCCTACAGCGCCGCGGCATGGACCTGTTCTATGGCAAGGCCGGCTGTTCGACGTGTCACGCCGGCCCGTTCCAGACCGACCATCGTTATCACGCCATCGCCATGCCGCAGATCGGGCCGGGCAAGAAAGCCAGGTTCGAGACCCACAACCGCGACGTCGGGCGCATGCGGGTGACCGGAAGGGACGCGGACGCGTTCAGGTTTCGCACGCCCAGCCTCAGAAATGTCGCGTTGACCGCGCCTTATGGACACAGCGGCGCCTATGCCAGCCTGGAGGCCGTGGTCCGCCATCATCTTGATCCGCTGGGCGCCTTGGCCGCCTACGATCCGGGTCAGGGGGTTCTGCCCGCCCATTCCGGTTTGGCCGATCCCGACTTCGCGGTCCTGGACGACCCCGCCGAGCGGGCCGCGATCGCGGCGGCCAACGAGCTGGCGCCGGTCGTGCTGGACGACGGCGACGTGGCGGCTCTGATCGCCTTCCTGCACGCCTTGACCGACCCGCGCAGCGCCGACCTGTCGTCAGACATTCCCGCCCGCGTTCCCAGCGGCCTGCCCGTTGCGCGCTGACCGGAACCGTCATTCCTTGGGGTGGGGCCATTCCCGCGCTGACGTGTCGTCGATCACGTAGCGGCGGTCGGCGGCCAGCGTGAACCGCACGCTCGGTGTCCCGTCTGGTGGAACGACCGCGACCTCGGCTTCCGTCGCCGGGCCCAGCCCGAAATGGATCCAGCCGATCTGGCCCCCCGCATGGCCGCCGCCGACCGTGATTTCCCTGGACTGGGTCCGGCCGTTGGCCGTGACCTCGATCCAGGCGCCGACACCGTTCCGGTTCGGGGCTTCGCGGTCGATCCGAAGCGCAAGCCAGTGCCCCACGGGTCGGGTGCGGTTGTGATAGATCTCGACCGGGGTCCGTCGGTTCACCGCGACGATGTCCAGCAGCCCGTCCTGGTCCAAGTCGACCAGGGCGCCGCCGCGACTGCGGGCCAGGCTTGCGACGCCGGCGCTTTCGCCAGCCTCGACGAAACGTCCGCCGGGCCGTCCCATCAGCAGGTTGTTCGGGTCGTTGACAGCCGCGTCGCCCATGGACTGGACGTTGCCCTTGGCGATGAAAAGGTCGTCATGCCCGTCATTGTCGACATCGCCGAACTCCGCATGCCAGCCGGTTGACGGGCGGCCGTCGCCGCCGGTGTAGGGCCGGTGTGCGGTGACTCCGGCGGCCAGCGCGCCGTCGTGAAAGGCCGGGCGATCGGCGCCGTTTTCCAGCCGCCGCAGCTTTTGGTCGCCCATGCTGGTCAGCATCACTTCCGGCAGGCCGTCGCCGTCGATATCGCGGCTGGCAATGCCCATTCCCCAGATGCTGAGCCGGCGCCAGCCATCCTCGGGCCCGTACAGCCGCGGCGCACCGTCAATGCGCCAAAGCTGCTCCTCGCCGTCGCGCACGTAGTAATGCCTGTCGTTGCTGATCCGCAGGTCCTGGCGGCCGTTTCGGCCCCAGTCGCTGAACAGCATCGACAACGCGCAGTGGCCAGGGCTCAACGGCACCGGCGCGGCGAACCCGTCCACTGCGCCGTTCGGACTGTAAACGCGGTTTTCTTCGCAGGCGCCGAACGGCCCGTCCGGGTCGTCGCGGTCCACGTAATTGCCGACCGCCAGCGTCGGCCAATCCTGGCCGTCCAGCCACGCGGCGCTGAACGCGGTGGTCCAGGCCGCGCCGCCGTCGAACCGCCAGCGCCGGTTCGCCGGTTCGAACCGGCAGTCGCCACGTCCGCGGAACAGGAGGTTCTCGCCGACCCGCAACACCGCAAGGTCCAACCGGCCGTCGCCGTCGACGTCCAGGGGATAGGCGCCGGTCACGCCGGTCCGCGCCAGCGCCGATCCTGTCGCGCGCTGCAGCGAAATGCCTTGCCCGGGGGTGGAGCGGTTCAGAAACAGGGCGGCCTGGTTCTCACCGCCGGCCACGTACAGTTCGGGCCGTCCGTCCGCGTTGCAGTCGAAAGCCGCCACGCCGCCGCCCACGTAGTGTTCCCAGCCGCCGCCATAGACATGGTCGATTCCCAGGTCCGGCGCGACGTCGACGAAGGCCGGACTGGAATCGGCCCAGACCGGCGATGCGCCGACGGCGATGGCCAGCGCCGCTATGGTTGTACGCGTACGTCGGTTGCTCAACAGGGTGCGTCCGTTCGTTCGATTCTCGCCTGTGCCCTCATGTTGCACGGATGCCGCCGGCCCGCAATTCAAGAAATCCATCGGCCGCACGGATACTGACCGGCCGACAATTTCGCTTGCGGAGCCCAGGCCATTGGGCTTACTGCCTAGTGCTGGCAGGGTGCCGTATGGAGGATGCATGTCGGACAAGGGCGGACAGAACACTTACCGCGTGGGCGATGCGGATACCCGCCCTTGGGGAGACTGGCGCGTCATCGATGTCGGCGACGGTTTCGCGGTCAAACGGATCACCGTAAATCCGGGCGAGAGACTGTCGCTGCAGTTGCACCATGGCCGGCACGAGCATTGGACCGTCGTCGCAGGGCAGGCGCTGGTTCAGCTGGGGGCGGACGAAATTGCGCTGTCGGCAAACCAAAGCGTCCACATCCCCGCGGAAACGAAGCACCGCGTCTCGAACCGCGGCTCCCGACCGCTGGTCCTGATCGAGGTCCAGGTGGGCGACGATCTCGACGAGAACGATATCGTTCGCTTCGACGTTGAGTATGGCCGGGCCTAGTCGCACAGCGGAAGCAGGCGCCGTCAAGTTGCCGGGGCCGCGAGCGGTCATCGCGCTCGATGTGGGCGGCACGGCGATCAAGAGCGGGGTGGTCAATCCCGACGCCGGCGTGGTGCTGGACCGGCGGACGACCACGTTCAACAGCAACGGGCCTGCGGCCGAGGTTTTGGGCGTTTTGGCCAATGCCGTCAGGCTGCACGAAGGATTGGTGGGGCCTCTGACGGATGCCAGCCTCGGTCTCGCCTTTCCCTCGCCATTCGACTACGACCAGGGGATCTGCCTGATCGAGCCGGGACCGCAGGGGAAATTTGCCAACCTTTACCAGTGCAACGTGCGACAGGAGCTGAGCGAACGCGTTGAGACGCCTGCAGAAAACATCAGGTTCATCAACGATGCCCGAACCGCCGTCCTGGGCGAGGCGCGCTTTGGCGCCGGCGTGGGTTTCATACGGATGATCGGCCTGACGCTGGGGACCGGCCTTGGTTCCTGTTTCGTTGCCGACGGCGCCGTCGCGGTCGGCAAGCGGGGCGTTCCGAAGGGCGAGGGGATGCTGTACAGCGAACCGTATGAAGGCGGCATCGCCGATGACGCTTTCTCAATCCGCGGCCTGCTCGGCCGGTTCCCGAACCGGGACGTTCCCTTGGACATCAAGACCGCGGCGCGGCTGGCGCGCGAGCACGACTTCGAATTGGGCAAGGCGTTTCGGGACTTCGGCCGGGATCTGGGGCGGTTCCTGAAACCCTATACGACCAAGTTCAAGGCCGATGGCGTGGTCGTGATGGGCGGACTGGCCAACTGCTTCGATCTGTTCGGTTCCGAGATGGAGGCGGAACTGGACGGCCCGTGCCGGCGTGGCGCTCTGCAAGGCTCGGACGCGGCATTCCTCAGCGTCGCCGAACTATTTCACGAGATCACGCCCAAAGCATCGCCCTAACAAGCGTATCGGCCGGTCAACCGACGGGACGTTGTACGGCAATCGGGGCAAGGCGCCCGTTCGTGCAAACACGGAATGACCGTACGTTGCCCTACCGCCGCGTTCGGTCACAGACCACTCCTTTTTTATGGTCATTCATAGAGCGAATGGGCTAGACCTTGGGTCGCGTCGGCGGCGGCGGCGTCACTGGAATTGACGCTTGTTTGCTCTTACCCCCGCTTGCGGGGGTGGCTCTCCTCCCCTTTCCGCCGCCGACGCACTTCTCGTTGAATTTGCAGTCACGTCTCGGCACATCTGTCAGGCAGGCGGACACACACCGCCCCGCGCACGCTGTCGGTGGCGGGGCGGGTGATCACCAGCGAGAGGCTGGCTGGCTACGAGATATTGCAGACCTTCTTGATCTCGGCGATCTTCGCGTCGATCTTTTCGTTGTATTCGCCCGACGTGACCTCGTTCCGGCCGTCGAAATACTGTTCGGCCGACTCATCGTCCTGATAGTAGCCGGCGAAGATGTCGACAACCGCCGCCGGCGGAATGAATGTCCGGGCGCCCGCCGCTACCCTGTCGCCGACGCTCGCACGTTCACCCTCCAGGGTCGCGACGTCTTCCTTGGCCGTGTCGCAATTGATGGGCTTCGCCTCTGCTTTGCGCGCCTCATCGGAAACCGACGAACACCCGGCCAACAGGGCCAATCCGAGAACAAATGCCAGAATCCGGTACATGTCTTCCCCCGCTGTTTCTGTGATGCAACCTTTCCCCCCACACGCGGTGGCGAGACCAGCGCAAGCATACCGGTTGGGGCGGGATTTGCACTTGCCATATTGCGACAATTGGCAATGGTCAGACGCCGACTCGCCTTTTGACTTCCTCTTGGTATGCGGCAAGCGCCGGGCTGATTATGACAGGGTAGGCCGGTTCCGCCCTGGCCAACGCCGTGATCCGGTCGGGCAACAGCGCCGTTTCCGCCGCAGCGCGGTCGCGGATCGCGTCCAGTGGTGGCCCGGCGTCCGGCAGCCTTCTGCCGCCGCGCATCACCTGCTGCAACAGCGGCCGGCCCGGCTGGTCCTCGCCGTCGCGGGCAATCGTGTCGGACGCGGCCCTGCCGCCGTCTTCCAGACGAAAAACCTGTTTGCGGCCCGGCAGGATCGGTTTGCCGGTCGGTAATTTGAGGCGGCCCTGACCGGCGTAGGCGCAAAGCTTGTAGGCGATGTCCAGGCCCGGCGCGTCTTCGGAAACGCCCATGGCGGTTCCCACGCCGAATCCGTCGATGGGGCCCCGGCCGCGACGATCCGGGCGACGACATGTTCGTCCAGGTCGCCGCTGGCGAAGATCCCCACCTGGTGAAGATCCGCCTCGTCGAGGATTTCCCGGCAGTGTCGCGACAGGTCGATCAGGTCGCCGGAATCCAGCCGGACGGCCCGAACCTTGAAATCCGGTCCGGCGGCCTTGGCGATCTCGACCACCCTCCGGACGCCGGCTAGCGTGTCGTAGGTGTCGATCAACAGGACCGTTTCGGGATAGGTGGCCATGAAGGCGCGGAATGCGTCGGCTTCGCGGTCGAAGGACTCGACAAAGCTGTGTGCCATGGTGCCCGCGATCGGGACGCCGAACATCCGGCCGGCCAGGACGTTCGACGTCGCGTCCACCCCGTGCATGCGGCGCGCGCCGAAATCGATCACCGTGCGGCCGGCCGCCGCTTGCACCACCCGCGCCGCCTTCGACGCCAGCACCGTCTGCAGCGCGATCTGGTTCATCACAAAAGTTTCGACGATCTGGCCGTCGGTGATCGGGGCGGCGATCTCAAGGATCGGCGCGTTCTCGAACAGGGGCGTGCCTTCAGGGACCGCATAGACGTCGCCCGAGAACCGAAACGACCTCAGGCGGTCGAGAAAATCCTCTCCGAACAGCCCGCGATCCCGAAGGTAGGCGATGGCGTCGTCGGTGAAATGCATGCGCTCCAGGAGATCCAGAACCGTCTCCAGGCCGCAGGCCAGCAGATAGTTGCGGGTTTCCGGCAGCCGGCGCACGAACAGGCTGAAGACGGCCTCTTCAGCCATTCCCTGGTCGAAATAGGCCTGCGCCATGGTCAGTTCGTAGAGATCGGTCAACAGAGCGGCGTTGTCGCCGGTGACCCATGCGTCCGTGTCGCGCATCGGGACTATCCCTGCACGCTGGCGGACGGCCATGCGGCGGCCGCCGTCATCGGGACCGTCCCAGCAGGGCATGTGCCGCCTGCGCGACGTCCGCCGGGGAGCCACCTGCATCGATCTCGTTCCAGGCAATTTTTCCCGTGGGCAGGTCGTGTTGCAGCCGGACCACCGCCGCGTCCGCATCCGACGCGTCGCCTGTCCGGGCCGTGACCCGGTGCGTGATCGTCGCTTCGGGCGCGTTGAGCCAGAGGCCGCGAAACGGCACCCCGGCGCGTTCCGCAACCGATTGTACTGCCGTCCGTTCCTCTGGCTTCAGCCAGACCGCATCCGCGATGACGGACTGCCCGGCCGCCAGGGCGGTGGCCGTGCGCGACAACAGCTCCGCGTAGACCTTTTCGGTGAATTCGGACGTGTAAGCTTCCTGCGGCAGGCGTTCGAATTCCCCGGCACCCCACAACTGCTTGCGCAGAAGGTCCGTGCGCAGGTGAACGGCGCCGGGCGGGCGGCCGCGCGCGGGCGCAATCGTGCGGGCAAGCGTTGTCTTGCCGGTGCCGGAGAGCCCGCCGATGGCGACCAGATCCGGGTGCGCCGGCTCGAGATAACCCATGGCGGCCTCAAAACAACGCGTCGCTTCCCGGCGCATGGCCTCGCGGTTGGCCGCATCCTGCTGGCTTGCTTCGGCGCTGGCGCTGACCTTGGCGCGGACCGCGGCCCGGGTCGACAGGAACAGCGGCAGGGCCGCCAGGCCGTCCAACTCGTCCCGGCGTTGCAGGTAGCGGTTCAGGCAAAGGTTGGCCAGATCCGACAGGCCCCGCATGTCCAGATCCATCAGCAGAAATGCCAGATCGTAGAGCACATCGATGAAGGCGATCGCGTCGTTGAATTCGATGGCGTCGAACAGGATCGGTTGACCATTAAACAGGACCAGGTTCCTCAGATGAAGATCGCCATGACAGTGTCGCACCCGTCCGTCCCTGGCCCGCGCCGTCAGGATCGGCTGAAGGCGTTCGACCGCTGCGATTGCCCTTTTCTCGAAGTCGGCCACGGCGGCTGCGGGAAAAAGGTCGGGGCGTTCCTTCAGTTCGGCGATGTTCTCCTCCACGACCCAACCAAGGCCCAACTCGTCATCCACCGGCCGGGCGTCGTCGTGGAAAGAGGCAATCGCGTCCGTGGCGGCCCGCATCAGATCGGGCGTCAGATTGCCGGAGTCGGCCATCCGGTCGAACATGTCCTTTTGGGCGAACCGCTTCATTGCCAGCGCCCACTCTACGGGCGTGCCGGTGCCGTTCAATGCCAGACTCCCGTCGCCTTGTCTGGCGATGGGGACGACGCCCAGATACAGGTCCGGCGCGGTTCTGCGGTTGACGACGATCTCCTTCTCGCAGGCCGCCTGCCGGAGCGCCAGGGTCGAGAAGTCCATATACGGGAACTTGACCGCGCGTTTGACCTTGTAGGCACGGTTGCCGGCCAGGAAGACCATCGCCCCATGGGTGTCGATCTGGTGGACATGGTCCACGTCGGGTCCATAGGTATCGGGGGACGCCAGAAATGCCGCAACGCCACTCTGGTCGGCGACGATATGGTCGCTGGCGGATTTCGCGTTTGGTTGCATCTACGGGCGCTCGGTGTCCTAATCGGCCGCGATTACAGCCGATTGACGACTGCGACCCCATGATGTGCATCAAGATATTGGGAGACATATCATAGACCCGGAAGGTGCCGATACCCGCCGTGAAAACCCGGGTTTTCGCCTGGGTGTTGTCATGCTGGCGACCCGGTTCCCGCGCCTTCCCGGCGACATCGGCAATCCGGCCAGCTTCCCGTTCCCGGTCCTGTACCGCCTCGTGCCCAGTGCCCGGGTCGGTGCGGTGGTCAGGGACGCCGGACCGCAGCCATCGGTGGCCGACGCCATCGTGGCTGCTGCCCGGGAACTGGAGAGTGAAGGAGCTGACCTGATCGCCACCAGTTGCGGATTTCTGGGTGGCTTGCAGGACCGGCTGCAGACCGCCTGCAGCGCCCCGGTCTTGGCCTCCGCGCTGGTGATATTGCCGTGGCTGCGCCTCCTATACGGTCGGACGGCGCCGATCGGCGTCCTCACCTTCGATGCGCGCGCGCTGTCGCCGTTGCATTTCGGTGCGGGCGCGGACGGACCACTGGTGGTGGAGGGGCTGGAGCAGGGGGCCGAGCTGTTCCCGGTGATATCCGAGGACCGGCCAACGCTGGACCGGGAACGTGCCGCGGCCGATGCGGTCGGCGCGGCGCGGCAACTGGCGGCGCACGAGCCCGGGCTTGCCGCGATCCTTCTGGAATGCACCAACCTCTCGCCCTACCGCGACCGCATCGCCGCGGCGACGGGGCTCCCGGTCTACGACATCATGATCGCGATATCCCTGGTCGCGGGCGCCCATGGCGGTTCCGCAGCAGACCGGTAGGGCCGAGAGGCCGAGGCAGACGATTTGGGTAGGAATGGGGGAATCGACGCGTCCTGTCCAATGTGACAGACTGGCGGCCGCACACGCCGTGCCTCAGCGGCGCCCCGTGCGGTTGGGATAGTTGCTCGGAATCATCTGACCGTCATGACAGTGCATTCGTCCTGCGGCCTAGGGCCGTTTCGTTCCACGCCCGCAGGCAGACGCTGAACGTGGCGTTTTTCGGTTTGCTCGACCGCTGGCTGGTCCGGCTTTACGCGGCCTGTGGCTACCTGGCTGCCTTTTTGCTGGTGTCCATGGGCGTCTTCATCGTGGCCAGCATCGTGACGCGCCTGATCGGCACGTACATCCCGGGCCTGACGGAATACTCCGGCTACGCTATGGCGGGCACCGGATTTCTCGCCCTGGCCTACACCTTCCAGAATCACGGACACATCCGCGTCGGTCTGCTGTTGAACACGTTGCACGGTCGCAACCGGCATTTTGCGCAGCTGTGGTGCCTGCTGGCGGGCAGCGCGTTTTCCGTCTTTCTCGCGTTCTACATGGTCAAGATGACCTACGTCTCCTGGCAGCTTGAGGACCGCAGCGAAGGCGCTGACGCGATCCTGCTTTGGATTCCCCAGACAATGCCGGCGTTCGGCGCCCTGGTCTTGGCGATCTGTGTTCTGCACAACCTTATCAAGGCCTTGGCCGGCGGGACGCCGCGCGAGGAAAACGAAGAGGTGAAGCCGGCTGAGATGGCAGGGGACACATGAACGAACTGCTGCTGACGGCGACCTTCATCCTGATCCTGTTCTTCTTCCTGGGAACGGGTGTCTGGGTCGCGCTGAGCCTGACGGGGGTCGCGGCGGTCGGCATGGTCCTGTTCACGACCAGACCTGTCGGCGACGCGATGGCCACCACGATCTGGGGCGCAAGCTCGTCCTGGTCGCTGACCGCCCTGCCGCTGTTCATCTGGATGGGCGAGATCCTGTTCAGGACACGCCTGTCGGAGAACCTGTTTCGCGGCCTGACTCCGTTCATGAGCCGGCTGCCCGGCGGTCTGCTGCACGTCAATATCGTGGGATCCGCCATCTTCGCGGCGATTTCGGGGTCGTCGGCTGCGACCGTGGCAACCGTCGGCAAGATGTCGATCCCCGAACTGCGCAAGCGCGAATACCCGGAGCGGATGATCGTCGGAACGCTGGCCGGGGCGGGCACGCTGGGCCTTCTGATCCCGCCGTCGATCACCCTGATCATCTATGGCGTCACCGTAAACGAATCGATCGCCAAGCTCTTCATCGCAGGGATTTTGCCGGGCATCATGCTGGCCGTCCTGTTCATGGGCTACACCGTGTTGTGGGCGCTTTTGAGGCGCGACCGAATCGGCCGGGAGGAGCGTTCCTGCTCCGTTGCCGAGCGCCTGAAGGCGGTGCTGTTGTTGATGCCCGTGATCATCCTGATCCTGGCGGTCATGGGGTCGATCTATGCCGGGATCGCCACCGCAACAGAGGCCGCGGTCCTTGGGGTTGTCGGCGCGCTGGTGCTGTCGGGGCTGCAGGGCTCGCTGAACCGGCGGAGTTTCATGGAATCGCTGTTGGGCGCGACGCGGACGACGTCGATGATCGCCTTCATCCTGGCGGGATCCGCCTTTCTGTCGCTGGCCATGGGGTTCACCGGGCTGCCCCGCGCGCTGGCGGTCTGGATTGCCGACCTGGAACTGTCCGCCTTCGCGCTGATCGCCGCGTTGACCGTATTCTATATCGTGCTGGGCTGTTTCCTGGACGGGATCTCCGCCGTCGTCCTGACCATGGCGGTAATCGAACCGATGGTGCGCGCTGCCGGCTTCGACATGATCTGGTTCGGCATCTATCTGATGATCGTGGTCGAAATGGCGCAGATCACGCCCCCGATCGGTTTCAACCTCTTTGTCCTGCAGGGTATGGCCAAGCAGGACATGGGCTTCATCGCCCGGGCGGCCCTGCCGTTCTTCATCATCATGGTCCTGGCGGTCGGGCTGCTGGTGGCGGTCCCCGACATCGCGACGCTGTTGCCCGAGGCGATGTCGGCCCGGTCTTGAGGCGTGACGCATGCGCGGCGGAAGGTCACGTCGGGGTCCGGACGGCGTCTGGACCGCCGAGAGGGTCCTGGAGACGCTGGCCGCCATGGGCAGCGAAAAGGACCGTGCCGGCATGGCGCGGTACGGGATCGAGACGGCGCGGGCGTTCGGCGTTTCCGTTTCCGCGTTGCGCGGCCTGGCGCGCTGCACCGGCCGGGACACGGCTCTGGCTCGCGACCTGTGGGCCAGTGGCCGCCACGAATCCCGGATCTTGGCCGCGCTCGTCGCGGTGCCGGCCGAAGTTGAGGAATCCGATATCGACGCCTGGGTCCAGAACCTGGATTCCTGGGACCTGTGCGACCAGTTCTGCAACAACCTTGTCCGCACGCTGCCCTTCGCCCCGGCCAAGGCCCGGGCCTGGAGCGCGGCGGAGGCCGTGTTCGTGAAACGGGCGGGCTTCACGCTGATGGCGTGCCTTGCCGTGCACGACAAGGATCTCGACGATGCTGCGTTCACCGAATTCCTGCGGGCGGTCGAACGCGAAGCCGCGGACGACCGCAACTTCGTCAAGAAGGCCGTCAACTGGGCGCTTCGCCAGATCGGCAAACGCTCGGCCGGCCTCAATGCCGCAGCGGTCGCGCTATCTGTCCGGCTTAAGAGCGGCGAATCCCGCGCCGCGCGCTGGATCGGCGCCGACGCCTATCGGGAGCTTACCAGCGACAAGGTCCGCGCCCGGTTTGAGTCCGGGGGGCCGCCCTAGGTCTCGTTCCAGAAGTTCAGCTCGATCTTCACGCCGTTTAGGTCATGCACGAAGATCTGTCTCAGCGGCATGTCGGGGACGTCCAGTTCAAAGAAATCCAGCTCATGCTGCCGCAGTCGGGCGCGCATTGCGTCGATTCCGCTGGCACGGAAGGCAATATGGTCGATCGGGCCGGTTTCGCTGCCGGCCGGCCGTTCGCCGACCAGGTGCACGACGGCCTGGTCGCCGCAATAGAGCCAAGCGCCGGGAAAATCGAACGGCGGCCTTGCCCCGTCGATCAGCCCAAGGATATCGGTGTAGAACGCAGCCGTGGCCTCCAGGTCGTCGGTTAAGACGGTGTAGTGTTCCAGCAACTGCGCGGTCATGCCTTGTGTCCTCCGCCAGCTTCTGTTGGCCGTGGCCCGCCGAAACGCTAGTCTACGGCCTGACGGATGCGCAGTGAAAGGATAACGGCGCCGGGCAATCCTGGCGTCCGACCCGGCCGCGTGGCGGGGGTGCTGGCATCGAAGAAAAGCGAAGACGGACAAAGGGACGCAGGATCATGAGGCACAATCGGTTCCTGGCCGCGCTGGCGGCCGTTTTGCTGGTTTTCGCGGCGCTGGCGGGCGCCCCGGGGCCGGCCCGGGCCGCCGACACCAACGGCATTGTCGTCTATCAGACGGACTTCGGCCTGAAGGACGGCGCGGTTTCGGCGATGAAGGGGGTTGCAGTCTCGGTCGACCCGACGCTCAGGCTTGAGGACCTGACCCACGAGATCCCGGCCTTCAACATCTGGGAAGGGGCCTATCGGCTGAACACGACGGTGCCCTATTGGCCGGCGGGCACGGTCTTCGTGTCGGTGATCGACCCGGGAGTCGGGACCGACCGGCGGTCGGTCGTGCTGAGGACCGAGACGGGCCACTTCGTCGTTACCCCCGACAACGGGACGCTGACGCTGGTGTCGAAATCGCTGGGCGTGGCCGGTCTGCGCGAGATCGATGAGGAATTCAACCGGCTGCCGGGTTCGGAGAAGTCCCACACCTTCCACGGCCGCGATATCTATTCCTATACCGCCGCCCGCCTGGCGTCGGGCAAGATCACGTTCGAGCAGGTGGGCCCGGCATTGGAGCCGACCGTGGTCGCCCTCGCGTACCAGGAGCCCGGCATCGAAGGCGGCAAGGTCGCTGGTACGATCCCGATCCTGGACGTCCAGTTCGGCAATGTCTGGACCAATATCGACCGTTCCACGTTCGACAAGCTGGACGCGCCGATCGGGACGACGCTGGCGGTCAGGATCTACAACCAGGATGCCTTGGTCTATGAGGGCACGATCCCATACGTGAATACCTTCGGTGACGTGCCCCAGGGGGATCCGCTGATCTATTTCAACAGCGTCGACAAGCTCTCCTTCGCGCTCAACTGGGACAATTTCGCCGCGACCCACGAGGTCGAGTCCGGCCCCGGCTGGCGGGTCGAGGTCAGCAAGTAGGAGGTCCGGCCACCGGGCCGGCGCGTTTTCCGTCATGTGACCCGGTTTGGCGGCCGACGGGGGTCACATCATACCTGTTGCGAATCCATCACACAGGCGTGGCATTGTGTTCCGCGGGGCGCTTTTTCGATGGCGTTTCAATAGAGTTGGCGCAATATAGCAACAAGTGATGGCGCGCTGAATGTGCATCTTGGGGCAGCCGCCAGTAACCAGGGAAAACCATTGGGGATAGAGGCATGAGGAAACTCCTCTTGGCCGGTACCGTACTCTCGCTGGCTGCACTTCCAGGTGCGGCAGGTGCGGTGGATTTCACGATCGGGGCAGGTATTGGCGTCGCGCCGGACTACGAAGGTTCGGACGACTGCGAAGCCGTTCCGCTTTGGAATCTCAGGGCCGACGATCTGTACGATCCGAACACCTATGTTCAGATCTTCACGACCAAGCTGAACTCGAACTTCATTCCGCATGAGAACTGGCGGCTCGGCCTTTCGGCGGAGTACATCCCGAAGCGCAGGAACGTCGACGATGACAGGGTCGACGATATGCGAAACACCGACGACGGAGTCCTCGTCGGTGCGCTGCTCGGGTACGACTTCAACTTCGAAAACGACCGTGTGCTGGGTCTCGAGCTGGACCCGCGCTGGGACATCAGCGACGACATCGGCGGTCTGATTACCGCGTTACCGCGCGCGTGAACTACACTCGCCCCTGGGCGAAAAGTGGGCTTTCCGGGTCGGCGCCGAGGGAACCTGGGCCAGCACCCGCTATATGAGCGAGTTCTTCTCGGTGAACGCAGAAGATGCAGCGCGCAGCGGTCTGAAACAGGAAGACGCCGATTCCGGCATCAAGGACATCGGCGTGTCCGGCGACATCACCTACAGCTTCACCGAAAGCTGGAGCGTGACCGGTTTGGCGGCCTACAACCGCCTGCTGGGCGACGCGGAGGACAGCCCGGTCACCGAGACCGTGGTGACGAGAACCAGTTGTTTGCCGGTGTGCTGGTGAACTTCCGGTTCTAGTCGGACGCAAAACAGGGTTTGAAAAAGGGGCGCGCGGCGTTGGTCTGCGCGCCCCGTTTCATTTTCAGGCCCGGCCGAAGCGATGCTCGTGACGGCTTTTCAATCCCGGTGTAGCATGCCTCAGACCATACTCTCTGAAAGGACCGGAGCATGAATTCACGGGACGACCAGATCGACAAGATGGCCGCCACGATGAAGCAATGGGCGGCGGAGATGGACAAATACGAAGCGCAGCTCCAGCAGGCGACGGCTGCGCAGCGGGAGCAGGTCGAGGCCTATATGGCGGATCTGCGCAAGCGCTACGCCGAAGCCGAAGAGCATATGAAGACGATAAGGGCCAGTTCGGAGGCCGCGTCGCACGACATGTTGGAAGGGTTCCAGCGCATGGCCGACGACTTCATGGCGGCCTTAAACAAGGCGCGTGACCGGTTCTGATGGTGCGGCGCGCGGCGGCACAACGCCGATGAAGCGATGAGCGCCGTTCAGCCTGGCATCATGGCGCCGCTGCCGGCGTTCGGCCGGTATCTCGAATTCTCGATCGTCCCCGACGCGGACTTTCGGCCGGCGCTGACGATCGACGAATCGGTCGTCGTCGGGATCGGCCCCGGCCTCGTCCGTGCCGCCGGTGCCGATCTGGGCGCGCTGCGGCCGTTCCCGGCGCTGTCGGGACCGGGCTGCAACACGCCGTCGACCCAGGCCGACCTCTGGTGCTGGCTGCGGGGCGGCGCGCGGGGCCCGCTGGTGCATGCGGGCCGGCCGATCGCGGCTGCCGTCGCGCCCGGTCTGTCCCTGGATTTTCTGGTCGACGGCTTCAAACACGAGCGCGGCCTGGATTTGACCGGCTACGAAGACGGCACCGAGAACCCGACGGGCGATGACGCCGTCGCCGCGGCGGTGACGGTCGGCGCCGGTCCCGGTCTCGACGGCAGCAGCTTCGTTGCGGTTCAGCAGTGGGCGCACGATCTGGACCATTTCCAGTCACTGCCGCAGGACGAACAGGACCACATCATCGGGCGTCGCCTCAGCGACAACGAGGAGCTCGAAAACGCACCGGCGTCGGCGCACGTCAAACGGACGGCCCAGGAGAGCTTCGACCCGGAAGCCTTTGTGCTGCGGCGTTCGATGCCCTGGTCAGACGCGGGCGGCGAGGGGCTGATGTTCGTCGCCTTCGGAAAGTCCCCGGACGCCTTCGAGGCGCAGATGCGCCGCATGGTGGGCGAGGAGGACGGTATCACGGACGCTTTGTTCCGGTTCTCCCGTCCGGTCACGGGCAGCTATTTCTGGTGCCCGCCTGTCCGCGACGGGCGCCTGGACCTGGGCGCGCTCGATCTGTGAGGGTGCGCCGCGTCAGTTGACGCTCTCGGCCTTCAGCCCGCTTATCGCCTTGTCGCGCGCCTCCCACACCCGGAAGGCCAGCTTGTAGGCGATATAGTACTTGTTGACCTTGGCCACGTAGTCGACGGTCTCGCGGCCGATGGCTCTGCGGGCAACTTGCTCGACATTGCCGAACCAGACGTTCGGATCCAACCCGGCCCGCTTGGCGGCCTTGCGCAATCGGTTGATCCGGTTCGGCCCTGCATTGTAGGTGGCCAGGGTGAAGTCCACCTTTGCCGCCGGCGTCATCTCGGGATCGTTGAAATAGTTCTCCCTGAGATAGGCCATGTATTTGACACCCGCATGCACGTTGTTCTCGACCTCGTGCACGTCGGGGATCTCGATCGGCGGTGCCTCGGCGGTGGTGGGCATGACCTGCATCAGCCCGACGGCGCCGGCGGCGCTGGTGACGCTGTGGTCGAGGCGCGATTTCTGGAACGACAGGGCCGCGATGGCCAGCCAGTCGAAGCCGTATTTCCCCCCGTATTTCTTGAAAACGGTGATCAGGCTCTCGAGATTTTCCGGTTCCTTCGGGGTCAGCGGATTGTCGATCCAGGTGGTGTCCTTATAGAAGCGCTTGAAAAGCACATTGCCGATCAGCGAGCCCTGGCGGTTCTTGCGGGTGATCCTGCTGAGGCTCTCGCGCAGTTCCGGATTGTCCTTTCGCACGACCCAGCCGATCTTGCCGCCTTCGTTCAGGACCAGGTCGTCGCGCACGGTGATGTCGGGAAGCAGCTGCGCCCAAACCTCGGCGATGTGGTTGTCGGCGATGGTAATGTCGACGATGCCGGCATTGACCAGTTCCAGGATGTCCTCCGTGGCCAGATTGGGATCGGCTTCGATGAACCGGGCCGGGTACTTGCCCGCGGCCTTGAGTTTCTCGTTCAACTGCCGGAGGTGCTCGGCATAGCTGGTCTTGGGGTTGAGGAAGATGCCGCGCCCGGACAGATCCTCCAGAGAGTTCAGGTTCTTGACCCGGCTGGACGTAACGACGACCTCCTTGACGTCTGAGAAGTAGGGATCGGTGAAGGCGACCTGCTTTTCCCGTTCCGGCGTGATCGTCAATCCCGCGGCGGCGATGTCTCCGCGGCCCTCGGCGACGCCGCTGATGAGCTCGTCGAAGGGCGTTGGAATGTAGACGAAGATCACCGGCCAGCTGCGTGACCGAACCCGGGTCTTCAGGTAGGCTCGGTACTGGCTCATCAATTCGTACTCGAAGCCGCGCGGCTGCCCGTCGATCAGGAAGAAATCCGTCCGGTTCATCTTGACCAGCACCCGGATCACCCGTCGGCGGATCAGGTCGTCCAGGTCGTCTCTGTACCGCTCGTGGAAGATCCTGCGGTCCAGCATTGCGCGGCCGTCGTCCGTCAGCGGCGCAGCGCCTGCCTCCTCCAGCTCCTTGCCGTTCTTGATGTCTTCGCCCATCCCGGCCTGCGCCGGCGCGGCGCCGAACGCCAGGGCGAAAACCAAGGCCGCCAGCAGACCGCGGCACGTCGACAGTGAAACCGGCATCAGGCAATGCCTCCAGGTTCGCGAATAGCCCGAGATATTACCTCGATTCGCCGGCGCGGCTCCACAGCCGCCGTACGTCGGTCAGCGCGTCCGGCGGTGTCCGGTTCGGTTCCAGCGCGCGCACCGCACGCACACCGATGCCCAGGAACCGTTCGTAACGGTATTCGCCCTGACGGACCGCCGCGGTGATGGCGGCTCGGATCGCCCGGTCCAGCACCAGGTCGCGCGGGTAGGGAGGGTGGTCGTGGTTCGGCGGATGAACGGACATCCCTTTCGCGCTACCAGTTCCACATGCTGCCGTCCTCCAGCCTCGCGACCGGCAAGTAGGCGCGTTTGTAGGGGAACTTCGCCGCCAGCGATTCGTCGATATCGACGCCGTGGCCCGGCGTCTCGTCGACGGTGAGATAGCCCGCCTCGAAGCGATCGCTGTGGGGGAACACTTCATCGGTCTCGTCGGTGTGGCGCATGTATTCCTGGATACCGAAATTGGGAACCCACAGGTCGAAATGCACGGCGCAGCCCATGGTCACCGGCGACAGGTCCGTCGCGCCGTGACAGCCGGTGCGAATCTGGTAGAGCGCGGCAAGCCCGGCGATCTGGCGCAGGTGGGTGATCCCGCCGGCATGCAGGATGGCCGTGCGGATATAGTCGATGAGCTGCTGTTCGATCAGGTCCTTGCAGTCCCAGATCGTCGAGAAGATCTCGCCCACCGCCAGCGGCGTCACCGTGTGTTGGCGGATCAGGCGGAACGCTTCCTGGTTTTCCGCCGGTGTCGCGTCTTCCATCCAAAACAGGCGATAGGGCTCCAGCGCCTTGCCCAGCCGGCCTGCCTCGATCGGCGTCAGGCGGTGATGGCAGTCATGCAATAGATGCGGGCCGAAACCGTAGCGGTCGCGCAGGCGTTCGAACAGTTGCGGGATATGGTCCAGATATTTCTCGCTGGACCAGCATTCTTCCACGGGCAGGTCGGCGTCGGCGGGCTCGTAGAACATCTTTCCCTTTCCCACGCCGTAGATCTGCCCAAGACCCGGAATACCGGTCTGGGCGCGGATTGCCTTGTAGCCCAGCTCGATATAGCGGGCGACCGCGTCGACGGTTTCTTCAATATCCTGACCGTTCGCATGCCCGTAGACCATCACCCCGTTGCGGCTCTTGCCGCCCAGCAGTTGGTACAGCGGCATGTTGGCGGCCTTGGCCTTGATGTCCCACAAGGCCATATCCACGGCGCCGATTGCCGCCATAGTGATCGGCCCCTTGCGCCAGTAGCCGCCGCGGTAGAGGTATTGCCAGATGTCCTCGATCTGTTGCGGGTCCCGGCCGATCAGGCACGGGATGACGTGGTCTTCAAGATAGGACACGACCGCCAGTTCCCGGCCGTTGACGGTGGCGTCGCCGATGCCGTGGAGGCCTTCGTCCGTTTCGATTTTCAGGGTGGCGAAATTGCGGCCGGGGCAGGTGACGATGACTTTGGCATTCGTGATCTTCATTGTGTCTCCCGTCGTTCTGGCATACCCGAACGGCAAGGGTATTATTGCGCGGATCAATTGACCACATGTGGTTTGGCGTCGAGGCCGGCCAACGCGGCAAGACGGGATTGGCACTGGGAGGGGACAAGTGAGCGTGGAAACTCTGCTGCACGAAGACAGGCTGTTTCCCAGCGAGCCGGGGGCGCGCGCCATCGCGCGTCGTCTCTATGAAGAAGTCAAGGAACTGCCTATCGTCAGCCCGCACGGTCACTGCGATCCTGGTTGGTTCGCCGACGATGCGCCGTTCGATAATCCCACCGCCCTGCTGTTGATCCCGGACCATTACCTCTTCCGGATGCTCTACAGCCAGGGAGTCACACTGGAGCAACTTGGCATCCGTCGTCGTGACGGCGGGCCGGTGGAAACCGACCCGCGGAAGATCTGGCGCTGCTTCGCGACTCATTACAAACTGTTCCGCGGCACGCCGTCGCGCATGTGGCTGGAAGATGCATTGTCCCGGGTGTTCGGCATCGAGCAGCGCCTCAGCCCGGACACCGCCGACGAGATCTACGACCGGATCGACGATTGCCTGCGCCGTCCGGAGTTCCGTCCGCGGGCGTTGTTCGACAGTTTCAACATCGATGTCCTGGCGACGACGGAATCGCCGCTCGATCCGTTGGATCACCACAGGAAGATCCGTGCCAGCAACTGGGGCGGAAATGTCATCACGGCCTATCGGCCCGACCCCGTGGTCGATCCCGAGTTCGAAGGTTTTGCCCGAAACGTCGAAGAGCTGGGCACACTGACGGGAGAGAACGCTACATCGTGGGACGGCTACCTCCGTGCCTTGGCGGACCGACGCCGTTATTTCGCGGAGTTCGGCGCCACCTCGACCGACCATGGACACCCCACGGCCCGCACCGCCGACCTTGATCGGGCAGACTGTGCCGCCCTGTTCGACAAGGCGTTGACCGGCGACGTCACCGCCGAGGAAGCCGATCTCTTCCGCGGCCAGATGCTGACCGAGATGGCCCGCATGAGCCTGGAAGACGGATTGGTGATGCAGATCCATCCTGGGTCCGCACGCAACCACAACCGAATCCTGTTCGAGCGCTTCGGGCGCGACATGGGCGCGGACATACCGACACGAACCGACTATGTCGCCGCCCTGCGGCCCTTGCTGGACCGTTTCGGCAACGAGCCCGCATTGTCGGTCGTGCTCTTTACGCTGGATGAGACGGTCTACAGCCGGGAACTGGCGCCGTTGGCCGGCCACTACCCGGTGCTGCGCCTTGGGCCCGCTTGGTGGTTCTTCGACAGTCCTGAGGGGATGCTGCGCTATCGACGCTCGGTCACGGAAACGGCGGGTTTCTACAACACGGTCGGGTTCAACGACGACACCCGCGCCTTCCTGTCGATCCCGGCCCGCCACGACGTGGCCCGCCGGATCGATTGCGCCTATCTGGCCGAACTGGTGGCCGACCACCGGCTGGACGAGGACGAAGCCCATGACGTGGCGCAAGACCTGACCAGCGGCCTTGTCCGCCGCGCCTATCGCCTGCAATGAAGCGGCTTTCGCCGGCGGCGCTGGACGCCCTGCCGCCGGACGTGATCCGGCCCGCCTACGACCGCGCTGCGGCGGGGATCGGGGTCGTCCATTTGGGGATCGGCGCATTTCATCGTGCGCACCAGGCGGTCTATTTCGATCGCGTGCTGGCAGCTCAAGGCGGAGACTGGGCGATCTGCGGCGTCAGCTTGCGGCGTCCGGATGTTGCCGATGATATGAACCCACAGGACGGTTTGTACACGGTGCTGTCACGCGACGCGGCGGAGGACAGATTCGACGTGATCGGGTCGGTCCGGCAGGTCCTGTTCGCGCCCGACGATCCCGCGCGGATCCTGGATATCATGGCGGATCCGGCGACGCGGATCGTGTCGCTGACGGTGACGGAAAAGGGTTACTGCCACGATCCGGCAACCGGTCACCTGCGGGTGGACCATCCCGACATCGTGCACGATCTCGGCCGGCCGCAGGCGCCGCGCTCGGCGCCGGGTTTCCTGGTTGCCGGTCTGTCCCGCCGGCGCACCGCCGGGCTGCCGCCGTTCACGGTGCTGTGCTGCGACAACCTGCCGACCAACGGGCGTGTGGCGGGCGGTATCGTCAAGGCGTTGGCGCGGGAGCAGGACCCGGCGCTCGCCGACTGGATCGAGGACAATGTTCCGTTTCCCTGCACGATGGTCGACCGCATCGTCCCGGCCGCCACCAATGACGACCGGGCCTTGGTGCGCGAGGCGCTGGGGCTGGAGGATCGTGCCGCCGTCGTGACCGAGCCCTTCATGCAATGGGTGGTGGAGGACAATTTCGCCCAGGGGCGTCCCGACCTTGCCGCGGTCGGCGTGGAACTGGTGGACGATGTGGTGCCGTACGAGGTCATGAAGATCCGCCTCTTGAACGGCAGCCACTCGACCCTGGCCTATCTGGGTTATCTGGCGGGATATCCGTATATCCGCGAGGCCATGCAAGATCCGGCCTTTGTGCGTCTGCTGCGCCTGCTGATGGACCGGACGGTGACGCCGACACTGGAGGTGCCACGCGGCTACGACGTCGCGGTCTACAAGGAGACCCTGCTGCAGCGTTTCGCCAACCCGACGCTGGCGCACACCACCTATCAGATCGCCATGGATGGGTCGCAGAAACTGCCGCAGCGTTTTCTGGAGACGCTGGCGGTGTGTCTTGAGCGCGGAATCGACTTCGCGCCGCTGGCGTTGGCGGGCTGGATGCGCTACGCCGCAGGTGTGGACGAGGCCGGCGATCCGATCGCGGTTCAGGACCCGATGGCGGATCGGCTGCGGGCCATCGGCGCCGATGCCCGGGGCGATCCCGCTGCGATGGCCAGGGCCTATCTCGGCATCGGTGAGATCTTTCCGCCGGCAATCGCGGCGTCCGACCGGGTGGCACAGGAGGTCGCCGCCCATCTGGGCAGCCTTCTCCGCGTCGGCGCACGGGAAACGGTCAGGGCGTTCGTTTCAGCCCAATCGTAGACGGCGTGCCAATGGGACGGTCTTGATCGCCTGGGGTCAGTGCACGTCGTCGCCCGCGCCTCGACAGGCAGCGACCAGCTTGTCCGTGGTGAAGCCCGGCGCGCGGGCGGCATCCAGGATCAGCGCTTCCTTGCGTGCGATCGTGTCCGCCGCATCCAGGACGGCCTGGGCCATGCCGGGCGGAATAACGGCGGCGCCGTGCCTGTCGGCGTGGATCAGGTCGCCCGGCTCCACCCTCAGGCCGTGCACGGTCACCGGCACCGCGATCTCCCGGACCGAGACCCAGGCATGGCTGGGCCCGACCAGCCCGGCGAGCAGCTGAAAGCCCGGGGCGATGTCGTCCAGGTCGCGGATCGAACCGTTGGTGACAACTCCCAGACAGCCGAGGCCCTTGTGGATGGCCGAATTGACCTCGCCCCAGAAGGCGCCGTAACCGGGTTCCGGGTCGATGTCTTCCAGCACCACGACGCTGGGGCGCGGCCCGTCCTCGATCATCCGGTAGTAGGCCAGCCGGTGCGCACGGATTTCCTCGGGCGTGCCGGCCGGTTTCTCCCGCGCTGCGATCCGCGCCGTTCTGGCGAAACCCACGATCGGCGGCAACGACGGTTCGGCGCAGACGAAGGGCCGGGTCGAGAAGCCCGACGTCCGGTATCGAACGTCCAGAGCTTCCAGCGCGTTGCAGACCGTCGGCGTGTCCAGCTTTCGCAGCGCCGCCAGCGTGTCTTCCGCCGGCGGCGCCTGTTGTTCCGGACCGGCCATCAGAAGATCGGTTCCCCGTTCTTTTCCTGGTCCACGATCTCTTCCTCAAGTTGCGGCGGATCCGGTTCCCAACCGCCGCCAAGGGACCGATACAGCGCAACCAGGTTCTGGGACACGCGCCCTGCGCTTTCGGCCAGATCGTCCTGCTGCTCGGCCAGCGAACGTTCCATGTCCAACACGTTCTGGAAGTCCGTCAGGCGCGCGATATAGAGCTCCTTCACCAGGCGTACCGATTCCTGCGCGGCGATCACCGAGCGTTCCAAAGCGTCGCGCCGGATCTTCTCCTGTTCGAAGGCGACCATCGAGTTCTCGACGTCCTCCAGCGCCAACAGGACGGTGTTTTCGTAGTCGGAAAGCAACTGGTTCGTCCTGGCATCCTGGGCCAGGATGTTGTTGCGGATCCGACCGCCGTCGAAGCTGTTCCAGCGGAAAGCCGGGCCAAACGACCAGGCGTGGTTGCCGTCACCGAAGATTGCGCTACCGGCTGTTTCGAACGCGAAGGAACCCGACAGGCTGAAACGCGGATAAAGGTCGGCGGTGGCCACGCCGATCTGGGCCGTCTGTGCCGCCACCTGACGTTCGGCGGATCGGATGTCCGGCCGCTGCCGCAGCAATTCGGACGGCAGGCCGACGGCGACCCGTTCCGGCGGACGCGGAATCGGGGCATCGACCTCCAGGATCGGATGCAGTGAGGAGGGCGGCTGTCCCAGAAGGACGCCCAGGCGGTTGATCGCCTGGACCTTGGACTGTTCAAGACGCGGCAATTCCGCTTCGGTTCTCGAAAGGTTCAGCTCGGCCTGGCGCACGTCCAGCTCCGGTGCGATTTCGGCGGCCAGCCGGTCCTGGGTCAGCTTCACCGTGCCCGCCTGGGTCGCGATATTGTCCTTCGAGAACTGGATCCGGGCCTGAAACGCCCGAACGTCCATATAGTTCAGGGCAACCTCCGCATAGAGGCTGACCAGGACGTCGCGATAGTCCTCGAGCGTTGCCTGCAGGCTGGCGTCGGCGGATTCAACGGTCCTTCCGATCCGGCCGAAGACGTCGATCTCCCAGGTCGCATCCAGACCAATATCGTAGAAGTTGTCGACCCGCTTTTGCGGTGCGCCCGGGTTCCTGACGATGCCTTCACTCTGTCGCGTCCGTTCTGCCGAGCCGGCGCCGTCCACGTCCGGATAGAACTCGCCTGTCGCGAATCCACGCGCCGCCCTGGCTTCCTGAATGCGCCCGAAGGCGACCTGCAGGTCCTTGTTTCCAAGCGTCGCTTGCTCGACCAGGTCGGTCAGGATCGGGTCGTTGAAGACCGTCCACCAGTTCTTGATGTCCGCTTTGCCTTCGGCCAGGCCCTGCGCGGTTTTCTGATGCCATGCGTCCGGCATCAAGGTTTCCGGCGCCTCGTAGTCCGGGCCGACCTTGAAGACGCTGCAACCCTGGAGAACGAGCAGCGCGGCCAGGCTGGTGCCCAACACGCCTGCGGCTCTGGACTTTGCGGCCCCGCCTCCCATGGCGGGATGCTTCGGTCCGTTCCGTTTTCCCCAAAACATTTCCCCGACTCCCAATACTCGTTGGCAGCGCGCCGGACTTACGGGCGCCGCGTCATATGTCCGTCTTCACGTTCCTTGTAGATTGTCGACACATGCACTTGACGTCGATCGCGGAGGCCCCAAACCTCCACCGACGAAATTTCAGAGCTACCGCACTGCCGGCCAAACGCCCGTTGACGTTGTCTTGCGATGCAACATCGCGGCCCGGCCGGACCATCGCCAATTCCAGTGGCAAGATCGGGCTTCCTATTGCCAAGGTACCTGCGCCTGAGTCTATCTGCAGTGCGTCTTGTCGCCACGCAATCTGTCTATGCCCGGGCAAAATCTGTGGTGACTGTGGCAATCATGTCACGCTTGGTTCCGTGTCAATTCTGACACGGATGGTTGCCATCAAATGCCCATGCCGCGGTGCAGCGCGCTGATGAGGTGCTCGCCCATTGCGGCAGCCGCCGCGGATTGGTCGCACCGCTGGTCTTCTTCCTGATCGGCCTGATCACGCCGCCCTATGGTGTCCTGTTATTCGTCATCAACGGGCTGACCGGCATTCCGCCGCGCGACATGATCCGGGAGATCTGGCCATTCCTGGCGATCCTGCTCGTCGCGTTGGCGATCATGGTGCTGGTACCGGAAACGGTGCTGTGGCTGCCGCGGCAATTCGGTTATCAAGGGTAACGGCGGCGCCGGCCGGCGCGGCTCCAGTTCCGATATTCGGTGGAGAGACGATGAGCGAAGACACAGCCCTGTCAGTGAAGCTGGAGGCGGCGGGCGCGATCGCGCGCGAGGCCGGCGCGCTTGCCAACGACTATTTCCGAAAGCGCGACGAGCTGGTCGTCGAGCTGAAGGGGCCGCAGGATCTGGTAAGCGTCGCGGACCGCGCCGTGGAGGACCGCATCCGCGAACGGTTCGCCGCCGCGTTCCCTGACGACGGGATCCTGGGCGAGGAGGGCGGCGGCGCTATCTCCGACAGGTTCTGGCTGATCGACCCGATCGACGGCACCGCCAACTTCCTGCGCGGCGTGCCGTTCTGGTGCGTCGCGCTGGCCTATGTCGTGGACGGCGAGCCAGCCTTGGGGATCATCTACGATCCGATCCAGGATCACCTTTACTCCGCACGACGCGGGGCAGGGGCCACGCGCAATGGCAGGCCCATGCATGTGGCGGATACCGCGGATTTGAGCAAGGCGACACTCGCTGTCGGATATGCAGTCCGCGAGCCGCATGAGAAGGTGCTTTCGGTTCTCGATCGGACGCTCAGCATGGGCGCCACCTTCAAGGGGTACGGATCCTGTGCGATGGCGCTGGCCCTTGTCGCCGACGGCCGGCCGGATGCATTCTACGAGGAGCATATCAACGCATGGGACTGCCTGGGTGGCATTCTCCTGGTGGACGAGGCGCGCGGCAGGACGAACAACTTCCTGGCCGACGAGGGCCTGAAGCGCGGCAATCGCCTGTTGTGCACGACGCCCGGCCTGTGGGAGGCGCTTGCGCCGATCGCGGACGTTACGGACTGACCTGGAGCAATGACGGCTTGCGTCCGGCCCACCAAGATTTCGGCCGCAACGGGTTGAGCGAGGAGGACGTACCATGGACGTCGATGGCCGGCACTATCGCACGATCTGGCTGAACGATGACGGCTGGTCGGTGGAGATCATTGACCAGACCCTGTTCCCGCACCGGTTCGAGACGGTCACCCTGCAGACCGTGGAAGACGCCGCGCGGGCGATCAAGGACATGCTTGTGCGCGGTGCGCCGCTGATTGGGGCGACCGCGGCCTACGGGATGTGCCTGCAGGTGCGCGCCGATGCCAGCGACGACGGGATCGATGCGGCCTATGACAGGCTGCTGGAAACCCGGCCTACAGCGGTCAATCTTCGGTGGGCGCTGGACGAGATGCGCGCGGCGTTGCGCAACATCCCGCCGGCAGACCGCACCGCCGTCGCCTACAGGCGTGCGGCGGAGATTTGCGACGAGGACGTGGCGATCTGCGAGTCGATCGGCGACCACGGCCTGGAACTGATCCGCGCCATCGCCGCGGACAAGCCCGCCGGTGAACCGGTCAATATCCTGACCCATTGCAACGCGGGCTGGCTGGCCACCGTCGATTGGGGCACCGCAACGGCGCCCATGTACAAGGCCTTTGCCGCCGGCATCCCGATTCACGTCTGGGCCGACGAAACCCGGCCACGCAACCAGGGCGCCTCTCTGACGGCGTGGGAGCTGGGCCATCACGGTGTCCCGCACACGGTCATCCCGGACAATGTCGGCGGGCATTTGATGCAACACGGCATGGTCGACCTGTGCATCACCGGAACCGACCGCACCACCGCCACGGGCGATGTCTGCAACAAGATCGGCACCTATCTGAAGGCGCTGGCGGCGCACGACAACAGGGTCCCGTTCTATGTGGCGCTGCCGTCGCCGCCCATCGATTTCACCGTTGCCGACGGTGTGGCGGAGATCCCGATCGAGCAGCGCGGCGGCGAGGAGGTCGCGCGCATGACCGGCAAGACCGACGCGGGCAATATCGAGACGGTGACCATCGTGCCCGACGGCAGCCCGGTGGCCAACTACGCCTTCGACGTCACGCCGGCGCGCCTGGTAACCGGCCTGATCACCGAGCGCGGCATTGCGCCGGCCTCGCGCGAGGGGATCGCGGCGCTGTTTCCCGAGCGCGTGACGGTCTCCGCGACGCCAACGAGCTGAAGGAGGGGTCGCAGTGGGCTTGGTCAAGGATGCGCTTGCCGCCGTTTCGCGAAAGATGGGCAAGGTTGTCGAAGCGCGAAATGTGCTGGATCCCAATGCCAAGACCAGGCGCAGCTTCAACGGGCACGTGGTTGGCAGGTATCAGAGAACCGGACCCAACAGCTGGGACGACTATAGCCTCGTCGCCGAGGACGGCGGTCCCGTCGAGGTGTTCCCGTCGGTCAAGGTGCATGTCGAACCCCGGGCAGCCGTGTTCCGCATGCGGTCCCGAGGCGAGGTCGTCCTGGTTCAATGGGTCCCAAGCGAGGAGGAACTCGCCGGCCTTGGCGCGGACGCGGACCTGCGGGCGGCCTTCCTCGAAACCTGTGTGGACGAGTTCGGCTACAAGGCGGGTATTGGCGTGACCGCCTTCATCGCGAAGACGCTGCGACGATAGGTCAACGGCAATCGGGCTGGCGTATCAGGGCGAACCTTCAGATCTGACCCTTTGCGCCGCAGCGGTCACCTCCGCGATCGACGTGTAGCGGTCTGTGTTCACCATCAAGTCCCGCGCCAGCCTCAGGCAGCGGGTCTCGCAGGCGGCGCGGATGTCAGGGTCCTCGATCCATTCCAGGTCGATGTTGTGGGCCAGGCCCAGGATGCGCCGGATCATCTTGGCGGCGCCGAAACCCAGCGTGTCGGCAAGCAGGACATCCATATAGTGCTCGCGTTCCCGGTCCAGCGCGGCCGCACCGTCCGCGCCCTGGAACAGGGGGGGCGGGATAGCCGTCGCCCTGGCCGTTCTGCCGCCATAGATCCACGAACTTGCGCCGGAACGCCGACCAGAAATCCTCGACCGTCCGCAGCACCCAGTCCTGGTAGTCCTCGCGCGGGTCGTCCGGCGTCGTGTGACCGTCCTGGCTGAAATAGTTGATCAGCAGATTGGCGATCACCGCCCCGGTATCGAAACCCATCGGCCCGTAGAAGGCGAATTCCGGATCGATCACCCGGGTGTCTTCCTCGGTAATCATCACCGAGCCGGTGTGCAGGTCGCCGTGAATCAGGGCCTGGCTCAGTCCCATGAACTTCAGCTTCAGGCGCGAGATCGCCACCTTCAGGTCGCCGTCGTTGCGGAACTCCTCCGCGATCCCGTCCAATTGCGGAGCGGTCCAGCGGTTTCGCTCGGCGATCATGTAGGGTTCGGTGAAGATCAGGTCTTCGGTGATCTTGCATAGTTCGGTATTGCCGCAGAAAACGCCCATGATCTTCTTTTTCTCCGGCGCCGTCAGATAGAGGTCGGAGGTGAAGAACAGGCTGTTGGCGCAATAGTCGGTAATGTGTTCCATGAACTTCGGATAGCGCACGCCCTTGATCATGCCCTGGCGCATGATGATGTGCGGAGACAGCCGCTCCATCACGATGCAGAATTGCGTCGGATCGTAGTGATAGATCTCGGGGATCAGCCGACAAACGTGGGCGCCGTGGTGGCGCAGGCATTCATGCTCGAAGAACGCCCGCTCCAGCGGCATCGGCCAGCCTTCGCCCACCAGCCGCACATAGGGCAGGGACTGCTTCACGCAACAGTCGCCGTCGGGTCCCTCGACGATAAACACCAGGTTGAGATTGCCGTCGCCGACCTCGCTGACGGTCCAGTCCGACGGCGCGCCGCCCAGGCGCCCCGCGACAGTTGGCAAGGCGCGCAGATATTCGCGCAGCGTGTCCTCCGACAAGGCCTGATAGCCGGGTGGGGTTTCGAGCGGCACCGTGCCCTCCCTGTGGATCGTTCTTTCCGGCGCCAAGACTGCGACAAGCACCCTGATTGCGCAAGCGTCGGCCCGTGCCTTGTGCCATGGGTTCGCAATGTTGCGCGCCTATATGGTGTTGGGCTTTAATCGCGGCCGGGAAACGAAAAGGCGTGCATCCCGCTATCGGTGATCAAAATGCCTGCTCCCGGCTTGGGGCACAGTCACGGGGTCGATACGCTCCGAAGTCTGATTTGTGACCATCGAACACGTTCGTCTTCGCGCGCGGTCGGGAGGCGTCTACGCCTGGACGCTCGATCCCGCCAGGGAGGAAAACGCACATGAAGAAGATTCTGAACAACCCGGTCGACTATGTCGACGAAATGCTGGACGGCCTGTGCCTGGCCCATCCGGAAAACTATGCGCAGCCCGCGCCGCGCGTCATCGCCCGGCCCGGCGGGGCGATATCCGGCAAGGTCGGGATCGTCACCGGCGGTGGTTCGGGGCATCTGCCCGTCTTCACCGGCTATGTGGGCAAGGGGCTGTTGGATGCGGCCGCCATCGGCGACGTCTTCTCCTCGCCCTCCGCCGAGCAGATGGCCGAGGCAATGCGCCAGGCCAACGGCGGCGCCGGTATCCTGCGCCTCTACGGCAATTATGGCGGCGACGTGATGAATTTCGACATGGCCGGCGAAATGCTGGAGATGGAGGATGTCGAGTCCACCACCGTCCTGCTGGCCGACGATGTGGCCAGCGCGCCGCCGGAGGAGGCGGAGAAGCGCCGCGGCGTGGCCAGGCATGGTCTATGCCTTCAAATGCGCCGGCGCCAAGGCCGAGCAGATGGCGGACCTTGCCGACGTGACGCGGGTGGCCCAGAAGACGGCCGACGCCTGCCGCTCGATCGGCATGGCGCTGACGCCCTGCACCGTGCCCCAGGCCGGCAAGCCGACCTTCGAGATCGGCGAGGACGAGATGGAAATGGGTATGGGCATCCACGGCGAGCCCGGCATCTGGCGCGACAAGTTGAAACCGGCCGACGAAATCACCGACGAAATGATGGACCAGCTGCTGGCCGACATGCCGCTGGGTTCCGGCGACCGGATCTCGATCCTGGTCAACAGCCTGGGCGCGACCCCGCCCGAGGAGCTTTACATCATGTACCGGCATGCCACGGCGCGGCTGGACGCTGTCGGCGCTTCGATCCTGATGCCGCTGGTCGGGCGCTACGGCACCTCGATGGAGATGACCGGCGCGACGATCACGATCTGCAAGCTGGACGACGAGCTGGAAGGGCTGTTGCACGCCCCGGCGGACTGCGCCTTCTGGCGGGTGGACTAGTCGGTGTCTGCCCTGACGGCCGCCGCCCTGAAGGCCGGTCTGGTCGGCATCTGTGCCCGGCTGGATGCCAGCGCCGACGAACTGAACGGCGTCGACGCCAAGCTGGGCGACGGCGATCTGGGCGTGACCATGCAGCGGGGCGCTCGCGATCTGCAGCCGGTGCTGGACGACCTGCCCGAAGACGTGGGCATGGCCTTCATGAAGTGTGCTCAGGCTTTCACCAAGACTTCGGGGTCAAGCTACGGCACCCTGCTGGCGACCGGGCTGATGGCCGGCGCCAAGGCCTGCAAGGGCCGCGCCGAGGTGCCCTGGTCGGAGGTGTCGGAGCTGTTGGCCGGCGCCCTGGCGGCCATGCAGAACCGCGGCAAGGGCGCGTTGGGCGATAAGACCGTTCTGGACGTGTTGGAAGCCGTGCGGGCGGCGACCGAAGGCCTGTCGGACCCGCAGGCATTGCTGGCCGCCGCCGACCAGGCGACGGATGCCGCGATGGACGAGTTCCGGGACAAGCCGTCCAAGCTGGGGCGGGCGCGCATGTTCGGCGACAAGAGCGTCGGCCTCGACGATCCGGGCATGCTGGCGTTCCGGCGGGTGATCGACGGGTTGATGGAATGAAAAGCCCCTCTCCCCGGCGGGGAGAGGGGGGTGAGGGGGTTCCGGTGCCGGCCGGCACCGTAACCCCCTCATCCGGCCCTTCGGGCCACCTTCTCCCCCCTGGGAGAGTTCTGCGAAACGGCTGGAGAATTCTCGGCCGTCGTGATTCTCTGTCAGGTGTTATCTGACGGAGGCATGGATGGGCGAGAAGCGAATTGGGCAAGGTGGATTTGTCGATG
>Ga0209783_1000015_pt1 | contig 105852 bp, 104 predicted proteins | sample WorMetfiPIANOSA1_FD_187395 | JGI IMG/M metagenome (GOLD analysis project Ga0209783, IMG submission 187395) | Marine gutless worms symbiont microbial communities from Max Planck institute for Marine Microbiology, Germany - Olavius filocauda... | ecosystem: Host-associated > Annelida > Digestive... | reverse complement strand
TTCCGGAGTCTGAAATCCGAGTGGTTACGGCCCTGTCGCTTTGCCACCCGGAAAGCTGCTAAGTTGGAAGTGCTTGACTACATCGGCTTCTACAATGCGATGCGGCTACATTCGACGCTGGGATATTTCAGCCCGATTAATTATGAAAAAGAACAATTAAACAATGCTGCTTAAAACCGTGTCCGTTTTTACTGGACCACTACATTCTGACCGGCGACGATATCCCGGACATCCGGATGGGGGGTTTACAAGGACAATCCGCCCCTGAAGGCCGGTAAGGTCCGGTCCTACCGCGACGAGGTCGCGGCGGTGGCCGCCACGGACCCGGACACCGCCAGAGAAGCCCTGGAGCTCATCCAGGTAACCTATGAAGCGCTCCCGGGGGTCTTCGATCCGGAAACGGCCATGCAGCCAGAAGCACCCCTGGTGCACGAAAACCACAAAACCATATCCTCAAGATGCCGTGGAAGTTGCACTACGGCGACGTGGTGGCCGCCCGCCGGGAGGCCGCCTGGGTGGTAGAAGAACGTTTTACCACTACCTGGGTCACCCACTGCTGCATGGGCACCAGCGGGGCTCTTGCCGAATTCGACCACGCCAACAACCTGACGATTCACACCAATACCCAGATTCCGTCCCTGGCCCAGAAGGACTTTTTGGGGGTTTTGAAAGCGCTCGGGCTGGCAGAAAAAAGGGTGCGGGTCGTCAAACCCTGCATCGGCGGCGGTTTCGGCAGCAAACTGGATACCTACGCCTACGAACACATCGCCATCCTGCTGGCCTACTACGCGCGTAAACCCGTGAAGATCCAGTTTGACCGCCGGGAAGAGTTTTTTGCGACGTCCACCCGCCAGCCGGCCATTATCCAGATTGCCCAGGGCTGCGACCGTGACCACCGGCTGCTGTTCAGAGATATCTCCATGGTCCTGGACAACGGGGCCTATACCAGCTGGGGCGCTACAACGCCGTCGGTTATGATGATGCCGATCACCACCCTGTACAAAGTCCCCAATGTACGTTATGAAGCCAAATGCGTTTACACCAACAATACCTATTCCCAGGCCATGCGCGGCTACGGCAATCCCCAGGCGACCTTCGCCATTGAAAGCAGTATGGACATGCTGGCCGAAGCAGCCGGGATCGACCCGGTCGAACTGCGCCGGATCAACGCCAATGAGTCCGGCGATGTCTCCACCCAGGGGTTTCGCATTACGACCTGCGGCCTGAAGGAGTGCCTGGACACGGTCACTGCAAAATTAGCGACCGGTGCCGAAAAAAAGCCCGGTGAAGGGATCGGGATCGCCTCCCTCATCCATGTGGGCGGCGGTGCCCGAGTGTACAAGTCCGACGGCTGCGGCACCATCATCAAGATGGATGACTACGGCAAGGCCAATGTCTTCACGGGGGCCTCGGACATGGGCCAGGGGGCCGATACGATCATTGCCCAGATTGTGGCCGAAGAGCTGGGCTTACGGATTGAAGACATCCACGTGATCCACTCGGACACCGACGTCTGCCCCTGGGATGTGGGCGCCCACGCCAGCCGCACTACGTTTGTGGCCGGCAACTCGGCGCTGGGAGCGGCCCGCCAAATTAAATCACGGCTGTTTGAAATGGCGGCGGATCAACTTGAGGTGCCCGCGCAAGCCCTGGCCGCCCGGGACCGGCACATCTTCGTCAAAGACAACCCGGACAAAGGCCTGGAAATCGGCAAGCTGCTGCGCAAGGCCCATTTCAGCCATGGGGGCCAGATGCTCACCGGCGAATGTTTTTACGATCCGGAAAACGAAAACCTGGGGCGGGACTTTAGAGGCAACCTGTCCATGACATATACGTTCGGTACCCACGGCGTGCGCGTGAAGGTGGATGAAGAGACCGGCAAGGTAGACATTCTGCAGTATATCGCCGCCCATGACGTTGGCAAGGCGATCAATCCGCTGCTGCTGGAAGGCCAGGTGTACGGCGGCGTTCTCATGGGTATCGGTTACGCCTTGACCGAGCAGGTAATTCTGGAAAATGGCGAAATGATGAACCCCAACTTCCGGGACTATAAAATCCTGACCGCCAAGGACGCCATCGCTATCGAAGCGCCGGTCCTGGAAACGGCTGACAAAGACGGGCCTTACGGCGCCAAGGGAATCGGGGAACCGGGCTGCGTGCCCACCGCCCCGGCCATAGCCAATGCTGTCTACGATGCCATCGGCGTAAGGATCACAGATCTGCCCATTACACCGGAAAAGGTCCTGGCGGCCATCAAGAAGAAAAAGGGCATTACCACCTGCGGAATAGACCCGCTGACCGAAAAAGCGGAGATATGCTGAGACCCCAAGGTCTCACTGCGTTTAGCTGGCTCGTGGCACCCATAAAAAGGTCTAGAACCTATCTCAAAAAACTGATTTTGGTTCAAAATCAAGGCGGCCGCGTGGTTTAACCCGGAGGAATACTGGAGTATTTCGAGGACTTGAACCGAGCGCCCAACGCCGAGTTTGGGCCAAAAAACTTTTTTGAGATGGGTTCTACAAAACTCTAACAAGGAGGTACCCGATGAACAAGAAAGTGATTCTTTCGCTGGCTGTGATCTTCATGGTGGCGGCCTGCATCACCACCTTCACCGTCCCGGCCGCTTCGGCCGGCCCTATTCAGCTGAGCTACGCCAATTTCCCGCCGGCACCGACGTTCCCGTGTGTGCAGATGGAAAGATGGAAAAAAGAGGTTGAAAAACGCACCAACGGCAAAGTCCAGGTCAACACCTATCCCGGCAGCACCCTTTTGGGCGCCAAAAATATGATGGACGGCGTCATTGCCGGCCAGGCCGACATCGGCAACCTTTGCATGGCCTACCAGCCGGGACGTTTCGTGGTCACCAACGCCACCAGCCTGCCCCTGGTAATCCCCAACTCGCGCGTGGGCAGCCTGGCCTTACTGAATCTCTACAAGAAGTACAAACCGGCCCCGTTTGCCAAGGTCAAGGTGCTGGCCATGTTCACGACGGCCCCCACCAATATCATGTCCAAAGTTCCGGTGCGCAGCCTGGCCGATATCAAGGGGCTGGACCTGCGCGCATCCGGCGGAGCGGCCCAGATTCTGGGCGCCTGGGGCGCCAACCCGGTGGGCATGCCCATGCCGCAGACCGTGGAGGCCCTCCAGAAAGGTACGGTCAAGGGGCTGTTCTCTTCGCTGGAATCCATGAAGGATTTCAAGTTCGCGGAAATGTGCAAATACGTGACCATGACCGAAACCGTGATCTATCCCTTTGCCGTGGTCATGAATATGGACTCGTGGAATGCCCTGCCAGCCGACGTTCAGAAGGTCATGAACGATCTGGTGTTGGAACAATCCGAATGGACCGGCAACTATATGGACAACCACGTGAACAAAGCCGTGGCCTGGTCCAAATCCCAACAAGGAGTGGAGTTCATCAAGCTGTCCAAAAAGGAAAAGGCCCAGTGGGATGCCAAGCTGGAATTCCTGACGGACAAATGGGTCAAGGGCGCAAAGGCCAAAGGTTTGCCGGCCCAGAACATCGTGGATTATATGGATATGCTGATCAAAAAGTACTCCATGTAAACCGACGTTATCACCGCAGAGCAAAGGCCTGAGCGAATGGCAAGTACAGGGCGCCCATCGTTCAGGCCTTTGTAAACCGGACAGAAGGACTGATCATGCGAATTCTGGACAGGCTCAACCAGGTGCTTATCCGGCTGCTGACCGTCATCGGCGGCTTTTTTCTGGTCGCGATGGTGCTGTTGATCTGCGCCAATATCTTCTCCCGGAACGTTTGGGTACCCATCAAAGGCACCTTTGAACTGATGGGCTTTTTCGGCGCCGTGGTCACCGCGTTTGCCCTGGGCTATACCCAGGTTGGAAAAGGCCACATCGCCGTGGATGTGTTGATCAACACTTTTTCCGCGAAAACCCGCCGGGTATTGCAAATGGTCAACAACGCAGTTTGCACCACCTTCTTTGGAATTGCCGCCTGGCAAGTAGCTGTAAGGCCACCACCCTGATGCAAACCGGCGAAGTAACCGAAACCCTCAGAATTATTTACTACCCCTTTACGTATGCCGTGGCCTTCGGCTGCCTGGTACTGGCCCTGGTCATGCTGACGGATCTACTGAAAAATCTCATACCGCCAAAGGAGCGCGAATCTTGAGTTTAGCCGCCATCGGAATTTCCGGCATCATCATCCTGCTGCTCATTCTCTTTTTTCTGGGTATGCCCGTTGGGTTTGCCATGGGCCTGGTGGGTTTTTGCGGTTTCTGCTACGTGATTTCGTTTAAGGCCGGATTGAATATGCTGGGTTCGGTCCTGTGGGACACGTTCTCCAAATACGGCCTGACCGTCATCCCCCTGTTTATCTTCATGGGTCAGGTGGCCTTTTATTCCGGCGTCAATGAAAAACTCTACAAGGCCGCGTACAAATGGGTGGGGCAGATACGCGGCGGAATCGCCATGGCAACGGTCATGGCCTGTTCGGCGTTTGCGGCGATCTGCGGTTCCAATGCGGCGACCGCGGCAACCATGACCACCGTGGCCCTGTCGCAGATGGACAAGTACGGCTACAATTCGAAATTGAGCACCGGGGCCATTGCCTGCGGCAGCACCCTGGGAGTGGTCATTCCTCCCAGCGTGGTGTTGATTATCATCGGCCTTTCCACCGAGCAGTCCATCGCCAAGCTTTTTTACGGCGGCATCGGCGCCGGGGTGCTGCTGGCCCTGCTCCTGATGGCGACCACCTATGTCGTCTGCCGCCGGCATCCGGATTGGGGGCCGGTGGGGCCCAAAACCGGGTTCATGGAAAAGATCAAAGGGTTGTCCGGCGCTTTCGAGATGCTGGTCCTCTTCTCCATCGTCATGCTGGGCTTATACTTCGGCTATTTCACGCCCACCGAAGCCGGGGCCGTGGGCTCGCTGTTCGCTGTGCTGATCAGTGCCCTCCAGCGTCGTCTGACCTGGAAGGGGCTGCTGCTGTCCATCACCGACACCCTGCGGATCTCCTGCATGGTCATCATGATCGTGGCCGGCGCAATGATCTTCGGCCGGTTCCTGGCGGTCACGCGAATCCCGTTCGACATCGCCGCCTGGGTGGTCGACCTGCCTGTGAGCGGTACGGTGATCATGGGCATCATTTTCACCATTTACATTGTCGGCGGCGCCGTCATGGACGCCCTGGCCCTCTTGCTGATCACGATTCCGATCTTTTTCCCGGTGGCCCGGCAGCTGGGCTATGATCCCGTCTGGTTCGGCGTTACGATTACAGTGGTTACCACCCTTGGAGCCGTAACCCCGCCGGTGGGAGCAACAACCTATGTGGTCGGCGGCATGGCCAAGGATGTGCCCCTGGAAGATGTGTTCAAGGGGGTGACATATTTCCTGCCGGCCCATATCTTATGTGTGATCATCCTGATGATCTTCCCGGGCCTCGTGCTCTATTTGCCGGGACTTTTGAAATAGGGTTTCAACCCGGATCAGATCTTCCGGGGTGTCCACATCCAGGAAGATATCCGGATGCTCAATATCCACGCACAGGACATCTTCAGGCTGGGAGGCAATGATACCCCGGGCACCGGTGTCCCCGGAGATGCCCAGCAGGCGATCGTAGTAGGTCGCATTGAAAAGGGTTGGATTTTTCCGTTGCCCGCGGCAGCGCGGCACGCAGATACCCCGGTCAGACTGATAGAAACGCTCGATCAGCAGGTTTATGGTGGGTCTGTCCAGGAGGGGTTGATCGGCCAGAATGAACATACAGGCCGGAAAGCCTGACCGCACCGCCCGCACCCCGTGATGCAAAGAACGGCTCTGGCCGCGGCGGTAATCAGGATTGCGTACGATTTGTAAGCGGGATGTACTCAGGCGCTGGCCTAAAACGGACTGGATCTCATCCCGGCAATGCCCCAGAACCAGGGTGACGTTATCCAATTCAGAATCCAAGGCGGCATCAACCACGCGGTTTATGATAAACTCAGCGCCGATTTTCAAAAGCTGTTTAGGCCGGCCGAGTCTGCGTGACATACCGGCCGCCAGAATGATTCCTGCAATGGGGCCTATGTTGGGCATGTGACCTTATTCTCTGGCTAATGATTCTGGATTTGAAGGTTCAGGGTTCAGAGGTTACATATTGGTTACTCGGCTTTCTGGTTATATGTGTGATCTACTAATCGCAGGTGAATCCTGAAAGTTGTGTTCTTTTGTCACTCTGAGCATAACGAAGAGTCGCTCTCAAGTAAAGGCAGGGCTGCAGCGTTGTGAAAAAGATAAAGGTGGAAAAAGCAGTCGGGTCGGTACTGGCCCACGATGTGACTCGCATTATCCCCGGCGAGTTCAAGGGGGTGGCCTTTAAAAAGGGGCATGTTGTAGGGACGCAGGACATAGCCGAACTCAAAAAGATTGGCAAGAACCACCTCTATGTACTCGCCTTGGCTCCGGACAAGCTGCATGAGGATGATGCCGCCGTCCGGATCTGTGCCGCTATCTGCGGGGAACCGGTCGCATGGTCTCAACCGGTGGAAGGTAAATCCAGTATGCGCGCGCTGACGGACGGCCTGCTCAAAGTCGATGCAGATGCCCTGATGCGCATCAACAGCCTGGACGATATCATTGTGTCCACGCTGAAAAACAATACGCCGTGCGTCAAAGACCAGATCGTGGCCGCCACCCGCATTATCCCCCTGACCACCCTGCTTGCCAGAATCGAGCGCCTGGAAGCGATCGCGGGTGCCTCCCAGCCGATTCTGAATGTGCTGCCCTTTCAGCCCTGCAAGGTAGGGGCCGTGGTAACCGGCACCGAGGTATACCAGGGTGTGATCCACGATGGGTTTGATGAATTTGTAAAACCGACCATTATTCGTTATGGCAGTGCGGTTGTGGCCAAAAAGATCGTGCCCGACGATACGCGCGCAGTCGCCGACGCCATCAGGCACCTGGCGAGACGCGGCTGCAACCTGATTGTAACCACGGGCGGGCTGTCCGTTGATCCGGATGATGTCACCAAAGCGGGCGTCCTGGAAACGGGGGCGCAGCTGGTGGCGTACGGTGCGCCGGTACTGCCGGGTGCCATGTTCCTGTATGCCCTCTACGACGGCATTCCCATCATCGGCTTGCCGGCCTGTGTGTACTACCACCAGGTGACGATTTTTAACCTGCTGCTGCCGCGCATCCTGGCCGGAGAGCAGTTATCCCGCGCCGACATTGTCGCCATGGGGCACGGCGGCCTCTGCTTGGCCTGCGAAACATGCCGTTACCCGGTGTGCCCTTTCGGAAAGTAGCCGCCATGTCTGACCAGTTATCCAATATAACCATCTGCATCAAAGGTGCCGGTGAAATGGCCAGTGCCGTGGCCTGGCGGCTTTACCGCGCTAATATTCAACGCCTCTGTATGCTGGAAGTACCCCGGCCGCTGGCGGTTCGTCGTAGGGTTTCGTTCTGTGAAGCGATTTATGCTGACCGCCAGACGATAGAAGGCATCACCGCCGAAAGAACCTTGGATCAACATGGTATCCCCGCTGCCTGGCAAAAGGGTCACATCGCGGTTCTGGTCGACCCGGAAGGCAAAACCATCCCCGACCTGAAACCCGACGTCGTGATAGATGCCATCCTGGCCAAACGCAACCTGGGCACCCGCAGGGACCAGGCTGCCCTGGTTGTCGGCCTGGGGCCTGGCTTTGAGGCGGGGCGGGATGTGCATGCCGTCATTGAGACCAACCGGGGGCACAATCTGGGCCGCATCATCACCCGCGGCCGGGCAGAGCCCAACACCGGCATACCCGGCCGGATTGCCGGCTTTGCCGCCCGGCGCGTCTTACGGGCCCCCGGCCCCGGGCGGTTTCAAGCCGTCCTGGACATCGGACAAATTGTAAAAACCGGTGACGTTGTGGGGCGGGTGGCCAATCAGGAAGTCTGTGCGCAAATCGACGGTATCCTGCGCGGCCTGTTGCGCGCGGGAACCCGGGTTACGGCCCATATGAAGCTGGGCGACATCGATCCGCGCGGCAACCCAGCTTTCTGCGACACCATTTCCGATAAAGCCCGAGCAATCTCAGGTTCGGTCCTGGAGGTCGTACTCCGCCAGTTTCTGCCGCCAGTTGATCGGGAAGCGGCATCAAAAGCGCCTGCGGCAGCAACGGGCGACGAGGTTGACCCCAAAGCGCTGGCAGACCGCGTGGCCGGTATTGTGGCTGGCCGCCTGGGGGATATGGCCGGTGCCATGCGAGAGGTAGAGAACCAGACGGCTCTGGCCGCGCCCCTGTTGACGGCGCTGCGCCCGTATGTCGGCCGGGCCCACCGCATCGGTGTTACCGGCCCGCCCGGGGTCGGCAAGAGCACGTTTATCAGCCGCCTGGTCGGCCTGTTTCGCAGGGCCGGCGCAACCGTGGGTGTCATTGCGGTTGATCCCAGCAGTCCCACCAGCGGCGGGGCTCTTTTAGGGGACCGTTTGCGCATGGACACGGTTGCCGGCGATACCGGGGTTTTCATCCGCAGTATGGCCACCCGGGGAACCACCGGCGGCCTGGCCGGTCAGGCAGCCGGCGTGGCCGATGTCTGCGACGCCGCCGATAAAGCGGTCATCCTGTTTGAAACGGTAGGCGTGGGGCAAACCGAATTCGACATCGCCGCCGTGGCCGACACCGTAATCAACATGTGCATGCCCGGATCCGGCGATGTGATCCAGGGCATGAAATCCGGTCTAATGGAAATCGGCGATATCTTCATCGCCCACAAGGCGGATCTGCCGGGAGCCGCCCAAATGCAGGCCGACCTGGAATCGGTCCTGGGCATGCGCCCTGCGCAGGACGCCTGGAAACGCACAGTGTGGTTGGCCGATTCAGCCACCGGCACCGGGCTGGAAGATGTTTATAACAACATCAACGCCCATTGGAAATTTTTACGCAAGAATGCGCCTGACAGGAAACTGAGCTAATTATGCAAAACATCTTTTTTGAAATCGAACGGCTGATTGCCGCCAAACAGCGTTTTGTGGTGGCAACGATCATACGGCAGAGCGGCTCGGCTCCGCGGCAAGCGGGTACGCGCTGCCTGGTGCTGGAAAACGGCGGCCTCGTCGGTACCATCGGCGGTGGCCGGCTGGAATTTGAAGTGATCACCAAAGCCGGAGAGGTTCTGCGCACCGCAACGAGTGCCCTTCTGCAATTGAGGCTCGCGGGCCAGGATGTCGCCCAAACAGAAATGATCTGTGGGGGCAGCGTTGATGTCTACCTCGAACTCGTGGTCCCCGGTCAGACGCCGGCAATTCGCTTTTACGGGGCAATCGCGGACGCCTTGCGCGGCCAGGAAACCGGTGTCCTGCTGACCCGCGTCAGCGACGGCCTGCCGTCCGATGACCCGTCCGGGCGACTGTTCATTAAAGCGGACGGCACTTTATATGGTGATGCCGATTCATGGGCTGCACTGCCCGGGCTGCCCGAACGATTTCTCCAATTGAAAAGCCCGCGACTGTTCGACGCCGACTTCACCCAGCCGGTCGTATACGCCGAACCGCTCCAGCCGGACGATCAGCTTTACATCTTCGGGGCCGGCCATATCTCGACCTGCCTGGCGCCGCTGGCCCAGGCATCCGGCTTCACGGTCCGGGTGGTGGACGACCGGGCCGAGTTTGCCAACCGGAAGCGCTTTCCCGATATCGCCGAGGTGCTGGTTGTCCCGTTTGAGGAAGCGTTTGACCGGATCCGGGTCACCCGGACGACCTATATCGTCATCGTAACCCGCGGCCACGCCTGCGACCTGCAAATCCTGCGTGCGTTTCTAAACTCATCGGCAGGCTACATAGGTATGATCGGCAGCCGCAAGAAAAGAGATCTCATCTACGACGCCCTGCAAAAGGAGGGCGTTTCCAAAGACCGTCTGGAAAAGGTGCATTCGCCCATCGGCCTGCCCATCGGTGCCCAGACCCCTGAACAGATAGCCGTAAGTATAGCCGCCGAGCTCATCCAGGTCAGAAGTCAAAGCATTCAATAACCGGCGGGTCATACCTAAGCTGCCCCAGGACCACCCTTGCAAGCGCGGCCGGCCGCTCCCGGACGGCCAGTTCCTTGGAAATGCGGCGGCCAGCCTCAAGGCCGGCGGATGTATCCGCCTGATTCAGGAAAACGGTCTGCCGGGCCTGGGGGGGGCAACCTTTAAAAATACCGCGCGGGTGAATTAGACTGGCGGCCACCGAACCGGGGGTGATACGGTCACCGGGGGCCAAGCCGGTGAGGCGGGCAAAGAGCGGCAACCGGAACACCCACTGATCAGTCAGCGGTTTATTCAGAGCTGTCAACCCGGCGATCCCAACCACATGGCGGCAGCAAGCGGGTATGACCGGTTCGTGAACGTCCGGTACCTTCAGCGGGAGCCGGGCCGCACCATCCGCCTCGACTATGATCCATTTAAACACCCCCGCTTTCCAGATTTGGTCTATATCGGCGGCTTTGAATCCGAGCAGTTTGTTGTCACTGCCGGATCGTACGGCAGTGATAAAACCAGGTAGATCGGAATTATCTACCTGCCGCGACAGGGTGGCTGCGGGCCCGGTGACAATCATAGGACTGTTGGCATCGGCTTCCTGTTCGCTGATCTTTGTAGTCGTGGTCGTCAGGACGCGCTGCCCGCCTGCGGCCAGCTCCCGGGCCAGACGAAACATCAAACTGGTTTTACCGCCGGCCCCGACCAGGCAGATAACACCACCCTGGTCAAGCATTAGCGCCCGGCGCAGGGTCGCTGGGCTGCCGTGGCTGCTGTCAGCGGGAGTTGTGTTCATGACGGAGTTATTACCCATCGCAAGCCTGGACTCATTGCGGAATGGGTCCAGGGACCTGTTAAGATTTGCATTTTCCGCCGCCAACTGGTATCTAAAGGGCAATAAGCAAGCCAGCAGCGCCGCCTGGTCCCCTCTCAGGCTGCCCATGGCTAAGTCGGCGAAATCGGGCTGTGAGGATTGAATATGAAAAATCTGCGTGTTCTACTGGTAGACGACGACCGGGTTACCGGCCTTACCATGCAGCACTATTTCAACGAGAATGTGGCCCACTTCCAATCCGTCGGTAATGCGGAAACAGCCATCTCGATCATGGAGGACAACCCTGCCTGGGATGTCGTCATCTCGGACTATGTCCTGCCTGAAATGGACGGTGGCACTTTCCTGAAGAAGGCCAAAGAAATTCAACCCAACCTGAAGACTATTTTGATCACTTCCTATGATCCGCAAGATATCGATGCCGTGTTGCAGAAAAACGACATCGACCATTTCATACCCAAACCCGTTCCAACCGATTCTCTGCATTATGCCCTGGCGTCGATCGATCCCCGCTATTGTTTTGTCCTATAGGCTTCTTATAGAATAATACTGCCGCAATGGCGAATCTGAACACCTTGAAATTCGAAATCAGAATATCGGAATGTTCTCAAGGCGAACGCCGCAAATTCGAAACAATAAAGCAAATCAGAATGACCAAAAATTCAAACAACACCTATTTTTACCACTGCCAAGTTTCTGTTTTGGTCATTTAGACATTTGAATTTTAGATTTGTTTAGAAATTCGGGTTTCGTACTTCGAATTTAGACTGTCCCCCTGAATCTGAGATAGAACGGTTAAGCTTTTTGATCCTGATTTTTGAGATGCGCACCAAAAGCTATGGGTTCGGCAGGCGCTGGTCCACAAGGCCGGCCAACGTAAAAATACCCGCCACAGTCTGTTTGTCCGTGTCGTATCCTGAAATAGTGACCTGAAAAGGACCTTTATGGAAATTCAAGTAGTAATCTTCAAAAAAGGCGGCGGTCCCAAAATCGGCCGGGCGGCCCTTGGCACCCACCTTTTGGGTGTAGACCGCCTGGGCGAGTTTGGGTGAATTCATCTGGTAGATCTCCAGGTTGATGGACTTGCCGGCCGGGTTCTGGTAGGAGGCGAAAAGGGCCCGGGTAAACCCCAGCCGCACGTACAGTTCCGCACCACCGTTGATAACCGTAAACAGCTCATGCCCCTGGGCCGCCCGGGGCGGTTCCGCAACGGTCCACCCGGCGGGTGCGTCAGCCAGGGCCAGGAGATCTTCACCCGCAATGGCCGGTATAAAAACCCCTGGGGCTATCAGCACCACCAAAATGAGGCCGGCGGCAAATAACAGCCTGGTTCTTGTTAAGACTGATTTCGGCATAAGGCTATCCTTTTTTAAAGCGCTACTTCACTGATGCGCAACTGGTCGAGATCCATGCTTCCCAGGTTGTGTTTGGCCGCCTTGGGGATAGCGAGGATATCGGCCGGCTGGTGGCCCAGCAGCCGGCAGCAATACGCATCCATGCTCACGGCGTTGGTTGCAGCCACCACCCGCTGCGGCTTCAACAGGTTGCCGGGCCCGTAGGGGCCATTTTCCGTAATAACCACGGTGGCATCCGCGATGCACAGATCAGGTTTTCTAACCAGATTCAGGTCGGCAATGCACTGGCTCAGGTGATCCACGTCCCCGTAGAAACCGAACTCCAGCTCTCCACCGAAGTGGAAATAACTGTTTGTGGAAAACGGGCACAGGCCCATCATATTTTTCAGGGCTCCGGAAAAATGGACCCCCTTGTGGTGTTTGGCAATGGAGACGTTAATGAAGGTATCACAATCGAAGAGATCTTCCGTAACCTTGCCGTCCTTGAGCTTGACGGCCCCGGTAAATTCGACTTTCCGCCGGTCCCCACTTTCATATTTGACCAGTTTCATCGCCGCGGAATGTTTGGCGGCGGCACCACTTCTCCCCCAGTACCCCTTGTGCGGATCCTTCAAATAGCGGATCTCCCGGGCGCCGGCCTCGGCGCACTGTTTTATCACTGCCACAGTGATATCGGGGTTAACGGACGCTCCGAAGTTTTTAAAGGGTGAGTTGACCAACAGACCAACCCGGTCACCCTTGCGCACAAAGGCCCCGATTCCACCGATCTTCTCCAGCGCCGCGATCGTACCGGCGGCATAGTCCTGAGTTTTTACGGATACAATATCAGGTTGCTCGGCAGCCTGCAGTGAGACCGCCTGTCCGGTGATATTGCGGATCACACTTTCACCTGCCAGGGCTACCGCTCCGGCGGCGGTTGTTTTTTTAAGAAATGATCTACGGGACAGTTTATCCATACGGGCCTCCTTTAACTATCCAGCCGGTGCTTATATTGGCGCAGGCTGCATTTAAATCACTTTGTCATTTTTTATACCCAAACCAATTAGCACGCATTCTTTTTTTCGTCCAGCTTGTGTAAAAGTTCATATTGCTATATAAGCCATCAGGTCGATTCTATCAAAATTGGCGATTCAATAATATATATATGTAATATCAACCATTTAAAAAATAACGAGACCCTTTGAAATTCAAACCGAACCAACTGCTTAAATCTGAGTTATTTGCAGCTTGCTTATACCGATTTATCCGCACCTACTCCTGGACTTTACGACTGCACATAGAAAATGAACACGGCTGGCTGCAGCATATCCGCAAGGGCGGTTCTGTCTTGCTCTGTGCCTGGCACCAGCAATTCTTTTCCGCTATCCGCCATTTTCAAAACTATGCCGGCTTTAACCCGAGCATCATGATCAGCCGGAGTAATGACGGCGCCATTATCGCCGGTGTGGCTGAAAGAACCGGCTGGCATACGGTGCGCGGATCCTCTTCAACCGGTGGCAAAGCGGCGCTGCGGGGTGTCATTACCCACCTCAAAAAATCAAGGCTTGCAGCTCACATTGTCGATGGCCCCCGTGGTCCCGCGGGTAAGGTCAAAGCCGGGGTCATCCGTTTGGCGCACCGCACCGACAGCGTGATCGTGCCGTTCTACACCGCCGCGGAAAATGGCTGGTACTTCAACAGTTGGGACAAATTTGTGCTCCCCAAGCCGTTCTCAAAGGTTCACCTTAGATTCGGGGATATGCTGACATTTAACCCAACCCAAGATCAGGCCGAATTTGAAAGTCAGCGGCATAAACTTGAAGAGATCATGCGGCCCGGGCTGGTATCTTAGAAATTGTGTAAAGGAAGTTGGCGTCGGCGGCCTTACCCTGAGATTGCTGCCGGAGGCCTTATTCCACCAAGCGAAATCCACGCATATAGCCATCCAGGTATTGCTGTTGCATCACCGAGATGGGCGGGCACGCCTGTGCGGTCTTGATTCCCTGAGCAACCTGGGTAGCAAAAACCAGGCAGGTCGGCGAACCGCATTCACGGCAATTGGTGCGCGGCAAGCGTTTGAGTATTTCGAGCACCTGGGGTTTGGCCGCGCCTTCAAAACAGGGCACTATATCTGATCGTTTTTCCCAGGTGTTATTGATCTCGGTTTTCAGCCACTGCAGGATCTTTTCGGCTTCCTGTTCGTCTCTAAGTGCGTTGACGGCGATCTGGCGGCCCTCCACCGTGATCAGTTTACCGGCACTTTTAAACGTTACCGCGGGCGGATCCTGGAGATACTCGTATCCGCCGAGTTCGGCATTGAGATACGGCAGGACGTCGGAAATATCCTGGTCCAGTTTGGCAATGCAGTGGACAGACTGAAAACTGGTGTTGCATTTGGCGCGGAACACCTCTTTCCGATAGTTTTTGAGCAGCATGGCCCGCCTCCTTTCCCGCTCCCTACCCCTGGCCGTGTACAACCTGCGGCCGACTGCCGCGACCTTGCCGGCAAAGGCCCGTAAGGCCGGGTGCCGGTGAATATCAGGCGCAAAACGGCGCAGTGGGCATGTCCCGGAGGATTCCTGCTTAATAATTGGAGATTTGCTGTAAGACGGAAGTTGAAGCCGAAAGGTTACAGAGCGGCAAGCATTATGTACAGGGCCAAGCGGAGATCAGTGAATGCTACTCGCCTGCAGGCAGGCCCGTGAAGCATCCAGGTTGCTTCAAACATTTGAAGATACACTCCTGGCGTCGTCTCGGGAGAGGCGTTTTTTAGAATTCAGATGCGTTCATTTCAGCCGGCGCTACAACTAACCTTAGCCCGGCGACGGACATTTACCCAGTCTTATTGAGGTCGTTGAACTTTGAAGTGATGCGGTTGTACTCTCTCACCAGTTCGTCCATGGCCTGCGGGGTAACCTGGTCATTCATCTCATTTCGTTTTTCCACCCACTGAGACATCATGGCGCTGATCTCGCTGGCCAGCCGCGTCTTCTTCTGCTGGTCGGACGCATCATAGGCCATCTTAAAGTCATTGATCAGATTTTCATACTTTTCCAGGAAAGTGGTCAGTTCGAGTTTCCCGGCGGAAGTGCCGCAGGCAGTGGCCAGGAAACCGCAGAAAAGCAGGATTAAGATGGGTAGATACCGACTGGTTTTGAAACGGCGCATGGGACACCTCCGCGGACAGTTAATTAATGATGGGAAAGCAGATTTTGGGCACAATTTACATTCAATAGTAACCTGGAAATAGTTAATGTCAATAAAGAAATGAATCTTGTTCAAGAATATGGCAAATATGATGTTAATTCAATAAGATAATTTCATCCAACGGGATAGCAGCGCCGCCGGGCGGATGCGTCGGGCGGATGCGTCGGGCGGCGCTGAAAAGGGTATGTACGGAGCTATCAGGACGGTGTTGTCATTCCTGGGGGGTTGCTTTCCGGTTTACCGGCTCGCAGACCAGGACATTGCGTTCATCTTTTTCGAACCGGCACTCTTTTTCGAGAATTTCCTTTAACTTCCGCCGCGCCCGGTGGAGCCGGGTCTTCACGTTGCCCGGGCTGATCTCTAAAATCTCGGCGATTTCCTTTTGCCGAAACCCCATGACTTCGTACATGGTGAGCACGCTGCGCAAAGATTCCGGTAAAAGCCCGACCTTGTCCTGCACGCATTGACTCATCTGGTGCAATTCGAGCTTCTTGTCCAGGGGCAGGACATCCTGGATCTGAACAAGTCCGGTCAGGTTCCGGCCATTACGCATCTCTTTCTGGACTTTGCGAAAGTGGTCCTGACAGCGATTGTAGGCGATCCGAAATATCCAGGCGGAGAGTTTGGCCGGGTCTTTCAATTGGTCAAGGCGCGCCTGTACCTTCTCGAAGGTATCCTGGGTGATATCGTCAGCTACCCATTCGTCCTTTACAAATGAGATCGCGAACTTACGGACCCTGGGATGGTACTCGTAGTAGATGTCCCAGAATTTCATGGCGTCTCTCCTGTACCGGTTGCGGTCCGGCGCTAGCCTGCGCAGTTTTGGGTAGCATTTCCGGCGGTGCAGCCGCACGGTTGCTGCGGGTTTGATTCGCGGGTTTCGAAATCGGTACCCAACAGTTCATCTATAGTCGATTTCAGTGCCAAATGCGCCCCTTTTTTTACGACAGAGGCAAGTTGGGCAGCCCCGCGTATTTCTGCGTGCGTCAGTCCCGCCTGGTGGGCCTTTTCATATAGGTGTTCAAAACAGGGAATGCAGTTGGCGGCCGTGGCCGCCCCCAGGCAGATAAGGGTTACGATTTTCTCATCGTTGAAAATGTCTGTGGCAACGGTAGTATCCATTAGGGCTCCTCCTCGTAAAAATTATTAATTTACCGTTAGACGGAGAGAACCCGGAAAAGGTTACATGACGCTACTCGTAAAGAATCCTGGCCAGAGGACCAGGCTTTGGGCTGCCCCTAAATAGGGCTTCACCATCAAAACACAAAGGCAAAACCATGCATCGCGCAAAGACGCAGAGGCGCAGAGAAAATCAAAACCAGAATTTGGTCGCACTATCGTGCGAAAAACCACTTTAAAGCCCTTGGATTTAAGCCGGCGAAGCCGGCAATAATTGTGGCGTTCTCTGCGTCTCTGCACGAGAATGTCGCTCTTACGGCACAGCCCATTATTGCTGACCCCTGTGAATCGGGACAGGCTCCCGAGTAGCGGGACAAGTTTGGCCCCGAGGACCAGGTTTTAAAAAATTGAATGAAGACGTCCGGCCACCGCTGCCGCGGTCTTGGCCCGCAGCTGCAATTTGAGAAAACTTCATTGTCTAATCGTTCTGCTGGGAGACTTCCGCTTCGTCAAAGGAAGCCATCTCACGCATGATGCGACAGGCGGCGTCCACCACGTCGATGGTCATGGCCGCCCCGGTACCCTCACCCAGGCGCATGCCGAAATCGATAACCGGTTCCAGCTGCATATGCCCCAGGGCCGCGGTTTGGGAAATCTCCACGGACCGATGCCCGGCAATCAGGTATCCGCGAACGTCCGGATTGATGAGATAGGCAATGAGTCCTGCCGCTGTTGAGATCACACCGTCGAGGACAACGGCCGTACCCTGGGCGGCGGCGGCCAGGACAGCACCGGCAATGCCGCCAATTTCATACCCGCCCAGACGCTGCAGGATATCAAATCCGTCCGCCGGGTCCGGGTTATGGAAATCCAGTGCCTTTTGAATGACTTGCGCCTTGTGCGCGAGCCCCTTGTCATCCACACCGGTGCCGCGGCCGGTGGCTTTAAAGGGTGAAACCCCGGTCACGGCACAGATAATTGCCGTGGCAGAGGTGGTGTTGGCGATGCCCATCTCCCCCAGTCCGACGATATCGATAACCTGATCCCGGTTCGCTTCCTGAAATACGGCCGCCCCGTTTTCCAACGCCCGGGCAGCTTCATCCGTCGTCATGGCATTCTGGACTGCAAAATTGCGGGTGCCTTTGCGCACTTTTTTCTGCAGGAGGATGGGATGGTCTTCGAAATCCGCGTTGACGCCCATGTCCACCACCTTGATGTCAATCCCATGGTGCCGGCAGATGACGTTGATCGCGGCACCGCCCGCCAGGAAATTATAGACCATCTGGCCGGTTACTTCAGCAGGAAACGCGGAGACGCCCTCTGCGGCGATGCCATGATCACCGGCAAATACAAACAGGGCTTTGCGTTTAAGGTCCGGGTTCAAATCGTTTTGCATGACGCTCATCTGCACTGCGAGGTCTTCAAGCTTTCCCAGGGCACCCAGGGGTTTGGTCTTGTTGTCGATCTTGGCCTGCGCATCCGGGTGCAGCCTTTCCGCCGGCGGGGCTATCCCCGCAATCAGGTCACGCAGCGCATCGGGTAAAACCTGCATACTTCTAGCTCCTTTCACTTTGAGTGCGGCCGAGAAGCCTTGCCTCGGCAAACACTTGAAACATTAATGGATATGGATGCAGGGTTGAAAATGGGGGGTGCTGGCCTGCCAAATTCGGTACGCATCCTTTCGGGCAGTCACGGCTGCCGCCAAAAGACGCGGACGAAATCCAGCAGGACGTCCGGTGGGATCCCGTTCATAGAAACGGGATTCATAGGTTTTTAAACGCAGCAGGCAGGCTTTCTGGCTTGCGGATCATTCTACTGACCGCCCCTTCCCGGGATGAGCCCTCTCATAAATGCCCCCTTTTGTCCAATTACTGAAACAAAACTGGGCTTTTTTCAGAGGTCTCCTTCTTTTGCACTCCCAGTGGGATCGTGCGGCGTTCGTCCCCGCTTACAGCAATGGCTGGCTTGCGATGGAGTTGCACCATCTTTCCTTTTATCGTCACAGGGTGACGCACCTACTGCCGGCGAGCCCCTGTAAACCAGAAGCTCGAGCGGCCTTGATAGATCAAATCCACGGTTGTTGTCAACTACAAAACACCCGCTTTGAAGCCAATCAAACTGAAATGGGCTTTGAATGTAAATGCGCTAGACGAGGTTTTTGGCCACGATTTCTATGGGATGCAATATCGGTCGGGTACCGAATTGTTCCATCTGGATCCGGCAGGTGGGGCAATCGGTGACCCCGGCGGCCGCCTGCGACCATTCCGGAAGCTGCATCAGATGGCGCCCGAGGGTTTTACTGGTCTGGAAATTCTCGGCCGCCATGCCCCAGGTGCCGGCGATACCGCAGCAGTGGCTCTTGAGCAAAATGGTCCGCAGGCCGGGAACGTGCCCCAGCATTTCCAGGGAACCGCCCGGATCCGCCTGCATCCGCAGGTGACAGGGACTGTGATAAGCCACGGTTTCCTTCACCGCAGCCAAATCCAGCCGATCGGCATGGCGATTCACCAGACTGCTCAACAAGATGGTCTTGTCCGCCACGGCGGCAATCCGGGGACCGTCATCCACCGCGTCCCACTCGCTGGTTAAAGCCAGGGCACAGGAAGAACAGGTCACCACGATATGTTCCACCCGCTGGATCAGATCTCCCCACCTGCCCAGATTTTGCTTTATCTTCTGCCGGGCCGCCGGGACCATGCCCTTGGAAAGCATGGGTAAACCGCAGCAGTGCTGCTCCGGCAGATGCACGGTCACGTCCAGGGCGCGCAGAACTCGCAGGGCCGCCCGGCCAATCTCCGGCCGGATATAGGTAGCATAGCACCCGGCAAAGTAGAGTACCGTCGGCCCCCTTGTCCCGGTCCGCGGCACTGGGCTCCGGGACAAAGGCCGGGCCGCAAAGGGAATATAGTCCATATCGGCCGCAATCCCGGTCAGCTTTTCAATGCCGCGACGCAGGATCTGCAAATCGCCCACCGGTTTAAAGGGTTGTGAGATGCCGCCCAACAGCCGGGCAGCTGTTTCAACACCGGTCAGCAGGCGATCCGCCGGACGGGCCCCGAACCTGCGCACATAGGCGGCCCGGGCCTCGATGGCCATTTTGGGTATGTTGACAGCGGATGGACATTCGTGATGGCAGCTCCCGCAGTTTGCGCAAAGCTTGATCACGGACTGGAAGGCCTGGTCGAACAGTGCGGCTTCGTCCACCGCGCCGCTGATCAGGGCGCGCAGGACATTGGCCTTGGCTTTCGGGGCTGCTGCCTCGCTGCGGTTGAATTTATAAACCGGGCACATGCGTGTGGCCGTCGTGACAGTGGTGCATTTCGAGCATCCGTGGCATTTTTCGATTTCGTCGGCAAATCCGTCGGCCCAGTGCAGACGGGGTTGGAGACGGCCTTGGCGGGTATACTCTCCGCCGAATCTCAGATGGCGGGTCACGAGATCGGGGTCCTGGCTGGTTTTAATCTCCGGGTTGAAAATTCCCTGCGGATCGAAAAGATCCTTGACCCGGGTGAACAGTTCATAAATATCCGGGTACTGTCTGCGAATGTAAGCGGTGCGCAGCCGGCCGTCACCGTGTTCCCCGGATACGACGCCGCCCAGCCCGTGAACCAGGTCAAACATTTCATCCGCCAGCGTTTTCAGCAGACCGACATCGCGGATATTCTTCAAATCCAGCAGAGGCCGGGTGTGCAAAAGCCCTTTGGCAATATGCCCATAGGTCACGTAGCGTACGGCATGCCTCGCAAACAGCGCCTGGATGCCCTCAAAATAGTCTACCAGCCGCTCTATGGGGACGACCGCATCTTCGGTGAGCGCCAAGATTTTGCGGGCGCCCTTCAACCGGTACAGGATCGGCACGGCGGCTGTACGCACGGCCCAGAAGCGCTGCTTCTCATCCGGTGAAACGGCCGTATAGGCACGGGCGGTATGCGGATTCTCAGCCAGGAGCTGCCGGGCTTTTTCAGCTTGCTGGATACAAACCGCCGGGTCGGTCGCATCAAACTCGATCAGCAGGACATTGTCGACGTCCGCCGGAATCTTTGCACGGAGCCGCCGATCCGTCTCCCGTGCCAATTGCAGCAGGGAACTGTCCATGATCTCGATGCCCGAGGGGCCCATGGGCAGCAAATTCTGTACGGCCCGCGCGGAATCAGCAATGCGATCGGAGAAACAGACCACAAGGCTGTCGTGCGGCGGTTTGTCGAGCAGTCTGAATTTCAATCGGGTGGTCACGCCCAGGGTCCCCTCGGCACCGGCGAACAGCTTTGCAAGCTGCAGCCGGCCGGCTGCGACCATACCTCTCAGGTTATAACCGGCCACATTGTACCGCACGGCCGGGTAAGCTTTTTCAATGCGCCCGGCGTGTTCAGTATAGAGGCGGTGGAGTTGACCGAGGGCGTCCGGCAGCTGATCCGGAGAAAGGCCGGCAATGTCGCTGAGCTGCAGCACCTCCCCGTTCGCCATCACGATACGGGCGTCTGTGATGTAATCGGACACGTTGCCGTATTTCACCGAGTGGGCGCCACTGGCGTTGGTACCGAACATGCCCCCGAAACTCGCGTATTCACCACTGGATGGATCCGGTGGAAAAAAGAGCCCCTTGCCCGCCAGGGCGACGTTCAACTCACCCAGCCGGTACCCGGGCTGACATTCAAAGGTTTTGTTGGCCGCATCTATATTGATCAGGCGGTGCATATACCGGGTGAAATCGATGACCAGGCCGGGGCCCAGCGACGATCCGCAAAGACCGCTGCCGGCCCCGCGGGGGTGGACCGCCAGGGCATGCTCGCGGGCGAAATTGACCGCCCGGACAACGTCCCGGGTGTTGGCGGGATAGACGACCGCCCGGGGCGTTCGCAGGAAAATGCTGCCGTCGGTGGCCAGCATGTACCGGGCCAATGAGCCGGTGACCACATCCCCGTCAATAGCTTTCCGCAGTTTATTGAATTGATCGTTACCCATACGTATTTTGTTATGCGGTTCTCTACGAAATTTCTGTTAAGGCACTTTGATATAAAAAGTGCCGTAATTCGAAATCGAAATCGGGATCGGGTTTTCGAGGTTCGTGTCTTTCTTTCCCAGGCTGTTAATTGCCATTTAGGTAACAACTACAACTACCGATTTCGATTTCGATCCCGATAGCGATTTCGATAAAACCAATCAGTCTTCGCTCTCCGAGCTTATGTCTTCGCTTAAAGCTACGCCGCACAAGACGCCTGACAGGAAGCCTTTTAGATAGCTTTTAAATCTTCACGAGCATACTCGCATTGGGTATAATCGCCGTCTGTCCGTAAAAGCCCTGCAGGGCCTTCCCGAAAGCCGCGCCGCTCAACTTGGCCGCCCCCATCAAACGCACGGTGTCATCCGGCAATTCAGTCACCAGGCTGATTTCGATCCGTTGGGTTTTTTCCATCATGGACAGTGCCGTACCGCCGTTGCCGGCATAGTCCGCCGCAAGCCGTTCAAAAGCCCGGGCATAGCCGCCCAGTTCGAACCAGGGCAGGAAGGTCTCCGAGCCAATGCCGTCCGGGCACCGGGCCAGGACAATCAAGCGGCCGCCATCCTTGACGAATTTGGCCGCGTTGTGGACCGCTTTGTGACTTTGAATAAAGTTAATGTCTTTGGGATAACCACCGCAGGAGGCCACGACCAGGTCGTACCGGCGGTCGTGCTTGATTTCGCAGTTGCGGCCCTGCATCCGGCAGGCCTGCTCAAAACTCTCGCGACCGGCACCGGTAATGAGGCGACAAACCCGTCCGTGGCTGTCCAGGATGCCGTGTATGGCCAGATCCGCCGGTTTAAAGGCCACAATCTCAGCGATGTCTTCCGCCAGGGGGTTGCCCTGCAGTCGTCCCGGTTCACAGCCGGTGGCCAGCCGACCGGCGTCCCGGTCGAGAAATAACCCGTGATTGCGGTAGACGGCCTCACGCGCGCCGAGCCCGGGAAACAGCAGCTTGCGGCCACCGCCGTAACCGGCAAAATAGTGGTGGGTAACGGCGCCGAAGGTAATGACAAAACCGGCCGCCTGGATATCCCGGCGCACCCGGACCGGAGTCCCCCGGGTGGTTTCGCCCAGATGCTCGAAAAGGGTCTCATCGTGGCAGTCATGATGGACGAACCGGCAGGCGTCATAGATGCCGCCATAGGCGGCCCGGCTCTCCGCATCGCTCTGGCGCGGATGGGTGCCGTAGGCAATATAAAAAGTTATCCGGTCGGGATCCACGCCGGCCGCCTGCAGGACCTGGACCAGCACCGGCAAATAATCACGGTAGGCGCACAACCGGGTCTTATCCGCGATAACCACGGCCACATCCTGGAGTTCGGGTTTCAGACGGCCGAGTTGAAAGGTCAGGTCCACGCCAAAGGTTTCCGGGTCGCTTGCACCGGCCGGCTCCGCGATCCGCAAGACCCGGGTTTGGTCGGACAGGTCCAGTTGAATGGCGGCTTTTCCGTATTTCAGTTCCACGGTATGCATGGCTCCCGTTATAGGGCATTTTGATCCGATTTTAAACCTTTGTTGCATCCGGTTCAATTTTCTATTAAAAATTGGTTTTCCGGGTTCAAAGTCCACTATCAAATGTAAACTGGTCTTAACTCTTGGCCCCTTGAACCCTTGACCCCTCGGCCCCTGAGGCTTTTATGATCATTCTCGTCATCAATACCGGCAGTTCTTCACTCAAATATCAATTGCTGGAGATGGAGCACGAAACGGTCTTGGCCGTCGGCATGGTGGAACGCATCGGTGAACCCAACGCCCTGGTCATCCACAAGGGGCACCCCGGTCTGGATCAGGAAAAAACCTTTGAGCAGGAACAGGCCGTAACCGATCACAGGGCGGGCCTGCATCTGGTCCTCGATCTGATCGTGGATGCCGAACTGGGGGTTCTGCCCAGCACCGGTGATATTGACGCCGTGGGCCACCGGGTGGTCCAGGGCGGCGAATCGTTTCAACAGACAAGCCTGATAAATGATCAGGTTAAGGCTGCCATCCGGGATTGCAATCCTCTGGCACCCCTGCACAATCCGGCCAACCTGGCCGGCATCGAAGTGGCCGAAAAACTGCTGCCCGATATCCAGCAGACAGCTGTCTTCGATACCGAGTTTCACCAGAGCATGCCGCCTGTGGCCTTTCTCTATCCCCTGCCCTACAGTCACTACACAGACCTGGCGATTCGCCGCTATGGCTTTCACGGCACTTCCCACAAGTATGTGTTTGGTCAGGCGGCAGCGGAAATGGGCCGCGCCCCGGCTCAGACCAATGCCATCACCTTGCACCTGGGCAACGGCTGCTCCATGGCGGCCGTAAAAAACGGAAAGTGCATCGACACATCCATGGGGATGACCCCGCTGGCCGGCCTGATGATGGGCACCCGCGCGGGGGACATCGATCCGGCCATCATTTTTCACCTGGCCGCCGAGAAAGGTTTGCGCGTGGACCAAATCGCAGACCTGCTGAACAAAGAGAGCGGCCTGAAAGGCATTAGCGGTAGTAACGACATGCGTGACATTCGCCGGCAGGCAGCCACCGGCCAGGCAAGGGCAGCCCTGGCCCTGGAGATGTTTGCATACCGGATCAAGAAATATATCGGGGCCTATTGTGCGGTTTTAGGAAGGGTCGATTGCCTGGTTTTCACAGCCGGTATTGGTGAAAACGACTACCGGGCCAGAGAAGATATCTGCAGGGGCCTGGAAGGTCTGGGGATTGACATTGACCCGGAACTGAATCGCAAACTGGAAAACCGCCACGGACCGGTGCACCGTGAGGCCAGCCGGGTTCAAATACGCGTGGTACCTACCAACGAAGAACTTCAAATCGCCCGGGAAACAAAGGCGCTGTTGAGCCGCGGCTGACGGCTGTCGATTGACCTAAAGAAGAAATTTTCTGTTCATCAGCTGTCCCGGAGCCCGTCTATGAAAGCCGCCACGTTCTTGCCGAGAACCGCATGGTTGTATCCCCCCTCCAGGATGCCGAAACACCCGCCCTTGTTGCGCTGGGTTGCTTCCCTGACCCAGACGCCCATCCGGCGGTAGTCATCTGTGGCCAGCAACCCGCCCCAGTCCTGAAGGTGGTTGTCAAAGCCCGCGGACACGGCGATGACATCAGCATCTGTCGCGGCCAGGGCCCGGGCCACTGACTCGAGGTAAAGCCGCCGATCGTGGTCATCCGGATTTAAAATGGTAACCCAGGGCAGGCTGCCCAGGATGTTCACGTTGCCGTCGCCGTAGTGCAGGTCAAAATCGAGAACAAAGGCTCGGTGGATGCGGGCGTGCTTTTTGAGCGCATGCAGAGCGATCGCCAAGTGATTGAAATAGCAGAATCCCCAGGCACTATCGGCGGAGGCATGGTGTCCGGGCGGACGGATAAGCGCAAAGGCCGGCGCCTGCATACCGGCTTCGGCAGCCGCCACAGCCCCGCCGGCAGCCAGGGCGGCAATGTCGAACAATCCCCGGCCGCGCACCCATTCAATATGGCCGGCGCTGTGGGCAGCTGCAATCTCTTTGTTTGTAGCCGGTCGGGGCTCGTGAAAGGTAACGACAGTTTCCAGGGCGGCGACCACGGCTTCCATGCGCCCGGCTTCCGCAGCCGGGTCACTGGTGTATACTTGATAAAAATCAGGGTGAAAAAAGACTTGCATGACCTGTCCCATGTATTCCGAAAGCAATGGGCCTGCCAGTGAATGCTACCCGTACAAAGGATAATCGGTCATGGGCAAAGGTCCGCTGCATCGCAAAGTCGGTAAATCCTATTCAGCATTCAAATATCGATCCAGCAGGGCCAACAGCTGCGCCCGGTCGATGGGTTTGGCTACGTAGTCATCCATGCCGGCCGCCAGGCATTTTTCCATGGCGCCCTCGGTTACCTCGGCAGTCATGGCGATAACCAGCAGCGTCCGTAGATCCGGATGTCGGCGAATTCGGCGGGTGGCGGTATACCCGTCCAGCCGGGGCATCTGTACATCCATCAAGACTGCATCAAAGGCTTCGCGCTCCAGTATGGTCAGGGCCTCTTCACCATCTGCCGCAGTTGCCACTTCAAACTGGACGGACTCCAGCAAGGCCGCCGCGACCCGCTGGTTGATGTGATTGTCTTCTACCAGGAGTACCCACTTCCCGGGAAATGCCGGCTCGGGCCCGTCACGCTGTGCTTGTTTCCGCGTCCGCAGGTCACCATTTTCAGCAAACAGGGCCACCAGTTCCATCAGCAGCTGCGATCGTTTGATGGGTTTGTCCAGAATCTTACTGATGCCGGCCTTATATGCGCCGGGCTTGTCGATGGAGGCCGTGTAGCCTGAAATCATTACCATGGGAGGGGCGTCGAAGCGGTCGTGAAGCTCCCCGATCTCCGCCGCCAGTTCAACGCCGTTCATGGCGTCCATGTTGTGATCCAGTAAAATCAGGTCAAACTGGTTGTCCGTGCGCATGGCTCCGCGGCAGGCATCGAGGGCCTCATCCGCAGAAACCGCCATTTTGACCTGGCAGCCGAACGAGACCACCAACATGCCCAGGGACTCGCGGGCCACGGTGTGATCATCAACCACCAGAACCCGCCGCCCCACCAGCCCCTTGCCGGCCTGGCCGGCATCTTCCCGCGCACCTGCTTCCCCGCCTAGGCCGAAACGCCCGGTAAATGAAAACGTGCTGCCTTTGCCCAGGATCGATGTAGCCGTGATGCTGCCGCCCATCAACTCGGCCAGTTTTTTGGATATGGCTAATCCCAGGCCGGTACCCCGCTGTATATGCGCGGGGCGGTTGTCCGCCTGGACAAAAGCGTCGAACAGGTAGGGAATCTTTTCTTCGGCAATACCGATACCTGTGTCTGTTACCGTAAACATCAACTCAAGTTCGGATGTATGCCGATCCTGCAGTTCAATGCGCAGGACAATTTCACCCTTTTCAGTAAACTTGAATGCATTGCCAAGCAGGTTGATCATCACCTGCCGCAGCCGGAGTGCGTCCCCGACCAGGGCATCCGGGATATCCGGAGAAATATCGACGGCAAATTCCAGGTCTTTTTCCTGGATCATCTCGTGGAAAACGTCGTAGATCCGCTCCACTGTATCGCGCAGCGAAAACCGGTTGGCTTCGAATTTGATGCGTCCCGATTCAATTGAGGAGAGATCCAGGATGTCATTGACAAGGTCCATCAGGTTGATGGCCGAGCTATGGATCATATCTAGATAATCACGAGTTTTACGTGAGGACGCTTCCCGCATGGCGAGTTCGCAGGCACCGATAACACCATTCATGGGTGTACGAATTTCGTGACTCATGCGCGCCACGAATTCACTTTTAAAACGGTTCGCAGCCTCCAGTTCCCGGGTTCGTTCACGCACCCGGCTTTCGAGTTCGGTATTGAATTGTTTCAGGGCATTCTCGGTTCGCTTGATGTCGGTGATATCCCGGACAATAATGATTGCATTCGTCTCGGGCGTACCCAGGGATAAAACATCCAGCGTTAAATAGCGCGCCTGCAGGCGGATAACCTGATCTTTGGCCGGGCGGACTTCTTCCCCGGCCCTGGCAATGTTATCCATTATCCGGGTACGCTCATTTTCAGGGAATAAATCACCAAATGCAGCGCCCAATACTTCATTCTCGGGAAGATTGACAAGCGCCAAAAAGGCAGCACTGGCAAAAACGATGCGCCCCTCGGTGTTGATCTCTACCACACCTTCGGACATGCGGTTGATGATGGTTTCGAAATGCTTTTTGACCGACAACAGCTCCCGGGTAATCCCGCGCGGATATACCTTTTCAACGCCGAGCACCTCTTTGGGGCGGTAGCGTTTCTGGGCCAGATCAGGTTGATTGACCAGGGCCAGCACATGTTGGGCTGTCTCCTGAAATGCCGCTTTGGCAACGCAGGCATTGACATCCAGGGTGGCCAAGTCTTCCAATTCCTCAACGGAGGTGGCGGAAAGGACAATGATTGGAATCGTTTTTAATCTTTCAACACTGCGAATAATCCGGCAGAGGCTGCGGCCATCGATATTGGGCATCACCAGGTCGGAAAGGATCACATCGGGCAGGTGACTGCTGAGAAAGTCGACCGCCTGCAAACCATCCCGGGCTGTTTCCACCTGATGCCCATTCTGCTCAAGCAGCCGTTTCAGCCTTCTGAGGAAAATTCTATCATTATCGACTATCAATACATTTTTCATATGCCTGCCTTTGCCCGATGAGAAGCCATCTCAAAAAAGTCTTCACGTCGGGCGTAGCCTTCGGCGAAGCCTGATTAGCCCAAACTCGGCGTTGGGCGCTCGGTTCAAGTCCTCGAAATACTCGAGTATTCCTCCGGGTTAAACCTCGCGGCCGCCTTGATTTTGAACTAAAATCCGTTCTTGAGAAAGCTTCTATCCTGATGTAACAAAAAAACCCGCTTCCGTACAGAAGCGGGTTCATAATCCTAGCAACCCCGCTATCTTATTCGTAAAATCCGAACTTAGACCGGAAGCTTTGCGCCCCTTTCTTTCGAAAGGTTTGCCCTTCAGCAAATTTAGCAAATTTTCATCTAAAATCTATATCGGCAATGTTGTGGCAAACTTTAGTAATTTTTCTCGGTTGTTTGCTGATGGCGCGGCCACCAGGTCGCGAGTTATGACTCGCAATCATTGTCCCATCATATTAACTAGTTAGAGTTGTACTTGCCAAGAGGCATATCTAGGATCTCCGGCAGCCGCACCGGTATTATCACCGGGTCCAGAATCTACCCCTTCGTTTTCGCGGCCTTTTTTGCATACTTAGCGGCCGCCAATCCGGCCACACAGCCTTCGCCGACTGCCTTGGCCATCTGCCAGGGGGGCCCGCAAATGTCGCCGGCCGCATATATCCCGGAAATGTTGGTCTGCTGCTGCTTATCGGTCACAATGAACTCGAACTTCTCGGCATCCAGGGCCACGCCCAGGGTAGCAGCCAACTCTATGGCTCCCTTGGCCCCGGTTTCAATGAACACCCCGTCCACGTCGATACGGTCCCCGTTGTCGAGCATAACCGCCTGGACGTGATCCGCACCGACAATCTCCTTGATGTTACAGCTATCGTGCAAATGTACATTCGATTGTCGGATCTGTGCTTCGAGCGCCTCGGCCACCTGCAGCCGGTCGGTTGCCAGATGAACTTCGGCCGCATAGAAAAGCAGGGTCAGGGCGCCGGAAACGGCAGCCGATTCATTGCCGGTGACCACAACCCGTGCCCCTTTATAGAAATTGGCATCGCAATCGACGCAATAGCTGACCCCTTTGCCTACCAGGGCTTTTTCCCCGGGAACGCCGAGACGGTTGCGGGAGACCCCCATGGCCAGGATGAGGGTATGCGTATGAATCTCCCGGCCGCTTTCCGTTGCAATGCTGAAGCCGCCGGCAATCTGGTCGGTCTTGATGACATCTTCGTGCAGGAACTCGGCGCCCGAATTAATCGCCTGCTCGATTCCCTGGCGCAGCATTTCCTCACCGGTCACCCGCTCGATACAACAATAATTCTCGATATGGGCCCGGTACAGGCTTGATTTCTGCTCCCTGCCCATGACCAGTACGCGCACTTTCGTCCGGGCGGCATGAATCGCCGCCTGCAGGCCGGCCGGGCCGGTTCCCAGGATTACAACATCGAATTGTTCTGCCATCTTCACCATCCTTCGCGCGGGTCGGCGCTGTTGTCTATAACCACTCACATTGAGCCGCTGGTTTGGCGTTACCTACAAAATTAAAGCACCCGGTCGGGAATTGCAACTACTGGACATCCGGTCTGCTTTTGGTATACTCCGGCCATCGACATGACCCCGGTCCGGACCGCCCCGCATCGTCCCGGGCCCGGATTGCTTTTTCAAGGAGGAAGTATAGCCCTGCTTACGATAAACAGTGACACCTGTAAACGCGATGGAATTTGCGCGGCTGTCTGCCCCACGGGGATTATCCGACTCGAAAATCCTGAATCGGTCCCGGCAGTGGCATCTGTGGATGAGGCGTTTTGCATTCAATGCGGGCACTGTGTAAGTGTCTGTCCCCACGGCGCTCTGGCGCACGCAGCCTTGAAGCCGGAGGACTGCCTGCCTTTGCAAAAGGCCCTCCTGCCGGACCTGGCCGGGGCGGAGCAGTTTCTGCGCAGCCGGCGTTCAATCCGGGTATACAAACAGGAACCGGTCGACCGGGAGCTTTTGTCCGCGGTCATTCGGTTGGCCAGCCATGCGCCCTCCGGCCACAACCTGCAGCCGGTGCGCTGGCTGGTCATCCACGACCGAAAAGAAGTGCAGCAGCTGGCCGGCATGGTTATCGATTGGATGCGCTACCTCATAGCGGAAAAAGAACCCATAGCGGCGACGATGCACATGGACCGGGTCGTCGCCGCCTGGGAAGATGACTGGGACCGCATCTGTCGCGGCGCACCGCATGTCATCGTGGCCCACGCGGAAAAAGACAACCCCACCGCCCCGGCCGCCTGCACGATCGCGCTGAGCTACCTCGAACTGGCGGCCGCCCCCCACGGCCTGGGTGCCTGTTGGGCCGGCTATTTCAATGCCGCCGCAACTCTCTGGCTGCCCTTGCAAAATGCCTTGAAATTGCCGGAGGGGCACGCAAATTTTGGCGCCCTGATAATCGGGTATCCCAAATATAAATATAAACGCATGCCGCCCCGCCGGGCGCCGGTTATAGACTGGCGCCAATGATCAAAAGCCGGCGTCTATTGACAAAAGGTGATTTTTAAAACAAATTTATGAGTCGGAACTTCGCCAGGATGGGAGGGCATTTAGAATGGCGCGTGCAGCAGAAAAATCAAATCGGCATCAACGCCTGGAGAAGCTCATTCGCGAACTGCGGCAGACCAACGCGGAAATAGAACGGATCCTCGATAGGTTGCCGCTCTCCAGTCACCAGCAGGTTACCCGGTTGGCCAGGCTGGTCGAAAAGCAAAAGCGGCTCATGCGAACCACTCCCGGAACGGCCCCGGAAGCTGTGAGGGTGTTTCTCGACAATGCCAAACACTCCGCCCGCTATCTGCAGATGCGCTACGAAGATGCGATGAAGAAGGGTAAGCTGCGTAAATCCAGGTAGTATCCATCCACAGATGGCATCTTTCGGCCCAGCGCGGCGTTTTCGCTTTTACAAGATCCTCAACATAGCGTCTGCTATGCCTGCGGTCTTGAAAACGCTCAGGCCTTGCTCTGAACCAAAAGCTACCATCTGTGAATGGATACTGAAATCTATACAACGGACGGCATCTTTCGGCCCAGCGCGGCGTTTTCGCTTTTACAAGATCCTCAACATAGCGTCTGCTATGCCTGCGGTCTTGAAAACGCTCAGGCCTTGCTCTGAGCCAAAAGACTTTCTTGAGTTGGCTGCTAATCTTTTACTTTCGAAAATCCCGGTATTAGCGTTTTAGTGCTGTTCACACCGGATATTTGCCGTATCTTTTCGTGCACGAACTGACCGATGGTTTCGGCATCGGATATCAACAGATCCCGGGTCAAGACTATTTTTACCAGGATATCGATATCACCATGAACGGAATGCACCTCGCGAACTTCATCCAGTTCAAATAGTTTTTCAATAATGCGGTCCTCTTTGCGCGCTTGAACCAGCAGCTGGATGAAGGCTGTAATGCCGCGTTTCATTTCCGGATAATCCGCTTCTTTGAATTTCGCCATTTGCTCTCTAAAGGCCTCCATATTGCCGGGAATTAGTTTATCAATGCCGATACCATAACGGCGCCGTCGACGATCTTCCCACTGGTGAACAGAAATATAGACATAGAGATCCGCCATGGTGCGCTTGGGAAAGACCTCCAGCAACCGTCCCCTTTGAACAATTGTCCCCAGAGGCTTGTAAATAGTTTCGTACCAGTCCCGGGCCGCCTCCTGGAACGTCGCCGGCAGCCCCGCAGTTTCAAGATAATCACGGTGCGTTTGGATCTGCTTTTCCAGCTGGGCATACTGCCCTATCTCCGTCAGTTTAATCTCATCCGGTAGACCAAACTTCTCACGGAAGGCCGATTGCTCGGATAGAGGATATTCTCAAGCGTGTTTTTAGACGGGATGAACTCCACAATCCGGGCCAGTATTTCATCATGCCCGAGTTCCTTGGCCGCGGCAATCCGGTGATTGCCGTCCAGGGCGTAGAACTCTTCTTTTATCTGATAGAGCTTCACCGGCGGCAGGGGCTTGCCGGAGCGCATCGCCTGCTTGACCCGTTGTAATTTTTCAGAAGGAAGATAACGCTTTAGCCGAAAACGGCTGTCGAAATCCTGATAGCGGCCGACACTGCCGACGATCCGGTCGACCGGCACGGTCCGCACCCCCCTTTGCACGGTGTCAAAGGCAGCCTCACGCTCTTGATCGGCGCTGAAGCTTCTGGCATCCCGGCCCGCAGCCGCGGGTTCTCCGTTCGGCGTCCGGACGCCTAAAAGGCGCAGAATTTTAGATTTCAAGGACATGGTATCCGTAGGCGTTGATTATCCGGGTGCCGTCAAGGATTGTCATGCGGGCGTCGCTATCCGCAAATTCCCGGTGAATGTGTCCGTGGATGAAATAACGGGGCTGATACTTTTGTATCAGCCCAACGTAGGATTTGAACCCCCGGTGACACAGGTCCTCTTCATCATGGATATGCCGCGGGGGGGCATGGGTGATAATGATATCCGGCCCGCCAGCGCGCCAGAGGGTAAATCTCAGCCGCCGAATCATGGCCGCCATCTGGTTTTCGTGGTACTGCTGCGGCCCACCGTTATACCAGCGGGACCCCTCAAGCCCCATGATCTTCAAATCGTTGAACCGGACCAGCCGTCCGTGCAGATCCAGGCAGCCATCCGGTGGTCTGCTTTCAAAACGCAAGTCGTGATTCCCGCGCACATAATACACGGGGACCTCCAGCGCATTGGCTAAAAAGGCAAGATATTCCGGTGGCAGGTCTCCGCACCCGAGTACAAGATCAATATCGGCAAACCGATCGGCATCAAATTCCCTGTATAGAATGGGTACGACGACATCCGCTATGGTCAGAATCTTCATGATACGAAATACGATACCCGAACGAAGCGGCCTGCTTGTCATTCGGGTATCAGAGCCTGCCCTTCACTAAGGGCAACTATGAATGTTTATCAAACTTCGGTATCCATCTTTTGGGCGCAGGCCGGGCAATACGTTGAAGAGGGCGCCAGGCCGGCCCGACGCCAGACATACTCCTCCAGTTCCATCCACGTGCCGGTACCCGGTTCGCGTCCCGTGTCATCCCGAATGCTTTTACAAACGCAGCACAGGGGCAGAATTTTTTCATAGGACTTTATTTTACGATTGGGCTCCAATCTTTCAAAGCAGCGGGAAACACGCAATTCAAGTTCCTCGGGGCTGCAGGGTTTCAGCAGGTAGTCATCGATCCCCAGGCGCAAGGCTTCGATCGCGGTAGTCATATCACCAAACCCGGTCAGCACAATTCCCATGGTTTCAGGATGCAGTTCTTTCGCGGTCTTCAGAACTTGAATACCGTCGATTTTTTCCATCACCAAATCGGTAATGACCAGATCACACGGCTCGGATTTCAGCATCTCAATCGCCATTTCACCGGATTCAGCCAGTTTGATGGCATACCCAATTTCTTCGAGATACTGGCCGGTGCCCTCCCGGATGGCGGGGTCGTCATCTACCAGCAATATGGAGTGGTTTTTCATACCGACCTCATTGGATACGCATCCTTAGCTGGACCTGTTCGCGGGGCTTCGGGCTGCAGGCAGCAGGTCGCCGGCTGGATATCGGCCGGACTATCCCTGCGTAAGATAAGATAATTTCACATTGGTGTAGGAGGTGCAGAGGGTTGACCAGTGTCGTATCAGATTCCCCCGCAAGTTGGTCGTTTCAGACAAAAGGGCGTAATCAGTAAAACCGGCCTTCCAGTCAGATAGAATATCATAGAGACAAGTATAGGAACTTACCTTCAACCGGAATTTGGAGATCCCCCCGGCACCGATGTGAAAATACCAGTTTACCTTCCTGAGAAAATCAGCCAATGGATCTTTGGTATTGGCTTTGCCCGGCTTGAAGGCCTGCTTCAGGGCTTCTGTCAAAACATTCACCTTAATGCGGACCGGCTCCAGAGACGTTTTTATGGCCTGGATTTCATCATAGGTATTTTCAATCGATTCTTCCGGCATCTGCATAAGGACGATTACGTCGTCAAACGTATGAATATAAGCACTGTGCGTTTTGGTAAGTTCAAAAAACAGCGGCTCAACCTGATTAAACAGAGGTCTACTACCCGGCTCAGGATGGTTCCTGACAAGTGCGACGGCCATATCTATTGCCGAGATCAGGTTATGCGTCATGAAATACCTTGTTAAGTATTTTTCTTGATGGCTACATCGATAACAAGTTTTCCATCACCTGCTTTGCAGGGTATTGAAATCACCTCAATATCATGAGGGTAGGAGGTTTTGTGTTTGCCGATGACGACACTGGGAACCGATATGGAACAATTTTCATCGGGGAAATCGGTCTTGGCATTGCCGGCAATCATGTTGGCAATTTCACCGATGGCATCAATACAGTCTTCATCCAATTCAGTCATCTCTTCGTCAAGCAATTCCGAAGCCAGCTGCAAGGCCAGAGATTCACGCATGTTAATGACCACGCACCCGGTAACCCCGCCTGACATCCCGATAATCCCAGCGATCTCATATTCTGGTACGGGCTCCTTCTTGATATAGGGTTTCTCCAGGGATAATGGCAGGTTGAGCATAGTGTTAAACAGGTTTTCAACAGCATTGACAAACGGTTTTATGTAGGCAGCCTCCATGGTCCCCCTCTTGACATGAATGAAACTGTTTTCATATTACGGCGGCCCCGGCAATACCCGTGGCCGATATGGCTCGAGCGGTTATTTTTCCGCGCGTCTTTTCAGCGCAAGAATGTTATTAAAAAGCACCTCGGCGAAACATGTTCGGTACGGACAATCAAATGATGCGGCCCGCCCCATCCGGGTGGGCGCGTCGCTATGAGCGGAGCCCGTTTTTCCCCATGCTTATAGCGATTCAAAGGGGATTTCAAGTCACATTTATGTAACTTAACAGGTTTAAAATATTATGCAAGTCCGAAACAAGGGCCACCTGCGGACCCCTATGGCCGGGCGCGGTATCGCAGGACCACGTAGTCGCGACCAAGGGTTTCAACGGACAGCAGTTCAAGCTGCATATCCAGTTCAGCGTTGAAAAGCGGGACGCCCATTCCGAATATCCGGGGTGCGATTGTAATGATGAGCTCGTCGATCAGGTTCATCCGGGCAAACACCGAGTTCACAATGGAACCGCCGACCAGCACCACCTCATTGAAACCGGCTGTTTCCAGGTCTTTTAGAATCACGTCGGGACTTTTAGCGGTAAATTCCAAATCAGGCGGGTTGGACCTGCGCGACGGGTTGCGGGTCAAGACGATATTCCTGCGGTCCGGCAAAGGCATGCCAATGGTGTCGTAGGTCTTGGACCCCATGATGATCGCCCCGGCACTTTTGGTAATCTGCACGAACAGTTTCTTATCTTCACTGCCGGTCCAGTCCGGAAAATGGCGGTCGTTGCGAGCAATTTTCCCGTCCATCGTCATGGCCATCATCAATGTGACCTTCATGCGTACTCCTGCTTTGTTGCGGTTGGTAAAATCAACAGCCCCCCCAGATGGATAGCTGTTCTCCAGTCCGAACTTTTTACCAGAACCTGATTTAGGTCGCGGCCCTCACTATTTAGTCGTGGCCACCCATACACCTTGCCAGTTTTCGGGCGGGTTTGCGAGCAGCTCAGTACATTTTTTTTCATAAGCTGCCGCCGCCGGGTCCTGGGCCGCAATGGCTGCAAATACTTTCCGGGCGGCTTCGAATTTTCCCCCGTAAAACAGGGCCAGGCCCTGGGCGAAGCTTTCGTAAAGCGCCTGCCCGGCCTGATATGCCTCCGGCAGCAGCGGTTCGTAAACCGTCACCGGCTCACTGCGGCCAACAACCGCCAGCCGGGCCAATTCCCGTACACTGATGTCCGGGCCTATCTGGCGGCGAGTATCTGCGGATATCATTGTGAAGGTCCCGAATTGTTTGTTGGCACCTTCCAGCCGAGCTGCCAAATTGACGGCATCTCCCAGCATCGTATAATCGAAACGGGTCTGCGAACCCAGGTTGCCCACCACCGCCGGCCCGGTATTGATACCAATCCGCATGAGCATCTCCTTGCCGATGCGCTCTTTGATCGCCGGCCGCATTTCGGCCAATTTTGCCTGGCAGCGCAGCGCAGCCCGGACGGTCCGCCTTTCGTGTTCGCGGACATCTAAAGGCGCATTCCAAAAGGCGATGATGGCATCGCCTTCGTATTTATCCACCGTGCCGCCCTCTTCCATGACAATATCGGTCATTGCGGTCAGGTACTCATTCAGCAAGGCCGTCAACTGCTCTGGTTCGAGTCCCTCGGAAATAGTGGTAAACCCCTGCAGATCCGAGAAGAAGATTGAGAGGGTTTTTCTCTCGCCGCCCAATTTGAGACGTTCCGGATTGGTGATGAGCTGATCGATCACCGCGGGGCTGAGATACTGCCGGAAAGCACCCTTGATAAAACGCTTTTGCCGCCCCTCGGTTGCATAATTGACCAGCAGGGCAAACCCGATCGTAAAAACCGCCGTCACTTCCAGCACCACGATGGGCAGCCAATAGCCGGCATTATAGCCGGCCAGTCCGAGACCGGCCGGCAGCAGGATACCGGCAACGCTGTTCCCGGTGATTGCCAGAGGAGATCGCAGGCTCGCTGCCGCCCAACCCAGCAATACCGCAAACAGCAGGACAAACGGCACGGTGAAAGCAGCCGGCACCGCCCGGATAAAATCACCGGAGAGAAAGTTGTCCAGAAGCGTGGCGTGGATTTCGACTCCGGAATATACCCCGGCCACCGGCGCGGACCGCAGGTCCAATAAACCGGGAGCGGAAAACCCGAACAGCACGTATTTGTCCTTAAAGGCGGTCGGGTCACGGATAACTGCCGGTTCCCCCATGCGGTGGCGGATCTCGGATTGCAGTACGGATGCAGCCGAGAAATTGCGATGGGTCCCTGAGGGCCCCCGGTAGCGTAAGATGGCGTTTTCACCTGAATCAACGGGGACCTCCCGGTCGCCGATATGGTGGGACCGCCCCTGCCCCCGTGCGATTTGGGCTTGATTGCCGGCCGCCAGCCAGGCACCCAGTCCCAGGGCCGGCACCGGTCTATCGGCAAAGAGGCTGAAAAGCTTGACCCGCCGGTAGACCCCATCCTGATCGGGTTTCAACTGGACATTGCCCAGCACCGACGAGTTCTCTACAAGTTCGTTGATGGGAAAGGTTGCCCGCGAGAAGGTGAAGGCGGCCAGCGGTATTCCGGAAGCACGGTCGTCGGGCTCGGCCAGTTTCAGGCGGGATTCCGGTGTAGCAGCCGGCCAGGTGACCCGGCTGCCGCTTTTCTGCCCCAGAAATACCGCACCGGCCACTTTGCCGAATTTTCCTACAGCGGCGGCAAAAGAGCCGTCATCGGCAACGCCGTAAGCAGAAGGCTCGGTATAGAGCACATCAACCGCCAGGGCCCGGGCACCGTTGCGTCGGCAATAGTCAACAATGGCCCCGTAGATTTCACGGGGCCATGGCCAACTCAACCCATTCTCTTTCTGGGCCCAATCCAGGCTGTTCTGGTCCAGCAGGATAAGGACAATGTCATCGGTAGCCGCACCGGGCCGGGCCAGGGCCCGGACGCGCCAATCCCAGGTCCGGGCCTCCCAGGAATCCAGCCAGCCGGCCATCATCATGAGGACAGCTATCAGTGCCCCGGTCAGCCCGGCCAGAATCCCCAGAACCGGTTTGCGGCCCAGTATCCGCATACGGTTCATTTATCAGACACCTTTGAGCAGCCTTTTGAAACGGGCCTGACGCGCCGCCTGGTTCTGTACCGGTTTAAAAATCCCCGTTCGATTTTGAACATTGGCAATCCTGACGCCGGGCGCCGGATGCGTACGCCCGAATCCCGGACTTCCCGGCCCGAGACGGGTGCTCATCTGGCTGAGCATGTCCACCAATCCGTTGGGGTCGTACCCGATCCGCTGGAGGATTGTCACCGCCGCGTTGTCCGCCTGTTTTTCAAACGCCAGCGAATAGCCCGAGTTCACGAGTGTGGCGGTGATATCGGTAATAGAGTCTTCGAATGTCCGGGTCAGTTCGGCCAGTTCCTGGCCGCCCAGGTTCTTGGCACCTTCCACGGCGAGGGTCGACAACGCCGTGGTAATCCGTGATTTCTTTATGGCCTGCAATCCATGGCGATGGTTAACGTGAGCGATCTCGTGTGTCAGGACAGCGGCGACGGCATCTTCATTGCGGCACAATCGCAGCATGCCGCGAGTGACAAAAATCAACCCGCCGGGGGCGGCGAAAGCATTGATCTCGCTCGAATCGAGAAGGAGAAAATGATAACCGTTGAATGTCTCAGGCAAATCGGAGACCTGGGCCAGAGCCTGGCCCAGGGTGTTAATATAAAGATTGGCCGGCCGGTTCGCAAAGGGTGGATACTGGGTTACCAGGCTGGCGCCCACCGCGCGGCCAATATAGTATTCCTGTTCCGGGGTAATATCTTGAAAACCGCGGGCAACCGCCTGGCCGCTGTTAATGATAGACTCCGCCTGCTGTCCCGTAAGGACGCCGGTCGCCTGACCGAGAGAGGCACCTATGGTGGTGGCTTGCTCCATCCCTTCACAGCCGCTCATAATTGCTGAAAACAACGGGGCAACACCCAGGCCGTAAAGCGTGTAACGGCCGGTTTTGGCCATAAATTCTCTTCTTGAGTTCCCATTCATTGGACACCTCCTTGCGGAGATACCGCCCCCTCTTCAAGGAATTTGCGAATCTTGGTTTGCGATACCTTCATCTGCTCCATCCGATCGATGGGGGCATAGTCCAGGTTTTGGTTTCTATTCCGATATTCACCCTCGACCTTTTTGTTAAAGCCCTTGCCGGCCAGGGCAAGTTCATCGCTGGTGGCGGTTTTGTTGACATCGGCCGCCCCGGCTTTCAGGACAATTTTTTTGGTTGTCAGAGCGGAGGAATGAACCCAGCCTTTGACACCGGCCGATGCCAGGAAGACCTGAGACCAGGTGCCCTGACGGCTGACGATATAAACCCGATCACCATAACTCAAACTGGCTATAATCCTGGCCAAAAAGGACGGCGCCGTCCGGACCTGGCTCTGTTTCACCTGGACACTCATACTGCCGTCATCGGCACTCCAGGCCGCCGAGGTGCCCAACACGCACAGGCAAAGGACCAGCGGCAAAATTCTACGCAAAAACATGTCAGTATACCTCCTCGTCAAAAAGGATTGCGCCCAACTAGAGGCCGGTCGTGTGCATAGCACCGCCGACTTTAATTAATAATATATATTACAATTAGGTAAATGTGTAAAGCAGGGTAGCCGGAGCCCTACGAGACCGCCTGACAGGCAGATGGGGCCGGATCCAGAGGCAGGGGTGCCTGCTGCGGGGATGGTTCAACCGCGTATTCGGCCGTTATGACCCCGGCATCGTGCAGTTTTACGAAAGACACGATCATTTCCGGATCGAACTGGGTCCCGGCACACTCATGCAGGATACTGATGATTTTGACAGGTTCCATTTTCTTGCGGTAGACCCGGTTCGAGGCCATGGCATCGTAAGCATCACATATGGAAAGAATCCGGGCCAACTTGGGAATTTCAGCGCCTTTCAACCCGTCAGGGTACCCCGTCCCATCAAACCGTTCGTGATGGGACCGCACGATACGCAGCTCCTGTTCCCACATCCCCAGTTGGCTGATGATATCGGCCCCGATCACAGGATGGGTTTTAATCACTTCGAATTCGTTGTCCGTCAGTTTGCCCGGCTTAAGCAAGATTTCATCCGGGATGCCGATCTTACCGATGTCGTGCAGCTGGCCGGCACAACTGAGCACTTCCAGTTCCTCGGGGGTGCAGCCCATCTCGCGCCCCAGCCTGATCGCCAGATTGGTTACGCGGCTTGAATGCTGCTGAGTGTAAGAGTCCCTGGCTTCAACGGCCTTTACAAAGGCAACCAGGGTGGCAAACAGATTTTCATAGATATTCTCATACAGGGCCAGGTTTTCGATGGTGTTGGCCGCATTCTGGGTCATGAATGACAGGTAATAGAGATCTTTTTCACTGAACTTGGCCTGCTGGATGTAAGCGGCGGCGGTCAGGACACCGAACACCTTGTTCCGGATCTTCATGGGCACCGCCATAAAAGAGCCCACAACTTCGGAGAGTCCCTGCACCTAGCGGGTATCGGCTACCAACAGGGGGATTTCGTCAGTCGCCACCTCATGGATCAATTTGGTGGCCGGCCGACCGGAAACCTTGCCGGTGTGTTCGATGACATCGGCCGGGGTCTGCGCGTCACCCCTGAAACTGCAGGTGACTTCCAGGGGATTGTTCAAGGCGGCATTAATCAGGTAAAAACGCGCATCGTTCGCCCGGGTAATTTCGGTGGCCATGGTAACAATCCGATCAAGCAGGTCGGTGCTGGAAGTAACCGAGGTAAAATCCGCCATGATCTTATTCAGGGTATTGAGTTCATTGACCTTCGCGGTAAGCTCCAGATTCAGCCTTTCCAAACGCTCCTTGCCTTCGACTTCGCTCTTGAGCAGAATATTGTCTGCAAACAGTCTGCGTTCGCGCAGCACCCGGCGCACACATATCTCCATCTGGTTGAGGTTGACCGGCTTGATCAGGAAATCAACCACGCCGTTTTTAAGTGTCCGGATAGTGTTTTCCAGGGAAGGATACCCGGTCATGATAATGACCGGCACAGAGTTGTCGATTTCGCGGATATGCTCGGCAAGCTCCAGACCGTCCATCTCGGGCATGTTTATGTCGGTAAAACAGCAATCCACCCGGTGGGCATCGAGAAGGATCACCGCTTCGCGACCGTTGGTGGCTTTCAGGACTTCGTAGCCTTTCAGCGTGAAATACTCACCGGCTACTTCCAGGATACTCTCTTCATCATCCACCAGTAAAATAGTTTCCAGCTTTTTATCAGGCGACGCAAGATGTTCTGTCATCGAAAAGAGTACCCCATCGTCAGTGTATGTGTGAACGTGTATTTCAGGCGCCTGCCATATCAGGGGCAGGCCTTTTTAATATTAATCGTCCAGACTTCGGATTTCTTTAGAAGCTATCTCAAAAAAGTCTGCATGTCGGGAGCAGACTGATTGGCCCAATCTTCAGCCTTTTTCAAACGCCATGGCTGATAAACTCTGCTGCCGCCCGGCCTGCCTGTCAGGCGTAGCTATTCGCGTAGACTGATCCGGAGTAGCCTGGCAGGCGTAGACGGGACCATGAACCAAAATCCGTTTTGGGGATAGCTTCAGGCTCAATTCAGGCCCGGGTGAATATCGTTGACAGGGGCGGGGCTTTTTTTATATATTACCAGCTCTTACCTAAAATTGAGGTTTCGCCGATCACCTTCGGTGCCGAGCTGTAGACGCTGGTCCGCACCAGCCCGCGGCACCGAATCGGCAACCGGCAAACCCCGCTGAGAGGACGTTTTTCATGTCTGGAAGAATGGATGCAAACACTTGGGTCTATACCGTCATCATCAATCCCGGTTCCGGTGAACAGTTGCTGGGCCAGCACGATGCGGATGCGGACATCTCCTATATACCGATTTTCAAAGAGAAGGAAGAAGCCGCCCAAGGATTAATCCAGTTGGAAGTGGAAAAAGGCACCCGCTGCGAAGTTCAAGCCGTACTGTACGAGGATGTCGAGCGGGCCGCCGGTGAAAACGGATTTTTGGTATACCTTCTGGATGCTTCCGGGAACATATTGGACACCTTCGCACCTGCCAAGTAGACGCCGCAAACCGTATTTCAGCCTCTAAAAGCACACTAGATAGTCGATATTGTGAAAAAAATTCTGTTTATAGGGGATAATTGCTATTTTTTTCTTGACCTTTCCACAGTTTTTAATATGTATTGATTTACTGAATGACATTAAGTCACAATGAACACTATCACTATGTGTTTAAGGTGCAGTGAGCGCACTGCAATTCAGGCTAGTTTGGGCCGTTATATTTAGCAAAAAGGAGAAGGTGTTTTGGCTAACGGTATCGTAAAATGGTTCAGTGACAAGAAGGGGTACGGGTTTATCGAAAATGAGGAAGGTGGGGACGTTTTCGTACACTTTTCCGCAATCAGTATGTCAGGCTTTAAAACGCTGGCAGAAGGCGATCGGGTCACCTTCGAAATTGAAGAGGGCGATCGCGGCCCAGCAGCTGCAAATGTTGTCAAAGCGTAATCTGACAATTTAAGCGTTCACTTATAATTTGTCGCAGGATTGCAGCCGGATTCAGCTTCACAGGGTCTATATACGGCAGGCATGCACGGCAGTCGACTTGGTGAAGAAGTGCGCCAAGAAGCGCCACAATGCTGTTGATGCCGAGTTGCAATAATGCGCAGTCAGTTGAAGTACATCCATGGTATGGAAAAAGGCATCGCTGCTACCTGTTAGCAGGATGCCTTTTTTTTGCACATCATAGGCGGTCCAATCTTTCACCAAATGGCACCAATATGAAACTTCTTTTCCTGGAACCATTTTTCGGCGGTTCCCATCGCGATTTTGCTAACGGGCTCTGCGAACACTCCCGACATAATATCACCCTCGTGACTTTGCCGGCCAAGTTCTGGAAGTGGCGGATGCGAGGGGCCGCCCTCCACTTCGCCCGCACAATGCCGTCCCCCCAGGAATTTGACGGCCTCATCACCTCGGACTTGATGAGCCTGGCGGACCTGAAAATGCTTATGGGGCCTGAGCTGCCACGGCGCTGGTATATTTCCACGAAAACCAGATAACCTATCCGCTGGCCCAGGGGGAGACCCGGGATGTTCAATTCGGGTTTACCGATATTACCTCGGCCCTGGCGGCCGATCGCATCCTCTTCAACTCGCACACCCACTTCAACGAATTCTTCACGGCCCTGCCGGGTTTTTTGAAAATGATGCCTGAATTCCATCCGCTGTGGGTCATGGATGCCATCCGCGATAAAGCCGGCGTCCTGCATCCCGGCTGCCGCTTTGTGCCGGGGAAACCGGCGCTCGCCGACCCGGAAGACGGTCCACCGCTGATCATCTGGAATCATCGCTGGGAATTTGACAAGAATCCGGCCGACTTTTTCGCTGCCCTGGATGCGGTACGTAAGCGGGGGCTTGACTTCCGGCTGGCCTTGCTGGGTGAAAATTTCCAAAAGGTTCCCAAGCCGTTTATCCAGGCCAAAGAGCGCCTGGGAAAACGTATCGTCTGCTACGGCTACGAGAAATCCCGTGCGGCTTACCAGCAGTGGCTGCAAAAAGGGACCATTGTGATCAGTACAGCCCACCAGGAGAACTTCGGCATTTCCATGGTCGAAGCCATCCGGCACGGTTGCCTGCCCTTGCTGCCGGACAGGTTGGCCTACCCGGAAATTCTGCCGCAGGCCTTCCATGATCGTTTTCTGTATGGGAGCCAGAGAGACCTGGAGGAAAAATTGGCGCGGTTGCTGTCCAATTACGCTGATTTCAAAGATCTCCGACAGCCACTGGCCGCCGGCATGGAGGAATACGCCTGGACCCTGATGGCTCCCCGGTATGACAGGGAGTTTGAAAAGTTGGTGGGGCTTAGGTGATAAGGCCGAAAACTGACGGCTGAAGTGAAATCTTGCAGACCGGTCTGTTGGCGCTTTTTAAATGAAGACTAGTATTGTGGCGGGCACCTGGATTTCGCTATTATCGGGGCCTTGACCGCCGTTTCCTTCAGTCTTCAGCCTAATCAACCTACAGCTTGTACAGTTTGCCTGGCAAGGGCTTTCCCAAAAAGTCTGCCATTTTCCGCGAGATGGCGGCTACCTTCTCGATGTCTATGCCGGTCGCGATACCCAGGGATGAAAGCAGGTGCACCGTGTCTTCCGTTGCAATGTTGCCGGCCGCACCCGGCACGAATGGACAGCCGCCCATACCGCCGAAGGATGTATCGAATCGGCTGACACCGAATTCCAGGGCTTTCACCAGGTTGACCAGGCCCAGGCCGCGGGTGTCGTGCAGGTGCAAGGCCAGGGGCAGGCTGCCGGCGACCGGCCCGATTGTATCCAGCAGGTCGCCTGTCGTCGCCGGAGTCGCCATCCCGGTTGTGTCGGCCAGCGCCAACGTATCGGCCCCGGCCTGGACGTAGGCCGCCGCCATATCCACAACGCGGCTGATGGGGACTTGCCCCTCGTAGACGCAGCCGAAAGCACACTGAATGCCGGCTTTCACATACAGGCCGGCCTCTTTGGCGTGCGTCACCATATCAACGGACAAGTTTCGGGCCTGCTCCAGGGAAAGCCCGGCATTTTTCCGGCTGTGGGTATCGCTGGCCGAAATGGATACTTCGACATTCCGCAAACCAGCCGCCTGTGCCCGGGTCACCCCGTTCAGGTTCAGGACCAACCCGGTAAACTCGACGTCCGCAGACACCGGGAGTTGGCTGATCAACTCCTCGGCGTCAGCCATTTGCGGGACCTTGTCCGGATGTACGAAAGCCGTTACCTGTAAACTTTTCAGGCCGGCCGCTACCAGCGACGCAATCAATTCAAGCTTCAGCGCGGTCGGAATGCGGCGGTTCTCGATCTGAATACCATCCCTGAGCCCGACTTCCGTCAGCGTCACGTTCGCTGGCTGCCTGTTATCTGTCAACAACTGGATCACTCCCCGGCCGGTGGGCCGATTGCCGCAATGTTTTGGATTCACACAAAATATCGTTCAGTAAAAGAACCAAAATTCTATTGACGCCACTATACTACAAAAGGTAGGGATGGCCCACCAGTTAATTGGAAGCCATTTAAAAAGTTATTTTTTATACAACCTGTCCCTGAAAATCGCATTTACAGGGAAGCCTGCATATCAGTTAAAAGAAACCGTCAGAATCGAAATGAATCAAATAGATTCACGCCCTTTACGCATTTGCCTGTTGAGTTACCGGAGCAATCCCCACTGCGGCGGCCAGGGCGTGTACCTGAAGAATCTCAGCCGGGCCTTAAAAGATCTGGGACATCGGGTTGAAGTCGTCTCCGGTCCGCCGGACCCGCAATTGGACGCCGATATCCCCGTTCATCACCTGCCCTGCCTGGATCTCTACAATCCAGAGGCTTTGTTTCGGATCCCTTCCCTGCAGGAGTTGGCCGAACCGATAAATCTTTTAGAATGGCTGGGGGTGATCACCGGGGGATTTCCGGAGCCCTTCACCTTTGGCCTGCGGGCCCTGGATTTTTTAAAGCAGCACCTGGGCCGGTATGATGTGGTGCACGACAACCAGAGCCTTTCCTATGGGCTCTGGCTGGTCAGCAAAAGAATCCCCACCCTGGCCACTATTCACCATCCCATCACGGTGGATCGCAAAATCACCGTCGATTCCGTGCGGGCAACCTGGAAAAAGATCAAGCACTGGCGGTGGTACTCTTTTATAGGCATGCAAAAACGAGTAGCCCGGCGCATTCCCAAAATCATCACCGTTTCCGATTGCGCCATGGTGGATATCTGCGGCGACTTCAGCATTCCAGAGAAGCGGTTTGCCATTGTCCCCAACGGGATCAACACAGACCTGTTTTACCCGATTCCTGACATCGCCCGCGAGAAAAACCGGGTAATCGTCACCAACAGCGCCGACACGCCCCTCAAAGGTTTGTACTACCTGCTCCAGGCGGTGGCCACCATTTCCAAGGAACGGGAACTGCGCCTGATCGTCATTGGCACCCCCAAAAAGAACGGCGGGGTCGTCAAACTGATTCGCAAGCTGGGCATCCAGGACCGGATTACGTTTACCGGCAGGATAAGCGACGACGAGTTTGTCCGCCAGTACGCCCGGGCTTCACTGGCCGTGGTCCCCTCGGTATACGAAGGTTTCGGCCTGCCCGTCGGAGAGGCCATGGCCTGCGGCGTCCCGGTAATCAGTACCACGGGCGGGGCCCTGCCCGAAGTGGTTGGTGATGCGGGTGTTTTGGTGCCTCCGGCCGACCACAAGGCCCTGGCCGGGGCCATCGTCGACCTGTTGGATCATCCCGAAAAAGCTATGGCGCTCGGCGCGGCCGGTTTCAAACGGGTGCAGGAACAGTTCACCTGGAAAAGGGCCGCCGAAAAGACCGTAGCGGCCTACCGGGAGGTCATCCGTGATCACGGTCGATTTTAAGCGTCTCGACATCCGGCCGGGATTCAAAATCCTCGACATCGGCTGCGGCAGCGGGCGGCACACGGCGGCCGCCTATGAATTGGACCAGGCTTTGGCCGTAGGTGCGGATTTCAATTTCCAGGATGTCCGCGCAGCCCGCGAACGGCTGATCTTCCACGACGACCTGGGGGCCCATGGCAACGGCCGCTGGGCCCTGTCCACGGCCGATATCTGCAACCTGCCCTTTAAAAGCGCCGCTTTCGACCTGGTTATCTGCTCAGAGGTTCTGGAGCACATTCCTGCCGACGGCGAGGCCATGGCGGAGATTGTCCGGGTCCTGAAACCGGGCCACCAACTGGTGGTCAGCGTCCCCCGCTTTTTCCCGGAGAAAATCTGCTGGCTGCTTTCCGACGAGTACTTCAACGCCAACCAGGGCCATGTCAGGATTTACAAAAAAACGCCCCTGGTGACCCGGCTTGAAAAATATGGCGTGCGTCACTGGTCCACGCACTTCGCCCACAGCCTCCACGCCCCCTACTGGTGGCTGAAATGCCTAGTGGGTCCCACCCGCGAAGACAACTGCTGCGTCAATCTCTACCACCGGTTTCTCACCTGGGATATCATGCAAAAGCCCCGCCTGACACGCAGGCTCGAGCACATCTTGAATCCGCTTCTCGGCAAAAGTCTTGTGCTTTACTTTGTTAAAAGCAAGATTTGAAATACACCAGGGTGGGCTATATCAGATAATCCGCGTCTGTATACCTATCTCTGTGACTGAGAACGAATGGTTGCAGTACGCGCAATGGGAACTTTGGGATTTCATAGAATATTCAGTTGCCTGATATGTGCAGGACCATAGCAGGAATCTGTAACGCAGCTAATCAGCAATGCGGCTTTTTGCATCGGCTGCATTCGCTTTGTTATGTTTTTTGTCTTGTTTTAATGGTTTAAACGTAGGTTCGTAATATATGTTTTTACCTTTTACACTGCCTGCTCCTTCTTGATAAATAGCTTGCTGGGGGCAATAATTTACGCAACGCATGCATTGTTCACACGTTTTGAACCACTTGGGCTTACTGTCTACAATTTGGATACTGTCGGTCGGGCAGATTTTTGCACATAATTTACATGCATCACAAGTTTCATCCGATCTGAAATTACGCCACAGATTGCTGACCCCCATCCATTTGAATGAATAATAATCTTTGTAGAAACCAAATTTACTATATCGGCGCGGATAATTAAATTTATGGTAAACAGAAACGCCGCTGAGGAGCTCTGCGGATATTTTTTTGCTGTTTCTATTCCGGCATTGATTATCAACTGTGCTTCTGCTTTGGATGGTGGGTTCATAGATACTGTCCAATTTGCCGGCATATGCACAACCGCACTATAAACTACATCAAAACCTCTTTTTCTTAAAATCTTAGTACTTTCCTGAACAGCGAAACCGGATTCGTCGGGAGCACCGGCCGTTATCAATACAAATGCTTTAGCCCGCGTCCTACATTTAGGCAGGTTCAATAAATATTGCTTACTAATTCTGGGTATTCCAAACGCATAAACTGGAAAGCAAAATCCGATTAAATCAGCTTCTGCGTTTATTTGAATTTTGTCTATAATAGAACAAAGCGTGACTTTACAGCCGTTTTGAATGAACATCTCCTTACACGTATCTATAATTTTATACGAGTTTCCGGTTCCTGAAAAATATCTTAAATCTACGTTCATAATAATTATATCTGTCTTTTGACTGCCCGCCGAACCATCAAAATCACCGATCCGCAACCGATGTGTATTATTAATCTGAATTAAGTTAAATGCCCCCCTGGCCGGGCTTGGTTATCTCTTTTATCTTCTGTCTTTTCATCAAAGATTTGACCCGGGTTTCCGGATCATGAAACCGTTTGAAATAATGGGTCAGCGTCGTGACACTGAATATCGTATTGGCCACCGGAATCCGGATCAGCATCCAGAATATCCAGTAGGACAAAAAAAGTGCTGGTATATAGTATAGCGCTTCAACCAAAACCATGAACCAGTAGTTTTTAATCCCCAACATGCTCCCGATGGCATTGGTCCACCCTGTCGTAATATTCACGACCACAGGGACAGCCATTATTAAGGAGAACAGGAGAATCCATGATTGTCCGGCCTCAACTGCCTGCTTTCGGCAATACCCCATGCAACGCATACAGTTCTCGCAGTGATAGGTCCAGAAAGGGCGTTTCCGGCCAAAGAAGCTTTTCATTGCAATCGCATGGTTTGGGCAGATCTTGGCACACATCCCACAGGACACGCAATTGTTATTGGCAAACATGGTTTTAGCCATGCTTGTTTTGGCGAATATCAAATAGAGAATCGGAAATATCGGGATCCACCAGAATAAAAGAATTGCCCATATGCCCTCATACAGGTTGTTCAGGGTAAACAGCAGCCGCCTGCCCACCATGACCCGCGACATGCAAAATTCAATTTTCCGCCTGGCTTTTTTACAAATGCCGTTCACGGCGGCCAGCGTAAGGCTGGGATGCAGATTGTTCATGTTGGCGGCCATGTCCAGACTGCAGAACCCCCGGATATCATATCCTTTGAACAAGAGGACCAAGGCGGCGAAGAAGTTTGCAAAACCGGCGGCCCCCGGTATCTTTAAAGGTCCAATCCAGATAGCACCCCGGGTGGCAATGCTCAGAACCTTTGCTTTTTTTTTGCCGGGGCATTTTGAATAAAAATTTGATCATGGACCAGGGCGGCATGAATCCGTGCGTGGGAAACATTACAATGGTCAGGAACTGGCCGGGATGTTTGAAATGTTTTCGCAGATCAGCATTTTCGATAAAATTAAGCTGCGTCTTGATTCCGCTTTTTTTAAAAAAATCTTCTATCCAGCGTGCCACCCGAAAGGTGTTGCCGGTACCGCTCAAAACATAAAGCAAGCATGTATCGAATGATTTCATTTAATATCCATATGATGCTTAGGCCGCCACAAGCCTAGACCACATTTCGCGCTTTAATGCCTGAACCGCCGGTATTTATAGAAATACGCGAGCTATTTTATACAGGTGTCTTCCTATAACGGATGTAAGCTTATCCAGTAACCTAAAATAATAGGAAGGATTTTAACACCCAGACTTGTACTTTGATGTTTATGAGAGAACACCGTGTTGATAGAGCACATTGGCACCGATACCAAGCAGCACGATCCCGCCCAGTATCTCCGCATAAAATCCCAGCGGCGTCAGGGCCCCGATACGTTTGCCGATCTGCAGCCCGACAATAGTGAAGATGCCGGCCACCACGCCGATGATGAAGGCCGGCATCCAGATAGAGATATTCAGCATGGAAACGCTGAAGCCAACAGCCAGGGCATTTATGCTGGTAGCCACGGAAAGCATTACCAGGCTCCATCCCCGGGTGGGATCTTTGGGCACGATGTCGCAGTCCGCGGGTTTGAAGGCGCCTCTGATCATGTTGATGCCGATCAAGGTAAGCAGACCAAACGCAATCCAGTGACCAAAGGCAGCCATATAGGTGTGTATAACGGTGCCCGCACTCCAGCCGATAATCGGCATCAGGGCCTGGAACAGCCCGAAGTGCCAGGAAAGCCGGAACACCTGCCGGTGATTTACCTCCTGCAGGCAGACTCCCGTGGCGATGGCCACCGCAAAGGCATCCATGGCCAAGGCCACCGCGATGGCAACGACATTAAACAGCTGCACTGGTGTCTCCAGCGGTCCGACGCCGTAAAACCCCCAGGGAGCCGGTCATATCCAACGTTTCAAATAGATCCGTGGCCACCGCCCGCTTATAAACCTCATAGGGCGCCTGTCCGCCTTTGGCCGGGTCCGTGAAGATGTCGTGGATCAGCAGGTAGCCGCCGGCCTGAAGATGTCCGGACCAGGAGCGGTAATCCTGCCAGGCGGTTTCAAAGGCGTGCCCGCCGTCAATGAAAATCAGGGCCAGGGGCGTGGCCCAGGATTTGGCCGCCACCCGGGATGAACAGACCAGCGGGACAACTGTATCTTCCAGACCGGCTTGCGCCAGTGTCCGACGCAGAAACGGCAGCGTGTCGATGTGCCCCTGCCTATCATCGAATAGATCCGGATCGAAGTATTCTTCCCCGGGTTGCTGCTCCTCCGAACCACGATGGTGATCGATGGAGTAAAGGACTTGCTGGTTTGCGCGACAAGCACGGCCCAGGTAGACGGCCGACTTGCCGCAATAGCTGCCGATTTCCAGACACGGCCCCAGCCGCGATGCATCCAGCGCCACGTCATAAAGCCGCTGCCCCTCCGCCGGATCGAGAAACCCTTTGGTCTGGACAATTATTTTCTGAATTTCCTGCATAAAATAATCCATACGCGAAGAAGCGGTTTGAAGTTCCTCAAACGGCAAACCTGATATAGATAGAAGCCATCTCAAGAGCGAATTTTGGTTCAAGATCAAGGCGGCTGTAAAAAACAAACCGGAGGAATACTATAGTATTTCGAGGATTTGTTTTTACACCCAACGCCGAGATTGGGCCAAAAGGCGCTCTTGAGATGGCTTCTAATCGGGGATGTCGTCGTAGCTGCGAACTAACACCTCCCGCGGTTTGGCGCCGTCCGCCGGCCCCACGATACCTTCCTGCTCCATTTTTTCGATGATACGAGCGGCCCGGTTATAGCCGATGCGCAGATGTCGCTGAACCTTGGAAATGGAAGCCTGGCGGGTTTTGGTAACAATCGCCACGGCCTCGTCGTAGCGCTCGTCGTATTCCTCGTCATCCGTGTCGCTGGTCTCCTTGACCGGCGGTTTGAGGATCTCATCAATATACTCGGGCCCTTTCTGCTGCCGCAAAAATTCGACGATGCGGCCGAGTTCACCCTCGGATATATAGGCCCCGTGCACACGCATTAAACTGGCCGTCCCGGGCGGCAGGAGCAGCATGTCCCCGTTGCCCAACAGATTCTCGGCCCCGTTGGCATCAATGACGGTCCGCGAATCGGTCCGGGAAGAGACCTGGTAGGTCAAACGCGCTGGAAAGTTTGCCTTGATAATTCCGGTCAGTACATCCACGGACGGCCGCTGGGTAGCCAGGATCAGGTGCATGCCGGCGGCCCGGGCCATCTGGGCCAGCCGGGTCAGGGCCACCTCGACATCCCGGGAAGCCACCATCATCAGGTCCGCCAGTTCATCGATGATTATCACGATATAGGGCAGTTTTTCGGGGGGATTTTCTCCCTCCTGGGTCTCCAATTTCCCCTGAGCCACCTTTTTGTTGTACTGCCCGATATTGCGGACCTTGTTTTCCGAAAGCAGTTCGTAGCGCCGCTCCATCTCGCGAACCGCCCAGAAAAGCGCATTGGTGGCTTTCTTGGCGTCCGTGACCACCGGCGTGATCAGATGGGGTATGCCGTCATACATCGACAATTCGATCCTCTTCGGATCGACCATGATCAGTTTCACGTCCTCGGGTGTTGCCCGGTACAGCAGGCTGCAGATCATCGTATTGAGCCCCACGCTCTTGCCTGTTCCGGTTGCGCCGGCAATCAAAAGGTGCGGCATCTTTTCCAGCTGTTCCACCACCGGGTTGCCCACGATGTCCTTGCCCAGGCACAGCGGCAGGTTCGACTTGTTCTTCTCAAAGGAAGTGGACGCGACCACTTCCTTGAACTGGACCAACTCACGGGTTGCGTTGGGTATTTCGATGCCGATGACCGCCTTACCGGGGATCGGGGCTACAATCCGGATGCTGGCAGCGCGCAAGGCCAGGGCCAGATCATCGGAGAGGTTGACCACCTTGTTGATTTTGACTCCCGGCGCGGGTTCATATTCGAAGGTGGTAATGACCGGTCCGGGAGAGACTGTAACGACACTGCCCTTGACGCCAAAGTCATCCAGCTTCTTTTCCAGCAGACGGGATTTCATCTTCAGGTTTTCATCATCCACAGTTTCAGGCCGGGGTGCCGGATCATCTAGAAACTTCATGGAAGGCAGTTTGAAGCCCTTGGCATCCGGCATGAAATCGAACATCTCCTGCTTGGGTGCCGGCGCAGGCTTTACCGCCGGTTTGGGCGTGGGCGCCTTGATCTTCACCTCTTTGGGCTTGCGGGCCGCCTGTTTCTTTTGGACGGCCACCCTCTTTTTTGCTTTTCTCCGGCGCTCCTTGATCTTGATCCAGAAGGTTTGGAGGCGATCAGTCAAATACTTTAAGGTGATCCAGCAGCGGCTGCCGAACCGCACCAGGGAGAAGCCGGTGGCCATTATAAATCCGACCGTCCAGAGCACGATCAGGATGATCGCCGCACCGGTAACATTGGAATAGCGTACCAGCACTGATTTCAGAGGAATCCCGATGACACCGCCGGATGAATAGGCGCTGCCGAAAACCATGTAGTCGTTGGCCGGCGACGCCGCCAGGCTGAACAGGGCCCCGGTGGTGATTACCAGGATGACCCCGCCGCCGATAGTCAGGGCCAAGATTTTGCGCGGATGACCGCCGAAAAAGTGAATACTGACCAGCAAAAGCAACAGTGGCGTCCAGAACGCCCCGAGGCCGATCAGGCCGATGAGCAGACCGGCCAGATGGGCCCCCAGAAAACCGAACTGGTTATGGATATTATCGGACACGGCGGCGTTGTGGATAGAAGGATCGAGAGGACTGTAGGATAAAAGACTGATCAGGGTAAAGACGACCAGAAAGAACAGCAGCAGTCCGATGATTTCTTTGCGCATAGCTACACTTCGAGGATAAACGGCAGGATAACCGGCCGCCTTTTAATAGTGAAAGAAAAATACTTCCGCAGCGCAGTTTGAACCTTGGACCGGATCTTTTCTACCCGGTGGGTGGTGTCCGGTCCTATCTCGTCCACGATCTCCAGAATTACACACTTGGCGTCTTCGAGCAAGTGTCCGGTTTCGGTTTCGAACACGAACCCGCGCGAAGCCAGTTTGGGGCCGTAGATAATGAACCCGGTCTCTTCATCAATGGCCATATTGACCACCACCAAGCCGTCCTCCGACAGGACCTGCCTTTCTTTCAGGACACTCCGCCCCACGTCGCCGACGCCTTTACCGTCCACGAGGACCCGGCCGATGGCCACGTCGCCATATGTCCGCACCCCTTTTTGGTCGACACAGACTATTTGACCGTTTTCGACAACCTCGATCTTTTCGGCGGGGATACCCACCTCCTGGGCCAGGCGCGAGTGGAGAATGAGATGCCGGTATTCCCCGTGGATCGGGACAAAGTATTGCGGCCGGGTCAGGTTGATCATCAGCTTCAGTTCTTCCCGAAAGGCATGGCCGGAAACATGGATGTCGGATATCTTTTCATACACGACATCGGCGCCCCTGCGGTACAGGCTGTTGATGATCCCGGTGATCGCTTTTTCGTTTCCGGGAATAAATTTTGAAGAGAGGATGACCGTGTCCTCTTTTTTTATCTTGATGTGCTGGTGATTTCCGGAGGCCATGCGCGACAAGGCGGCCATCGGTTCCCCCTGACTGCCGGTGGTTACAATCAGGATTTCGTTGTCCGGGTATTCATGCACCTGGCTGATGTCGATTTCAAGATCCGCCGGTATCCGAAGGTAGCCCAAACGGCGGGCAATCTCCACGCTGGTTTCCACGCTTTTCCCGTTGAAGATAATTTTGCGCCCGGTCACGCGGGCGGTCTTGATGGCCTGCTGAATACGCGGAATGCTGGAGGCAAACAGGGCGACGATAATACGACCGCTGGCGGTGGAACCGATACCCGTGATCGTCTCGCCCACATCCTGATCTGAGATTGTATAGCCATCCTTCTCCACGTTGGTGGAATCGGACATCAGCAGCAACACCCCTTCCTGGCCGCAGCGGGCAAAGGCGTTGACATCGGTGCCCGTCGCGCCGATCGGATTGTTGCTGATCTTGAAGTCGCCCGTGTGTACGATCTGTCCATAGGGCGTCTGGATGGATAAGCCGACGCAATCCACGGTGCTGTGATTCACCCGGATAAATTCAAGTTCGAACTCGCCCAGTTTCAGGGTTTCCCCGGCGTGGATCGCATGCAGGGCAACATCCGACTTGAGCCGGAAGTGATCGAGCTTGTGCTTGACCATGCCAATGGTAAAAGGGGTGGCAAATACCGGCGCATTTACCTCTTTCAAGAGGTAGGGTAAAGCACCGATATGGTCCTCATGGGCGTGGGTGAGAATGATCCCCATGACTTTGGAGCGGTTTTCCCGCAGATAACTCATATCCGGAATGACATAGTCTATCCCGAGCATGTAGTCCTCAGGAAACATCAGGCCGGCATCGATGACGAATATGGTGTCCTTGTGTTCGAACACCATCATGTTCAGCCCGATTTCTCCCAGGCCGCCAAGGGGAATGATTTTTAACATGAATGTATTTCCTGTTGCCGTGATATCGGCGCCGCCGATACTGCCGGGGTGGTGCTAATGAAGTAACGTTGGCCCAACATCAACCCCGGGATAGTCTCCCATGGTACCGGTGGCTGCTAAACGCTGATGTCCAGTTTTTCAAGTATGGCGTCGATATAATCAATCAGCCAGTTACGCTGTGCCGGGGTGGCATAACCGATGCAATTGCAGCGAATAACCTGCTCGGCCCGTACCAGGAGTTCACAGGCGATCCGGTCTTCCAGGAGCTCCAGGGCGAAATAGTGCGGACCGCACTCCGGGTGCGCCGCCTGACTCTCGGCAAGGTGTTCCGGCGCCAACGGGATCCAGTAAAGGCCCGCCACAGGTGAAGTCTTGATATTGTCATCCAGGTAGGTCTTGATTTTTTCGTAATCTTCAAGCCTTAGTTCATCTAGCAGGTATTGTTTCATGGGTAGAGGGTATACCAGAGTTGCCGGGGCTCCGCAAGTGTGGCGGATCCAATGGGGGCTGGTCCTGGCGGTGGTCAACATACCAGGGCGCCAATAAAAAACCCCGGTCGCCGATTCAGGCGTACCGGGGTAATTTAAACCATTTTAGATCTTAAGTTTCTTCAATGGTGATGGCATCAGTTTCACAAACTTCAATGCAGCTCTCGCAGCCCAGGCATTCGTCGGCGTTCACAGGGGCGGCCTTTTCGTCTTCCATCTCAAAGACTTCGACAGGACATACATCTACACACTCTTCGCAGCCTTCGCATTTATCTTGGTCTACGGTCACATTAAAAGCCATTATTACCTCTCCTTTAAATAATATGTTGAAATTTGGTGAACTTTTCACCATTTGTGTTATATCGTCGGCAAAATTCCTTATACCAATTGAATCAGCGAGTCAACCCCTGGCATCTATTTTTCTTTATAGGGATACAATTTAACACCGAACACACACGTATCTACTTTGAATAATTAAAATAATTATAAATTTCAATTGCCCCCGTCACCGTCGGTCACGATCAGGCAGATCACCAGATTATCCGCCCCGCCCGGGGCAGCCGCCGTACTCCCCGTGGCATCCAGCCCGGCAAAGAGAGCGGATACATCAAGCCCGACCAAGCGGTAGGTGGAAAGATGTATCGCCGGCCCTTCCGGCGCGACCGCGGGCAGGTTTACCGGGGGCTCTACATCGGCCCGGGTGGCAATCAGCGCAGCCAGGTAATCCAGCAGCTGCGCTTGCCAGGCAGCCGGCGATGCCTGACCGGGCTGCTGCCGGGGGAGGACCCACTGCGGACAGGTTCGCTGCAATCCGGGATATCTTTCCACCAGAAAGTCACACACCGCCCGGCTGTCCGTAACCAGTAAATTACCGGGGCCGGTCCCTTGACGGGCGAGCTGCCACCAGGCTTTGAGCCGACTGCCGGTCATGTAGGCACCCGGATCAGCCGCCCGGGTGTCCGGCATGGCGGCCTCCACTGCCCGATGGTTGTCCGCATCCCCTAAAAGCGCCGACATCATACTGTCCTCTTTGGCCCGCACGTTATCAAGTGATTGTTCCAGTTCACTGTCCTGACGGTCAAGCTCCTGGGCCATGGTCAGAAACAACCGCGCCTCCATGAGCGGGTCGGGTTTTGCGCCCCGCCCGGCCGGGTCGTTCATCTCCCGGATATTCTGTCGTATTCCGGAAACGGACGTTTCCCCGAAAAAGGGTATCCCGGCCTCCCGACCTTTCAGGGCCGCCAGATCAACCCCTTTGTTTTCAGCCGCCCAGGCATAATAAGTCTCCAGGCGTGCGGCCAGGTTGTCGGTCTCGGCGGCGGGAGGCGTCGCGATGTCCAGTCGCCCCTGGTCGGCCGCCGCCTGCATGGCTGCAGGCAGCGGGCTGTCTGCGGGACGATACACCCGGGTTTTGCCAAAACCGGCTGCCAGCCTGTTCAGGCCGGCAGCCGGCAGATAGGTCATGGGAAAATAAACGGGGATATGTTTCATTTTTAAGTTTCCTGTTTTTCCAAATAAGCGGTTTTAAAATCTTCAATCAGGCTCAAGGTCAAGGCGGGCAGGGGATTTCAGCCGCAGGAATATTTGTCATGTTTCGAGGACTGAAAACCTCTGCCCAACGCAGAGATTGCGCCTGAGGGGAGGTTTTTAAACCGCTTAGGCTTTGTAATCCATCACCACAACGCCCAGCCTTTCAAGCTGATCCCGCAACTGGTCGGCTTCTTCCCAATTGCGCTCACTCCGGGCCTGGTCGCGCTGCTGAATAAGGCGGCGCACCTGCTCACCGGCCGCGGCATCGTTGAAATCGAACAACCCGAGTACGCCGTTCAACTGTCGCATGGTATCCAAAATCTGGTCGGCGCACGCCGTACTCAAGCGCCGCTGCTGGAGGAGCAGGTTGATCTGCTTGACCTGCCTGAAAATACACGCCATGGCTTTGGAAATATTCAAATCGTCATCCATGGCCCCGATGAACCCGTTTTTCAGGTCATACAGCAGCTGGTCCAGTTCGGGATATGTTTCGGCTTGGGCAGGTGCCTGCAGCAACCCCTGAATGGTTTTGTCAATGCGCTCCAGGGCCTTGTGGGCCTGGACCAGTTTGTCCGTCGAAAACGTGACCGGTTTGCGGTAGTGGGTTGTCAAGAGCCAGCACCGGATCTGGCGGCCCGTGTAACCCATGGCGACCAGGTCGGGCAGGGTCAGGCCGTCACCCCTGGTGTCCACCGCTTTCCCGTCCACCGAAACCGTGTCGCAGTGCATCCAGTAGCGCGCCAGCGGTTTACCGGTAACCGCCCCGGCAATGGCGATCTCATTCTCGTGGTGCGGGAAGATCAACTCACGCCCGCTGGTGTGCAGATCGAAGGTCTCCCCGAGATATTTCATACTCATGGCGGCACACTGGATGTGCCAGGCAGGCCTGATATTTCCCCAGCGGGTTTTGGTGTAGATGCCCTTTTTCAGCTCCGACAGGGTTGAGCGCCGCAGCAGGGTAAAGTCGCGGGGATTGTCCTTCTCATAATCGTCGAGATCCACCGTGGCCCCCAGTTTGATCTTGTTGAGATTGACGCCTGACAGCTTCCCGTACTGGGAGAATCTGGAAATGTCAAAATATAGGGAGCGCAGTTTTTCATAGGCAAAGCCCTTTTCAATGAGCTTTTCGGCCAGAGCGACCATTTCGTCGATGTTTTCAGTCGTTCGCGGGAAATGGTTGGCCGGCTGAATGCCCAGCAGATCGAGATCAGATTGAAATTCAGCGATGTTCCGGGCCGTGAAATCGGCATGTGCAACACCGGCCTGCGCGGCCCCTGCAATGGTCTTGTCATCGAGATCCGTGATGTTCACCACGTGGTTGACAGCATACCCGCGATACTGCAGATAGCGGCAAAGCAGATCTGCAAAGATATAGCGCCGACATTCACCCAGATGCATCCGGGCGTGGGCTGTGGGGCCGCACGAATAGATGGAAACCTTACCCGGCTCCAGGGTGTCGAGCGGCTCTTTTTGCCGGGTAGCCGTGTTGAACACTTTGAGGCCGACCTTCTCATGTACGTCGAACAGGGGCGTGCTCAGGTAACGCTCCCCATTATCCGGCATGATGACCACCAGGGTCCCGGAATCCATCTCCCGGGCCTTCTTGCAGGCTATCGCCATGGCGGCCCCGCTGCTCATTCCCACGAACAGGCCCTCGATGCGGGCCAGACGCCGGGTCATTTCAAAGGCTTCTTCATCGTCGATATTGATCTTTTCATCCAGGCGGCCCTTTTCAAATATTTCCGGGCGGTAGGCCTCCTTCATGTTTTTAAGCCCCTGGATCCGATGCCCCAGATAGGGTTCCACCCCTACGATCGTGATGTCCGGGTTGTACTCCTTGAGGCGCCGGGAAAGCCCCATGAGGGTGCCGGCGGTCCCCAGGGTTGCCACCAACACGTCCAACTCTCCGCCGGTTTGCTCCCAGATTTCGGGACCGGTGCCGTTGTAATGCGCCTGCCAGTTGGCGGGATTGTTAAACTGGTCGGCCATGAAATATTTATCCGGCTCAGCCAGAGCCCGGCTGTAGACCTCCTCGATGGCACCGTCCGTCCCCAGGTGCCCCGGGGTCAAGAGTATTTCCGCACCCCGACCTTGGAGAATCTTCTGTCTTTCGACGCTCACCAGTTCCGACATGGCCAGCAAAAGCCGATAGCCCTTGACCGAACAGACCAGAGCCAATCCAATGCCGGTATTGCCGCTGGTCGCCTCGATGACCGTCTTGGCGTGGGTCAAATCGCCCGTTTTCTCACCAGCCTCAATCATGGCCAGCGCCGCCCTGTCTTTCACACTGCCGCCGGGATTGAAATACTCCAGCTTGGCGAGCATACGTACATTGGGATTGGGGTTCAGCCGCTTGATCTCGACCAGCGGCGTGTTGCCTATCCGGTCCAGAATCGAACCGGCTGCGCTCTGGTTCACCTGCATTGTGTTGTTCACCTCGGTTGGGTCCGGTGCCGCCGTTGGGCGTCAGGATCCATCTTGAATTATTGTTTCTTCCAGTTTCGCAGACAGTTGCCGCCAGACGTCCTCCAGGGGGGCGGCTGCATCGACAATGACAAACCGGTCCGGTTCACCCGCTGCCAGCCGCAGGTACCCCTCCCGGACACGGGTATGAAAGGCCAGGGCCTCTTTCTCGAACCGGGTTTCGCGGTCACTGCGCGCCCCACTGTCGATCTGCACCCAGGCCCGCCGCAGCCCCTCTTCGGGCGGCAAATCAAGTAAAAAAGTCAGGTCCGGCTTGAGGTCATCAACCAGTAACCGGTGCAGCGTTTCCACCAGGTCTAGATCCAGGCGGCGCGCCACGCCCTGGTAGGCCCGGGTCGCATCAACATACCGGTCGCAGATCACGATCTTTCCGCCCGCCAGGGCCGGTCGGATAACTGCCTGCACGTGTTGAACCCGGTCGGCATTGTAAAGCAGCAGCTCCGCCACGGGATCAAGGTCGCTGCTCTCCGGATCCAGCAGGACCTGGCGAATCCGGCGTCCAATCCGGGTACCACCCGGTTCGCGGGTCAACAGGTACGGATGTCCGCCCGCTTCCAGAAAGTTTGCCATTTTTTGAATCTGGCTGGTTTTGCCGGAGCCTTCGATTCCTTCGAGAGTGATAAACATGCCGCGTCCTATTCGATCAGTTTCTCCAGTGATTCCATTTGGGTGTAATCGGTTGCATCGCATTTGAGAGGCGTCACTGCAATATAGTCGGCCGCCACGACGGAACCGTCTGAATCCGGGTTGTCATGGAACGTCTGGGTATCACATCCCTGCCAATAATAAGGGCGATTGCGGGGATCCACCCGCTTTTCGATGTTTTCAGGAAACATTTCAATGCCTTGACGGCAGATCCGGATGCCGGCGGTCCGGGCAACCGGCATATCCGGGAAATTCACATTCAGAAATGTCCCAAAAGGCAGACCGGTGGCGGCTACCTTTCTGGAAAACGATTCCACGAACCGGGCCATCTCGTCCAAATGCTCGCTGCCGGGTCCTTGCACCGATACAGCCAAAGCTGTTATCCCGTACAAGGATGCCTCCTTAGCGGCAGCTACCGTACCGGAATAATTAACATTAATACCAAGATTAGCTCCGGGGTTGATCCCGGCGATGACCATGTCCGGTTTTTGGTCCATGATTTCCAGGAGGGCTATTTTGATACAATCTGCCGGGGTACCGCTGACCGCTATGCCACGGGAGCCATTGCCGACCACGACTGTTTCGGCTCGCAGGGGTTGGTGCAGGGTAATACCATGACCGATGGCGCTTCTTTCGCGGTCGGGCGCTACCACCGTCACTGCATGCGCTTTTGAAAAAGCGCGCTGGAGCGCCCAGAGTCCGGGTGCAAAGATACCGTCATCATTCGTTATCAGGATTCGCATGGCGATATACTCAGTACATCAACTCGTTCTTTTTTAAAAGGGGCAGTTTAACCCGACCATTTCAGGTTAACAATTTTGCGTATAATTGTTCATGAAATGTCCAGGTCATTAGGGTCGGCGGCGATGCTCCCGGCACCTGAAAGGGCGGATTCCCAACTAAAACTTGATTTTTCAAGTAGTTTGCCTGTAAATTGCGTCATCCGGACAGTTTCAGCAACTGACATAACAGATTGATTTCGCAAAACTTCCTCGGAAAGATCGGATATTGATGAACCGCGCATGGCAACCAACCCGGCCACCCGGCCCTGCCGGCGGCGCCTCCCGCTCAGGCATCCCGCGCCGCGTCACCGCGTGGATCGCCTGGGGGGTCTTGATCCTGGTTGCCGCCCTTCCCGTTTCCCCTTGTACCCTCCTGGCCGCCGACGCATCCCTGCTGGAAGACGATCCCACCCAGCCCTGGCATATTGCTGCCGACAAGATCACCCGGGATCAGAAAACCGGCGACCTGGTCGCTTCTGGAAATGTCCTTATCACCAAGCAGGGCAAACGCCTGTCTGCCGACCGGATTGTCTTCAATCAAACCTCCGGCGATATCCGTGCCGAAGGCCATGTGATGCTTACCGCCGGAAGGGATGTACTGACCGGGTCACGGGTGGCCATGAACCTGAATACGCGCAAGGGTGTTATCGAGCAGGGCACCCTTTTTATCGACGCGAACCATTTTTACATCACGGGTGACCGCATCCGGAAAACCGGTCCGGACAGCTACTCCGTCGAGGGCGCGGCGGTTACCTCCTGTGACGGCGATAATCCGGATTGGAAAATCACCGGCAAAAAACTGGATGTAACCATCGAAGGTTATGGATACGTGACCGGTGCCGCTCTGTGGGCCCGGTCGCTGCCCGTTTTTTACACCCCTTATATGGCCTTCCCGGCCAAGATCAAACGCCAATCCGGTTTACTGGTCCCCCAGACCGGGATCTCCGAACGCAAGGGCTTTGAGTACATCCAGCCCCTGTACTGGGCCATCAACGACCCGACGGATGCGACTTTTTATGCCCACTATATGAACGATCGGGGCATGAAGTTTGGTGCGGAATACCGGTATGTGCTCGACGAGTCATCCAAAGGCACGGCCATGGCCGATGGCTTTACCGATGACCAAATCGACGATGGCACCGCCGAGAATCAAAAATGGGGCTACCCCGACGACGGCCTGACGCGTGAAAACACCGACCGCTACTGGCTGCGCATGAAACATGACCACCTGCTGAACTACGGCATTACCACCAAAATTGACCTGGATGTGGTCAGCGATCAGGACTACCTCAAAGAGTTCCGGGGCGGGTACACCGGCTATGAGGACACCGACACCTACTACACAAAAAATTTCGGCCGGGATCTGGACCCGATCGACGAAACCGTGCGGACCAACCAGATCAGTTTCAACAAAACCGGCCGCAAATACAGCTTGAGCACTGATTTTCTGTGGAACGACGACGTGGTGGCCCGGAGAAGCGGCACGGCCGACAGCACCCTGCAGACACTGCCGCGGATCACCTATACCGCTTCCAAGCAGAACCTGCTGACGACCCCCACCTTTTTTGATGCCACCGGAGGGTTTGTCCACTTCTTCCGCCAGACGGGCGCCAAAGGCAGTCGGGCCGACATCCATCCGCGGATTTACTACCCCCTGAACTGGAAAGATTACCTCTCATTCGAGCCTTCCGTCGGTACCCACGCGACTGCCTGGTACCTGGATACGACGGACGGCACCAATTTGGACAGCAACGGCTATTTTCGCAACATCTACGATGTGAAACTGGATACTTCAACGCAGCTGTTCCGCGTGTATGGGGGCGACGAACCGGAGGCCACAAAGATTAACCATGTGGCCATCCCCCGGGTCGTCTATGACTATGTTCCCCGCGAAAACCAGAGTGATCTGCCCTTTTTTGAAGCGGCCGATCGGATAGCGGCCCAGAATTTAATTACCTACTCAATCAACAACCAGTTTACCTCCCGGAAGGTGAAAAGCAGCCGCTCCCGACAAGCAGGCGATCAGTCCACCCCCGCTTATGACTATGATCAGTTCGCGCGCTTTGAGGTAGGCCAGACGTATGACCTCAACCTGGCTGGTGCCGGTGATCCGGAACCTTTCGGCCCCATATTTGCCGATCTCAACTACCGGCCGACCCCGCGGTTCGGCCTGCGGGCCGATGCCGAATGGTCCATTTACGAGGATTATTTTACCAGCCACAACATCGGTCTCGATCTGACCCATGAACGGTATGGCCGCCTGTACACGGAGTATCGTTTTGAAAGGGATCAGAGTGAATCGATCTTCACCAATCTCAAGGCCCTCCTCACGTCCCGGGTCGAGGCCTATTTGCTCTATGAACGCAATATCCGCGAAGAAAGGGATATCGGCACGGGATTGGGTATGCTATATAAATCGCAGTGCTGGTCGGTCGATTTGAGCTATCTGACCACGGCCAATGACAGGCGTTATGCCATAGTGATCAACCTGACGGGATTGGGAGGCCTCGGGACCGATATTCAGGGCCAAACCCTTGAGAACCCATTCGCAACACCCCGCTAGGCGTGCCTGGTTCCCGGGTCAAGCGTTCAGCGACATCCTATAGATAGAAAGAATCCATATAGCCGACAGACCAATTATGATACGACCCATAATGACCCCGGCTTGGTACGTGCTGCATACGCGCAGCCGCTTTGAAAACAAAGTCAACGAAGGCCTGGAACGTAAATCGAAGGAGGTATTCCTGCCGAAAGTGCTGGTGCGCAGCAAGCGCCGGGACCGCAAAGTCATGCTGCGGGTCCCGTTGTTTCCCGGATATGTGTTCGTCCGTACAGACCTGGATCCGGCCGACCAGTTGGATACTGTCAAAACCGCCGGGATTGTGAAATTTGTCGGGAACCGCTCCGGTCCGCTGCCGGTCCCGGATGAAGCCATTGAATCACTGCGCCTGATGGTAGCTACCGATCTCGATATCACCACCGGCACCCGGCTGAAAAAAGGCGACCGGGTGGTAGTCGTCCACGGTCCTTTCACTGGCATTACCGGTACTTTTTCCCGCTACCGCGGCCGAAACCGCATCGTCGTGAACATTGACGCCCTGGGACAGTTTGCCGCGGTTGAAGTGGATGAAGAAGATATCGAACTGCTGCCGGTGCTAGGCGGATGATTGAACCCCAGGCTGCGGTTCCCGGTTGTACTCCGGTTCACAAGCCTTTGAACCGGGAACCCGTGACCTTTCGATGCGGGACGCCCGGCATAACCCGGGCGCACAATTGTGTATAACCACTTGACTTTCTACCAGGATACAGATATTTAAGGCACTTTCGGGGCTAGCCGGGTGAAAACGCCGCCGCCCTGATCAGCGGCTACCCTGGGCCACAGCCGGAAAACGGACCGACCGTAATCAGCAAACAACGGTCTTGATTTTCGGACCTGTGCGGGTATTTTAATAAACAGGTAGTATGAACGGGGCATAATTCAGGCATGGCACCCATGCCGGGCATATGCCCTGCACATGCCCATAGAAAATGTCAGCAAGGAGGATCAATGAACAAATTGGAGATTATCTCCGCCCTGAAGGCTGAAGCAAACATATCCAAGTCCGAAGCAGCTACGGTTGTTCAGCTTTTTTTCGACAGCATGGCGGATGCCATGGCCAAAGGCGAGCGGGTTGAAATCCGGGGACTGTGCAGTTTTTTTGTAAAGGATTACAAAAGCTATACCGGCCGGAATCCCAAGACCGGTCAAAAAGTCACGATCAGTCCTAAGAAACTCCCTTTTTTCAAAGCCGGCAAGGAGCTGAAAGAACGGGTAAACTACTAAAACCGGTGTCTGAATTTGATTTAATTGTCGGCCAGGAAAAGGCGCTCAACATTCTGAACGCCTTCCTGGGGAATGCAACTATTCCGCATGCCCTGGTTTTTTCGGGACTGGAGGGTACCGGGAAAATAGCCGCGGCGACGGCATTCGCCATGGCCTGCAACTGCCCCGCGGACCAATCCGGCGTCGAATCGCGTGCTGCCCACGCACCACCGGGTACCGATGCCCTGCCCGCCTGTGGCCGCTGCCGATCCTGCAAAAAAATCAAGTCTGCCAACCATCCTGACATTCTGCACTTAAAGCCTTCCGGAGATACCATTAAGGTTAAGCAGATCAGGGACCTGCTCGGCACGCTGGCGCTCAAACCGTTCGAGGCGCAGACCCGCGTTGTGATTTTGCAGGATGCCCAGACCTTGAACCCCTCGGCCGGCAATGCCCTGCTAAAGGCCCTGGAGGAACCACCGGCCGATACGCTGTTCATTCTCACAACCGGGGAATTGTCGGACCTCATACCGACCATTGTTTCCCGCTGTCAGCATGTACGTTTCAGGCCGCTGGCGCAGGCCGTCATCACCGCAGCGCTCGTTACTACCAAGGGGATGTCGTCAGCGGACGCCGCCCTGGCGGCCCGACTATCCGGCGGCAGCCTCGTGCGGGCCGAGTACCTGGCGACGGACGACTGGATGCACTACCGCCGCTGGCTGCTGGAGCAGACCGCGGCCTTGACAACCGCAGCGCCGGGGATTTTGCTGGCCCTGGCTAAGGTTATAGCCGACCGCAAGGACCGGATACCGGACACGCTGGCAATCCTTAAAACCTGGTTCCGGGATTTACTGGTTGTCAAGCGGGCCCCGGACAGACTCATCAACCGGGATATGCAGCCCCTGGTCCAACAGGCCGCCCGGGAAGAAACCGCGGAATCTTTGTTGAAAAAACTAAATGCACTAGATACAGTTTCCAGAAGATTTACGGGCAGCGCCAATATCCGGCTCTGCCTGGAGACGCTGCTGCTGAAACTGGCTCGGATATAAATCATGAAAAAAGTAGTTGGGATACGTTTTAAACCCGCTGGCAAGGTTTATGACTTTGACAGCGGCGCTTTTGTGCTGAACAAGGGCGATGATGTGATTGTCGAAACCGAACGCGGACTGGGCTTTGGCTCGGTGGTCGCCCCCCCGGTGCCCATACAGGAAGCCGCACCCCCCAAGAAACCGCTGAAAAAGGTCTACCGGCTGGCAAGCGAGAAAGATTACCGTCAGTTGGAGAAAAACACCGCCACGGAGAAAAAAGCCTACGCCTACTGCATCGAGTGCATCGCCGAACTGAAATTGAAAATGAATCTTTTTGCGGTCGAAAGCACATTCGATGCGAGCAAATTGACGTTCTTTTTCACTTCCGACGGCCGCATAGATTTCAGGCAGCTCGTGAAAATGCTGGTAAAGCACCTGGGATCCAGGATCGAAATGCGGCAGGTGGGCATCCGTAACCAGGCCAAGATGTGCGGCGGTATCGGCCGTTGCGGTCGCGAAATCTGCTGCTCGGCCTACATGGAGCGCTTTGGCCCGGTCTCGATCCGCATGGCCAAAGAACAGGGCCTGTCCCTGAATCCCACCAAAATTTCCGGTCAGTGCGGGCGTCTGATGTGCTGCCTCACATTTGAATTCGCTACATACAAAGACCTGAAAAAGCAGTTTCCAAAGTTAGGCAAGAAGATTACCACGCCCGAAGGCAAAGGCAAGGTGATCCGCCACAATGCCATCCGCGATCGCGTAGCCATCCGGCTGCAAGATGGCCGCGAGGTTGAATTTTCTTCCCAGCAGCTTGCCAACCATAAACCCGAACGACGGCCCGAAAAACGGCGTTCGCAGAAGAGGAGATCCAAGGGAAAATAAATGTCAGTACCATTTTATATAACGACCCCCATTTATTACGTGAACGCCCGCCCCCACCTGGGGCATGCCTATACCACCATTGTCGCTGATGTGGCCACGCGCTACCATGCGATGCGCGGCTGCGACACCTACTTTCTGACCGGCACGGATGAACACGGGGACAAAATCGTCGAGGCCGCTAAAAAGGAAAACACCTCTCCGCGAAAATATGTAGACGCCATCAGTGCCCTTTTCAGGAACCTGTGGCCGGAGATCAATATCGATTACAGCCAGTTTATCCGCACCACCGACAAGGCCCACATAACGGTGGTTGAGCAGGTGCTGGCAAAGATTCACGCCGCCGGTGACATCTATTTCAGTGAATATGAAGGCCTCTACTGTTTTGGTTGCGAACGGTTTTACACGGAAAGAGAACTGGTCGACGGCAAATGCCCCGACCATGAAACCGCACCCCAAAAAATCCGCGAGTCCAATTATTTTTTTAAAATGAGCAAATACCAGGACTGGCTCATCGACCACATTAAGAGCAATCCTGACTTCATCCGGCCCGAGCGCTACCGCAACGAAGTCCTGGCCTTTCTGAAGGAACCTCTGGAAGACCTTTGTATTTCACGTCCGAAATCCAGGTTGAAATGGGGCATCACCCTGCCCTTTGACAAAGATTACGTCACGTATGTCTGGTTTGACGCCCTCTTGAACTATGCCTCCGCGCTGGGGTACCCGGATGGCGAAGCCTATGCCAAATACTGGCCGCATGTGCAGCACATTGTCGCCAAAGACATATTAAAACCACATGGCATCTACTGGCCGATTATGCTCAAAGCGGCCGGCATGCAGCCCTACCGGCACCTCAATGTCCACGGCTACTGGAACGTGGAACAGAGCAAAATGTCCAAGAGCCTGGGCAATGTCATCGATCCCCTGGAATTGAAGAATATTTACGGCGTGGATGCCTTCCGCTTCTTTCTGATGCGGGATATGGCTTTTGGACTCGACTCGAGTTTTTCAGAGGATGCCCTGGTACAGCGCATCAATGCCGACCTGGCCAACGACCTCGGCAACCTCTTTTCCAGGGTGGTGGCCATGACCCACAAGTACTGCGCGGGCCGCGTGCCCGCCGCTGATCCGGCTGCTGAAGCGGAATTGGGCCTGGGCCTGCCCGAGGATGCCGCCGAAGCCATCGCCGCTTACCAACAGGCCATGGACGAGTTTGCGTTTCACAAGGGCCTGATGGCTGTCTGGAATCTGATCAGCCAGATGAACCGTTATATCGACGTTACCGCTCCCTGGGTGCTGGCCAAGAAAAAATCGACCCGCAAGCAGCTTGAAGCGGTCCTCTACTATTTCCTGGAGGGCCTGCGCGTGATATCGGGCCTGGTGTATCCGGTCATGCCCGCTACAGCCCGGACCATGCAAAAACACCTGGGCCTCGATCCCGAGCAAGCCTTTTTCAATCTGGACGGATTGAAGACCTGGGGCCGCCTGGAACCTGGCACCCGCCTGCCCAAAGCGATCACCCTGTTCCCGCGGGTGGATCCTGAAAAGCGTAAAACGGCAGCCGCCGACGCTGTTACCCAAGCCAGCGACCTTCCGGACATTAAACCTGAAATCACGTTCGAGACATTCTCAAAAATCGATCTGCGGGTAGCGACGGTTATTCGGGCCGAAGCCATTCCCAAGGCACGTAAGCTGCTGAAACTCGAACTCGACGTGGGCACGGAACGCACGATAGTCGCCGGTATCGCCGCCAGTTATCAGCCTGATGAACTGGTCGGCAAACAGATGGTCATCGTGGCCAATCTCAAGCCTGCAAAACTTATGGGGGTTTTATCCAACGGTATGCTGCTGGCCGCCGCGAGCGGCGATGGTCTGGCCCTCATCGGCCCGGATAAGGCCGTCAAACCGGGAACTCCGTTAAGCTGATTCATGCACCGGAAAAAACAACGTGTCCCCCTTACCATCAGCCATCGCTCCGGCTGGCGGGACTACCAGACGGCGCTTAAACGGTCGACGGCCAGTCGGAAACGACACCGCCGCCTGTTCCGGGCGGGATGCCTGCTGATCATCACGGCGCTCGCCGGTTGGGCGGCGGCGGGCGGCCTTTCCGGCCTGAGAGCCAGATTCGGGGAAACCGCCCACCCACCGGCTGAAATCCTGGCCCCCTCGCCAAATGCCGATCCAGAGCATGGTCGGTGCCCGGCATCCACTCAGCTGATGAACAGCCGGGAGGATTATTTCTACATTACAGCGGATGACCGCCGCCTGTGTGTCGATACCAGCCTGGACATGAATCTGCAGAACTACCTGCACGGCAAGATGAACACGGCGCATGCCCGCCAGATCGCCATGGTTGTCCTGGATCCGGACTCGGGCCGGGTAATCGCCATGGTAGGATACGATAAACACGATCCTGAGGCCAACACCTGCCTGGACAATAACATCCCGGCGGCCAGTGTGTTCAAAATCGTTACGGCGGCGGCGGCCATTGACACTTTTGATTACAGCCCGGAGACCGTGTTTCTTTTTAACGGGGCCAAACATACCCTCTATAAGCGGCAGCTGCTGGAAAAGAAGAACCGCTACACCAATAAAATAACTTTCAAGCAGTCGTTCGCCCAATCGGTAAATCCGGTTTTCGGTAAACTGGGGACGCATCATCTCGGTAAGGAAAAGCTGGAAAAGTATTCCCTGGCCTTCGGTTTCAACCAGCGCTTCAAATTTGAAATCCCGCTGGCTCCCAGCCGCTTTGAAGTGTCGAACGACCCTTACCACTGGGCTGAACTGGCCTGCGGCTTCAATCGCAGCACCACCATCAGCCCCCTGCACGGGGCCCTCATGGCGGCCACTGTTGCCAATGCCGGGCAACTGGTGGAACCGACGGTCATTGACCGGGTGACCGACGCGCAGGGCCGGGTCGTGTATACCCACCTGGCCAGGAAACGCGAGCGTGTCATTAGTCCGGATACATCCGCCGCCCTGGAGCGGATGATGGCGGCCACCATTCGCTCGGGGACCTGCCGGAAATTGTTTCGGGGATACCGGCGCGACAAGGTGCTTTCCCGCCTGACCATCGGCGGGAAATCCGGATCCATCAGCAACCGGGCCCACGATACCCGCTATGACTGGTTTGTCGGCTATGCGGAGGAAAAGGCCGGTACCGGAAAAATAGCCGTGGCCGTGCTGGTGGCCCATGAAGAGTACATTGGTCTGCGGGCGGGCGTATCTTAGACCTGGTTCCTAAAACCCTGGTATTGCAGCCAAAGTAAAAACTTTTACCTGTCTCTTTACGGGACGCCGGAAACGTGATTTAAACCAAGGAATCTAAGGGTCTTCAGCCTGAAACAATCTCATTTAGACAAGGAGACTATAATGCCTGGATTCGAAATATTCGGAGATGAAGAGCGCCGGGAGGTTCTGGATGTGCTGGATACCGGCGTGCTGATGCGCTATGGCTTTGACCAGGCCCGCAATGACCACTGGAAGGCCAAAACCTTTGAAACGGAACTGGCCCGTAAGCTCGGGGCCAGCCATTGCCATCTATGCTCCAGCGGCACAGCGGCCCTGAGCATTGCCCTGGCGGCCTGCAACATCGGCGCCGGCGATGAAGTCATCGTACCGCCCTTCACCTTCGTGGCCACCATCGAGGCTGTCCTGGCTGCCGGGGCGGTCCCGGTCTTTGCTGATATCGATGAAACCCTGTGTCTGGCACCGGACGCCGTGGCCGCCGCCATCACCCCCCGCACCCGGGCGGTCGTTCCCGTGCACATGTGCGGTTCCATGGCCCGCATCGACCAAATCGCAAATCTCTGCCGGGACAAGGACTTGGTGCTCGTGGAAGATGCCTGCCAGGCTGTCGGTGGTAGCTTTCAAGGCCAATATCTGGGCACATTCGGGAAAGCGGGCTGTTTTTCCTTCGATCCGGTGAAAACGATCACCTGTGGGGAAGGCGGTGCGATTATTACCGATGACGAAGCGGTCTACCTGGCCGCGGATGCTTTTGCCGACCATGGCCACGATCACATCGGCCATGATCGGGGTCTGGAAGGCCATGCGATCGTCGGTCTGAATTTCAGGATCAGTGAGCTGAATGCCGCCGTGGGCGTGGCCCAGCTGCGCAAACTGGACTTCATGCTTGAAAAACAGCGGGCAACCAAAGCACGGATTTGTGCAATGCTGGCCGACTTTCCAGAGGTCACCCTGCGTGAGATCCCGGATCCCGACGGGGACACGGCAACCTTTCTAAGCTTTCTGATGCCCGCTGAAAACCGCGCCCGGCAGACGGCCAAAGATCTGGCAGAGGCCGGTGTAGATGGCTGTTTTTACTGGTATGACAACAACTGGCACTATATCCGCCAGTGGCCGCATATCCGCCAGTTGAAATCTGCCGCCCGGCTGCCCATCCACCTGCTGGACAACGTACCCGATTACGAAGCTCTGGATCTTGGCCGGTCGGATGCCATCATGGGCCGCACCATCTCCATGCAGATAAAACTCTCCTGGAGTGAAGCGGACCTAACCACCCGCATCGAAAAGATGGCGGCGGTTTTGAAAGGATAAGCGCATGTTTCGCAACTTAAAACTTGTATCTCGGATGGTTTTCGGCCGGGGCTGTCTCAATCAATTGGACGACATTCTGGCTGAGCAGCGGACAGCCGACCGGGGATTCATGGTCTTTCTTCTGGATGATGTCTTTACCGGGCATCCCCTGAAACAGCGCGTTCCTCTGAAAGAACGCGACAAATTAATCCTGGTAAATGTCGATGACGAGCCCAAAACCACCTATGTCGACAAACTCAGCGCCGATATAAAAACCTACGCGGATACTGTAAATGGCGTCCCGCTGGGGGTTATCGGCATTGGCGGCGGCAGCACCCTGGACCTGGCCAAGGCCGTTTCCTTGATGCTGAACAACCCGGGCTCGGCCGCCGACTACCAGGGCTGGGACCTCATCGAACACCCGGCGGTCTACCACGCCGGTATTCCGACCCTGTCGGGGACCGGGGCGGAAGTTTCCCGGACCACCGTCCTGACCGGGCCGGAAAAGAAACTGGGCATCAACTCCGACCACACTGTCTTCGACCAGATAGTCTTGGACCCGGAGCTCATCGCGGAGGCACCGGCCGAGCAGCGCTTTTATACCGGCATGGACTGCTACATTCACTGTATCGAGTCGCTCACCGGCACCTTCCTCAACCAGTTCAGCCGTTCGTATGGCGAAAAGGCGCTCGACCTGTGCCGCGAGGTATTCCTCGATCCGGGACCCGACGCAGACGACAAGTTGATGATGGCCTCCTATTGCGGGGGGATGAGCATCGCCTATTCCCAGGTAGGTGTTTGCCACGCGCTGTCGTATGGACTGGGGTTTGTGCTGGGCCTGCATCACGGCATCGGTAACTGCGTGGCTTTTGACTACCTGGACGAGTTTTACCCCGCCGGTGTGCGGGAGTTTCGGCAAATGATGGATAGACACCAGATCCAGCTTCCCCGCAAACTGGTGGCGGATCTTGCCGATGACCAGATAGAAACCATGGTGGACGTGGCGCTCGTATTGGAACCCTTGTGGGAAAATGCCCTGGGGCCGGATTGGAAAAAAACAGCCACCCGGGAAAGAATCCGAGATCTCTATTTACAAATGTAGGGCCGTTAAGGTTGCAGATTATGAATCTAGTTCGTGAACTTGTTGGCCGCACGGCTGCTTTTATAAGCCATGCCCGGGAAATATTCCGGAAAAAAATCTTCTGCGGCCGGTCGCTGTCGCAGGTCCCGGCCGGAGCGCTGGTGTTCTTCCCGGTTCAAAGCAGTCTGTTGGCCTGCGGCCTGGCCGGCATTGTGGCCCGGACCCCGGAATTGCCGGATGCAACTGATGCACTCACGCTGGATCACATGGGCGCCGATATCACCAGTCTGGCAGCGTGCACGCTTGAAAAATGCGCCACCGACCAGGGTCTGTCCCTGGATGCAGACTATCTGGGCGGCAGTGAACTTTTAGATAATCTGCTCAAATCCGCCTGGGATCTGAAAACCTATGCCAACCTCTACCAGATCTATACAACCCCCGATCTGCGCAATCAGTTGACCCAACTGGCGGACCGCACCAAGGCGTTGCAAGAAATCGAAGCCGCCGCCTTGCACCGCCAGATCGGCCGCCTTGAAAAGGCGGAAGTGGTCCTGATGAGCAGGCAGATCGAAAAACTGAGGGATTTTACCTGGTGCCTGCAAGTTGAAATCCTGGACAACCTGGAAAAGATGGAAATTCTGGGCTGCCCGACGGCCCCGTCGGTCAACGCAACTATCTTTATGATCTATAACCAGGTCAATGCCGTTCTCAACAGCATCGGGTGCCTCGAAGTCCGGGGGCGTGACAGCGCCGGTCTATCCGTGATGCTGCTATTCGACCCGTCCGGCTTCTCCACCGCCTGGAATCAAATCGAGGCCGCCGATCTGCAGGGAGAATTCAACCAGCGCTGCTCCCAGGACCCCCTCATCCACAAAGGCATCCGCAAATCGGAAACCAACGACCAGGTCACCGTTACTTTGACATACAAAGTTGCCGCCGAGATCGGCAGCCTGGGCGACAACCTGCGCTTTCTGCGTGAGCAAATCCAATCCGACACCGCCTTGCAACACCTGGTCCGCGCGCCCTTGAGGGACGCCGCCGTGCTGTCCCATACCCGGTGGGCCTCTGTGGGCGCTATTACCGAAGCAAACTGCCACCCGGTGGATAATCAGGTGACGGGTGACGCTGCGGCCCGCAATGGCTGCATACACGTCTGCCTGAATGGCGACATAGATAATTACCAGCAGCTCAAAGAGCAACTGGCCGCCGATGACATTCATATCCAAAAGGACATCACCTCTGATACCAAGGTGATCCCGCTGCAGATACAGCACTACCTGGGACAAGGTCATGCTATCGCTGAGGCGTTCCGCCTGGCGGTCAATGACTTCGAGGGTTCCCATGCCATCAGCATGCTCACCGACCTGGCGCCGGGAAAGTTGTTTTGTGCCCAGCGGGGCAGCGGGCAGGCCATTTTTGTAGGGCTTGCGCCGGATCACTTTATCGCCTCTTCCGAAGTCTACGGCTTCATCGAAGCCACCCAGCAATTCCTGAAGCTCGACGGCGAAATTCAGGCGGTCGGCAAAAAGGGAATGACCCAGGGGCAGGTGTTCATCCTCAACCGGGAAGGCGCCGGGAATCTGGAGGGGATCGAGGCCAGGTACTACGACGGTACGCCGGTCCCCCTGTCGGCCGAAAGCATCCAGACCACGGAAATTACTTCCCGGGATATCAATCGCCAGGGATATGCGCACTATTTTCTGAAAGAAATATCCGAGTCCCCTGACAGTGTCTGGAAGACGTTGGACAACCGCTGGAAGATCAAGGACAACGGTCATCCAGTATACACGGTAAGCCTGGATGAAAGCACCTTTCCGGCCGACCTGGCCCGCGCATTGCGCACGGGTGACATCAAGCGCATTTTCCTGGTTGGACAAGGAACGGCCGGGATTGCAGCCAAGGCCTGCGCTGATATCATCACTACTCACATGGCTGATCCCCACTTGCAGATTCAAGCTCTGAAGGCCTCCGAACTGAGCGGATTTCGCCTGGATGCAAATGCCGCGGACCGCAGTATGGCGGACACCCTGGTGATTGCCATCAGCCAGTCCGGTACCACTACCGATACAAACCGGACAGTGGATATGGTTCGCGAGCGCGGGGCTCGTTTGCTGGCAATTGTCAACCGGCGCGATTCAGACCTGACGTTCAAAGTGGACGGCGTGATGTACACCAGCAGCGGCCGGGATATAGAAATGTCAGTGGCTTCCACCAAGGCCTTTTATTCCCAGATCATGGCCGGCGCTCTGCTGGGACTGCACATGGCCGCGGTTACCGGGCGGCGCAGTCCGGCCTATATCTCCGCCGAAGTCGAAGAATTACTGCAGATACCCGGGCATATGCGCACCGTCCTGGCCATGGCCGATCAGATCAGGGCATCCGCTACCCGCCTGGCAGCCAGCAATACCTACTGGGCCGCAGTGGGGAGCGGGCCGAACAAGGCTTCCGCTGACGAGATTCGCATCAAGCTCAGTGAACTTTGCTATAAAACCATCTCATCGGACTACGTCGAGGACAAAAAGCATATTGATCTCTCTTCCGAGCCCCTGATTCTGGTTTGCGCCGCGGGCACCCGTGAATCCGTACTGGGAGACATCATCAAGGACACAGCTATCTTCCAGGCCCACAAGGCCACCCCGGTGGTCATCGCCAATGCAGGTGAAACCCGGTTCGATCCCTATGCTGCCGATGTCTTCCAGGTACCGGTGGTAAGCGAGCACCTGGCACCGATCGTCAACACCCTCGTGGGACACATCTGGGGTTACTATGCCGCCCTGGCCATCAATGAAGGCTCGAAGTTTCTGTTCGATTTTCAGGAAGAGCTGCAGCAACTGGTTGACGAAGAGGCGCACAGAGGCCTGGATGTCTACGAACTGGTTCTGGAGAAAACATTCCGGGAAAAAATCGGCGAATTTTATAAAACCTTTCGCCGCCGCAAAAACGGCAACGGCTTTCCGGTAGCCCTGGGCCTGGCCTCCTCGGCGGACCTCACCCTGCTGTTGAAATACCTGTCCGGACGGCTGCCGGTATCCGATTTTGAGCTGGATTTCGGCATCAAGGGCACAGCCCGGAACATGCTCAATACGCTGTTTGCCAGCCTGGGCAAAGCCATCAACGACATGTCGCGGCCGGTGGACGCCATCAAACACCAGGCCAAGACCGTGACGGTGGGCACCAGCCGTATCGAAGAACGGCTGGAGGGCCTGCTCTTTGATACGCTGACAGACTACGGCTTCATCCCCGCCCAGTTGATCAATCGCAATGTCCTGGTATTAAAGAACGTCCAGCCCATTCTGGCCGAAATCAGGGGCGCCATTCATTATCGTATCGGCGGCTTGAATCTGCTGGGCGAACCGGTGGAAGATACAACCATAGAAGTGTTGAGCAAGAGCGGCACCCTGCAGCCGCTGCCCTCGCGGGTGGAATCCGATAACCTTCTGAAGGGCACCAAGCGCATTATCGTCCGGGAAGGCAATGTCTTTCTAGGCAAGGGCAAGAAAGACGACCGCAATATCATCGTCATTCCCATAATCTCCCTGGATCCGGCCACGCCCAATATGATCGCGCACCTGCTTTTGCTGCACGTCGGGTTCCGGAAGGAAATCACCCTGGCCGCAAAGATCAAAGCCCTGGGCGGCAAATATGAACGCATTAAAAACATCGTCCAGGAGAACAGCATCAGTTGGGAAGACGAGTTCCTCAACCAGGTCCCGACCGAGGACCTGTTTGGAATCTCTGCTGAAAAAATCGGAGAACGCATCATTCCGAATGGGAAATAATCGGCTTTCTGGATGCGGCCCTGACTGTAAGCGCATTATCCGCAATGAAAAAGCAGGACCGTGATACTCAGCGGCCCTGCTTTTATTTATCAGTTCTTGGCTTTCCGTTGGCCCTGGATTCAGCTCTGGCGGTTCTTGACCGAGGCCCGGATAAATTCACGGAAAAGCGGATGCGGATTCATGGGACGGGATTTAAATTCGGGATGGAACTGACAGCCCAGAAACCAGGGGTGGTCGGCAATCTCGACAATTTCCACCAGCTCCCGATCCGGTGAGGCGCCGCTGATGATCAGGCCGGCGGCTTCGAGTTTATCCTTGAACTCGTTGTTGAATTCATAGCGGTGCCGGTGGCGTTCGGAGATATCCTCTTCCTGGTAGGCTGCCTGGGCCAGGGTATTGTCTTCAATGCGGCAAGGGTAGGCACCCAGGCGCATGGTCGCACCCTTTTCAGAGGTGACGTCCCTTTTCTGGATCGTATCGGTCTTCTCGTCGTACCATTCCGTCATCAGGTAGATGACCGGATACGGCGTCGTCGGATCGAATTCGCCACTGTTGGCTTTTTCCATTCCGGCGACGTGCCGCGCGAATTCTATAACCGTAATCTGCATGCCCAGGCAGATCCCGAAATAAGGCACCTTGTTTTCGCGCGCGTAACGGGCCGCGCAGACCTTACCCTCGATGCCGCGGGAACCGAATCCACCCGGTACCAGGATCCCGTCGGTGGCCCCCAGCATGTCGGCCACGTTGTCGGCGGTGATCTTTTCGCTGTCTACGAACTCCAGGTTCACCCGGACGTCATTGCCCATGCCGCCGTGATAAAGGGCTTCGTTGAGGCTCTTGTAGGACTCGGTCAGGTCCACGTATTTACCGACGATGGCGATGGTGACCTCACCGGCCGGCTCCTTGAACTTCCGGACCACATCCTCCCAATCATCAAGCTGTGGTTCGCCGGTCCAGATGTGCAGCAGCTCTTTAATTTTGGTATCAAGCCCCTCCTTGTGAAACACCAGCGGTACTTCATAAATGCAGTCAACGTCTTTGGCCGTGATGACGGCATCCTCGCCCACGTTGCAGAAAAGCGCGATTTTGGCTTTCAGGCTATCGGAAAGGTAACGGTCCGTGCGGCACAACAGGATGTCCGGCTGGATACCGATGCTGCGCAGTTCCTTGACACTGTGCTGGGTGGGCTTGGTTTTGACTTCACCCGCCGTGGCGATGTACGGCACGAGCGTGAGGTGGATATAGAGTACGTTTTCCTTGCCGGCATCGGCCTTGAACTGCCGGATGGCCTCCAGGAACGGCAGACTTTCGATATCACCGATTGTTCCGCCGATTTCGATGATGGCCACATCGACTTCGCCGTCCACCAGTTTGATGCTGTTTTTAATCTCATCGGTGATGTGCGGAATAACCTGGACAGTACCCCCCAGATAATCCCCGCGCCGCTCCTTGGTAATGACGGAATGGTAAATCTTCCCGGTCGTAAAATTGTTGTCCTGGCCGAGCTGGGCGTGGGTAAAGCGCTCGTAGTGACCAAGATCAAGGTCGGTCTCGGAGCCGTCATCCGTGACAAACACCTCGCCGTGCTGAAAAGGGTTCATGGTGCCCGGGTCCACGTTGATGTAGGGGTCGAGCTTCTGGATGGTGACCCGCAACCCACTGCTCTCCAGCAGGGCGCCGATCGCGGCGGATGCGAGCCCCTTTCCCAAGGATGAAAGAACGCCGCCAGTTACAAAAATGAATTTGGACTTGGATCCCATTGGTTTACCTCACTTGCTGGTGAAACCTTTATACAAGGTTTCCGGGTGATTATTTGAAGCGCTTTTTAAAGCTGTCAATTGTATCCTGGACTTCATTGACGCGGGTTTCATCCTCGGGCATCTGAGGACCGTCAACTCCGCTATATTGCTGTTTCAGGGCCGTAATATCATACATCGCGGGTGCAATATCATTTTCCGGTGAAACCAGCCTGACCTCAATCTGGCGTACCAGCATCTGATTTTCATAGAATTCAACCTTCCAGGGATACCAGCCGTTACCGATCGCCTGCCACTGCAGGTAACGGATTTCAAACTCACGCACCAGCAGCTCGTCGGTCTTGATGAGCCAGCGCAACGGCCGGAAGGTCGCCTTGTCCACCCAGACCTGGGAAACGGATTCATCGGGGTACTGCGCCCCAATGATAAAAGCCAGCGTATCGTTGTAGCGGCCGACACTGGTTCTCCGGGTATCGATGCCCTGCGCCGCGAGCCATTTTTCAAGCAAGGGGCGCGATCGCAGCAGCAGCAGGTCTTTATAGCGGTCGAAAAGGCTGCCTGTTTTGGCAACGATCCGGCGGTCGATGACCGTCAGGGCGGCCTGGCCGGCCGCAACATGGACCCGGTGAATCGACTCGGCATTGATATCCGATCGAAACCTATTGGGAAAACTATAGTGTACCGACTCAGCCAGCACAATTTCACCACTTGCGGCCAGTGGATCGAAAACTCTGAGGCGCTGATTGATTTTGAGATGTTTGGTTTCACCCTGGGCGTCGGCCATGAGCTGCAGGATATGGCCGCTTTGGGGAACGTACGCCGCGACAGGGGCGGTTGGCAGGAGGTGGGTCAGGTATATGAAAAGGAGGGTTACATATTTCAGAGCGTCTTTCATATGCTTAGGAGCTGATCGGAACCTATCTTACCCATAAACTGCTCCTAGGTAAAGAGGCTTTTTTAAAGAGCCTCAATTTATTGTCGTCCAAGGTGAATTTCGGGGCTGTATCTAATGTCATTTTCCAGAATGGCTACAGCAGTTCCTCGGCAAATACCGCTGCCGGCCCCAACTCTTCTTCTATGCGGATCAACTGGTTGTACTTGGCGACCCGATCACTGCGGGACATGGAGCCGGTCTTGATCTGGCCGCCGTTCACCCCCACTACCAGGTCGGATATAAAGGCGTCTTCGGTTTCACCCGATCGATGGGAAATTACCGTGGTGTATCCCGCCTGGCGGGCCATTTCGATCGCATCCAGGGTTTCGGTTACCGTCCCGATCTGGTTGAGCTTGATCAAAATGGAATTCGCGATGCCCCGCTCGATACCTTTGACCAGAATTTTCGGATTGGTCACGAAAATATCGTCGCCCACGATCTGGATCGTACTTTCCAGGCGGTCGGTCATCCGCTCCCAGCCATCCCAGTCCTGCTCGGCCAGGCCGTCTTCAATAGACAGGATCGGGTACTTGTCAATCAAATCGGCATAGTAGTCGATCATCGCATCCGCGGACAACTTGCGATTTTCGGAGCTCAGTACGTATTTACCCCGGCTGTAAAATTCGCTGGCGGCCGCATCCATGGCCAGTCCGATATCACGGCCGGGTTTATAACCGGCGTCCTTGACGGCACTGATAATGTATTTAATGGCATCTTCATTGGAGGCCAAATCCGGGGCGAACCCGCCTTCATCGCCCACTGCGGTATTGAGGCCCTCGGCTTTGAGAATTTTTTTGAGGCTGTGAAATGTTTCCGCACCCATCTGGATGGCCTGGAGTATAGACTTGGCACCCACCGGGATGATCATGAACTCCTGAATATCCAGGTTGTTGGCTGCGTGGGCCCCGCCGTTGACGATATTCATCATCGGCAAAGGCAGGCAGCGCGCGTTCACGCCGCCAAGATACCTGAACAACGGGAGACCGAACGCCTCGGCCGCGGCCCGGGCAGCGGCCATGGAAACGGCCAGGAGGGCATTGGCACCGAGCTTGCTCTTATTGGCGGTCCCATCAAGCTTGAGCATGGCCTGGTCGAGCGTGATCTGGTCGGCGGCATCCATTCCCAGGACGGCACCGGCGATAATCGCATTTACGTTTTTCACCGCCCCCAGGACCCCTTTGCCACCATATCGTTTGCGCCGTTTGTCTCGTAATTCCAGGGCCTCTCTTTTGCCGGTGGAGGCTCCGGAAGGCACCGCCGCTCTACCCATGGCGCCACAGGCCAGGGTAACGTCTGCTTCAACGGTCGGATTGCCCCGTGAATCGATAATCTCCCGTGCCCGGACATCAATAATTTCAGTCATGGTGTGCCTCCCTGTTGTACTTGAATTAACTATGTTTGGCGGCCATTGAAAAATGCTCGATTTTGTTTCAGCTCAAGGCGGAGGAAGATTTTAGCCGGAAGAATGCAATGCGTATTTCGAGGCTTAAAATCTGGGTCCAACACCGAAATGGAGTAAAAGGGGGTATTTTTCAAAGGCCTCATCGGCTTGACAATTTGGGCTCAGATGTTACTCTGCCTGCCAGTATCTGTCAAGGCACAGTGCCTTGAAAATACCGGTTATTATCCGGCTTGGAATCACTAACTGGGTTCGATTCAGTCCCAGCCTGCGGGCCGCTGAAACGGTAAATCCAGCAGTCGTCAACCCGGCCGGAAAATCTGTTATCCCGGCCGCATGAGCAATCAGATTATGGCAACCCAGACAGCCGATTTATATGCACAGGCGCATTTGATCGTTGCTGGTATCCGCATTCTGGAACACCAGCATGCCACCCCGCCCTCTGTGGAGGAGGTGTGCGAAATCCTGACCTATTCAATAGAGCAGGGGCACCGGCTCTGCAACCGTCTCAAGGAAATGGGCATTATCGACATCACCAGTGGTGCTTTCGGTACCCGCCTGTTCGTATTGGATCATACCAAAATTGAGGAGATTCTCAGGGGGGGCGACCGGCAGCAGCATGGAAGCTGAACTGCGCAAATTCAAGGATTCCCAGAAGGGGCTTGAGAAGAAAGTCGAAAACATCAAAGCCGAGCAGGATAAAAAAAAGAAAGACCTGTTTGCGGACCTCGAAAAGGCGTTTAAGGAAAAAACCAAAAAATAAGGCCGCTATGCGCTCGGCATAACGGCCTTTAATTTCAGGTTCAGGGTTGAACCGCTATTTCCAGCTTATCCCTACCCCTCTACTGATCCTACAATTGTGATTTCCACAGCTCTCTGGCGGGGTTTGTTGTCGTGGTTGATCACAACCACCTGCTGCCAGGTCCCGAGCCTCAGGCGGCCTTTGCGTACGGGCAGGTTGATAGAGGGCCCCAACAGGGCGGCCTGAACATGGCTGTGGCCGTTGCCGTCATGCCAGGCCTCTTCGTGGGCATAGTAGATATTCTGCGGAGCGATCCGATCGATCGCGGCTTTCAAATCCTCCACCACACCGGGTTCGTATTCGATGGTTGTGATCGAGCCGGTCGACCCGACGATGGTGGCAGCCAGGTTGCCTTCCTGGATCTTTGACCTGGAGATCAATTGCGCTAATTCACCAGTCACATCCACGATATCCGGTCCTGTGTCCAGTCGCACTTTGATTGAATCTATATACACAAATGCCTGTTTCAACTTCCCCTCCTGCATGGGCATGACAGTAATTTGAAAGGTTTATCTTATTTCAAATCGATCCCCCAGTTCCATTTCCCTGGTCTCTTTTTAAGTTTTACCCCGCGGGGTATCGGTTCCACCAGGTGCACAAACAATTTGTAGCCCGCCCGTTCCAAACGCTGCGCCTCACCCTTTAAATCGAGCAGCCAGTTGGGAAAAATCCAGTAGTCGTCTTCATATCGGGATACCCAGCCCTGTTCACCCCGGGGGCTGGTGAAGGCCGATCCGGTTTTTACATCATCAGAAACAATTCTGGAGACACACAGCGGCCAGTGTCCGGTTATCACCATTCCCAGCGGCAAAGGGCTGCTGGCCGGTAGATCCAGATAATCCCGACGTCCCAGTTCCGGGCTCAAGAACACCCCGTCAAATCCCATCGCAGCCAGACTCTTGATGGCCAGTGGATTGGTAGCGTTGCAAAAAGGCCCGGCCCACAGGACCAGACTTTTGCGGTTGGCAAAAAAGGCGGCTTGCCAGGGGGCATTCAATACAAATTGCCGACAGCCTTTGCCCCTGGCCGAATCGACCAGTTGCCGGATGGAATCTTCGTTTTGAGGCCAGATAACCGGCGGCAGCCAGCACCATGTGTTTTTGGCTGTGCCTTTATTCAGAATTTTCAGATTGGCAGCAGACAGCCAGAACCCGGTTGATCCTGATTTACGGAGGCCCTTCAGGGTACGGTACACGTCAACACTGACAGCCCGGCCCCTTTTTCTTGCGGTTTGAGGCAACTTCAAGGAGAATACCGGCGCTCCGCCATCCGGAGGCGGTATCTGTGCAAGTTCTGTTTCCAGGTCTCCAATCATCTGGTCTAGAGCCTTTTCGCGCCGGTCGGTCAGAAATACCGGGGTGCCGCGTCCGGGGGCCTTTTTAGCCGGCAGGCTTAGATAGAATTTACCATTTCGGGGCACTGCTTTCTTGACCCGCAACAGCGTATGCCCTTTCTGATCTTCATAACCGATTCTGAGTTTGTCTCCGGCCAGCAGTTCTTCCCGGGGAACCAGGTAGGCACCATTGCGGGGGCCTTTGGTTTTACCCAGCATGAATCCCGACCCGGTCTGCCGAGCTGCATTCAACGGGTTCTGCGGCCTCTGGGGGAGAAAATTGTAATGCGTACCGGAGCGACCCAACGCCATCTCCAGCAATTTAAGAGCCGCCCGTTTCGATTGCGGCTCGGAGAACTGATCCCGCAGCATCTGGTAGGCCTTGACCGTATAGTAGACGTAGTGCGGCCCCTTTTTGCGCCCCTCGATTTTCCAGGTTCGAACTTGGGAAACCGATTTCAATACCTTTACCAGCACATCCAGGCTCAGATCCTGACAGGAAAAATGGCGGCCGCGGGACTTCTGGTGCGCATACAAACGGCGGCAAGGCTGTACGCACCTGCCGCGTAAACCACTTTTACCGCCCATGTAACTGCTCCAGTAGCACCTGCCGGAAACACCATAGCAAAGGGCCCCGTGGATAAATGCTTCCAAAGCCAGCCCATCCGGACAGGCCGCCGCCATGGCCTTGATTTCATCGATATCCAGTTCCCGGGGAAGCACGACCCGATCAACGCCTTTGATCTTTTTACAAATTTCCAGGGCTTTGCCGAAAGTGACATTCGCCAGGGTGGAAAGATACAGCTCACCGCTGTATCGCGCCTGGCGGGCCAGTTGCACCAGGGCCAGGTCCTGGACAATCAGGGCGTCCGGTCGCACCCATTTTTCAAGCAAGCTTACCGCCTGGCCGGCTTTTTCCAGTTCGGCGCTTTTCATTAGGCTATTGAAGGTCACATAGACCCTGATATCCCGTGAATGAGCCAACCGGGTCAACCGGGCCAGTTCCCCCATGGAAAAGTTCTTGGCTTCCATACGGGCGGAGTAACTTTTCAGGCCGCAATAGATGGCGTCCGCCCCGGCTGCCACGGCGGCCAGGAAAGCGACCCGGTTGCCGGCGGGTGCCAAAATCTCGGGGAGTGACGTGTTCTGGTTTTCCGAAGTCATAGCTTTAGGGCCTCTGGCAGGACACCACCGGCCTCCAAAAAGCGCTTCAGGCAGGCATCGGGGCTGGGATGATGGTCATCTCCGGTAATCAGGTAGGCCAGGGCCGGGCAGTTGCCGGTACAGTATTTCAAATAGCGGCAGTCTGTACAGAAGTCGAATGTCTCCAAGCCGACCCCCGTGCGCTGCCTCAGCCGCAACAATTCCGGGTGGTATTGCCAGACATCGGCAAGCCCGTCTTCATTGATGCGCCCGAGTTCAATGTGTCCCATTTGCACGCACGGCACCATGACACCATCAGCCCGAATGGCCAGTTTACATTGCGGACCGGAACAGGCCGACAGGCACCCACATCTTGGGAACGCCTGGGCATCCTGGTCCGCGGCGGAAACCATGGCCCGCCACATGCGGGCCTCCGCCAAGGGACCGGCCGCGGCACTGATCCGACCCGGGTATTTTTCATCCAGCGCCAGCAGGGACTGCATGGCGGTGCTGCGCTCGGCCGGGGTCAACTGCACCAGGTCTTTATTTTGCCGGCAGAGCCCCATGTAAGCCGCGGCATTGGTGGAAAAACCGCTCAGTCCGATCTCTTATAACAGAAACCGGGCAATGTCTGCGAGGTGGTGGACATTTTTACGGTGAATGGTGACCCGGACGGAAACCGGCACCTCGGCGGCCTGCAAGTGCTCCACTCCCCGGACTGCCTGGCGAAATGTCCCGGTACCCCGGAAGGCATCGTGGGTATCGGCATCGGAACCATCGATCGACACCTGGACCCCGTCGCAGCGACCGGTATCTCCAAGGAAAACCGCTCTTTCCCTGGTAATGAGCGTTCCATTGCTCAGTATGTTGAAGCGCATCCGATTGCGCACGATCCCGTTCACCACGTCCTCAAGGTCCGCCCGGTAAAACGGCTCACCGCCCTGCAAAGTGACATGCAGCACGGCCCCATGGTTGAGCTCCTCGAAAAACGGCAGCCATTCATTGAGCGGCAGGTCCTGCCCGCTGTCCCCAGGTCCGGAAAAATGACTGCAGTATCGGCATCTTAGATTGCATTGGTGCGTAATGGCGATGTCGACGGCGCGTGGTGTCTGCATTTTAAGATCCATTCAGCGAAAAAACTGTTTTCCTTGGCTTTTTTAAACAGATACAATACATATTGATGTAACTGTCAACCTGAGACTTTATCACGGAGGTCTTTGAAAAAGCCCCCTTTTGATCCATATTGGTGTTGGGCTCAAATTTTAACCCTCAAAATACTGCAAGTATTCCTCGGATTACGACCCACCTTGAGGTATCTGCATAGCGGGAAGTCCCGCCAGAGGGGAAATCCTCGCCCACCTTGATCTGAACCAAAATTGGAATTTTTCAAAGACCTCCCGCCATCATTTGAGAAGCAAGAATGAATACCCGGTGCCTGCTCATATCCCCCCCGGGGGAGTCGAATGTGTTTCCCCGCGGCATCATGGAAATTGCGACTTTTCTCAATTCCCGGGGATGCCATACCCGGGTTTTGCCGCTGGTCCATTACTACCGCGAAGACTACCATACAGATGAGTGCGGGTATGTCACGGAAAGCATTCCTGCCGAGGTATTTCGTGATATTCTGGCAGCTGAAATCCGATCCGTCAATCCGGCGGTAGTCGGCGTCAGTGCAATGTACACCAGTGATTTTCCCCACTGCGTTGAAATCGTGAGGATCTGTAAACAGATTGCCCCTGATATCATTACTGTGATGGGCGGCCAGCATGTCACCTTCAGGGATGCAGAGAGTTTAGAGATACCGGAACTCGATGTGGTGGTCCGCGGTGAAGGTGAATGGACCCTGCTGGACATCATCAGCACTGTCCAGGCGGGTGGAAACCTGCAATCCATACCAGGCACCACTGTACGCACCAACGGTGAGATCCGGCGGAATCCGTCCCGCCCTTTCGGAGATCTAAGCGAATCCCTCCCGGTGGATTTCGCCCTGTTGCCCGAAGCATACGTGAAAAATGCCAGCATCAACGGCATCCTGCACCGCGGCTGCGCCTTCCACTGCAACTATTGTGTTGAAAAAAAGTTCTGGCGCCATCCCAGGGCTTATCCGGTTGAAAAAGTTGTTGCGGAGATGCGCACCCTGGAGACCGAATATGGGACCCAGATGATCGGTTTTGAAGAAAGCATGCTGGATATGCGGCACAAACCGTTCTTCCGCCTGATGTCAGCCATTAAAGAGGCCAAGCTCACTATTCCGAGAGATTTTAGCCTGACGACCAGAATCGATACCGTCACCGATGAAGGCATCCGGATTCTGAAAGAAATTGGAGTCTACATTCTCTGCGCCGGCATAGAAAATTTCTCGCCGCAGGTTTTAAAAATGATGAACAAAAAACAGGACCGCCAGGCCATTGCCGCCGGGTGCCGCAAGCTGCGCGATAACAACATCTGGCTGAATGCCTACTGACTGATCGGGCATCCGGGCGATACGCCGAAAGAGGCGGCCCACACCCACGCCGTATTCAGGGATTTTTGCGAACGACGCCTGATCAATTCCGGCCATGCCTTTATTTTTGTGCCCTACCCGGGAACGTATTTTTTTGACAATCCGGAGCGTTATGGCGTCAAAATCACAACGTATGCCTGGGAAAAATGGCAGCGGTGGACGGATAGTCCGGTGAGCCATTTGGAGAATTTCTCGGCCGCCGAAATCCAAAAAGCCTGGGCAGAGGCCATGCTGATGTTGAAAAATTACCGGCAGCTGAATAGCTTTTTAATAAACAGGAACGAAAAACGTGAGTGAATCCACACAGAAGGGGACAGTGGCGCCCGGAAGCCTATGGAAGCTTGCGGAACCGATGCTCTTTGCCTCATTCGGCCAGGGCGGGATTGTTTTCAATCTGGACACCCGTGAAGTACACCGTTTGAATCCAACCGGAGCAAGCGTTCTTGGCCTGCTGGATGGCCGCCGCGATGTTGGTGCCATCATCGAGGCCCTGTCGCGGGAAAATGAAGCACCCCGGGAAACGGTCGCGGCGGATGTGGAACGCTTCCTGGAAGATATCATGAAACGGGGGTGGATTAATGGCAGCTGAAGCTTTCAAAGCCAATCCTGAGATTGTACTGCGAACCGAGGAAGATGGTGCGTTCTTGTTTGATCCTGATTCCGGGCGTATCTGTTTTGTCAACGAGGTCGGCATTACCATTTGGAGGCTATGTAAGGATCCGGCCACTTTGACGGATATCATTCGCCAGTTGGAGGATGAGTACACCGCGGTTCCGGCAGAGGATGTTGCGTCTGATTGTCGTAAATTCCTCAACCAGCTTGATGAACTCGGTTTCCTCGATTTAGAAACGAAATAACCAGACGGTAATTAACTCATGGTTGTGCAACCACAAAACCGAGCCGGTGACATCCCTCCGCTGCGCTCCATCTATTTTTACCCGACGGAATCGTGCAATCTGCGCTGCAGTCACTGCTGGGTCAAACCGGACCATGCCGGTGACATGTCGACCTGCCGGAGTCTCAACCGTGACAACATCAGCGTGGCTCAGATGGAATCAGTGGTTGGCCAGGCTATCGGCCTGGGGTTGGTGAATATCAAATTGACCGGTGGCGAACCATTTGTCTGCCCCGAACTCTTCGATTTTCTGGACTGTTTTTCCAAATTCGATATCAGCGTTACCATCGAAACCAATGCCACCCTGCTTACCCGGTCAAAAATCGAAAGGTTGAAAAATTACAACATCCGCATGTTAAGCACCAGCCTTGATGGCAGCGGGCCCGATGTGCATGACCAGATCCGCGGCATCCGCGGTAGTTTTGACCGCACGGTACAAGCCATTAAGGATCTGGTCGATCAGAAAATCTTCCCCCAGGTAATCTTCTGCCTCCAGCAGACCAATGCTCACGACCTGGAAAAAACCATCCAGTTGGCCCATACCCTGGGGGTCAAGTCATTTGAGATCAATCCCCTGGCCATGGTAGCCATGGAAAACGACCAAGACACCTGTCGGCCGCTGCCCCTGGAGCAATTGCTGGATTTGGGCCATCAGGTAGAGAAAGATTTTCCCCGCCGTTTACCGGGCCTCCATGTGAACCTTTATATTCCACCAGCCTTGAAGGGTATCCGGGCACTGGCCGCTGCCAACCTCAACACCTGTGCCATTTTTACCATCTGCGGCATCCTGGCCAATGGCGATGTATCGCTTTGCGGCGTCGGTCGGAATCGAAGGGAGCTGGTCGCCGGCAATGTTATGCAGCAAGGCTTGTCAGATATCTGGCAAAATGCAGCGATTTTTAAACAGATCCGGTGGGAAATTCCAGGTGCGCTTGCGGGTATATGCGGCAGTTGCCTTTTCAAGCATCACTGCCTGGGGTTTTGCCGGGCGGATGTCCTGTCAGAAGACCTGCCCATGGTCGCACCTTTCTCCATGTGCCAGGAGGCATATGAAAAAGGATTGTTCCCGGTGACACGCATCCTGGAGAAATGAGAAGCACAACACCGGAGGAATTCGTATTCCGGGCATACGTAAGCAAGAGATGGTCAGTGGCTGCAACGAACCTTAAAATTAGACTGGGCGGTTTTGTGTTTATTATCTCCCCCGAAGACTGCGATGCCTGGATCTCGTCCGAACTGAGCAGGCGCTGGCACCACTTCAAAGCTGCTGGGGTCGACACAGATGTAGCCGTCCGGGTGACCTGTTACACCCCCCAGAGGACCTATGACTGGCCGCCCGAGGTTCGGGTCCCGTTTGCAGATGCATATGAACAGGTCCTTGATCGCTACCCGTTCAACAATGGTCAACAGGGTACGGGCATCACACCAATGGATATTCTGGACCGGCTGGATCCGAATAGTCAAAAGGTGAGGAACATCAGCCGTTATCTGGCAGAGAACAAAAAGGTCATTTTTGCCAACACGGATACGGGGATCTTCTTTTTTCTGCCCACAGAGCGGACGCTCCATATCTTCACCCCAACGCCCCCCCGGCCATTTCCAATTCTCTCCAGACTTTATCGTCTGCGTTCACAAGCAAGGGCCACCCTGGTAGCAGATATTTCCAACGGTATCATGCTGGCCGCTTCCTGGCTGTTGGCTCACGAGGGTGGCCTGCTGCTACATGGTACCGGTGTCAGCCGGTCCGACACAGCGCTTCTCTTTTTGGGATTATCAGGCGCCGGGAAATCGACAATTGCCCGCGGGTGCGGAGCGGACGCCTGTTATTCTGATGACGGTGCCGTTGTAAAAAAAGCCGCAAACGCTTTCTGGATCCAACCATCCATTTTCACCCAGGTTCCCAGTTATTGGCGCCAGACCCCACCCTTGCCCATGGAACTTAGAGGTCTGTTATTACTTAACAAAGCCACTGACAACCGGGTCATACCACTCGATAAGAATCGCCTGGCAAACGATATTTTGCTTCACTTAATACATTTTTTCAGGTATTTCGATAGGAAGACAGCAAAGCAGGCTTTCGAAAATGTGCTGTCGTTGGTGGGATCTCTCCCGGCTTACAGATTTGATTTCACCAAGAACCGGGAAAAATGGAGTGATATATGGCAGGTAGCGGAAAAAAGAAAAAATACGAACCGCCGGTAGTGAAAGAAATCGGGGGTATCTACGAGCAGGCCACGGGGGTGTCCAACTGCACTACCGGCTCGTTCTTCGGAGCTGATCCCTGCAGTGCAGGGCTGACACCGTCCGGTACCGGCTGCACCGGCGGCCTCATCGATCAAAGCTGCCTTACCGGCGGGACCGATGGCGGCAGTTGCTCACGCGGTGTTACGGTTTAATCAAGCATAGCCTTCTTTAACGCCGGCATTCCATAAGCCGACAGGTATGCGTGGCTCTCCCATTCACCCGACCTATTCAATAAATGTTTCCAGACAAGACCGTGGTTCCTCGTCATCGTAAGATGAAACACCAGGCGATCGCTTTCTGCAACCGGCAGTGGTTTCGAAATGGGAAAGAAGGCCAATTCCCAGTGGGTTGCGACAAATTGCTGCCCACTCATTAAAGACAGCGTCGCCCCTCCTGGGAAAATCATTTCTGGAACTACCACAGCGCCGTCAAGAAAAGCTTTGCTTAAATTGATTTCATCAGAGACCAACTCAAGAGAGATAGCCTGCGGCTGACATTTGTTCAGGTCCAATGACAGCAAAGTACCGGGCGATCCTATGATCCGGCAGTCTTCAAGCTCAGCAGTCTGCAGACCATAGCAGGTATTCATCGCCAAGCCAGTCAAACTGTCTATCGCAATGCTATTAAATGTCTCCGGCAGGGATGCGAAGGGATGGCGTGATTGGAAATGAACCGGCACGACTTGAAGGTTCAAGCACTCGGGCAACACCCGGCCACCGGGTTTCAAGAATCGCTCACGGGCATCACAAAGTATTTCCAACGCCCCTTCATCGATTCCCATCCCGCCGAAAGTTTCCGTTATGATTACATCCACCCTCTCGGGCAGATCCACTTCCCGGGAATCGGTATTCATGAAAATGATATTATCCAACAGACCGTTATCTGCAGCGATTTTACGAGCGGTTTCAACTATATGCCCAGATTCCAACGCATAAACCCGAACAGCCCCTGCCTGTAAGGCTAAAAATGCCAGAATGCCGGTACCCGTACCGATGTCAACCACGATATCGCCCGGATGAACGTTCTGGGAGATGCCCTGCTTGTAGGCGTCAACACGTCCACTATCCGCAAGCATTTTCAAATGGGTTTGGATGGGAAACATGCTGATCAATCGCCCCATGAATGGAAAAAGAATTTTACAGTAAGGCAGGTAAACGTCCAGGCCTGCGTAGCGGCAAAGCCCAATCTATGCAAATAAAAAATAAAGGCCGGCCGCGATTTAAATACAGAGCCGAATTCCTGCCGTGCAACAGCCGGTTTTAAAAACGTGCTTTCCACTGCAAAAGCCAGCCGTCTTTTAAACCCCTGGATTGAAAGCAAGGGTAGCAGGACACCTGTATGGGCGTCTTTTTTTCCGTCCAGCCTTGTAAGCAGCAACATACGGGTTATGAGGGAAATCTGTTCCGCCGGTGGGTTGAATGGGACTGGCACTACCAGCTCGAACTCGCGTTCCAGCAGAAATAGGGCCTGATAAAGGGCTCCCAGCTGATGCAGCTGTTCTGCACGGGTGTATAGCTGTTCCCAAAAGGTCGGCGATCTGTTTTTCAGCAGCAGCCAGATATCGACAAGCCAGATAAGACGCGAAAACCCATGCTTCAGGGCATGCTGGGTCAGCAGTAGGATATTGTCCACATCCGCGGGTTTTTTAATTTGATGCAGGCCTTCTTTCCAGGGAACAGCCTCTTGCCAGACCGGCGGCATACCGGCGGGCAGAAGCCATCTGCGGGCGTTAACCCGGTCCGTGTTCAAAGCGTCCGTGTGCAGATCCAGTATGACCAGACCCTTCTGGTAGCAATTCACACGATCCGCCTGGGCCTGGTAACCGTACTTTTCAAGCAGTCTGCAGAATCTGTTCATATCATCCGGCCGTACTATGATATCGATATCTTCCATCATCCGCAGTCCCGGCTGGGTGTATATCGTATCCAGCAACGAGGCTCCTTTAAGCAGCATGATAATGATATGTGACTTCTGCAGGTCTTCTTCCAACCGAACAACAGCCGTTAGGCCGGCAATATTCCTGGCAGCAATGGCCTGGTAATAGGAACGTAAACCCTTACCTGTTGCGGCGTCTGCCTCTATTTTCAGTTTTGAGTAAAGAACACCGGCAACACCTTCATGCAAGGCCGCCATTTCAAGCGATCGACCATCTATCCGCAGTCCGTGTTGATCCGTGGCACCTTTCGCGATCAGACGGCACATCCAATCCCGATAATTATGCGTTTTGACTTTCCGCGGCGTAGTCGATATTCCGGCCACATAAGCCCGAACATTATGCTTGGTCCTGCTTTTAAGGACACCCCAGGTGAGATTCCGAAGACTCAACCAGGCGTAAAGTTGTTTTAAATTTTCGCGATACCCCGTCCCTACATCAATTAGTCGGTGGCCGCGTAACAACAAGGAGACTTTGCCGATCACGTCACCCGCCTCCATCGGCATCGTATCCGCGTATGCCATGCTGTCGCCCTTGGTAATGAATTGTTGTCCGGGCAATGATTTTACCGCCCTATGGACAATCAAATGCCGCCCGTCTTGAACAGCAAGAATATCCCCCACTTGATAGTCGGTCGATGCGAGCTTTTGGATTACCAGACGGTCGCCGGGCTTTATGGCGGGATACATGGAATATCCGGCGAAAGGCAGGGTTGTTACCTTGTGGTTATCTGCTAGGCAGTCGCTGATAATGCCTGCTCCCGCTCGATCATAGGCAGAACCGTTATAATTCCGGCAAAAAACCAGAAGGGTTCCATGATGCGGACGATGATGAAAGTGTTGGCGCCGATGGAGTGGAAGAGGAGACCGACGAACCCGGCAATGAAGCCGATTGCCAAGCCACGAAAGTATGTCGTTTGCACATTATCGCGTGTGTCAAAGGCTACTTTACCGACTCGACTGTAAATAAAAGGTATAGAAAAGCGGCCAAACCTACTATGCCTGTCTCGGCCAGAACTCTTGGAATTTGGGCATCTATAAATCCACGTCCGGTCACTCCATAGCCAAGAATTGGCTTCCGCGTCCAATCTTCAAGCGCCTCTCTCCAACTGATAATTCTGGCAGAAGTCGAGGTGTCAAGCCTGACGTCGCCTACCTGAAGCTGACCGGATTCTTCCTTTTGGGTAAAAGTATACAGAATTCGATTTTTTACTGCCGTGGGAAGTAGAAAAGGGCTCAATACAAACCCTATCACAATCAGGGCTACTGCGATAAACCGCTTGTCAGACAACCAGGCCAGTGTCAGCGCTGCCGGTATAGCCGCCAAATAAGATGTTCGCGATTGTGTAAAAAGCAGCGGTGGAACAATGAACAACAACAAGATGCCCACCCCCCGCTTACGCCGTGACCACCCACCGGTAAAAAACAGCCCTGCGGCAATTGAGCCGATAAAAACCAAATAGCCACCAAACGTGTTCGGCTCTCCGACTTCGCCCTCAAACGGTGCGCTTACCCGGCCACCAGCGGGGATCTGCAAAATACCGATGATTGAGGTAATGAAACAGGTCAGAAACAAAAAGAACACCAATCGCTTAACAAGAGTTTCATCTTCGAGATGATTTACCAGCATAAAATAGACAATAAAATATTCGACGTACTTAAGAACAAAAAAGAAGCTCGTCTTGGGAGAAACAGTTCCACCGATAATCCCAAACCCGGTGGAAAGGACGCAAGCCACAATATACAACAATATTGCCTTGTTCAGGGGTGTTCTTCGAAAAAGACCCAATTCTTTGATGACGGCGGTTCGTGCAAACCAGCTGAGGCCTATTAAAACTAGTAAAAAATCCTCAAATCGCAGTGATACGCCGCGCCCCAAACTGGCTCCGCGAGTTTCACCTACGATGATTTCCGGGGATAGCAGCATTGAAAAGATCAGGATATATAGTCCGAATTCAATTTTCACAAATGAAACCAGGAATATGGCAGTCGCCACGCCACTCCAAAGCAAAACAGAGGAGGTAAGTTGTGTTGAAAGAAATCCTACAATTAGTGCCAGAAGAACTAAGAGCAGGAGTGACAGGGAGGTCTTCACGCGGGCTTAACCTGCTTTTTTTCATCACCTTCAGGGCCGTAGTAATATTGGGTATGGTACTTGAAGTAATCCGGACCAGCTTCCGGCTTGACATTATTGAGGACGATACCAACTACTTTCCCGCCAACTGTATCCAAAGAAACTTTGGCCCTTTTCAGAACGCCCCGACCGATTTTCCCAACAGTGTATACCAGGAGAACACCGTCAACAAGAGGCGAAATCTGGCTGGCATCGGCAACAGGTAAAACCGGGGGGGCATCGATAAATATCATATCATACTGCTTATATGCTTCCTTGAGGAATTCTTTAAATCGTTCCGATCTTAAAATCTCGGCCGGGTTCGGTGGATTGGTACCAGCTGGGATGATATTCAGATTGTCCAGCCCTGGCGTTCTGAGAATCTCCTCCAGTTCGAAATCCCCCAGCATAACGTCCGTTATGGTGTGTCGAATTTCCTGCCAGGAATAGTTGCCCAGGATATAATCAGTCAATCCCGGTATTCGGTTGATACCGAACATCTTGTGGATGACCGGCTTGCGCAGGTCCGCCTCCACCAAAAGTACTTTCTTACCGACCTGGGACATACTCAGGGCCAGGTTGACCACATTAAATGTCTTGCCCTCCTGAACAAAGGAGCTCGTAATCAGGAATGCTTTACTCTGTTTGTCAACCCGCATAAATTCAAGGTTGGAACGCAACGTTCGAAACGCTTCGGCCGGCAAAGACTTGGGGTCATAGTGGGCAATGAGATCTGCTTTACGATCATTTACGGATACGGACTTTTTGATTCCCTTGCGGATTTTTTCTTCTTTGCCCATGAAGGGGATTACCCCTAAAACCGGCACCTTTAGAAGAGACTCAACATCTTCTATGGTTCCCATGGAAGTGTCGAACACCTCCATCCCGAACCCCAGAAGGACACCGATTATCAGGCCCATCACAAGACCGGTAAGCACAATCATCGTCTTTGAAGGAATGTTAAATGGTGCCAGGGGGGTAAGGGCTGGCCTGACAATGGTAACTTCCTCAATTCGACCGGACTCACTGATCAATGTCTCCTGGTATCTTGTCTTAAGCTGGGAATAAAGGCCCTCGTGCATTGCGACCTCTCGTTGCAACCGGACAAGATTCAGCGCCTTCTCCGGCAATCCCAAGCTCTGCTGCCTTAGGGCATTCAGGCTCTCATTCAGCTCTTTTTCACGAACATTCAGCTTGCCCAGCAGTGTATCTAATTCATTATGCAACTCAGTTACGACAGCACGAATACTATCCTGGATTCTAATTACTTCAGGATGTTCGTCGGTAAAGTTCATCTTTAAGGTTTCACGGTTGAGCAGCAGTTCTCCCAATTTGGACCGTAGCGAATAGAGCGGAGAATCAGGATCAGGTGCAAAGTGCAGCCGGTCTACGACAATGTCCTGGCCGACGGTTGCCTGTTCAAACATTTTGAACTGGGCCTCAATCTCGTCTTGCTGGCGTCGAACTTTCTCGTACTCAATTTCTACACTATTTAAGCGGTTTAAAATATTTTGGGTCTGGGCATCCATTGAAATGAGGGCATACCCTTTTCGGAAGGACTGCAGTTCTTCTTCCGCGGTCTTAAGGTTCCGGTGGGTCTTTTCCAGTTGATCTTCAATGAATGCCTTCGTCTCAATGGTCTTACGGTTCTTTTCGCGAATATTATATTCGCGGTAGGCTTGGGCAATAGAGTTAGCAATTAGCGCCGCTTCTTTGGGATCACTGGAAATCGCCTCAACATTAATTATGTTCGTACCTTCTTCGCGGGTCGCATTCACCTTCGACTTGAGATCTTCAAGGACAGATAGATACTCTTTATTGTTGCGGATCGCCGATAGCGTCAGTTCCGATGGCAATCGCTTGAGTAATTGGGCTGAATGCATGAGGACCGGATAACTGGTCACGATATAGGCGTGTGTAACCAAATTTTGCCCCTGGGAAAAAAATCGCCCATAAGGAGGGCGGCCATGGTGGTGGAACGTTCTATCTTGATAGCAGCCGTAGCCGCGAAAAGGGGGCGTGGTTCTTTGAGTTTTGCAAAACCGTAGCTGCAAACGCCTACCGCCAAAACCATGAGGAGGATAGCGGCCTTACGCTTTTTAATAATCCGCCAGTAATCTCTTAAATCAACATCGTATTGCGCCATAAGGAATTAGCCCTGAGCTTAACGCTTTAATGAGTTCTCGATGTCTTCTATATCCCTGGCAATTCTTCCCGGGATATAGATAAGCTCCATCAACGGTTTGATTCTCTTTACAAAACGATTCACACTCCCCATTGCACTGCGTGGCACATATACCAGGTCTCCGTTGATTAGATCTATATTCTGGGTATAATCTCCCTCTTCGACCAGTTTTTCATAGTTGGCCAGGATAACTTCCGGTTGGGAAATATCGCCGCGTACAATCCTGGTATCCTCTTCGTGGGCAAAAATGGTAACGCCACCGGCCTGGGCAATGGCGTCGAACATACTAAGCTTGCCGCCTTTAAAGGTTACGATCCCGGGCTTTTCCACTTCTCCAAAAACATAGACCCGGTTGTCTTCCTTGGTGATCTGGGGGACATAGATCATGTCTTCATCATCTACTGGTATATTCTGACTCTGATCTCCCTCTACCATTGTTTTAAATAGGTTCAAGGTCGTACTTTGACCTCTTTTACTACGAACCCTAATATCACCTAGATTCGCATCCAGGCGCGGCCCGCCAGCTAATGAAATAGCCCCTAGAACAGTGGTGCGCCCGGTAAGATAGATTTTACCTTCTTCGCCAGTGCGGCCACGGCGCTCTACAGCTCCGAGAACTAAGACATGGTGGCTCCGATATTCTTTCACCCTGATGCTGACGCTCGGGTTCTTGATATAACGTGCCATAAGGGTCGTAATTTTTCTATCCAACTGACGTTCGGTCAGGCCGGCGACATATAGGTCATCGACAAAGCCGAATGAAATTTTCCCATCCGCGGTTACCTGAATCTCTTCTTTCTTTCCTTCGACTCCCTGCCAATGGGTGATTTCCAGAACATCCCGGGGCCCAATCTTGTATTGAGGCTCACCATCCATCATCACAAACACTTGATTTTCAGTAACATGTTCCTCGACAGGTTTTTCAGCCGCCAGCCGATATCTTCCCCGCATCCGAACTTGTTTAGCTGCCAACCGCCCGTCATGAGTGTCCCAGACTTTAATTCCTTCTCCGTAGCTTGCAGCCAGGATCTCCTCATACCCATCTCCATCAGTATCTGCGGCAACCAGGTCGTAAAAGGTCCCGGTTTCAGGCAAAGCCGCTGCTTCCTTTACCCATTCATTGCCGGAAGATAATTGCCATAAGTGCAGCCCTTTGTCTTCTGGGGAGCCGGCAATCAATTCCATGCTGCCATCTCCAGAAAGATCGAGCAACAGGGCCTGCCAATAACTGTTTGCTTTAGTCATCTTATCAAAACTGACGCCCTCATAGGTGCCCGATCCCACCTGGGTTTCCGGGATCTGGCCCGGTCCCGAATTTTCTTGGAAGGTACCCCGGCCATCACCTAAAAAAATCCTGACCCCGTTTCTATAAGTGCCCGCAATGATATCCAGATGCCCATCACGATTAATATCGGCCGGCGTCAGTCTGTAAAAGCTACCCTTGGCGACTATTTCCGTTGGCTGCCAACCCCCGGTGCCTTCACCCAGCCAAACCCGCAGTGCTCCATAGGTGCCCCAGCCGGCCCCGGCGATATCCAATTGGCCATCTTCGTTGAAATCCGCCACTACCGCATCCATATACTTTCCGGTGATTGTAGGCCCAGCCTCGAATTTCCACCCCCCCCTTACCATTACCAAGCCAAACCTGGATGCCGGCTTGGAAATCGGTGGTACTATTGGCGGCCACAATGTCTATATGCCCGTCTTGGTTAATATCAGCTGGCCGCACACTCTCATAATTATTGATATTGGTCGGCGCTGCCCCTCGTTTCCATACACCGTCCTTACTATTGAGCCATACCATTATGCCTGAAATCTCTTGATGGACGGCCAGAACAAGATCCTTCAATCCGTCCTCGTCAACATCTGCTGCAGCGATACTATGAACATCGGCCTTAAATGGAAGAAAAACCGGCTTGTGCACCGCTGCTTCTCCCTCACCATACCAGATGGATACGGATGGTCTGCCGACTACCCCCCCACAAAATCAACGATGCCGTCATTGTTCAGATCAGAAACTGCAAGGGTTCGGTATTTCCCGGATAAGGCAATGCTGCCGCCTACGGCTGGATTCTGTGACGCTGCTTGAATCGGGGCCTTAACCTGTTTCTCGGCCGTCTGGCAGCCATATAGCCCGACCAAAACAATGCCCAGCAAGCCGTAAAAGGGCAGTAAAACGTTTCTGCACATTAACTTTGCCTTCCCTGCTTTTATGTATGCCATGGCATTTCTACTTTATCGACCGTGTAAAAAAGATCCTGATCGGCTATAGCCAACAGCCGCATATCCGCTTGCCTGTTTCTTGTTATTTCATATCGGCGATCGCCGCTCCAACGACGGCACGATCAACTACTCTGGCTTTTTTCATCATACCAATCAACAATGCCCGTTCGCACAGGTTGTTAATCTTCAACGGTATCCCCCCGGAATATTTGTACAACGGTTCCAAGGCCGCTTTGGTGAAGATGCCCCTCTGGGCACCACAGCTCTTCAAGCGATAAATGATATACTTGGCCGTATCGTTGAAAGAAAGCGGCAATAGGTCATAGCGAATGGCGACGCGCTCTTTCAAGGGTTTCAAAGACGCGATATTAGCATCCAGAGGCGGTTGCCCCATGATCAACAACGTCACCAGGAATTGATTATCGTGTTGCAGATTTAGCATCATCCGCAACTCTTCCAGAATCGCGCGATCCTTTATCAGATGGGCTTCGTCAATTATAAGAATCGTATTGATTTCATGGTTGTAGTTCTGGATCAGTCGCTGTAAAACCTGTTCAGAAGAATCGTTTTGGAGTCTTCCTCCGCTGGCTCACCGAGGTTTATGAGCAGCGCGCGATAAAAGTCAACCGGGCTCAAAGCAGGATTGACGATGGTAATGACTTCAAAGCTATCCGTGCTGAAATAGTCATAGAGCACCCGACTGATGGTCGTCTTACCGGAACCCACCTCACCGGTAAGAACGGCCAGCCCTTTCTTATGTTCTACCGCACATACTAGGCGAACCAAAGCCTCTTCATGCTGAGGGGACTCGTAAAAGAGGTCCTGATTCGGCACATTCTCAAAAGGCGCGGTAGACAAACCCCAGTAGGCGGTATACATACTTAGTGGCTACTTTCCCAAATCACGAGTATTAAAGCTGTCCGGACGCTATCGTTGGACAATTTTACTTGCAATGCCGGCTTTCTTCAGGCTGTCATATTGATCTTGGGCGCCTTTTTCGGACAAAAAAGCTCCGACATAGAGCTGACTGGCACCCCGGTCATCTTTAATCACATAGGTCGAATAGTTTAAATCCTGCAACTCGGCCTGTTTTCTTTCGAGGGCCGGCTGGTCCTTATAACTCCCTATCCAGGTGGCAAACCGAATTCTTTTATCAAAGCACTATCCAGGCTGAATTGGGTGACAACTGCTTGCGCCTCTGCTTTAGTGGTATAATTCCCGCTATAGACCCGATACCAGACACCTTTATCTCCCAAATCTACCTGAACCCAAAAGGAGTCAAGGCCGCGAGCCTGGTATTTTGATATAGCTGCTTCAGCTAAGGTGACCATCTTGAAAGATGCCAACAAGATCGAGTAGGGGTACCGACCCGGTTCCGGTGGCGTGATAATTTCTTTGGGGCCAGCAACTACTTTAATTTCAGTCCCGGTGCTGTTGCTGACAGAATCACTTTGAGTGATTGTTCTCGGCGCCGTGGACAGGTTTTCCTTTCGGTGGGGCACCCTGCCTGTCTCTTGATCCGCGGCCACGGGAGCCATTGTTGCCTTCGCGGTGCGATTGCCGGGTTCGGTTTCTTTCACTACGGGCTTCGCGGGTGTTCCCTTTTCTTCAGACAATACCGGTTTACTATGACCCGTTGGCAAAGGCGAGTCGACGGCCTTGTCCGGCGCTCCCGGCTTTACCGTTTCAACTGCAGGTGGAGAAATTGCCTTCGCAGCTTCACCATGAACACTTGGCGACGGGGGGGCTAAAAACTGCCATGCCAAGCCAGCAGATAGAAAAAGTACCGCTGTAATCAACAGAACCTTTTTAGGGAGCGTGCTTTTGGTTGTGGCCGCACGTGCTTCCGTAGGCTGGGAGCCGATTTTTTCTCAACCTTCTTTTCCACAACTGTAGGTTCTGATTTCGGGTTGGTCTTCAGTTCCGAACCAGACCCAGCTTTTTCTGGCTGAGACTGTCCGGATTTTGTTACCAGGTAAGCGGCTTCGGAAAGATCGAGCATCTCCTGTTCCGATACCGAGTCCACGATATAGAGCAAAGAGTGCTCCGGCAAGTTGATAAATCGCTCCGTCAATACTCTCTTGCTCTGGGAGTCATAGATAATTTGAATTTTCGGCCGCATGGGTTGCTCGGGATAGGTCCGGGTACCCCGACCAATGGCACCGGAGTTCAAACGCACATAGCTGTTCAGGGGAAAAATGGAAAATGTGTTCAGTAAGGCTTTTAGGTACCGCTGCTGGAATTTGTCTTTTCCGGTTTTTATGATCTCTTTAACCGCATAGAAATGAAGAATCTTTTCTCTTTGGGGCCGAGAATGAATGAGGGCTTCGTAGATGTCGACCAGGCCTATAATCTGGGAATACTCGTTGATTTCATCGACCTGCAATCCACGCGGATAGCCGCTGCCGTCTATCCTTTCATGAATCTGCAGGGTACATTCAGGCAGATAGGCATATTCTTGCTTGAATGCTTGCAGAATGTCATACCCATACCTAGGCCGCTCTTTAAAGATCAAGAACTCGTCATCGGTAAGATTTTGCTTGTAGATCAATGCCTTGGGAATCTTGGCCATGCCGATGTCGTGCAGCAGGCCAACCATTCCGATCTCAACCTGGCGGGTCTTGGTGAAGCCCAGATTTTCGGCCATTTTGATGGCATAGATTGCCACGTTCACAGAAGGGTTAACCATCAGATCGTAAGACTCTTCGTCGTGAATAGCCTTTAAAAACAACGCGTCGATCGGTGTACGCGTGTCGACAATCTTTTCCAGGATCTCGAAACCCGGTTGCAGTGAAAACAGCTTTTCGTCCTTCACAGACTGAAAAACAATACGGAGGTAATCAGTTGTCTGTGTATAGAGTAAATTGCGTTTTTCAACAGTTGCCTGTGATTCTGCAGAGGCCGCTTGTTTTGCGACACTCGCCTGGCTGCGATTGCGACTGGCAAGATCACGCAAACTCAAGCCGTGCGACCCGACACCCGCTTGCCGTCCCTCACCGGATCTGGGGCGCTTGCCGCGGCGCATCATTTTGCTGAATTCAACCATGAACCACCCTGTTAATTATGCATAATTTAGCTATAATTTCTATTACTATGACCATTCGGGTTTGGTGTCAACAAATATCGCACATAAATGCTATGATTTCAGTATTTTTGTTCTGAACCGGTCTAATTTACAGCACAATTGGTGCCAACTGCCAGAGTTCTTGAACAGTATGTCCCGGCAACCGGACTGATAGTAGAACTTTAACGGGACAGAGTGAGATGTCAAATATCGAGCCCGGCTATACACTAAAAACCAAACCGGGAAGAACTTCAACCGGATTATATATATATTAATTACAGAATATTAGAAGCTCTCTCCCAAGTTCGTTCAAACGGTCAGCACTTTGGCACTTTCAGTTAGGATTTGGTCCGACAAAGAATCCGTTACTCAACGTAACAGGTATTTGTCGCTGCAAACCACCGTTGCTTACATAAAGATAGCTTATGGCAAGGTTTAGAAAAATCACTACAACTTTTGCAGGGTATTGCTACTAAAGGTGTAGGCAGTTAAAGTGCCTGGAATTAACGGGGGTTATGCCTGCATTGTTTGAAGCAGGGTTCAGGCGCCGCTCTTATTTATAGTCTTTTTTTGATGTTTCCACTTTGCGGCGGCCGATCCGCTCCAGGACGGTCACCATGATTACCATAAAGGCCGCCTGAAATAAAAGCAGCACCGCATCTCTCGTAGTGGCATTTCTCAGTACGACCGCACTGATCCCAAAGCAGGCCGTTAGCAAGTAGATGAAAAATACGCTGCGTTTGGGACCACCCAAAATTTGAGCCATACGGTGGTGCAGGTGATCGCGCCCAACATATTCAATCCACTCTTTGAAAGACGTAACTTTGCCCGTTGCGATTCGATCAATCGTGATATGCACCATGTCAAAAATCAGCACCCAGAATATGAGCAAGGGAGACACCACCGCAACAACGGAATTGTTCAGATCCCATTCGCCATAGACAGCCACGCAGGCCAATATAAATCCAATAACCGTACTGCCGGCATCCCCCCAAAATATGGTAGCCTTCTCATTTTTCAACAGATTATAGGGCAAAAAACCGAGGCAACTGCCCATAACAGCCACCGCTATCCAGCCAAGAAAGGCCTGATCCGTCTGGAAAGCAACAACACCAAGAAAGAAGGCGATAATAAGCCCTAACCCGGATGCCATACCATCCATGCCGTCAAAAAAATTAAACGCGTTCGTGATACCTAATATCCATAAAATGGTCAGCAGGCCATTGGAAAGATCGGCTGCAATACCCAGGCTTTCAGGCAATACGCGCAACACAATACCTTGAAACATGACACAGCCAACAGCTGCCAATTGGGTAAGTAACTTGACGGCTGCATTCACATCCCGAACATCATCGATAATTCCAATAATGAATAGTAACGTAGTGCCGATTAAAATTGCTGTTAGCTCTTTCGAGAAAATTCCATTCACCAATATGGCCAATAAAAATGCCAGGAACACCGCGGCACCGCCCAGCAAAGGTGTCACCTGACCGTGTTGCTTTCTCGAGTCGGGTATATCCATGGCTCCGATTACAGGTGCCAGCCACCTGAAGATGGGGGTCAAACAAAAGGAGAATGAAAAAGAAAGGGCTAACATATAAGCCCAACGCGATCCGTAGTGGCTGAATGTCTGCCGAACTGTGGGAACTATTAGAAATAAAGCCACCAACAGCATTGGTATGAAATGGCGCCACCAGATGCCTTGTTTATTATAAATACCGCTCATGTTATTATGCCTCGAAAAAGTCAGTTCTGACGTTTTCTTGTGTGTTAAGTCTTAGGTATTCAATTTTGTAGATATTCTGGTTACTGCCCTAACAATCTTGTTTACATCGCCATCTGACAGGTGCGGATATATAGGTATGGATAGCATCTGCTCATAAGCGTTGTCAGCTTGCGTGCACCTGCAACCTTCCAAGTAAAGGTGCAGCGGTTTGAATACAGGGCGTGCACAAGCAACTCCAGCTGCTTCCATCTGGGCAATCCATCTGCCTACGTTCTTTCCTACGTTCAGGTTAAACCGGTAATAAATATGGCTACTGCTATCCGGAGGCATACTAAATGGCAACTTATCGAACGCATCACGGTATTGTCCCGCTATTTCTCGCCTCCTTGCAACTAAGTTGTTCAGCCGACCAAGCTGCTGGCGGCCCATGGCTGCCTGGATATCCGTCATTTTATAATTGTATCTAAGGGCGTAGGCATCCACGTTGTCATATTCTCTAGCTTGCTTGATCCAATCAATTAACTTATTTTCATTGGATACTACCATGCCGCCTTCCCCGCAGGTCATCACCTTGGTGGCGTAAAACGAATAGATGCCTATTTTGCCAAACGACCCGGCCTTCTTTCCGTCCCAGTCTGCTCCCACGGCCTGAGCGCAATCCTCAATCAATGGCACCCCAAATTTCCTTAACTCCGCCAGGTCGGCCATCAGTCCAAACATATGCGGTACGATGATAGCACCTGTAGACGCTGTTACTTTCCCGGCCACATCGGATGGGTCAATATTCAAAGTCACGGGATTTATGTCAGCTAAGACTGGAGTTGCACCTGTATAATTCACTACGTTTAACAGGGCCGTGCACACAAAACTGGGAATGATAACCTCCATACCAGGAGTAACACCCAGGGCAAGCAGGGCGAGATGCAACGCCGCTGTTCCGGAACTAACCGCCGCAGCATACCTGACTCCCATTTTTCGTGCGAACGCCTCTTCGAAGGCAGCAACTGCCTGCCCCTGGGCAATCTGTCCGGAGGCAATCACCTGCGAGACTGCATCGATTTCTTCCTTACCTATGGTCGGCCGTGAATGCGGTATGAGAGGCTTTTTCATAAAATTCTGTATTTGGGCAGGTTATGCGGAACAGTTATTGGAAATCTCCGCGCTGCTTTGTTCAAGCATAGTGCAAAGAGCATGACGCATGGCGTTTGAGCGTAGAGCTGAGGGCATAGCGTATGGGAAAAATCGCGATCTGCAAACAGTTATATCATCGGCAATGTAAAAACACGATTGCCTCAGACATTTATAAAGAGACGCAGGGGGCTGAAAGCTTCTCCGTATTTGACGCGACCTTGGATACCCCGGAAATTCGCACTGGATTTGGCAATCTCAACTATAGATAGATCTTCGATGTTGGTCTTGGACACCTGCGAAGAATGAGCCTCTAGGGCTTTAATTTTTCTATCCAGAGTTTCGCCAATATCCACAAACACCTGCGGATTGAAACCCCAGGTCGTGGGTCCTTCATAAAACAGTACATTTCTCAAATTTCTCGCTGCCGACTGGGTCGCCTGGGACAAGTGGCGGTGGTCCTGGTGAGTATCGTCAGGGGAATGGCAAAAGATAAAGCTCGGGCAAATTTCATCGATCACCTGTTCGATCTTTGAAATAAGCTCTTGATTAACTACAAGGTGGGTATCTTTATGCTCACCCCAGTAGATTTTTTCGATGCCCATAATTTGACTAGCCAGCTCTTGCTCATTATGTCGTACGCTGGCTTCCCCCCCTGCCCGCCGCCGGTCACAACCAGGAAGAAAACCTTGTGCCCTCGGTCGGTATATTTAATGAGCGTTCCGCCACATCCAATCTCGATGTCATCGGGGTGAGCGCCAATTGCCAGTATATTCATATTATCCATAATCTCTGCCTTTTCTAAGAATTGAAAGGCTCTCCGGCCCGCAGTTAAAGATTAAATCGATGATTGACATGTGGGATTGAAAATCGCCAAAACATTGAGGGTATTCCGGATGTTCAAATTCTTGGGCGATAACCTTAACCCCACGTCCCTCAAACTGTTTCATGTCCATGTACTTCGAACCGTCTCTACCAGCCAGATAGATATCACATTTGAAATATTCGCAGATATCAATAAGCCGACCGGTGGGGTCTTCACTCAGGGAAAGCTCTGACGCCCTGACGGTGGGTTTGCCATTAATTCCGAGGATCTCTCTAATAAGAGTAGTCATGTGGATATTGACATCCGAAATAGCTTCGAAATCCTGTTTCAAGGCAGACTCAAAGATGGGAAAATAATCGTCAAAATATCGGGCCTTATTGTAGTTTGTCGTCAGAGCCTGAAGGTGCTTGCGCTGCCATTTTACAGCTTTGTTTACCATTACTTCAGGTATCTTTTGAGGGAAACGGTATCGAACAGGGACCGTAAGCCATTGCCAGTCTTGAGCAGTTTTTATACGATTTCTGTTCTGCCACTCGTTTTTTTTATATTGGACGTTGTCCAGGTAGCAAAATGCAGCAGCCTGGTCCATTTTATCAAAATAACCCAGCCAGGGGAGATACTGCGGTTGATGGGTGGCCACTATCAAGGGTGTGCCTCCGATCCAGTCAGGTCCTTATAGAGTTGATCAATTTTCGCAATCATTGCGGCCTCACTGAAAAGATGACATCGCCTATGCCCCTCGCGTCCCATGGTTCGACCGCGTTCAGGATTTTTCACAAGATCGCATATCGCCACCGCCAGTTCAGAGGCGTCACAGGGCTCTACCAGACGACCTGTCTCACCGTCCCGCACCAGGTCTGGGATCCCGCCTGTACGGCTGGCAATCACTGGTTTCCCGGCAGCCATGGCTTCTACAATCACCCTGCCCATACCCTCGTTAAGTGACGGGAGTACAAAAATATCGAATGTTTGCATAATTTCATGAACATCATCCCGCCACCCCAGAAACAGGACCTTTTCTAGAACGTCCATTTTAGCCGCCATGGTCTTCAAGCTTTTTTCCAACTCGCCCTTGCCTACGTACACAAGCTTTACATCCGGGTAATCAGACCATACCTGTAGCATGGCATTCATCAAATAAGTAGGCCCCTTGATCGGCAGCAGCCAGCCAACTGTGCCAACGACTGTTTCGAGTGGCTTAATACCCAAGTGTTTTCTTTTTGCAGCAACATCAACCCCGGCATCTATATACTTTTGAACATTGACTCCACTATGAATCTTGACGAGGTTTTCTGGTGTTGAAACCGATTGCCGGATATAGTCATTGCGTTCACCTTCCGTTAGCGCAATTGTGCGGTCGGTGATTTTGCTAAACGCCTTTTCAACATGCAGAAAGATACTCGAGAGCTGTTTTGAAAAATGACCGTAGAACACATGGCCATGGGGTGTATGCACGATAACCGGGGCCCTCATGAGCCATGCGGCTAAACGGCCGAGTACACCAGCCTTGGAAGTGTGGGTGTGGACAATTTTTGGCTTTTCCCTTTGAATCAACCGTAACAGGTCTATTAACGCGACTAAGTCGTAGACCGGATTTATCCGACGTACCAGCGAGGGTAATATGTAATGCCTTACTCCCTGTTTTGCAGCTTTTTCCAAGTTTTTAGAAACCTGACGCTTTTCAATACTGGTCATGTGGGATTCTTTAGAGGCACCGGAAACAAGCATGATGCGATAGTCACTTCCGGAAAGGCCAATACAGCTTTGCAATGTGTTTTGAGCACTGCCGCCCATATCAAGACGTGTAATTATATGTAGAATCGTTTGCATTGTAGCCAAGAACGTGCTTAAAAGCGCTCTGCTGAGGATCCGATAATATAGAAGCTATCTCAAAAAACGGAAGACTCTAAATACGTCGTGATTCTTGAGGTCCCTCCAATATAGCTTCATCGATGACTTCCGCGAGTGTCGACACATGCCTGTCCCAGGAGTAATTTTCCTGAGCGAAGTGACTGCACTTATCCCTCAAAGCCCTATATGCCCTTTCATCATGATAATAGCTTTCAATCGCCTCTCTAACACCCTTGGCTATTGCTTCGGTGGTATTATTCTCAAATAGAAAATCGGGATCTAATCCAGATAGAATTTCTCTGGTACCGCCCACGGGAGTTCCTAAAACAGGGGTTCCGCAAGCTAATGATTCAGTCGTAACCAGACCGAAGCCTTCCAACCGTTTAGTGGGCATTATGAAAAAATCAGCACCCGTATAGTATTTTGCCATTTCAGTAGATGCTATATACCCGACAAAGCGTATGTCGGCTCCAATCCTCAGATCGTTCACCAGGTTTTCAAGGGCGCGTTTTTCAGGGCCCTGGCCTCCGATGGTTAAATGAACCTTGTGCCCGCTCTCTTTTAACAACTTCATGGAGACAATTAAATTATCGATACCCATTCGTGGCTCGAGGTTCTGTAGTGGTCCAGTAAAAAACGGACACGGTTTTAAGCAGCATTGTTTAATTGTTCTTTTTCATAATTAATCGGGCTGAGATATCCCAGCGTCGAATGTAGCCGCATCGCATTGTAGAAGCCGATGTAGTCAAGCACTTCCA